>ERZ795054.1368-NODE-1368-length-23474-cov-4.412016_pt1 | contig 23474 bp, 13 predicted proteins | sample MGYA00375138_ERZ795054 | MGnify/ENA primary metagenome ERZ795054 (study PRJEB30183, sample SAMN05720215) | anaerobic digester metagenome | isolation source: active sludge of municipal wastewater-treating anaerobic digesters | place: USA | collected 2014-12-23 ... | reverse complement strand
CGGCCGCAGACGTGGCGGCGGTGAGCCGGCTGCTGGCGCCGTGAGGCGGATTCGCGAACGTGCCTGGTCGAGGCTTCGGGTGGGCTCGCCGCTACGCCACCCGCGCGCGGCCCCAGGTGTTGAATCGGAGAATCCAACTCGGCCGGTAGAGATAACATAGACCCAGAAACAAAAAACCCAGGCCGAGCAGCACTTTGGCCCAAGCTTCCATAGATGACCTCCTCGACTGCCGCAGTTTCGAATCGAGGACCGCTTTTTCGCTCCTCGTTCGGGAAAACGCAGGCCCGGGCGGACTTGAACCGCCGACCCTCCGCTTAGAAGGCGGATGCTCTATCCAACTGAGCTACGGGCCCGTAGCTACCATTGTTGACTGGGCCCTGTCCTCGCGACTGGTCGATGTTTTCTGTTTAAACAACGACCCTGTCCATGAGCGAGGGTGGACCCGGCTTTACAATTAGCATGCAACTTGGCCCTGCCCCTCCGGGAAAAACCGGTCGTGGCGACACAACGGCCGGCTCGCGTTGCCCTGAGGGGCGGGCCCGATGGTAAAACTCTTTCCGTGTTATAGACTACTACTTGTAACAAATTCCCCAAAGCAGCCCCGCCCGGCTCCTCAAAATATCGTCCGTTATTATACATTTCTCTCTCCCCCTTGGCGAACCCAGCACGAGGAGGCCTTGGGGAGCGAATCACGGGATGTTCTTCGATCAGGGATTTTTTTGGGGAGGGGACATCGGCGTCTTTTCGGTTTTAAAAAACGGGTGGCCGCGGCCCCCCCGTACGCACATTGGGGCATTGTCCCTTTTTAGGACAATGCCCCACCCGCGAACTTCCTTGTTTCCCTCAAATTTTCAAGAGCCCGTTCGACGCCCCCGTCCTCGCATTTTTGCCGGCAGCGGCAAAATTTTTATCGGCGAAGCCGGCGCCGTCTCGGAGGCGGCCGGGCGGATTTCCAAATGGGTCCGCTCTTCGGCTTTTCCTGTCAACGACGACCGGCGCACGCGGCGCCAATAATACACAGCGGGATCTTTCGTCACGTCACTCATACCACATTCCAACAGTCACATTATGCCGGAAGAGGCGTCCGCTCGCCATCGGGTTATGCACTATTTTAAATAGGACGAACCCCTAGTCTACATAGGGGAATTACCTATCTTTTCGATGTTTTGGGGAAAGGGCAGGACGGATCAACTACACGAACGATGTGAAAAAACGATACGATTTAAATCATCTCCGCGAGGGCGGCCCCCGCCGCGGCGTCATTTTTCCATCTTCGTCCAAAGGAGGGCTTTTTCAAACAGGTCCGCCGCGGAGTAAAGCCCCAGTTTGTGTTTGATGTTCTCCCGATGGGCCTCCACGGTCTTGACGCTGAGGAAAAGTTTTTCGGCGATCTGCCGCGTGGACATTTTCTGCCCGATGTACCGGAATATCTCCAATTCCCGATCGCTCAACTTCGCGATGGGGTCGGACGAAACCGATTCCCCGCCGCCGCCCACGGTGCGCGTCACGATTTCGGACCGCATCCGTTCGCTGAGATAAATCTTCCCCTGGAGCACCGTGCGAATGGCCCCAATCAGCCGGTCGGTGGCCTCCTGTTTCATCAAATATCCCATCGCCCCCGCCTTCAAAACGCGTTCGGCGTAGATGAATTCGTCGTACATGGAGACCACCAAAATGCCCACCCGCGGATGGGCGGAACGCAGCTCCTTGATGAAATCCATGCCGCTCTCTTTGGGCAGCGAAAGATCCACGATCACCATATCCGGTTTCAACTGAGCCGTTGAACGGACGGCCTCGGCCACCGAGGCCGCGCCGCCGCAAAAAACCAGGTCCGGCTGCCGGTTGATCAGCTGCCCCATCCCCTCCCGCACGATGGGGTGGTCGTCCAAAACGAATATCTTCTTTTTGGAAACGGATTTCACATGTTCATGCGCCATGTCTCTTACTCCACTTTGAATTGACATCCGACGATCATCCCACGCGGGGAGTTCCTCCGCACGAAAACGCTCCCCCCGATCTCCTGCGCCCGGTATTGAAGGATCTTCAATCCCAAGCCCTTCCCTTCCCCCGCCTCCTTCTCATCGAACCCCTTGCCGTTGTCCGCCACCGACAACTCGCCTTCCGCCCCGCGGACCGCCAGGGCGATGTGGATATCCGTGGCCTGCCCGTGAGACAACGCGTTGTGGACCGCCTCCTGCGCGATGCGATAGAGGTGCGTGCAAAGCACATCGCTCCGGACCTGGAAGTCCCCCTCCACGCGCACCGAACAGCCCACATTGTAGATGCCGCGCGTCTGATTGGCAAGGTTTTCCAGCGCGGCCGGCAACCCCCCCCTCTCCAACTCCGCCGGATACAGCATTCGGGCAAGACTCTTCGTCTGACCGATCCCCTGATTGATGTATTCCACGATGCGCGCCGTTTCCTCCGCGTAGATGGGCCGCCCCGCCTTCTGGTCCTCCTCCAGCCCCTTGACCATATAGGCCACGCCCGTCAGCAACTGTCCCAGGCTGTCGTGCAGCGTCTGGCCGATCATGATCTGTTGTTTCGTCAGGGCGTTCAGGATCTCCTTCTGCATCAGCTCCTGATTTTTCTGCGCCTGCTTGCGTTCCGTCACGTCCCGTATCACCGTGAGCACCTGCGTGACCTTCTCCCCTTCAAAGATCGGCGTCTTCAGCGTCTCGGTGTTGTATTCGCGCCCGTCGATCCGATGGGTCTCCTCGGTGGACAGGGGCCGGCCGGACTCAAACACTTTTTTATACTCATCGGCCACCACGGCCGGCAAAAACGGGAACACCTCGAAAACCGTGCGGCCGAGCATGTCGGAGTTCAGCCCGTGGGCCCGGTTGAACTCGGCGAACGCCCGGTTGGCCAGAAGGATTCTCAGGTCCCGGTCCACCACGTGGATCATGTCCCCCATGGAATCCAGCGTGGTCCGGTAACGCTGTTCGGAGTTCCGCAGGCTGGCTTCCACCTTCTTCTGTTCGGTCACGTCCTGGATGGTTCCCAGCAACCGCGTCACCTCTCCCTTCTCGTCGAGCACCAATTTCCCGATCCCGTACACCCAGCGGACCTGCCGGTCGGAATATCGGACGATGCGATACTGCGCGTTGAAGGCGTTCTTCTTCTTCAAAACGTGGCTGTTCAGATACTCCGCCAGCCATTCCCGGTCTTCCGGATGGACCAGCAAATTCCAGCCCTCCCGGTCCCGCGGGAAATCGTCGCCGATCCCTAGAATATTGTCGAGTATCTCCGAGCTCGTCCACCGGCTGTCGGCGATGTCCAGCGTGTAGGACCCGAGGTTGGCGATCTGTTGCGCCCCCGTTAAGAGCTCGTCCCTCTCTTTGAGAGAAGATTCGACCCTCTTCCGCTCCGTGATGTTCAGAGACGCCCCCAACACCGAGACCACCTTTCCCTCCTGGTTGCGCACCGGCGAGAGCCGGGCGTCGATCCACACCTCGCCGCCGGGGAACTTTTCCAGAAGCTCCCCGGAATAGACCTCTCCGGTCTCAAAAATCTTTCGAATCACGCCCAGATGCCTTTGGGCCAAATGCGGCGGGAAGACTTCCGCCAACCGTTTGCCGATGATCTTCTCCGCCGGCACCCCGAACTGGGCCGACGCCAGAGGATTCACATACCGGATGATCCCGTCGAAATCCACCAGATACACCATGTCCAGCGTGGATTCGGCCAACGCCCGATAGAGTTCCTCGCTCCTCCTTAATTCGTCCTCCATCTCCTTGTGGCCGGAGATGTCCATCCCCAAACTCAGCGTCCCCCGGGACTTCCCGTCCTTTTCCCGAAGCACCGAATTCGTCCAGGAGACGAACATCTTCGTCCCATCTTTTCGGATGATGGTGTTGTCGAAATGGACGTATTCCTCCTTGGCCAGCACGTCGCGGAACACGCCCATCACCGTCTCAATGTTTTCGTCGGGGAGAAACTTCTCGAACCAGCTTTGGCCGTCGACCTCTTTCCGGGCATAGCCGGTGCTTTCGCAGAAAAAGGGGTTGACGTATCGGATGAAGCCGTCCTCGTCGAGGATGACGATGATCAGCCGAAGATTATCGAAGAGAGCGGTGGGGAGGATCAGGTTTTTCAGAAATAATTCCATGGTCTTGTTCCGAGCTCCGTGGCGTTCCGTCCTGCGGCGCGGCTTCCATCGACGAGGCGGCTTCTCCGGCGGCGGCCCATTAAAAAACCTGAAGCCCGCCTCCGGCCTCAGGTTCCCGCAAAACCATTATACCTAAACATTCCCCAAAAGACGCCGCCGACGGAAAACTTTCGCGGCGCCCAATTCTGATAGAATACATCCCACGCGCTGTTTCAGAACATGGGAGGTCCCACATGAACCGTCACAAAGCCCTGCACATCCTCAACCCGGTCCTCGGGCTCCTTTTCGCCAACCAGGCCCTCACCGGCCTTTTTCACCGCGCCCTTTCCGCAGAGACGTTCGAGGTGCTTCACGAAGGCGCCGGTCTCGTCCTGATCGCCGCGGTGGCCGGCCACGTCGCCTTGAACTGGGGCTGGATCAAATCGGGGTTCAAAAGGACCGACGCCTAGAAATCGGTTTTCCCCGTCCGCCGGCGGTCCCAGGCCCTCAACAGGTCCTCCATCAAGCACCATTTACTGAAGGCGGACTGAATTAGGTTTACCGCCACGAACGCGGCGAACCAAATAAAATTCGCGTCCAACCAAAACGCTCCTCCCAAACTCAACAGGATGAACGTTCCGGCGATCAGCCGGATCCGGTGTTCAACGCTCATGCGCCCTCCTCCTCAGAAGATAATAAAGCACCGGCACCGCGGTCCGCGAAAGAAGCGTGGACGCGATCTCCCCGGCCATCAACGCCACCGCCAGCCCCTGGAAAATCGGATCGAACAATATCACGCCGGCCCCCGCCACCACCGCCGCCGCGGTCAGCAACATGGGCCGGAACCGCACCGCCCCCGCGTCGATCACCGCCTCCTTGAGGGGCATCCCCTCCCGCAGGCGCAGTTGGATGAAATCCACCAGGATGATGGAGTTCCGCACCACGATCCCGGCCCCGGCGATGAAACCGATCATGGAGGTCGCCGTGAAGAAGGCCCCCATCGCCCAATGCGCCGGCAAGATTCCCACCAGCGTCAGCGGGATGGGGACCATGATCACCAGCGGGACGGTGAAGGAATCGAACCACGCCACCACCAACACGTAGATGAGCAACAGCACCAGCGCGAAAGCGATCCCCAGGTCCCGGAAGACCTCGTAGGTGATGTGCCATTCCCCGTCCCACTTCAACGCGTTCTCGGAGGAATTGACCGGCGACCGGGCGAAATATTGTTTCAGGCCCACGCCGTGTTGCGCGGCGAGCTTGTCGATCTCCGGCCACAGTTTGAGGATGGCGTAGACGGGACTTTCCTGTTCCCCCGCCACCTCGGCGATCACGTAATCCACCGCCTGGAGGTTCTTGTGATACACGGGCGCATCCACCTCCACGATCCGCGGCTTCGTTAAATTCTTGATGGACACCGACGTGCCGTTCCGAGTCAACAGCGCGATGGCCCCCGCCGCCGCCAGGGACCGCCGCCGCTCCTCCGGCAGGCGAAGCCGGATCTCCACCGGTTCCTTCTCCCCTTCCACGTGGGCCAAATCCACCGTCTCGCCCTGGAGGGCCGCCCCCACGGTCTGCGCCACCAGCGCCGCCGGAATACCGTTGAGCGTGGTCTTCTCCCGGTCCACCATCAGCCGGACCAAGGGCTGCGTGTCCGGCACGTAGGTGTCCACGTCCACCACGCCTTCCGTGTTTTCGAGGAGTTCCCGCACCAAGGCGGCCAATCTTTTCCGGAGGGAAGCGTCCGGGCCGTAGATCTCCAGCACCAGCGTGGACAACACCGGCGGGCCGGGCGGCACCTCCGCCACCTGCACGCGCGCGCCGTATTTCCGGGCGATCTCGCGCAGAGGCCCCCGCACCGAGGCGGCGATGGCGTGGCTCTGCCGTTTCCGTTCCTTTCGGCCCGTCAGCGACACCACCAGGTCCGCCTGGTGCGGCCGGCGGCGCAGAAAATAATGCCGCACCAACCCGTTGAAATTGTACGGGGCGGAGGTGCCCACGTAACCCACCACCTGCTTCGCCTCCGGGATGTCCCGCAAGACCTCCGCCATCTCGCCCGCCGCCGCCCGCGTCTTGCTCAGCGACGTCCCTTCCGGCATGGTCAGCACCACCTCGAACTCGTTCTTGTTGTCGAACGGCAGCATCTTCACCGTCACTTTTTTGGAAAAAAGAAGGAACACCGATCCCGCCAGCAGCAACGCCATGAGACCGAAATACAGGTTCCTCTTGGTCGAACTCTCCAACACGGCCCGCATGGACCGTCGGTAGAGCTTGTCCAGCCGCCCCTCCTTCTCGCCGGAAGACGGCACCCGGGGCTTCCACAGCTTGAGAAGTCCGGCGAACGCCCACGGCGACACGATGAAGGCGATGGCCAGGGAAAAGAGCATCGCCAGCGACGCCCCCACCGGGATCGGCCGCATGTAGGGTCCCATCAACCCGCCCACAAAAGCCATGGGCAAAATGGCGGCGATCACCGTCCAGGTGGCCAACAGCGTGGGGTTGCCCACCTCCGCCACCGCCTCCACCGCCAGCTTCCACAACGGACGGCCGTCGTTCATGCAGTAATGGCGGTGGATGTTCTCCACCACCACGATGGCGTCGTCCACCAAAATGCCGATGGAGAAGATCAAGGCGAAAAGCGTGATGCGGTTCAACGTGTATCCGGCCAGATAATAGAAAAGCAGCGTGAGCGCCAGCGTCACGGGGATGGCCACCAACACCACCACCGCCTCCCGCGGACCCAGGGCCAGGGCGATCAGCAGCGTCACGGAGAGAGTGGCCAACAGCATGTGGAAGAGGAGCTCGTCGGATTTTTCCTTGGCGGTGTCGCCGTAGTTCCGCGTCACCACCGTCTCTATTTTTTCCGGCAGCACCGTCGACCGGGCGCGTTCCAGCCGCCGAAGGACCTCCTCCGCCACGTGGGTGGCGTTGGCGCCGCGCCGCTTGGAAATCGCCAGCGTCACCGCCGGAAAAGTCTCGTCGCCACCCACCCCGCCCACGCGCACGGGCGCCAGGAACACCTCGGCCTCGTCCTCGTCCGGCCCGTCGGAGACCCGCGCCACCTCCTCCAAAAGGACCGGACGGCCGCCGGAAACCCCCACCACCACGCGCTTCAGGTCGTCCAACGTCCGGATGAACGCATCGGTTTCCACGGCCACGGCATTCCCGTTCTGGTTGTAGTGCCCCGCCGGAAGCCGCAGGTTGGACGCCCGGAGGGTTCCCGCCAATTCCAGCGGCGTCAGCCGCCGGGACGCGAGTTTTTCCGGATCGAAGTGCACCAAGAACTGGCGCCGGCGGCCGCCGGTGATCTCGATCTCCGAAACGTTCGGCACCGCGCTGATCTCCTGGCGCAGGACCGCCGCCGCCCGGCGGAGCGCCCTGGGCGACACCTCCCGGCCCCACAGCGACACCGCCAGGATCGGCACGTCGTCGATGGAGCGCGGCTTGATCAGCGGCTGTCCCGCGCCCGGCGGCAGAATGTCCACGTTGGCGAACGTCTTGGTGTAAATGCGCGTCATGGCCTGTTCCGGGTCCGTCCCCACCTTGAACCGCACGATGAACAGGGCGTGTCCCGGCTCCGCCGTGCTGTAGATATATTCCACGCCGGGGATCTCCCAGAGTTTCCGCTCTCCCACGCGCACGATCCGCTCCTCCACCTCCCGGACGCCCGCGCCGGGAAACGGCACGAAAACGTCGAACATGGGGACGTTGATCTGCGGCTCTTCCTCCCGAGGAAGGCGAACCACGGCGAAGACCCCCATCAACAGAGATGAAACGACGATCAGCGGCGTCAGGCGCGTGCGGATGAACGCCTGGGCCAGCCGACCCGCCAGACCGAGCGACACGTGGGATTCGCTCATGGCCGCGCCTCCAGCCGGCGGTCCAACGCCGCCACCGCCGCCCCGTCCAACCGGCCCGCCGCCAACAACAACCGCGCCTGACCGGAATGGATCTGATACAACGCGTCCACGTAGGAACTTTCCGCCATCGCCAACGCCTCCTCCGCCCGCAAAACCTCGATGATGCTCTGCCGTCCCTCCCGATACAGAGGACGGAACATCTCCAGGGATTTCCGGGCCCGCTCCCGGAGCCCTTTCAGCAAAGGAAGGCTCTCCACCGCTCCCTGCAAGGACTCCCACTGCTGCAACGCCTCCAAACTCACGCGCTCCTCCGTCTCGTTCCTCTGGGCCGCGGCCGCCTCGGCGTGGGCGGCGGCCCGCCGACGCCGGGCCGAATAAGCGGGATCCCCCAACGCCATCGTGGCGCGCAATCCCACCATCCGGTCGGTGGGATTGTTCTCAAAATTTCGGGTGTTGCTTTCCACCGAGGCGAACGCCTCCACGCGCGGCAGGATCGAGCGACCCGCCCGCCGGAGGGACACCTCGGCCATTTCACGCCCCAACTCCGCCTGCCGCAGCTCCTCCCGGTTCTTCAGCGCCGTCTCCTCCCAACCGCCGTCGGGTAAAAGCTCGACGAACTCCTCGTTCAAAGCCCCCGCCAACCACGTCTCCCCTCCGGCAAGAACGTTCAGGGATTTTTCCATCGCCCGGAGCTCCTTCTCCCAGCGCACCCGCCACGCCGACAACCCGGACTGAATGGCTTCGGCGGCGTAATAGTCGGAGCCCAGCACCAGCCCCTTCTCCTTCAACCGCCGGGCGCTCTCAATATCTTCGACCACGTCCGCCAGTCGCTCGTCCAATCGCCGTATTTTCTCCCTCAACGCCAATATCTTCAAACCCAGGTCGACCGTCTCGAACCGCGTCCGCTGAACCGCCGACGCCAACCGGCTTTCGGCCTGGGCCATCCCCAACCCGGCGAGACGCTCCCCATCGCTCAGTTCGTGCCCCGCAAACACGGGAAGCCCGACTTCGACGGCGCTGCGCACGTTGGTTCTGTCGGGAGGGTTGTTCAAAAAATCCAGGGCGAAGTTCTCCGCCCCAAAAGATTTCTGCTGCAGGAGCGAGCCGAAAACGTAGACGGGCCCGTCGCCCCGCGTCACCGCGCTCTGCAACCGCACGGACGGCCAACGGAGCCGCTTCGCTTCCCGGCCGGCCCACCGCCGCTCACGCGCCTGCGCCGACGCCGACGCCAGACCCGGACTCCGCCCCAATACTTTTTCCACCGCCTCCGCCAATGAAACGGGAGACTCCCCCCGCACCGGAGTCCCCCCGCCCGCCAACCCCACCGCACACACCGCCCCCAACAACACCCGTCTCATATCCCTTCCCGGCCCCATCCCATCCCTCCCCATCCTGTTTGAAAACGCTCTTCCCATACCTCTTGGATGCCGCCGGGGCCCAAAAGGATTCAAAACATCCTCCCTCCGAGCCGGAACCCGCAACGATCCCGCGACGCGGCCGAGACGGGGAGATCAAAATCTGTCAGGAAAAGCCTCTTTTCTTCATGCTTCTAGGCTGATAGAATGGCACCAAAGATGGTCCGCACGAGATCGCGTTTCTTCAAACTCCTTTTTGTCCCCACGGCCCTCCTCGCCGCGGCGGCCCTTCTCGCCGCCGACGGCAAGCACCAAAAATTCCTCTCCCAAAAACAGGAGATCTTCGTCCTCGCCGGCGAACGCGTCCGGTCCGCCCATTACGATTTCCAGCGCACCCTCAAAATGGGTGAAGACCGCCTGCGCGAACTCCACGAGAATTACAAGGTCAGCGGCAGCACCCCGCCCACCGCGCTGGATCAGGACGTGATGGACCTCCGCACCGCCACCCAACAGGTCCGGCTCCGGCGCGCCCGCGGACGGGTGGTGCCGGAAAACCCGGAAGCCGCCGGACTGGTCAAACGTTATTGGGAGGAGTACAAGTCGGGGTATGAGGGGCTGCAGAAGGACATCCTGGTGCATCGCCGCGTGGGCACGCCGGAGAGCCAGGTGTATTGGGACATCGTCAAACGCTACGACGACCTCCGCTCTCAGACGGAAAAAAATCTTATCTACAACACCCCGCCGGGCCGGGCCAGCCTCGACGAAGTCGTGCAGAAGGACCGCTGGCAGATATTAAAAGCCGTTGAAAGTCCCAACGTCAAGACCCGCAACAAGGTGATCGGCGTGGTCGCGCCCGAGGAACACCCCCGCCAGGTCAACGTGGACGTGGCGCCCTTCTACCACTCCCAGGGGTATCTCCCCACCATTTCCCCCGACCGCATCGGCGCCTACTCCATCCCGAAAGGGCATCGGTCCGTTACCCAGCGCGAGGCCGGCCTGAAGATCATCCTCCGCGTCAGCAAGGGAAAAGGCGTCGCCTACATCGGCTCGTCGGAAAAAGAATTGAACTACGGCTACCTTCTCATCCCGCCCGACACCGCCTACTACATCGAAAACGTCGGAGACGACAACCTCGACATCGAATATATCGTCCTCAGCTCTTCCTGACCCTTTCTCCGCTCGACGCTCCGCCGCCGCCCGCGTTCCCTTCCCCCCGGACACTTCCGCCGGGGAATTCCGCGCCTAATCCAAGAACCGGATGACGATCCCGCCCCGCAGCGTCCGGCCGGGCTGCGGAAAGAGCGTGCTCGTCGAATCGAAGGTCACCGGATCGGAATAACTCCCCACCGCCTCGGCGTAATGCTTGTTGGTGATGTTCTCCACGGCGAAAAACAGTTCCGCCCCCAACAATCTCTTCGTCAACCGCACGTTCCAGAGCGTATACGACGGCAGCACGATGTGCCGCGGCGACGACACGCCTCCCACGAAATCCGTGGCGTTCTGGAACTGCCGGTCCACAAAACGCACGCCGTTCGCCAGGCTCCATCCCCGTTTCATCGCCCAAATCAGCTGCAGGTTGGCGGCATGGCGCGGGGTGAGCGTCAGAGGCTTGAACCGGGTCGACCCCGCCGAATTGCCCACGGCCCGCTGATAGGTGTAGTTCACCCGCTTGGTGAACGGACCGAACCGGCCCTCCGCCTCGAACTCCGCCCCGGCCAGTTCCGCCTGCGGCAGGTTCTCGTAGGTTTTGGAGGTGGCGGCGATGCGCTCGCGGATGCGCGTATAGAAACCCGTCACGCGCACCACCGCCGATTCCGGCCGCCGATACCGCACGCCCACATCGTAGGTCCAGCCCGTCTCCGGCCTCAGGTCCTTGTTCCCCGTGAACGACGTCCCCTCATAGAACAGTTCCAGAAAGGACGGCGCGCGGAACGAACGCGCCGCGTTCGCCGACAGGTCCCAGCCGTCCGTCACGCGGAACACCGCCGTGAAGCGCGGGTTCACGATGTTGCCGAAATTGCCGTTCTGGTCCCAACGCGCCGCCGGGATCAGGTCCAACCGCCCGACGGTAAGACGCTGCTGGGCATACACCGCCCAATCCACCACGTGGTGCGCCGTCCGAGCGCTGTAAACGCTTTCGCTCTCCTGCCGGTCGCGCTGATACGACGCCCCCGCCAAGAACCCCACGGGCAGGAAGAACCGGGTGTCGTTCCCCACGACGCGGTTGTTCTGGTCGAAATCCGCCTTCTCGGTCCAGCGGTCCGGAAAGGTGCGGTAATCCTGGTCCGACCCGTAAAAAATACTCTGCAGGTGCCCCACCGCGCCCAGCGGCAAAGCGAGCTGCAACCGGCCGGAATTGATGTCCTGTTCGGTGCGGGCCTTCGTGTTGGCCGCGTCGCGCTCCCGCGACCCGTCCCATTCCGACGGCGAAACCAGCGTCCCCTGCGGGTCGCCCACCTCGTGGTTGGAATGGCCGGCGTCCAGCGCGATCCGCGCCCCGTTCTTGAACGTGTACCCGCCGTTGCCGGACACGCCGATGTTGTCGGCGTCGGCGTTCTTCTGAAAACCGTCGGTCCAATAGCGGCTGGCGTCCACGTTCGCGTCGAACCCGCGCTTGTTCATCCCCAGTCCGGCCCGATAGACCTGCGTCCGGAACGACCCGCCCTCCACGCCCACGTAGGACTCCGTCTTCGACGCGGTGTGCCGTTTGGTGATGACGTGCACCACCCCGCCGATGGTGTTGGCGCCGTAAAGCACCGACGACGCCCCCCGCACGATCTCGATGCGTTCGATGTTCTCCACCGGGATCTGCGACAGGTCGATGAACTGCAACGAAGTGCCGCCCAGCGGACGATCGTCCACCAGCACCTGCACCTGGGACGAGGCCGGCACCCCGCGCATCCGCAGGGTGGAGAACGTGCCCAGGGACCCCGTCTTGTTGACGTCCATGGCCGGTTGGGTCTCCAACACCTCCGCCAGCGTCTTGGCGCCGCTCTGCGCGATCTCTTCTTTCGTCACCACCGAAATGTTGGACGGCAACCGGTCCATGCTCTCGTCCGTTCGCGTGACGGAGATGAACACCGAATCCGCCGCCCACAACGGGGCCGCGCCCAACCACAGGGCCGCCAGACCCGAAAAAATCCTTTTGCCCGCCGCTCCGCTCATAAAATCCTCTCCTTTACGCTTTAGGCTCACGGCACCGGCCAGGCGCCGCACAAAAGACAGAAATCCGATTCCTTGTGGGCCACCGGCGTGCCGCAATCCGGGCAGGAACGTCCCTGCCCCGCCGACGCCTTCACGCCTTTCGGCGGCCCGAACTGCGCCCGATAGAGTCGGTAATAATAAAGCTGTTCCTTGTTCCGAATGCGCACGCTGTCCACGTTCCAGAACGTGCCCTGCTGCCGCTCGCATTCCTCGTCGGAAATCTTCTGTTCCAGCGCCTTGGTCAACCCGCTCGTCCCCGACCCGAACTCCGCCGGGCACTTCTCCCGCCACAAAATGTCCTCCGGGATCTCCCCTTCGAACGCCTGCCGCAATATCGCCTTGCCGAAAATCTTCCCGTCCCGTTCCGCCAAGAGCATCCCGGGAGGCACCTTCTCGGCGAACTCCCGCACCATAGGAGACAGATACGGTGCCTGCACCTCCATCCCCAGCCGCCGGGCCAGTTCGATGCCGGAAAAACTCATCACCTTCCACAACCGCCGCAACGCGTCCGGCAGTTCCTCCAACGGCTTGTCGAAGAAAAAACTGTAGCCCGCAAAGAGCTCGTCCGCCCCGTCGCCGCTCAGCACCGTCCGCACGTTCATTTCTTTGGCCATCAGCAGCGCCGTGTGCACCGGCAGGGTGTTGCGGAGGGTCATGGGGTCGTAGGTCTTCAACAGCTTGATGGTCTGCGGCAACAGGCCCAGCAGGTCGTCGTGAGTGGGGCTCACCAGCACGTGGGTGATGCCGAAATGTTTGGCGGCGCGCACCGCGAATTCCTTGTCCGGCGGGTTGCCCCCCACCGTTACCGTGATGGCCCCCAACCCGCGCAGGCGCGACGCCAAATGCGCCAACACCGCGGTATCCAAGCCGCCGGAAAAAAGGACCATCCGCGCAGTGGTGTCCCGAACCGCGTTCTTCAAAAGGTCCCGAAGGTAATGCGCCAGCGACACCGCCGCCGGAGAATCCGTCACGCCGCCCCCTTATGCCTCTCTCGTCAAACCATCATTCCAAATCAAAAACGTGGGCCGCCGCAGCCGCCCCATTCATCAAGCGTCGTTGTCCCCTTTTTTATGAATTCTTCGCCTCTTTCGCCGGCACGCCGAAAAAATAAAGCAACAAACTCGCCAGCGCAAAACCGTCGTGAATGCGGTTCCGCCGGATCATCTCCCGCACCTGTTTCTGGGTGTGCCACCGCACCCCCTTGACCTCGTTCCCATCGAATTTTCCGACGATCTTCCCCGCCCGGCAATGCACCACATGGAAAACCTTGTTCGACAACCCGTTCACCGGGTTGTAGGTGTAAAGAAGCCGATGTCCGGAGGTGTCGTAACCCGTCTCCTCCCGCACCTCCCGCCGGGACGCCTCAAAGACCGTTTCCCCCTTCTCAAACCCGCCCGCGGGCAGTTCCCACTCGATGGAATCGGTGATGTACCGGTAAGATCGTATCAAAAGAATCTTTCCCTCGGCGTTCTCCACGAGCGTGGCCACGCTCTCCCGCTTGAAATACACCACGTGGTGGTCCACCAGCCGCCCTTTCGGGAACCGCACCCGGTCCACATACAAGTCCAGCCACGGGTGCGTATACACCACCCGCCTCCCCAACCGCCTCGGTTTCATACTCCCGCCCCCAGGCTTTTCTTGAGTCTATAAATATTTATCACACCCACCTGCTCAATCAACTCATAATAGGGTTCCACTCCCTGAAATAATTCCACGAGAACATCATACGCGTTAGGACTCGATGGGGCCGTAATCGGACTCAGGGGAAACCCCCTGTCCGTAAAAAGATACAGTGGCCTTTTCGTCTCATTTATCAAATTTCTCTTCAATTCTGCCAACTGCTCTTTAAGAAAAATCTGCTCCAACATCGGGCAAGGCAGATAATTCGTTTTCTCTGCCATTACGAGATGGACCGTATCATGTCTAGAAATCAAGAATATCCGCTCTTGTCCCTTCGTAAGCTCTCTGACGCGCGCAACGCTGGCCAGCAAATCTTCCGCCATCAGCCCCGGGGGAAGACTGTAACTGACAATCAGACCGTTGTTATTTTCATATTTTTTCAAAAGCTTAAGCTGTCCTTTTGAATAAATCCTGTAATTTATTTTCTTTACCAAATAGCAACTGGTCCGCGCTGCCAAAACACCACTCGCCAAAAATCCCACAAAAGCAATAACGACCAAAAACAATGGCCAGTCGGCTTTTTTATGTCGACACAAAAACCCAAGGACCTCCTCCGTAACAACAACTACCAGGACGGCAAAGGGAATGCCAACCACCGGCAAGTTAGAGCTCACACTTTTGTTCATGTAATACTGGAGAAGGAACAGCCCATAAACCGCATAGGCCCCCAAGACGACCCATTTCCAGCTGGTTTGACGAGTTTTCAAAACACAATAAAACACGCCCACAAACACAGAAAAATATACCGCCAAATAGGCCCAATACCAGCCAATTTTGGGGGTCGGCAACGCCGTATACCCATCGCGTGCCATCATGAGCGGAATTCCAAGCAATAAATCCAATTCTGGCATTTTGCCGATCCGCACCCACGTAAAAAACACAATACCCAAATAAATCGCCACCGCTCCGACGGAAACCGACCCGACTTGTTTAGCCAAAAACGCAGCCGCTTTCGCACCCCCCTCCCGACCGTTCAAAACGTGCAATAGGCAAAGCGCGCCATAGGCGGCCGCCAAACACACTCCTGTTTCAAAATTGTAATACAACGCAGCCGCCACCAAACACGGGACAAGCCCGCTGAGAATTTTATTTTTGAAACCATTGTTCCGAACGATCAACCAAAAAACCAGCCCGTCCAAAAAAAACCGGAGAGGCATGGCCCCGGGCCAATCGTAAATCTCCGAATACGGGAAATAGGCATTATTAAAAAGCGTGTTTACTCCCATCGCCACAAACAAAGCAAGGATGGCGAAAACGAGCCCCCGCGTAACAGAGCGAATAAAATAATACAGAACCAGAAAATAACCGACGGTGAACACCATCGCGATCAAATAAAAATTCATGTACGTAAACTTCAACAGCTTCACATAAAACACCAGAAATAACGTGATAGGGTAAAACATTCCATACTGAGAAAATGTCTCAACCAAAAAATATTTTCCATGGAGCATGTCATTAATGGGTGCTATCAGGAAATTTTGATGGTAATAGTTAATCCATATGCCAGCACTATATTTGTAAGCGAAATTTATCAATACCACAAAAAGAAGTGGAACGACCAAAAAGAGTTGATATTTATTAAAGAAGCTCCGCACTTTACCAGCCCCCACCCCCGTCATCCCCTCCGAAACAAACTCCAAAACCGAAAACGGCTCCCGAGACACGCCAAGACGAGGCAGCCACCTATCAACGATCAAGCCCAGTAGATATGCCACCAAAATAATTCCGTTTACAATGCCCAACTGTTTCCACCCCAACCCCTCTTTAAGATATCCCCACCGCATAAAAACAAAAAAACCGGCAGAACTAAGAAGAAATAACGTGATTTTCTTTGTTCTTATTTTGGCGAAAAAGTGGGCAAGAAGGATAGAAAAGGATGGCAATACAATCAGTGAAAAATTAAAGATGAACTTGCTGTAATTCTTCGAAAAAAAACCAGGCCGGACCCATTCCACCCACTTGGCTGTGTCAATCACATTCATGCGGGCCTCCCATCCCGCAAAGCGCAGAATAAAATCCAGGTCAAGAATAGCGATGGTCGCCAACAAAACGCCGGCGGCCAAGACATAAAAATGCTCGGATAAATTCCCCCTTCTTGTCGATGTCCCATCCGCCTCCAACATTGACTAAAACGCTCCTGAACCAATTTTCACAAAGAGCATTTTCACTCGTCCTTTTTAATTTCCGCGGTCGTGTCGATGACCGCCGGGCGGGCGATCTTTTCCTCTTCCTGCCTTTGCCGCCGAAAAGACTTATACAGATTCAAAACAGCATCACATCGTCGGCGAACCCGAACGGCCCGGTCAGGGCCTCCGGCACGATATCGAACGGCGAAACCACATACAGCCCCATCGCCAACAAAAACAGGAACGGATGCCGCGCAAAAAACGGCATCAGCCAGCCCCACACCACCCGCCGCAACCATTTAAACATATGCCCTCTTCCTAACTTCTTTTTCCGCGCGTCAACACATTTCCGGCATAAAACGTAGCCCCGAACTGCCACAACTTATTATTCTCATTATGTTAGCTTCACATCTGCATCCAAGAATTGATCCCACTTCTAATTATTATCAAACGACATTTCCTCTGTTATCCCTGATTTAAACGTAAGCGGATCGTCGGATGCAATGATTCTAGACGAAACGTTAACTGTTTTCCCCACCCATTGTCGATCATCGCTCTTTGTGATTTCGACATAGTAATAGATGAATGCGTTATTATACGCCCCCTCTTCCCTCACCATGGCAACCCTGAATTCACTCCCTGCCGGAAGGACTCCAAAGACATATGTATCGTAATAACGGTAGGGAAATTCTTTCCCCTTGGTTTCGTTGATGGGCGGCAATTCTATCCCACCACCACTTTCCCCAATTGTTTCAAATTTATTTCCTTTAAACCGATAAACCAAAAGTTCTATCTTCGTCCGATATTGCTTTCCGATGACCCCCATATAATGGGAATCATTACTCAGGTCCCGGTCCACCCGGCCGCAACCAGTCGCAAAGACAAAAAGCATTATTAGCTTAACAAATCGCTTCATCATTTCGTCCTCCGATAATCGTCCCATATTTCTCTCATATCTTTAGCCCACTCATTAATGGCACCGACGTAGTTCCTTAAATAATGTGGACTCCCTACCCCGTCGGGTTTTCGGTTTATTATCAAATTCCCACGTCTTATCAATTCCTCTGTCTGCATCCGCCCACGCCGATCCGGAATCGCCCGATTAATGGCATTCATCGCTCCATTTTGCATGATCCTCGGCACTATATCATCTTTGTTCACGACGTTAAGCGCGCTTCCAAGCCCTTCTTTTTCGACATCTACAATCCATTCCGGCCCTAACCCAAGGTAATGAACTCGTTTACGTTCTTCTGGCTCCAAATGCCGGATGGCCTGATGAAAATATGCCGACCCCTGACTATGGCAAACCACAAAAACAATGCCTTTTTCGGCAATCCCCAAGCGAATCGCCTTCAACATTTCTTGCGCCGGTTTATCTTTTGCGCCAAGGACTTCATGTCCGATAGACTGAATAATATCGCCGATTAGCCACCCATGATCGTTGCGAATAAACGCTGATGTTCCACCCTCGCCCCAAAATGAGGTTCCCACCAATTTACTCATTGCAATAGCATCATCCATAGAGTTCAGCATGCCGTTTCCTGAAATAAGCGCTAGCATGTCTGGATCGGACGGGAAAATGACTGCCGGCTGTTGATCGTATGCATCTCCATCCAATATACTGATCGCCTTCCCAGCCGCATCACATTTGATTTCCCACGCCTTGTGCCCGACTTTCAATGTCTTCTGTTCGACATATTTGTAAACTTCCTTGCTGGTGGTCTTCGTGGACTTGGCTGCAATAACCGCTTTTCCCTTTACAGCGCCAGCCACCTCCGTTGCTTTATCCGTGGTCCTTGTGACCGCTGTGACAACATTTTCCCCAGCGTTTTTTGTGACGGCGGAGGTCCATTCGGTCCCATCTTCGACAGCATCCGTTACGGTCTCTGTCATCATGTTCCACAAGGAAGCCTTCGCGGACGCGTAAACTTCTCCAACAATATAGCCGTGCACCTTTAAGGGCCGAAGACCACGCGGCAGGGACACTTCCGTCTCTCTTTCAAAAAATGGTTTCAATTGTTCAAAGAGCGATTCCGCCGCCTCTGATTTTACAACTTCCGCCGCACCGCCTTTCGTCAGCCCAGAAGAGATTCTTGCAGCCTTTGCCGACCAATACATTTGCCCCATGGACACCATATTCCCCACCAACTCCGACCAAGCCTGCGCCACCATCCCGCGGCGGCGCATTTCCAATTCCTCTCCATCTTGAGTCGCACGCCCCCTGGCAAAAGCATCAATGAGCGCTATTCTAAGGATCGACCACGCCGCCGACGTAGATCCGCCAGCTGAACTCTGCATCGCGCTGCCTAAAATCATCCACATGCTGCGCTGCTTTTCGTCGCCGTAGGTCATCCCGATTTGCCTCACAAGTTCTCCGCCGCCACTGAGCCACACATTGCCACGCCCGTCCCCCGCAGAAACCATCAGACTTTCCAACATTCCGCTCACCGTCGATATCGCAACCACCTTTAAAATGGTTTTTCGATCCGCGCCGCCCGCCACCGCCACACCCGCACTCAACACCAGCTTCATCCCCGCGTAAACGATACGACCCGTGGTATTCAGAGTTCCCGCCGTCGTCCCAAAAGTCGTCGACGCGGCCACATTGTCCCCCACTCCGACCATGAATACCGTTACCGCGAAATTGGCCGCCATCATTCGGCTGGCGTGCGCCTGTTCTCGGTCCGCATGGGCTTCAAAATCGTTGATTGCCACTCCCTGCCTCGCCCCTTGATACGCCATCTGCGTCCCGCCGATGGCGACAGCCCAAGCCATGGCGGCCAAAGGCGAGGCCGCTCCGGCCGTCGCAACGGTCGCCACCGTCGCCCCCACCGCCACCACAATGTCTCCCGCCTGCAGAACCCTGTCGCCCCAGTTTTTTCCTTTGTCTTTGACGAACTCTTTTAACGTGATCGTCTGCGTCCGGACGTCGTCCACGGTTCCGTTGGCGCTGTAGGCCAGGGTTTGGGTCACATGACTGTAACTCTGCACCTCCTTGCCGCCCACCAGGTCGCCTTTTCTCAAAGCCAACACGGTGCCGCCGATCAGCCCTCCTCCGGGGATGACGGCCGTCCCAAGCCGCTGAAAAAACCCTCCCCGTTTTTTGGGCAAGGTGAAACGGCTGTCCGTCACGCGTTCCACGTCTTTGGCCCGACCCAGGCCATCGAAACTCTTCACCGTGCTGACGGTGGTGGTCTGGGTGCGGCCAACGTCGTTCCGCTGGCTCACGGAAACGCTGTGCCCCTGCCGACCGAACCCGTCGTATTGGATGTCCGTGACGTAGGTATCGGTGGTGACGCTTTCCAGGCGCAGGCCGCTTTTTTTCTTTTTTCGGAGCCCCTTCTGCACTTCTTTTTGAAAGGTGTAGCTTTCCCGCTGAGTGACGATCTGCCGATAGGTCGTCATCCGCCCCGACTCGTCATATTTGATGTCTTTTTGTTCGTACATCAATTGAATGCCGCCCGGCGTCAACAGTGCGTTGCTGTGGGCTCCCGTCCCGTGCGCCTCCGTGCGGCTGGAAATGAGCGAATCCCCGACGCCGGCATAAACATATACCGTTTTCACGCGGACACGACCGGTCGCCCACCCGTCATCGAGACCGGCCACCTCGCCGCCACCCGAACCGGATTCGTTCCAGCTTCTTTCCGCGGTGCTCTCCACAAACCGTCCTCGGATGTCGTAAGCGTTCACCACTCCGGTGTCCGCATAGAGAAGTCGACGATTCCCCCCCGCCTCTTCGTATTTGGTTTGATCCGCGCCGACAAGCCGGCCGGCGTTGTCGTATTGGGCGTTGGAGACGTTCAAAATAAGTGTTTTCTCCGGCGCGCCGCCGGAGACGCTCGTCTCCGTCCAGGCGATCCGGCGGCCGACGGCGTCGTAAACGATGCCTGAAACGACGGTGGTCTCGTCTTTCAGAGGGGCCGCGGTGTCATGACGGAGACGGGTGGTAATGGTTTGCGGGCGGCCCAGCGCGCCGAATTCAAAACTCTGTTCTTGAACATAGCTTCTCTGGAGCCGGCTTCCGTCCCCGTTAACGCCCGAAATCGACACAAAATCCCGCCGATGAGTCTGCCGCCCCTGGATGTCATAACCGACGTAGGCGACGACGGTCCGATATTCCCCGTTCTGCCAGGTCTCCTCGATCGAACGGACCGCGCGGCCTAAGGAATCAAAAGCCCGCTGTTCCGTTCGTCCACGGGTGAGGTGCTCCTCAATAACGACGCCTTTCACGTTCCGTGTCATCGAATAACGGACGGACTCGGAATGGATCAGCCGCCCCTGCGCATCGTAACGAAGATTCGACAATCGGGTCATGGCGACGTTTTTGACCCCGTCGTCCCTTTCCCGCGCGGACATAACGGCCCCCCTCGACCGGCCAAAAAGGCCGACATGGACGGAGCCCCAGCTTTTCATCCTCTCCAAGACATTTTCGCCGGGGACCCCCCCGTCCCGCATTTCCAGCGTTCCCTGCCAGCCGTCCGTCATTTGGCCCAGGGCGTTGTAGGCCAACCCATAACTCCATTCAAAAAAGTCCCGCCCGTCATCGGAAACCACGCGAACCAGCGATTCCACAAGACGGCCCTGTTCGTCGTATTGGAGAGAGACCGGATGAAAATGGGTGACCCCATCGCCGTCTTGCATGGTTTTTTCGTACCCGACCAGGTCATCGCGGCGGTCGTACCGCATGCCGACGAGGGACGTGTGGGTCTGGCGGAAGAGCGGGGCGGCCGGGTCGCGCGAGAATTCCGTCGTCAGCGAAAGCATGGCCGTGACGCGGTCCCAGGCGTCGTAATCGACCCGCTCGACCTTTTCAACGACGGAAAGGGCCCCGTCCTCGGTGGCGCGCGTGTATTGGAGCCGGCGGCCCCAGGCGTCATAAACGATGTCCGCATAAGACTCGACCACGATTTTTGCAAGACCGAGGCCGCTCGTTTCCACCCGGTCACGGCTTTCAATCACCCGTCCCGGGTCGTCGTAGACAATGTCGTTCAACGAGGTCCGTGTGCTTCGAACACCGTCTCGCTCCTGAACGGAACGCGTCCGGCAGGCGCGGCCCTTGTCGTCAAATTTAAAGATCTCCAAAATAGACGAATAGGTCCTTTCCCGACCGCCGATGTTTTCCACGCCGGTAATCGTCGTTCGCGCGGTCCGGCCCCGGGCATCGTATCGGAACTCTTCCGTCTCTTTTGTGCGGCGGACATCGCCCTCCGGACCCGGGCGATGGAGCACTGTTTCCCGCCGGACCACCTGCCCGAACGCGTTGTATCCCAGAAACCACTGCTCCTTCATACTGCCACGCACGACCCCGTCAGTCCCCGTCTCTTCCACGGCGGTCTTCTCATAAACAAGCCGGCCGGCGCCGTCGCAGCGGCTGTCTTCAAGCGACCATTGCCGCACCGTCGTTCCGTCGGCGGAGCGGATCACGCTTTCATGCCGCAGCACGCGCCCGGCCGCATCCATCTTCAGCGCCTGCCATTCCGTTTCGGAAACTTCCCCCGCCTCAGACGTCGTCCGCGTATGGGAACGGACCAGACGGCCCTGCCGATCGTACAGGTTGTCCGACAGGGATTCCGTCACGGCACACCCCCCGGCCTCGCATTGGGTCGTCTTCTGCCGCAAAACCTGTCCGGCGGCGGAGTATTTAAGGTATTCGGTCTCGGTGTTAAACCGGCGGTTCAGGAACATCCCCGCGCCGCCCTGTTCCTGGCGGCCGACCTGAAACGTCTCGACGTTACTTTTCACCAGATGGGAGGAAGCATCGTATTGACACGTCATTTTTTCCGTTGAAAACAGGTAGCCCCCGGCCGAAAACTCCAGAAAATTCATTTTTTGAATGCGGACAGGGTTTCCACGAACGTCGAACGTCTCGTTCCAAACGGATTCCCGCGGCGAGGCGGCCAGCAGGCGTTCCCAATCCCCCTGGGCCCCGCCCCACTCTCCGACGGTCGTTCCGCAAAGACGGGCCTGCGAGAAGATGAGCCGCCCTTCGGCGTCATATCGGTTTTCGGCGGACGACTTCTCCAGCGAGACCCGTTCACCCTCCTGGACTTTCTTCCGCGTCAACACCGCCCGGCCGGCCGAATCGAATTTGTCGTTCCAAACGGACACAAAACTTTCCCACTTTTCCTCGCCTTTTTCTTCGACACACCGCGTCTCGCTGTGAACAAGACGATTGTTATCGTCGTATTCTGCCTTGAGCAACTCCTCGATCCGCGTTTGCTCCCCCGCGGGACCTCCGACCGAGGGCTCCTCCCGCGTTGTCTTAAGATAACCCGCCACCTGTCCGCGTTCGTCGTATCGCTGGTTCTGCAGGGAGACGGTGTAGTTCCTGGTGGAGGTCTCCCCCGCCAGCCGCCGGACCTCCCGGTTCCGCGTGGTCTGGGATATGACACGCCCCAGGGAATCCGTTGCCTGACGTTCCACCTCGACAACCGTCACGCGGCCGTCTCCCGCCAACGAGAGACTTTCCATCCCCCCCGACCCGCTTGAATTTCCGAGGGCGTCCATCGACGACAATGAAAAAGGACCTCCGGAAGAGAACTCTTCGTTCCCCCACCGCACCCGGCCTTGCCATGTCATTGAAAATTTCCGGCCGGTCGGCCCCACGCTCTTTTGGACGAAGTTCTCCTCCCGCGAAAGGGACTGGAGGATGCGGGCTTTCTTCGAAAAATCATTCAGGGTGAACATCTCCCCGGGCATCAGTTCCAGGGCCCCGCCGTTCAACAAATCCTCGGCCTGCGAAACTTCCAGCGTGACGACGGTATTATGGAGGACGAACGCACGTTGGCTCAATCGGAGCGCGATTTCCCGGCCGGTCGCCTCGATCTGCGCATACGCCTCTTCGAGCGCCCTCTGTCTTTTCGTTTCCAGGTCCGCCTTTTTTGTTTCGAACAGGACCCGAACTTCGGCTTCCCTGCTTTTGGCCGCATCCCGAGCCGCCAGAGCCGATTGATATTCAACAGACGCCGCCTGGACCTCCTCCTCGCACCGCTGAACACCGCCGCCCAACACCTCCAACGTGGCTTGCGCCTGGTTCAAGACGGTCCGGAGCCGACTCATCTGTTCGTTATAACGTCCCAACGCGAGGCCGATGGATAGCCGGTGTCGCGGATCGGCCAGATAAGACTGAACGGCCTCCGTGACCCGTTCTTTTTCTTCG
>ERZ795054.1363-NODE-1363-length-23547-cov-5.429763_pt1 | contig 23547 bp, 27 predicted proteins | sample MGYA00375138_ERZ795054 | MGnify/ENA primary metagenome ERZ795054 (study PRJEB30183, sample SAMN05720215) | anaerobic digester metagenome | isolation source: active sludge of municipal wastewater-treating anaerobic digesters | place: USA | collected 2014-12-23 ... | reverse complement strand
GGCACCGGGCGGATCAGGGTGGTCCAGCGCGCCGCGTTCGGGGCGTCGTCGAGGTGGGCCAGCATGTCCTTGGCGTACACCACGCCGGCCACCGCGTCGGGCTGGCCCTCGAAGACCGGCAGGCGCGCGTGCTCGGATCGGCTCAGCGTCGAGACGACGTCCTCCCGCGCATCCGACAGGTCCACACCGACGATGTCGATCCGCGGCGTCATCACCTCGGCGACGGTCATGTCGGACAGGGCGAAGACGCCGATCATGGCGTCGCGGTGCGCCGGGCCGATCGCGCGGCCGGGCGCGGCGACCGGGCGCATTCCGCGCTGGTCCACCACGGTGACGAGGCGATAGAGGGGGCGGAAGATGGCGAGCGACCGCGCCGCGCCGGGGCGCACCAGCCGCGCGAGATCGGGGGCGATGGCGGCAAGGAGCCGCGGGAGGAGGTCGCCCACGACCCATACGACCGACACGGAGAGGAAGAGGTGCACCGCCGCCTTGAGCGGTGGCCAGGCCCACCAGACGACGGAGGTGGCGGCCGCCGCTCCGGCGATCACCAGGAGCGCGAGGTGCGCCAAGTGAAGGCGCCGCGCGAGCGGCAGCCCGGCCGCGACGTCCCCCTCCGCGCGCGGGAGGTCTCCCTCCGCCTCGGCGGCAAGCGCCAGCCACGCCGCCCAGAGCGCGAAGACGAGGAGCGCCGCCGGGGAGAGATAGCTGTGGAAGAGGTCGGTCACAGCACCGTCCGCAGGTAGCGTTCCTGCCGAACCCACATGGTGGACGCCTCGCGGCCGGCACCGTCGTCGTGGTCCCACCCGAGGATGTGCAGCGTACCGTGGATGACCAGGCGGAGCAGCTCCTCGCGCAGCGGCAGGCCGCGGCGGCGCGCCTCGCGCTCCGCCTGCCAGCGGCAGATGTAGAGGTCGCCGAGCAACCCTCCCCGCGGGTCGGGCAGGGCGAAGCTGATGACGTCGGTGGGGAAGTCGTGCCCCTTGTGGTGGTGGTTCATCTGGCGCATCGCCTCGCGCCCGAGGAAGGTGACGGACACCGCCGCGTGGCGGCGCTCGCCCTCCAGCACCGCCCGGACCGCCTTGCGCACGGCGGCCGCCGGCACCGGTACGACGCGGCCGTGGACGGTGACTTCAGCCGCCGATGCCACGCGTCTCCTGCACCGTCATCCGACCTGGTCCTCCGCGTACGCGCGGATGATGTCCCGCACCAGACGGTGGCGGACAACGTCGGTGTCCTGGAGGTAGCAGAAGGAGATCCCCTCGATGCCGGGGAGGATCCGCTCCACCTGGATGAGCCCCGAGTCCTCGCGCTTGGGGAGGTCCACCTGCGTCTTGTCGCCGGTGACCACGACGCGGCTGTTCACGCCAAGGCGGGTGAGGAACATCTTCATCTGGGCGCCAGTGGCGTTCTGCGCCTCGTCGAGGATGATGAAGGCGTCGGAGAGCGTACGGCCGCGCATGTAGGCCAGCGGCGCGATCTCGATGATGCGAGTCTCGAGCGCCTTCTGCACCTTCTCCGACGGCATCATGTCCTCGAGCGCGTCGTAGAGTGGGCGGAGGTAGGGATCCACCTTCGCCTGCAGGTCGCCCGGGAGGAAGCCGAGCGACTCGCCCGCCTCGACGGCGGGCCGGGCGAGGATGATCCGCTTGACCCGCTTCCGCGCCAGCGCCTCCACCGCCTTGGCCACCGCGAGGTAGGTCTTCCCGGTGCCGGCGGGGCCGATGCCGATCACGATGTCGTGCGCGGCGATGGCGGCGAGGTAGTCCTTCTGGCCCGCGGTCTTGGCAACGATGGCCTTCCGCATCCCCGGCAGCACGATGCGCCCGTCGCCGCTGGTGGCGGGGAGTTCGGCCCCCGGCTCCGAGGCGATGCGGTAGACGTCTTCCGGCGCGATGGACTCCCCCATGCGAGCGAGGTCGATCAGCCCCTGCACCACAGGCGTGGCCCGCTCGATCTGCTCGAGGGTGCCGCCCAGGGTCAGGGTGTCGCCGCGCAGGGTGGCGCGGACCCCGAGGGCGCGCTGGAGTTCGAGCAGGTTCACGTCGTTGACGCCGCCGAGCAGGAGGGGATCGGCGCCCTCGGTGGAGAGGCGGTGCACGACGTCGTTGGCGTCAGCCTTCACCAGTTACCTCCAGGTGGAGCGCGGCGAGATCCTTCGCGTCCACGGTGGTCGGGGCGCCCTCGAAGAGGGCGCGGGCGGCGGTGGACTTCGGGAAGGCGATCACGTCGCGGAGCGAGGTGGCTCCGGCCAGGAGCATGACGATCCGGTCGAAGCCGAGCGCGAACCCGCCGTGGGGCGGCGCGCCGGCGGCGAGGCCGTCGAGGAGGAACCCGAACCGCCGGCGGATGTCCGGCTCCGGGATGTCGAGCAGCTCGAAGATCGTCGTCTGCAGCTCCGGCGTCGTGATCCGGATGGAACCGCTGCCGAGCTCGTTGCCGTTGTACACCGCGTCGTAGTGCAGCGCGCGGCACTTCCACGGCTCCGAGCGGAGTCGCGCGGCGTCATTCGGGTGCGGCGCGGTGAAGGGGTGGTGCGCCGGCGACCACGCGCCGGTGGCGGGGTCCTGCTCGAAGAGCGGGAAGTCCACTACCCAGCAGAAGGCGTGCGGCTCCGAGGGCGTCACGCCGGGCCGCCGGGTGAGCGCCACGCGCACGGCGTGCAAGGCGGGGGAGGTGACGGCGTCCGCGCCGGCGACGGCGAGCAGCAGGTCGCCGGTGGCGCCGCCGACCTTTTCGAGCGTGGCCGCGCCGATCGCCTTGACCCCCTGCCCTTCCCAGCCTGCTTCAGTGCGCTTGGCCCAGATGAGCCCGCCGGCGCCGGCGTCCTTGGCCGCGGCGGAGAGGGCGTCGATCTCTTTCCGACTCGCGTCGCCCTGGCCGGCCGCCACGATGCCGCGCACTCGGCCTCCGCCGTCGATGGCCGTCCGCACGAACGGCGCGGCGTCCGCCGCCACGAGCGGCGTCAGGTCCCGGATCTCGAAACCGTAGCGGAGGTCGGGCTTGTCCACGCCGTAGCGCTCCATGGCGTCGCGGTAGGCCAGGCGCCGGAAGGGCCGCGTAATGGTCTGCCCCGCCTCGGCCCAGAGGTCCACCAGCACCTGCTCCACCACCGCCTGGACGTCCTCGGGGCCGACGAACGACGCCTCGATGTCGATCTGCGTGAACTCCGGCTGCCGGTCGGCGCGGAGATCTTCGTCGCGGAAGCAGCGGGCGATCTGGAAGTAACGGTCGTAGCCCGCCACCATCAGCAGCTGCTTGTAGATCTGCGGCGACTGCGGCAGCGCGTAGAACTCGCCACGGTGCACGCTGCTCGGCACGAGGTAGTCCCGGGCGCCCTCGGGCGTCGGCTTCGTGAGGATCGGGGTCTCGATCTCGAGGAAGCCGAGGTCGGTCATCGTCCGCCGGCTCCGCTGCAAGAGTCGGTGGCGGAGGATCATGTTGCGCTGCAGTTCGGGGCGGCGGAGGTCCAGCACGCGGTTCCGGAGCCGGAGCTCCTCGGAGGGAAGCTCCTCTCCTTCCTTCCGCGCCACGGGAATGGCGGGTGTCACCGCGGGCCCGGCGATGGCGAGCGCGCGCACATGCACTTCCACCTCGCGCGAGGTCATGCCGGCGTCGCGTCCGATCTCAGGGCGGAGCTCGACCTCTCCCTCTACCAGGATCACCGTTTCCGGTCCGACCGACGCGGCGCGGGCGATCACCTCGGGCGAACTCCACCGCGGGTCAAAGGAAAGCTGCACCAGGCCGGCGCGGTCGCGGAGGTCGAGGAAGACGAGACCGCCGAGGTCGCGGCGGCGGTGAACCCAACCTCCGAGGCGGACGCTCAGGCCGGTGTGTTCGCGGCTGAGTTCTCCACAGAGGTGCGTACGATGGAGGGTAGCAGACATGCCGGGAAACATACCCGCCGCTCCATGAGGGGGCAAGTAATTCAAACAAAAGGGCTTAGGGGGCCTTTCCCTCACCCCCTGTCCCCCTCGCGCGCGCGCAGTCCTCGCCCCCGTCCCCGGTTGAGCGCGCAGTCCTCGCCCCCTGTCCCCCTCTCCACCAAGTGGAGAGGGGGAACGCCCGGAGAGTTACGCGGCTGGCCACTCCCTTATCTTGCCGGTATGAGCAACAAGAGCGCGAACAACCTCGCCCCCACGATCCTGGACCTGACGCCCGACGCCGCGCGCGAACGGCTCTCAACATGGGTGGAGGGTCGGAAGCTCCCGCGGTTCCGGGGCGAGCAGATTCACCGGAGGCTCTGGGTGCAACCAGTCGGCGCCTGGAGCGAGGCGACCGAGCTCCCGGCGGCGCTCCGCGCGGAGCTGGAGGCGGAGTTTCCACTCCGGCGCCTGAAGGAGGTCGTCTCGGAGCTATCGCAGGACGGCACCCGGAAGTTCCTCTGGCGGCTGGATGACGGCGAGGCGATCGAATCAGTGCTGATCCCCTCGGGCAGCCGGCGCACCCTCTGCATCTCCTCGCAGGCGGGGTGCGCTCTTGGTTGCGTCTTCTGCGCCACGGGCCTGATGGGGTTCCGCCGGAACCTGAGCCCCTTCGAGATCGCCGGTCAGGTGCGCGAGGTGATGCTCCGGGACCCGGCCGACAAGCCGAGCAACATCGTCTTCATGGGGATGGGGGAGCCGCTCCTCAACTGGCCCGGGGTGGACGTGGCGCTCACCATCCTGAACAACCCCGAAGGGCTCGGGATCGGCGCGCGGCACATCACCGTGAGCACGGTGGGGATCATCCCGGGGATGAAGAAGCTGGCGGCGCGGCCGGAGCAGTTCCGCCTGGCCATTTCGCTTCACGCACCGACGGCGGAGCGCCGGCTGGCCATCATGCCGATCGAGAAGAAGTACGACCTCAAGGCGGTGCTCGAGGCGGCGGCCGCGTTCCGGAAGCGGATCACCTTCGAGTACGTGATGATCGGGGGAAAGAACGACTCCGACCAGGACGCCGACGCACTCGCGGCGCTGGCCCACAAGCACGGAGCGCTGGTGAACCTCCTCCCGCTCCATCCCGGCGGCGCGCCGGGGCTGGAGCCGACCCCATCGAACAAGATCAAGAACTTCGCCGGTAGGCTCCAGGCGCGCGGCGTGGAGGCGGTGGTGCGGCGGAGCCGAGGCCTCGACATCAAGGCGGCGTGTGGGCAGTTGGCGGGGCAGACGGGCAGCGACCTCACCCACTGACCCCGTTCGGGCCGTCCTCACCCCCTGTCCCCCTCTCCACCATGTGGAGAGGGGGCACGCCGGGAAAGTCTGCCGCAGTCGACCTATGCCCAAGCGTTTCCTTCCTGCAACAACCACGGTTGACCCACTCGTGCAAACCTTTATGACATAACGTCTTACCTCTCGGCCTGATCCCGACTCCCCAAGCCCGGATCTTGCCCATTCCTGCCGCAGTGGAACCGGTGCGGAATTTCACGGTAATCCCACGGTCTCCTCGTTCGCTCAACATCACTATTCAGCATCTCTCACCGGAGCCCGCGTCATGGCCCTTCCGGCCACCACTGCGCCCGCTGATCTCGACCGTGTCCTTACGCCGGCGGCGCGCGCGTTCATCGAGGACCTGACTCGGCGGTTCCGCCCCGCGCTCAAGGAACTGCTGGCGGCCCGGGCCGTCCGCCAGGCCAGGCTCGATGCCGGCACCGAGCGGCTCGACTTCCTGGCCGAGACGGCCGGGGTGCGCTCGGATGACTGGAAGGTGGCGCCGATTCCGCGTGACCTGCTGGACCGGCGCGTGGAGATTACCGGGCCGGTGGACCGGAAGATGATCATCAATGCGCTCAATTCCGGCGCGCAGGTGTTCATGGCCGATTTCGAGGATTCGCTCTCGCCCACCTGGGAGAACGTGATCGCGGGCCAGGGCAACCTGATGGACGCGGTCCGGCGGAAGATCGACTACACCGACCCGGTCAGCGGCAAGTCGTACCGGCTGGACGCCAAGACCGCCGTGCTCCTTGTCCGCCCGCGCGGGCTCCACCTGGAGGAGCGACATTTCCTGGTGGACGGCACCCCTGCCCCGGCGCCGCTGGTGGATTTCGGCCTCTATCTCTTCCACAACGCGCGTGAGCTCCTCGACCGGAAGACCGGTCCCTACTACTACCTGCCGAAGCTGCAGGGGCACCGCGAGGCGCGGTGGTGGAACGGCGTGATGACGCACGCGGAGACGGCGCTGGGACTCCAGGTGGGAACGGCACGCGCGACGGTGCTCATCGAGACCCTGCCGGCCGCCTTCGAGATGGACGAGATCCTCTACGAGCTGCGCGACCACATCGTGGGGCTCAACTGCGGGCGGTGGGACTACATCTTCTCGGTCATCAAGACCCTCAAGGCCGACCGGCACCACGTCCTCCCCGACCGCGCGCAGGTGACGATGGCGGCGCACTGCATGCGCTCGTACACCACCCTCCTCATCAAGACCTGCCACCGGCGTGGCGCCTTCGCGATGGGGGGCATGGCCGCGCAGATCCCGATCAAGGGGGACGACGCCCGGAACAACGCCGCGCTCGAGAAGGTGCGGGCCGACAAGCGGCGCGAGGCGGGTGACGGCCACGACGGCACCTGGGTGGCGCACCCCGGGCTGGTGCCCGTCGCCCTCGAGGTGTTCAACACCGTGCTCGGCGGGAAGCGCAATCAGCTGGACGTGCTGCGGGAGGACGTGCGGGTCACGGCGGCCGACCTGCTCACGGTGCCGGAGGGGACCCGCACGGAGGCGGGGCTCCGGCACAACATCCGGGTCGGCATCCATTACCTGGCGGCCTGGCTGTCCGGGAATGGCTGCGTACCGGTCTACGACCTCATGGAGGACGCCGCCACCGCGGAGATCTGCCGAAGCCAGGTATGGCAATGGCTGCACTACAAGGTCGCGGTGACGATGGAGAGCGGGCGTCCGGAGCCGCTCACCGAGGCGGTGTTCCTGAACCTGGCCGCCGAGGAGTATGCGGCCATCCGTAACGAGGTGGGCGACGAGCGGTTCATCGCCGCCCCGTACGCCCGTGCGCGCGACCTGTTCGTCGAATTGTCCACCGCCGGGGAGTTCGTCGAGTTCCTGACGCTTCCCGCGTATCCGATGCTCGAGACCCCCTGACCCGACGAGAGCCCTCATGTCATCGAAACCGCGAAACCGCTGGGCCGGCATCAAGCGCCCCTACACCGACGCCGACGTGGACCGCCTGCGCGGCAGCGTCAAGATCGAGCACACGCTGGCCCGGATGGGCGCGGAGCGGCTCTGGCAGCTGCTCCAGACGGAGGGGCACATCCACGCCCTGGGCGCGCTGACTGGCAACCAGGCGATGCAGCAGGTGCGGGCGGGGCTCCAGGCCATTTACTGCTCGGGGTGGCAGGTGGCGGCCGACGCCAACGACGCCGGCGCCATGTATCCCGACCAGAGTCTCTACCCGGCCCACTCGGTGCCGATGGTGGTCCGGCGGATCAACAACACGCTGCAGCGCGCCGACCAGATCGAGCATGCCGAGGGGAAGAACGGCCACCACTGGTTCGCGCCGATTGTGGCGGACGCGGAGGCGGGGTTCGGCGGGCCGCTCAACGCGTTCGAGCTGATGAAGGGGATGATCGAGGCGGGGGCCGCGGGCGTCCACTTCGAGGACCAGCTGAGCTCCGAGAAGAAGTGCGGGCACCTGGGTGGCAAGGTGCTGGTGCCGACGGGCCAGTTCATCCGGACGCTGGTGGCGGCTCGGCTTGCGGCGGACGTCTGCGACGTGCCGACCCTCATCATCGCGCGCACGGACGCCGACTCGGCGACGCTAATCACCAGCGACTCGGACCCGCGGGACCATGCGTTCATCACCGACGCGCCTCGGACACCGGAGGGGTTCTTCCACATCCGGAACGGCGTGGAGATGGCCATTGCGCGGGCGTGCGAGTACGCGCCGTACGCCGACCTGCTCTGGTGCGAAACCAGCACGCCGGACATCGAGGAGGCGCGGCAGTTCGCCGAGGGGGTGCACGCCAAGTTCCCCGGCAAGATGCTCATGTACAACTGCAGCCCGTCGTTCAACTGGGAAAAGCACCTGGACAAGGCGACGATCGCCAAGTTCCAGGACGAGCTGGGGAAGATGGGGTACAAGTTCCAGTTCGTGACCCTGGCGGGGTTCCACTCGCTCAACCACTCGATGTTCGAACTGGCTCGGGCGTACAAGAGCCGTGGGATGAGCGCCTACTCGGAGTTGCAGCAGGCCGAGTTTGCGGACGAGGTGAACGGTTACACCGCGACGAAGCATCAGCGAGAGGTGGGCACGGGGTATTTCGACGCGGTTGCGCAGGTGATTTCGTCGGGGCACAGCTCGACGCTGGCGCTGGAGGGGAGCACGGAGGCGGCGCAGTTCGTCTAGCCGCCGCGCGTAGGATTGCTCCACCCGGCACCGGAAGTGCCGGCTCGGCGACCCCCGCAGCGTTCACCTATTCGGCTGCGGGGGTCGCAGCGTTTGCAGGCAGCAGGCCGGGCGCCGCTGCGATTAGGCTGCGGACTTGCGCAGTCTTTCGCGATCGGGGTGAAAGTGTGACATTGGGGGACAGCAGTCGAGTTCACGTAAGACCGCTCCGCTAGGATGATCTCATGACTAGCTCTGAGCCCAAGACGGAAGACCTGCGGGCAGAGGCTGCGCGGCTCGCCTTCACGCTGCTTCGCTTTGCCAGTGCGGCCGGACATCCGCTCCCCGGATCCGAGAGATCAGGCGGCCCCAAGGTAGGCTCCGACGCCTGGGTGTTCGGGCCTTCATGGCAGAAAGTGCCGAGCGACGGCGTCGAGGCATTTCTCACGGGCCTGCCGTCGCGAGCCCTCTTGAATCCCAACCTAATCCGTGGGGAGGTCACGCTCCTCCTATTGGACGAGTTGACCGGCGACAGGCGACGGTGGGGGGAAAAGACGCTCAGCAACTTCGTCGCATGCTTTGATGAAATGGTCGTGCAACTCGCCCTTCCGAATACCGCAGAGGTGCTCGTTGAATTCGACGACGAGTCACATGTGTTCAGCCTTGGGGCTGTCCGCGAATGGGCTGGCACCCTCGCGGTGAACGTGGGATGGAACTTGGCACCCTTGGCGAATGAAGAGTGCGCCGAGGCCTGCCTGATGCTGATCAGGGCGGATGATCGCGAGTTCCCAGGACGGTCCTGCATGATGCGCGAACGTTACCGCGGGCAAAATAGAGCGGTCTAACCAGCACACGCAGCGCCTGCGCAGCTGATGCGCGATTCGTTGGATTGCCTCCATCCTCGAGCCGTATGCCACAAACCCCCATCGTCTTCACAACCACCCACCGAGTCCAGTTCTCCGATCTGGACCCCTACAATCACGTCGGCACCGGCCGGTTCGCCACCATTTTCGTCGATCACCGCATGCAGGGCCTCAGCCAACGGATCGGCTGGGACGCCGCCACCATCGCGGCCCTGCCCTTCGCCGTCTGGGTCCGGCGCCTCGAGATCGACTTCATTCGCCCGGTCCTGGCCGATCGAGAGGTCACCATTACCTCCTTCGTCCGGGAGTTCCGGGGCCCCGATGCCTACATCGAATGCACGATGGCCGATGAGGCAGGCAAGACGCTCTCGCGCGCCCTCATGGTCGTGGCCTGCGTCGACAAAGCCACAAGCAGGGGCATTGACTGGCCGGTCGACGCCGCAGCCCTGTTCTATGAAGCCAGCGAATCTTGACCCCAGCCACGTTGCGCCCAGCTTGCCTCGTTGACGGTCACCTGACCAACGCGTGCAGCGGGCGAGTGCGCGCTGGCTCTGTCAGCCGCCGTACCCCATACCGGAGCCCCGACGGGTAAACCGCTGCGGGACTGGCGTTTACCAGGCCAGCGCGCCGCGTACCTCGTTCACCCGAAGCCCAGGGCCTTGCGTCCTGCGGTCAGATGTTATATGATGGTCATCATATGCGCGCTTCCACTCCCAATCGGACCGCCCCCAGCCGCAAGGAGGCCACGCACGAGCGGATCGTCGCGGCCGCCGCGCGGGCAATCCGTCGAAGCGGCTACAGCGGCACGGGCGTCGCCGACATCATGAAGGACGTCGGCCTGACGCATGGGGGGTTCTACGCCCACTTCGCCTCACGCGAAGCGATGCTGGCGGAAGCCGCCGACCGGGCCGGTGCCGAGAGCGTGGCCACGCTGACGCGCGTCGCTGCGGCGGCACCACCCCAAGACGCACTTCGGTCGATGATCGAGTTCTACCTCTCGAACGAACACGTCAAGCACGCCGAGACCGGTTGCCCGATCGCAGCCCTCGGCTCGGAGATGCCGCGCCAGTCCGCGAAGGTCCGGCGAGCCGCGACGCGCCGCATCAAGGAGGCGATCGATGTCGTCGTCCGGCATTCGCCTGACCAGGGAACGCCGCGTGCCTACGAGCACGCGCTCGTGACCGTGGCCACGATGGTCGGCGCCCTGGTGCTCGCCCGTGCGGTGGACGACCCCAAGCTGTCCGAGGCCCTGCGCGAGGCGTCCCTGAAATACTTCGACTCCGCCGGCACTTGAGGCGACTGGCACCGGTCCTGACCGGTGCCTTTCTCTTGCATCACCATATGATGCGCATCATATATTGGACCCAAGAACGATCATCGACCACCTCTGGGAGGGCTGTCAAATGAAGTTCAGGAAACTTGTCGCGCTCGTGACGGGCGCGTCATCGGGCATCGGAAAGGCGACCTCGGAGCGCCTCGCTGCGGCCGGTTACAAGGTCTATGGCACGAGCCGGCGCCCCGCGAGCCCGGGCGTGCGGCCGTTCGAGATGCTCTCTCTCGACGTGACCAGCGATGAGTCGGTCGAAACGGCCGTGAACACTCTGTTGCAGTCGGAGGGTCGCATCGACCTCCTCGTGAACAACGCGGGCTTCAGCGTCGCCCCCGCAGGGGCGGAAGAGAGCTCGATCGAACAGGCCCGCGCGATCTTCGACACCAACTTCTTCGGGATCATCCGGATGACGCGCGCCGTCGTCCCGCACATGCGACACCAAGGGGGTGGCCAGATCATCAACATCGGCTCCGTGCTGGGATTCCTGCCGGCGCCATACATGGCGCTCTATGCCGCCACCAAGCACGCGCTCGCCGGCTACTCTGAATCGCTCGACCACGAGCTGCGCACACGGGGCATCCGGGTCACCGTCATCGAGCCCGCGTTCACGAAGTCCCACTTCGAGGCGAACTTGTTGGAACCCGATGCCGTGCTCGATGAATATCGTGAGGCGCGTGCCGGCGTGACCAGGCAGTTGAGAGCGGCGCTCGAGACCGCAGACGAGCCGGGCGTGGTGGCGGACGTGGTGCTGGCAGCGGCCAGCGCGGCTCGGCCCAGGCTCCGGTACACGGCCGGTGGTCTCGCCAACCGCCTGGGGCTGCTTCGCCGATTTGCGCCTGCCCGATTGGTGGACGCCGGCATTCGAAAGGACCTGCGGCTCGACGCGCCGGGGGCGTCGCCGCGCACCGCCCCGGTCCCGGCATGAAGGCGCTCGCCATCCGTCGTTACAAGGCTCCGATGGAAATGATGGAGCTGCCACGGCCCGAGCCGGGCCCGGGGGAGTTGCTGGTGCGCGTGCGCGCCGCCGGCGTCAACCCGATCGACTACAAGATCCGCGATGGCGCTGTGAAGGTGCTGCTCCCGTTCTCCTTTCCGCTGATTCTCGGCACCGACCTCGCCGGCGACGTGGCCGCGGTCGGCCCGGGCGTCACCCGGTTCAAGGTCGGGGACGCGGTCTATACACGACTCGACAACGCCCGCATCGGCGCCTTCGCCGAGTATGCCGTGGTACGCGAGAGCACCGCTGCCAGGAAACCCGCCCGCCTGGACTACGCGGAGGCCGCGTCACTCCCGCTCGTGGGGCTCACCGCCTGGCAGGCGCTGATCGACCTCGCACAACTGCGGGCGGGGCAGAAGGTCCTGATCCATGCCGGTTCGGGTGGCGTTGGCACATTTGCCATCCAGCTGGCCAAGCACCTCGGCGCGCACGTCACGACCACGGCCGGCGCCAGGAACCACGCGCTGGTGAAATCGCTCGGCGCGGATGTGGCCATCGACTACCGGACGACCCCTTTCGAGACGATAGCCAGGGATCAGGACGTCATCCTCGACACGCAGGGCGGGGAGACGCTGCTTCGGTCCATCAAGGCCGTCAGGCCAGGTGGCGTGGTGGTCACGATCGGCGGCCGGCCCAACGGCAAGTTCGCGCGCGCCTGGGGCCTGAGCCTTCCGCTGGTCTGGATCCTCGGGATGCTCAATCACAAGGTCGATCGTCTGGCGAGAGAGCGGGCTGTGCGTTTCGAGTACCTGTTCATGCACGCGAACGGCGAGCAGCTGGAGAGCATCGGCGCGCTGGTGGACCAGGGCGTTATCAAGCCGATCCTCGACAAGACCTTTCCGCTGGAATCGGCGGCCGAGGCGATCTCCTACGTGGAATCCGGCCGCGCCGTCGGAAAGGTGGTCATTCATGTCGCAGAATGAGCGGAGCACGATGGGCACGATGTGGAGGAATGCACCGACGACGGGTGTCGAGGTCGACGGGACACGATTCGTCTACCGTCAGCTCGGGCCCGACACCGGAGTGCCGGTGATCTTTCTCAACCATCTGGCCGCGGAACTTGACCGGTGGGATCCCCGCGTCGTCGACGGCATCGCCGCGCGGCGCCGCGTCATTGTCTTTGACAACCGGGGGATTGGCGCCTCGGAAGGCAGCACTCCGTCGTCAGTGGACGCGATGGCGCGGGACGCCGTGGCCTTCATCAAGGCCCTCGGTGCCGGCCAGGTCGACCTGCTCGGGTTCTCCCTCGGCGGTTTCATCTCGCAGGTGATCGCGCAAGAGGCACCGGAACTGGTCCGCAAGATCATCCTCGCGGGCACCGGACCAGCTGGGGGCACCGGCATCGACAAGGTGACGTCGCTGACCCTCCGCGACATGGCCAAGGGCGCCCTGACCTTGAGGCACCCGGAGCACTACCTCTTCTTCACCAAGACCCGCACCGGCCGCCATGCGGCACGCGCCTTCCTGGCACGGCTGAAGGAGCGCACCGACAATCGCGACACGCCGGTATCGATCGCGGCGTTCGTCGCCCAATTACGGGCCATACACGCCTGGGGGCGTCAGCGGCCTGCCGATCTGTCGCGCATTCGCCACCCGGTGCTAGTCGCGAATGGTGATCACGACAAGATGGTGCCCAGCAGCAACTCGGTCGACTTGGCGCGCCGCCTTCCGAACTCCGAGCTCGTCCTCTACGAGGATGCCGGGCACGGCGGCATCTTCCAGTACCACGAGGCGTTCGTGAAAAGGGCCCTGGAGTTCCTTGAGGCATGAGGCTGGCAACTCGCCACCTGCGGACTCATCACTTCCTCTTCCCGAAGCCGGGGATGGCCGTGGCTTGTTTCATCCACGACGCCACCTGGCGTTCGTCGAGGTCGTCCACCGATGCGAGGTCCACGCCCCGCGAGTCCTTGCCCATGCCGATCGGGGCCATCGGTGGGACGGGCTTGAGTGCGGTACCTCGCCCGAACGTGAGCTTGACGTGGCCGGCGAAGCCGCCGCAGTTGAAGCACCAGCCGTCGCCGACACCATACCAGGCCATCCCCCACTTCACGGAGCGCTCCAGGCCCGGCAGCGTCCTGGCCGCCAAGGCATCGACGCGTTCGGCGATCGCCCGTTGCGGCTGCGGCAGGCTGCGAATGTAGGCAAAGACCGGCTCGTCCCCGTCCGCGGCCTTCGCGGGACTTGCCCTGCCGGTCATGGCAACCGGGAGCGTCGTCAGGACGGCTGGCGCGGCCGTGCGTTTGCTGGGCTTGCGTGCCATTTCGGCCTCCAATCGTAGTTCGGCATTACTTCATCGCGTGCACGTGCGCCACGAACTGGTCCACGGCGATCTCACTGCCCTCGTAGAAGCCCGATGTCTTGTTGGTGTCGAGGTCCGCTTCATTCCGGTGCAGCGCCGTGAAGACGTAGCGTGTGCCGGTTCCCACGCTCTCCATCGTCATGACGGCGGTGATCGGAATGTCGTCGAAGACCGCCGGGCGGTAGCCGGGGAACAACATGGAGGTCCAGACCAGCCGCTCCATTGGAACGACCTCCAGGATACAGCCGACGTTCGGAGAATCCGGTCCGTCGCCGACGGCGATGTCGATGCGGATGATGCCGCCGGGCCGCAGGTCCATTTCGGCTCGCGACACGCGCCCCCAGGGCTTGGGCATGTACCACTCCTTCAGATGCTCTGGGTTCGTCAAGGCTTCCCAGACGAGCCGCGTGGGCGCGTCGATGAACCGCTCGATCGCGAAATCCAGCGTCGGATCGATCGTGACGTGTGTGCTCATGAGTCGGATTCCTTGTCCTTGAGTTGTGTGACGTAGCGGTCGAATCGGTCGAGTCGAGCTTCCCACTCCTGACGACGCGCGGTAAGCCAGTCTTCGGCAACCTTCAACCGTTCGGGTGCGATCTCATACGTCCGCACCCGGCCGCGCTTGGTGGACCGCACCAGCCGACTCTGTTCGAGCACGGAGAGATGCAGCACAAATGACGGGAGCTGCATGTCGAACGGCGCCGCCAATTCGCTGACCGTGGCGGGGCCGGCTGAAAGTCGCTCCAAGACCTTCCGACGGGTCGGGTTGGCCAGGGCGTGAAAGGCTGCGTCAGCAGCTGCGGGTTGAGCCATATCCGACACCATCCACACGCTTGGGTTGAGCGACCTAACTGCGGCAATCTATGGTCGCTGAATACTTCTGTCAATACCTAAGTATTGCTGAGCCTGACGCATCAGGCTTCGCTCGGGTACCGGTCAGGCGGATCTCTCAGACGCAGGCTTGCCGAGCGTCCGGCTTGCCGGACCGCAGCGCGGAAGGCAATCTTCGCTCCTAGCTTCTTCCGGCCACCGACAGTCGATATATCACGTTTCACGGGAGCCTGCATGCGCACACCCCTGCCGCCCTCCGCCCCGATCCTTCGTCTCGTAGCCGCCGCCTTCCTCGCCTGGACCGTCCCGCTCGCCGCCCAAGGCACCGAGTCGTCCAGCGGGGCGATCGACGCCCAGGTCTGGACCACCGTCTCCACCACCGTGGTGGAGCACGACATCGCCGGGATGGCGGCCACCTACCACCCCGACGCGGTCGTGGTCACGCCCCAGGGCACCATGCCGATCGCGCGGGCGCTGGCGGGATGGGGGAAGTCCATGGAGGCGATGAAGCAGAACGGGAGCCGGGCCTCGGTGGCCTTCCGCTTTTCACTGCGGCAGGACGGCGCCGAGACGGCGTTCGAGGCGGGAATGTTCAACTACGCCGCGACCGACAGCGCCGGGGCGACGACGCGCTACATCATCCCCTTCGAGGCCCTGCTGGTGCGGAAGAACGACCGGTGGCTGATCGTCATGGAGCGCCAGTTCACTGCGGCCGACGAGACGGCGTGGAACGCGATGGCCCGGTAGGCCGACCGTCGATGACTCACCGCTCCACCCGCGCCATGAAGCACCCGGCCTCCGCGTTCCGCAGGTGCGCGTACGCGACGTCCTCCGTACCCAGCACCCGCGCGACGACCGTCGCCGGCGGCTCGGCGGACACCCGCTCCTGAAGGACGAGTGTCCCGCCCGTCCGGAACCCCTCGACCACGAGCGGGAGGCCGGCCAGGTCCGGCGGGAAGTCGGGCCCCTCGTACCGCTGGCAGTCACCCGCGTGCACGAAGACCGGCCCCGGGGCGGGCAGCCCGCCCGGCTCCTGGACCGGCTGGTAGGTGAAGAGGAGACGCTCTTCCTGCCCGATGCGGAAGGTCCGGAGGCAGTGGCGGCAGGGCCCGTATCCGGTCGCCACCTCGCGGTGGGCCGGATGCCCGTACTGCGGCGAACGCATGGACTGGCGCGCTTCACCGACGATGGCGCTGGGGATTCCTGCGTATCGGAACATCGGCACCTTGGCTCCTCCTGATCGGGTCGGAGCCAAGGATAGGGTTGACGGCCGGCACCGGCCATCCGATTCTTGCGGTCAATCACCAGCCGCAATCAAACCATCGAAGCCACCCGCCAGGTGACAGACATGAACCCGATCGCGCACGAGGAAACCGACCACCGCGGCGCCTTCTTCATCGAGCAGGACGGCCGGCGGCTCGCCGAGTTGACCTACAGCCGCGCCAACGCCGCGCTGGTCATCATCGACCATACCGAGGTGGATCCATCGCTCTCTGGTCAGGGCATCGGACGCAAGCTGCTCGACGCCGCGGTGGTGTGGGCCCGGGAGACGCACACGAAGTTCCTGGTGACCTGCCCCTTCGCGACCGCCCAGTTCTCGCGGGACCCGTCCATCCGCGACGTGCTGGCCTGACTCGCCGGTCACCCCTTCCGTCGGACCCCGGTCACGGGCTGAGGCGGCTGGCTCCCGCCCTCGATGTCATACCCCTCGAGCTTCCGTTCGACCGTGCCCAGCAGGCTGTCTCCCTGGATCCTGAACTTCCAGGTGCTCACGACCGTCGCCGTGCGCTCATCCCCGTTCATGCTGAGCGTGGCCTCGGAATGCGACACGAAGGTGGCCTCCCCGGCCGCCGCCTTGCCGGCCAGCCGCGAGGCGGGGCGCGGCGTGAACTCGGGGTTGGGGTCCGCCGCCAAGCTGCCGACCAGCGAATCCCCCTGCGCCACGATGGTCAGCATCCCCGTCCCGTGCAGCACGGTGATGTTGCCGTTCTCGTTCCTGACGCCGGCCGGATAGGAAACCTGCCAGCTGCCCGCGAACGAGGGCGCCTGGGCGGCAAGTGCGGTCGCATTGAGGAGAATGAGGCATGACAGCGCGCGGATCATGTCGGGTGCGCTCCAAAGGTTGGGGTGACGAGCCCGACCGGGTGGGCGGGCACCCATCTAGGATGCGGGGATCCGTGCCGGGGTCGCAACAGTGCGGCTATCTTGGGAGGCGAATCCGGCCACCCCTTCACCACCGGAGCATCCACCATGCCCCCGACGACCGGCACCGTCCGCCTGCACCGCGTACTCCGCGCGCCACCCGAGCGGGTCTACCGGGCCTTCCTCGACCCCGACGCGATGGCCAAGTGGATCCCCCCGCACGGCTTCACGGGAAAGGTCCACCAGATGGACGCCCGGGTCGGCGGCGGGTACCGGATGTCGTTCACGAACTTCGGCACCGGCAGAAGCCACGCCTTCGGCGGCACCTACGTCGAGCTCACGCCGCACGAGCGGATCCGGTACACCGACAAGTTCGAGGACCCGAACCTGCCTGGTGAAATGCAGGTCACAATCTCGCTGAAGCAGGTCGTGTGCGGCACCGACCTCCAGATCGTCCAGGAAGGGATCCCGCCGGCGATTCCCGTCGAGTTCTGCTACCTCGGCTGGCAGGAATCGCTGGCCCTGCTGGCGCACCTCGTCGAGCCCGAGATTCCTGATGGGGCGTGAGCGGTCGATGGCGACCTCGGTCGTGGACCTCCCCGACAGCGCGGTCCTCAACTGGGGGCACCACCGCACCTGCTTCGTGCACCCGCTCGACCCGCACAAGTGCATCAAGGTCCCCCTGCCCGGGGGCACCCTCGACCAGTCCCTCGTGGAGCACGACTACTACCGAACGCTGGTGCGGCGAGGCGTGCCACTCGATCACGTGGCCGCCTGTCACGGCTGGGTGGACACCAGCAGAGGGCGTGGGCTCGTCTTCGATCGGATCGAGTACGCAGGCGGCGAGGATCCCGCCAGCGTCAACCTGGAGCGCGCCATCGCCACGAAGCTGCTCGGCGAGGAGGAGATCGGGACGGCGTTGCGAGAGCTTGTGGAGTACCTGCGGGAGAATCGTATCCTCTGGAGCGACGAGAATCCGAAGAACATCTGCGTGACGCGGCGCCCCTCCCTCCGCTTCATCGTCGTGGACGGCCTCGGCGGTCGGACGGCCCTCGACTTCAAGTACCGCCTGCTGAAATCGGTTCCCCTCCTGGCACGGATCTACACCGCCGGCAAGATCACGCGCCTGATGAAGCGGGTGGACACCCTCCGGGCGCGCGCCTCAGCGGCGTGACGCCGCCGTGGCTTCCGTCCACGGAAGCCGCACCCCGTGGCAGACCGCCGCCATCCGCAGGCACGCCTCCACCTCCTCGATCGAACGCCCGGTGTCGATCCGGCTGAATGCATCGGCCGGCGCGGCACCGACGATGCGCGCCATGCCGTCGCGGTAGGCGCGCAGGCCGTCCACGGACAGCTCCTGCTTCCGCCCGAGAATGACAGCGTCCGGCGCGTCGAGGTGCACGTGCCAGTCCGGCTGCGGCATCCGGGCGGCCAGGTCCAGCCAGTCGGGACGGAGGCCGGCCGGGCCGTCGCCCCTCAGCCCGCCGAAGAGGAGGTCGGGGAAGCCCCGGTCCAGACACCGCCGCCCGCCCATCAGCGCCAGCAGCCGGAACCAGGTCCACGACGCGCGGGCGAAGTCGAACATCACCGCGGCGTGGATCTCGTCGAACGCGTTGCGCGGCACCTGGCCGCCCCCGCGCCGGCGCGCGGCGGCGAGGCGGACGTGATAGTAGAGGCGGTAGGCCGGATGGTGCCGGAAAAGGTTTTTGAAGCGCTGCACCTTGAGCCCGCCCCGGAGCGAGGCGCCCCAGCGAGCGACAACTGTGGACTTGCCCACGCCGTCCGCGCCCGTCACCGCGATGATCCGCGCGGCGCGGCGGAGCCGCCGGTCCCACTTCCACGGCAGCGCGGACACCCTTTCGCGAATGGTGTCGAGCGCCGCCGTCAGCGGCGTGCGGCTTTCCAGGACACCCAGCTCACGCAGGCGTGCGTTGGCCGCCACCGCCGCGCCGGGAATGCCGGCCGAGGTGAGCCCGGCGAGGAGGGGAGCGAGCCGTGGCGCCGCTGCCGCCGCCAAGGCCGCGTACGCGGCGATCCGCTCGGCCACGAGGGGCGTCTCGACCCGCTTCCGGCGAGTGGCCAGGTGCGACAGGTAGCAGGCGATCTCGATTTCCAGTGGGAGCCGGGGGAGGCCGTCGTCCCCGGTGGCGAGGAGTGGCGCCACCGCGGACCAGGGAATCCACCGGGCTGACCGGCGGGCGGGATCCCGCACCTCGAGGCGCGTCCAGAGTTCGAGCTGGATGCTCCGGCCCGCCTCGGGCACATGGATGAAGGCCTGGAGCTTGTGGGGATTTGTGCGGTTGATGCTGAAGCTGGCGCCCTCGGCCGCCGCCCGCTGCCACAACAGCTCCACCAGCAAAGGGAAGGCGTCCGACGGCATGAGGAAGTCGAAGTCGCCCCCGCTCAACGCGGTGGCGGGATCGCGCCCCCGGGGGCGCAGCGGCACCAGGGGCAGGCCCCGCCGCGCGGCGTCGGCGAAGAATTCGAGGAAGAGCCGCCACCCCGGGGTGTCGGAGACCGCTACTGGTTGGTGCTCCCCGGGATGACTCATCCGGCAAATATACGGTGCCCGAGCCGGCACTCGCAGCCCCTCGCGGCCGGTCATTGTCGCGTTAGGTTACCAGGCACACCCACATGACATGGTTCGCCTTTGCCCTCCTCCTCGTCGCTGTCTTCTCCGGCGCCACCGCGGCGGTGGTGGGCTTCGGCATCGGCAGCCTCCTGACCCCACTGCTCGCCGTACGGTACGGAGCGGCCACCGCAGTGGCCGCCGTGACCATTCCGCACGTCCTGGCCACGGCACTCCGGTGCTGGCGGCTCCGCGCCCATATCGATCGCGCCGTGCTCCTCCGGTTCGGGGTCCTCAGCGCCGCGGGCGGGCTCGCGGGCGCCCTGCTCTACACCCGGCTCGGTTCCGCCGCGCTCACCCGCATCCTTGGCGGCTTGCTCCTCCTCACCGCGACGGCACAACTGACGGGCTGGGCCTCCCGCTGGCATCCGCGCGGTCCGATCGTCGCCCTGCTCGGCCTCTGCTCCGGATTTTTCGGGGGCGTGGCCGGCAACCAGGGGGGGCTCCGCGCGGCGGCACTGGGCGCGTTCGGGCTGTCGCCCGCGGCCTTCGTCGCCACGGCCACCGCCATCGGCCTGGCGGTGGACGCCGCGCGCACCCCCGTCTACCTGTGGAACGGGGCCGCGCAACTGATCCCGCTCTGGCCGCTCATCGGCGTTGCGGCCGCTGGAGTGCTCGTCGGTACGTTGCTCGGGGAGCGCGTCCTCCTCGGGCTCCCGGTCCGACGCTTCGGCCGGGTGGTGGGGGTGGCGGTCGGCGTGCTGGGGCTGTGGCTCCTTTTCGGGGCCTCCTGACCCAGGCACGTGGCACGGGCACACCAGACGCCCTAGGTTACGACAGTTCTGTTCGGGACGTTCGCCCTCGGAGGACCCTCATGACACCGCGACCGCACCCCACCTCACCCCGTCTGCCCAGCGCCCACCTGCTGTGGGGCGCAGCGATGGCCGCACTTCTCGGCTGCACTCCCGCTTCGAAGGCGCCGGCGGGATCCGCCGTCGATGCTTCGCTGGATCCGCGGACGGCGGTCGCCCTGCCCGCCGAGGCACAGCAGGCGGTCCTCGCCGAAATGCGAGCGTTGCTCGACGCAATAAGCAACACGCTCGCCGCCACAGCGGCCGCCGACACGACCGCGCTGCTCGCCGCCCTCGCTCCGGCTGGCAGTGCCGCGGCCGCCGACCCAGGACTCGAGGCCCTGCTCCCACCGGAGTGGCATGCGCTGGCCGAGCGGACGCACGGCGGGTTCGACAGCATCGCGACCGCCGTGCGCCGGAACGCGGGGGCACCCGGCCTGAAGGACACGGTGCTGGTGCGCCTGGCGGAGGTGGGCGGTGCGTGCAAGGCGTGTCACGAGGCGTTTCGGGTAACGGTCCGTCCGACCTGAGGCTTGGCCCCTTCGAATCACCGCAGGACCTCTCCTTCAAAGGTTGCTCATGCGCGCTCGACCACTGTTCCTGCTCCCGATCCTGCTCGCCGCGTGCGGGAAGGCCGCCCCTCCCGCGTCGACCGACGGCGGTGACGCTTCGGCGGCCCGCGCCGCCGCGCCCACCACCTCCCCGACAGCGATCTCCCATGGCGAGGCCGCCATCGGACCGGCCCTCACGTCGCCCGATCGCGCCGCGGATGCTCCGCCGCCCCCCACGGCGTCGTACCGCCAGATCCGGTTCGTGGCGGCGCATGTCCGTCACGAGGTGGCGCCCGGTGTCGTGTACGAGGCGTGGACCTTCGACTCGATGGTGCCCGGCCCGGTCATCCGCCTGAGCGTGGGTGACACGGTGGACTTCACGCTCGTCAACGGCGGGCCGATCCCGCACTCCATGGACTTCCACGCGGCGGAAATTGCGCCCGACCGCGCTTACCGGAACGTCATGCCCGGTGACAGCATCCAGTTCCGCTTCGTGGCCCGCGTGCCGGGCGCGTTCATGTACCACTGCGGCACGGCCCCCGTCGCATCCCATATCGCCAACGGGATGTACGGCGCGCTCATCGTCGATCCCCGTGCGGGCCGCGCTCCGGCGCAGGAGTACGTGCTGGTGCAGAGCGAGTTCTACCTCTCGCCGCCGGCCGGCCCCGATTCCACCCGGTCCATGGACTGGTCGAAGGTGCTCGACGCCTTCCCCGACTACGTCGTGTTCAACGGGGTGGCGTCGCGGTATTCCACCAACCCGATCCCCGTCGTCCCGCGGAAGCCGATCCGGATGTTCGTGGTCAACGCCGGGCCGAACCGCATCAGCTCGTTCCACGTCGTCGGCGCCATCTTTGACCGGGTGCTGGCAGACGGCTTCGGGCGCCCCTTCGAGGGGATGCAGACCTGGAATGTCCCGGTCGGCGGGGGCGCGGTCTTCGAGTTCGCCCTGCGGGAGGACGGGTTCTACCCGTTCGTCACCCACGCCTTCGCCGACGCCACGAAGGGTGCCGTCGGTGTCTTGAAGGCAGGGGAGCCGGCAGGAACCCCGGGTCACTGATGGACCGCGTGGAGCCGTGACGGGGCATCCCATGCGTCGCCGCCACTTCCTCTCCGCCCTCGCAGCCACCGCCTCGCTTCCGCCCGCGCTCGGCGCCGCGCTTGCGCGCGGCCGCCGGGCCGCGGACGTGTATGCACTGGTGCTCGGGTCGGTGCAGGACGCTGGTTTCCCGCAGGTCGGCTGTTACACGGCCCGCTGCGACGCGGGCCGCGCGCTGATGGACGCCGGCCGAGGACGCTACGTGTCGTCACTCGCGCTGGTGGAACCGGCCGCGGAGCGGTTCTACCTGGTGGACGCGACGCCCGACATCACGCGGCAGCTGGACCTCATCGCCGAACCCGGCTTTCGGCGGCGCGCGGCCCAGCGGAGGCCGTTCGACGGGATCTTTCTGACGCATGCCCACATCGGGCACTACGCCGGGCTCGCGATGCTGGGACGTGAAGGCATGGGCATGCAGGAGACGCCGGTCTATTGCTCGCAGGCGATGGCCGGCTTCCTGGCATCGAATTTTCCGTGGCGGCTGCTCGTCGACCAGGGCCACGTTGCCCTGCGGCCGCTGGCATTCGACCAGTGGCACCGGATCGATCCGCTGCTCGAGGTCCAGCTCTGGAAGGTGCCGCACCGCGACGAACTCGCCGACACCGTCGGGTTCGTGTTCCGCGGCCCCGAGGCGTCTGTCCTTTTCCTCCCTGACATCAACGCCTGGTCGTTGTGGGATCGTCAGGTGGCGGAGGTGGTGGCGGGTATCGACGTGGCCCTGCTCGACGGCACCTTCTGGTCGCTGGACGAACTGCCGGGGCGCACGGCGGCGGAGGTACCGCACCCGCTGATGACCCAGACGATGGACGCGCTGCAGGGGGTGGTGAACCGGAAAGAGGCCCGCGTGCTGCTGACCCACCTCAACAATTCGAACCCCGCACTGGACGATGGCGGCCCCCAGCAGGCGGAGGTGGCACGGCGGGGATTCGAGATCGCGCGGGAAGGAATGCGGTTCGGGCTGTAGCGACACGCGCCGGATGGGAAGGGGACAGCAGTCCTCGCAGTCGAAGAGGCGGTGACGGTGGCGGGCGAAGAGATCATAGGCCCAGCCGCGCAGCGCAAACTGCATTCTCCCGCCCGGATCGCAAGCCAGGACGAACTGCACCGTCCGGTCGCAGAACCCGCGGAGCCCGTCATACAGCAGGACCTGGTGCGTCACGCAACTCGCTCCAGTCTCCCGAGTTGCGGCGCTCGGGGCGCCGGCTGGGGTGCGCGAAAGGTCGCTGGTGGCGCCGGCGGCCTCCGGTTTGCGGGGATGTCAACTCTTGCACGCCCCCGCGACCCTCGCACCGGAGGCCGAATGCGGTACCTCTACCTGATTGCCGGGAGCGCCATCGCCCTGGCCGGCGCCTACTACATCGTGAACACCTTCATCCAGCTGGCCGACTGGATGGACGAAATCGGCGTGATTGCCGGACTGCTCTTCCTCTATCTCGGCACACTCAACATCCTGAACTACTGGTACGGTTCCAAGGCGCGCGGCGTCCGGTGGGCCGCCGTACTCGCCAATATCGCGATGATGGCCGTCTGCTGGGTCATCGGCGCCAGCCCCGAGGGACTCGAGTGGGGCCTGATCGGCGCCCTCGTGATCGCGGCGGCGCTGTCGCTCAGCGCGCGGGCCTCCCGGCCCGCGTAGCACCCCGCGGGGTTCGCCGACATTTCTGGGGCGGTTACTTTGGGTTGATGACGCCGCCCCGCCCCGCC
>ERZ795054.1361-NODE-1361-length-23574-cov-6.000553_pt1 | contig 23574 bp, 25 predicted proteins | sample MGYA00375138_ERZ795054 | MGnify/ENA primary metagenome ERZ795054 (study PRJEB30183, sample SAMN05720215) | anaerobic digester metagenome | isolation source: active sludge of municipal wastewater-treating anaerobic digesters | place: USA | collected 2014-12-23 ... | reverse complement strand
CCACATCGAGACGCACTCGCCCATGAACCTCGAGACCTACCGCATGCTCTGATGCAGCGGTCCTGGTGAAAACTGAATTCATTCTTTTTTCCGGTATTGTTTCTGTCAAGACGCTCTCGAATGCCAATGTCCCGATCCAGCCGGTCTATGGGCACACCTCATCATTGCTGGGAGCGACCTATGCAGCCTGCTTTCTCGGGGCGCTTTTAAGTACCCTTACGGCTGGCATGGTATCCGACCGTTTTGGGCGGGTTCCCATTATCCGGTCCGGACCTGCCATAACGATCGCTGGAGGGCTCCTTCTCTTCCTGCAGCCGGCACACTCCCTGATACCGGCTGCCCGGATTTTCGAGGGGATTTATCCGGGGTGTTTTGTTGTGGCAGCTCTGTCGATTGTCTCTATCCCTGCGGACCACGGGAAGATGAGCGGGTATTTTTCTATGGCACTGATCTAAAAGGGGGGCTCGTCACAGGGCTCGCAATAGCAGGAGAGGATGGCAGTGCATATCGGGCAATTGGTTGAGTCTGCCCTTACAGCAGTGCTCGTGGAAGACCAACAGAAAGGTATATTGTGAACCTGCGCGTAAGAAAAAATACCCTGAAGGAGTGATGCGATGGATCGGGAGCATATCTCAAGATATAACCTGACGCCCTTTGCGTTGTAGAGAGGATATCAGTCGTGTCTCAACCACTTTTCATCACATCATCCGAACCGTATCAGTCCCGAAAGAGAATTATAAGAACAACAAAACCTATGGAGGTTAAACCAAATGATGGAAGATTCAAATATCCACATGCACATGCGGCACTCCAAATGGGCCGAGATGGCCTCGTGGGAATCGCTGGATGAAGCGGCAAAAAAGGAGATAATCATCCGCAAGCTCGACCAGCAGATTATGCATAAGGAGTTCAAGATCGGACACCTGAAGCACAAGGTTGATACCCTGAAGCTCATGAAACAGGCAATGATGAAGAAAAAGAAGTAAGATCCAGTTGCCGTGCCCTTGCCGATGGCGACAAAGGCTTACAATTTTTTTTTAAAAAAAATGTTCCGGAGAGATCAATGATATTACGCCTGATAGTTTCAGAAAGCCGGCATCTGATGCCTCCATCAGTACCGCTATGGCATTCCTTGTGTTACGATAAACACTCTGACGGCCGGGGAAAATAAAAAAACTGCCCAAATGGGGTCAGGAGGATGCATCTCCCTGCGCTGTTTGTTATGTCTTATGGAGAGAGGAGGTTCCCCACAAATATCATCATAAGACCGATGTACCTCTATCCGATGAGGAGTTGGATCCGTTTTAAAAAAATCCTCTGGAGAAAACGTGTTTCCGGGTATATGATCTCGCGCATTGCGCCAGCCCACCCACGATCCAGATCGACAGTGGCGCATTGTGATATCTCAGTATTGCCTGTACAGATACATCCGGGATCATCGTGAACAGGTAATCCGGCACTATCCCGATGAGGTGCCCGAACACTGGTGGGGGCAAAGCCCGGTAGAGCGTCTTTGTGTTCTCAAAGATTCCAGCAAAGCAAAAAAAACCAACAGATTCATCTGCGATTAAAGAAAACTTCGTCTTGAGATTATGAGATCCACGATCCTGATCCTGATTCTTCTCTTTTCACTCCTGTTCGTCCTGCCGGTCCCCGCGGAGGATGTTCAGGACTGGTACATAAAAGGACAAAATTCCCTGACCGTTGAAGACTATTCCACGGCAGTTACCTGTTTTAACAATGCCTTGGAACTTGACAAGAACTATGCATCGGCTTACGCCGGCAGGGCTGCAGCGCTGAACATGATGGGAAAATATGCGGATGCCATCGCTTCTGCAGATTCTGCGCTTGCCATCAAATCCATGGACCCGGTTGCGCTGAATGCCCGGGCCTTTGGCCTTTTTAAACTTGGACAGTATGCGGATGCGGCAGCTGCGTACGACAAGCTCTTCGTTGTCGTACAGAACAGCAAAGAGGCATACTGCAATCAGGCTTACGCATATATGGTGCTCAACAGGACCGAGACTGCGATCGATGGGTGGTCCCGATGCACATTGCTCGATCCCCTGAACCTCGAGGTGTGGAACTACAAGGGACTTACCCTGATGCAGGCAAAAAAATACGATCAGGCGCTTTCAGCATTTGACCGTGCCACCACCATCTCGATAAAAAACGCAACGGTCTGGAACAACAAGGGAGAAACGCTGATGGCCCTGGGGAAACCTGCAGATGCCCTCCAGTGCTTCAACAAGGCGCTGGGCATCGACCCGGCCTATGCCGAAGCCAAAAAGAATAAGGAAGATGCACTTGGAAAGCAGCAGTCGTTCAACATCTCCGGCACCATTACACCGGAAGCCACCATCAGCCGCATCGGGACCTTTTATACAACCGTGACGCCGACGCCGCTATTCACTGCTGCCGGCACTCCCGTCCCGTCAGATTCGCCGGGGATCGAAGCACCGACCACCACCGTACCGGTTGCGAAGAAGACAACCTATTCAGCCGTCATGCCGCTGACGATTCTGGGTGCCCTGGCCGTGGGCGCGGGGATTGTTGCGGTGATGCGAAGCAGGAGAAGATGATGGTTCTGGAGAACACCTGGTTTTCTCCTGACGATTGACCCCCTTTTTGCCATCCCTGCCCCTGTCGGACAGGGGGGTGCATTGCGACGGGATTGTCCGCTTTTCTTTGTGGATATCGTAAAAAACCTTCCTGAGTGATCATCTCAATGCGGGGACTGCTACGCGGTGGCGGGGGAAGTGCGTGAGCAAAAGCCCCCGGGAGCGTCTCTCCGATAATTTCTGTGGAACTCAGATTACAAAGGCTTGCTTTAAAAAAAAGTGATGCCCCCCTTTTCCATCTCCGCGTACCTCTCCATCACGCCCCGGTATACGAGCACCGCCTTTTCCAGCGAATCGACCGGGACCCGCTCGTCAACCGCATGCAGGCTGGTGATCTCCCCCGGCCCGTATTCGAGGACATTGAACCCATGGAGCCGGAGGTGCCGGGCATCGCTTGCCGCCCACTGGACAAAGGGGAAGACCGTACCCCCCCAGACCTTTCTCACTTCATCGCAGGTGATGGTAACGAGCGGGCTTGAAGGGTCTGTGAGAGAGGGGTTATGGATTTCCTGCGAGCTGATCTTCCCGGCCCGGGCATGGGTTGTTATGCCGGCAATCAGCTCGGGGATAGAACAGCCCCACGGGACCCGGAACTCCAGCTCGAGGGTACAGTGCTGTGCCACGATATTGGATTTTTCTCCACCATGAATAATTCCCGGATTGAAGGTCAGTTTTCTCAAGACCTCGCTGACATCCTGAATTCTGAACTCCTCCCCCAGTACGAGTGAGGACCGTTCAATGATTTTTTTCAGGGACTCGTCAACCGGGTACTCCCTCCCGTGAAGACTTTTCACGTAGCAGAGAAGCTCCATCGCCTCCATAATGGCACTCACGCCGACCGCCGGGTAGAGCGATCCGTGGGCGGGAGTTCCGGAGAACTCCACCCCGACCCGGCAGAGCCCTTTCTGCCCGATACTGGGGTGCCGGGCGGGTGTGGGTTCTGCGATCAGGCAGTCACAGGGAGCAAGAGCTTTAGCGGAAAGGAGCCTGCGGATACCATGCTCCCCACCGGTCTCTTCATCGCAGACAAACGCCAGCCTTGCCGGGTTCGTCCCGTCACGGTTTACATAAGCTTCGCATGCGGCAAGAACCGAGGCACAACCCCCTTTCATGTCGGTTGAACCACGCCCGTAAACATACCGGTCATCCAGGGAGCCGGAAAACGGCGGTCTGGTCCACCCGTCATCCAGAGCCGGAACGACATCCACGTGCCCGCAGAAGAGAAGCCCGGTCCCGGTCCTTTCTGTAACCAGGTTGCACATCCCACCGTTCGTTCCGGAAACCGTAGAACGGATTCCCAGTGCCTCAAGAAAAATACGGATGTACTCGATGACTTCATCCGTCCGTCCGGGGGGGTTCTCGCTCCTGATCTGAACCAGGTCTGAACAGATCCGGCTTACATGCATGACGGGGACACCATCGTTTTCACGCGGTACTGAGGTATTCTTTGAAAAGCACACTCAAGGACGCATCGTCATACAGACTCTTGAGGAATTCCGGCTCGAAGAACTCATCGATGACCGCATAGAAAAAGTCCGCGGGAAGGGGCGATCTGCTGTCGGGATCGAGCACGATCCGGAAGCTCCGGTAACCTGCCGGGTCTTCAGTGTCGTAGATCATCTGCCAGAGGGAGGGCAGCCGGGCAAACTTTTCAGGTTTTTTCTCCCGCAACCAGTTGATAAAGCCGGGAAACTTTATCCGGTCCCCCTTTTTTTCCTCGTCGATACGCCAGCGAAGGTATTCGGCACCCATGATGTTCTTCGGGGATTCGTAGTGGTAAGCATAGATGCCTGCCGTATAATCGATATGAGCGAGCGAGTCGATGAGATAAAAATTGAGCACTTTGTTGAAACTCCCGGTATCGTGGAGCATCAGCGATTTTTCATACAGGTGCCAAAGGACGCGTATGAATTCATTTTCATCCTGCATATCCCTTTATTTCGCGACGGCATCGTAAATATATTACCGTGACTCCGCAGGGGTGCACGGGGGGTTCCGGTCTGGGACCTGCCTTTGTTACGTGTAAAATGGTGCACGCCGTCGGACCGCTTCGCAAAAAAGGTCTTCAAGGTCTTTTCCTGACCTGCCGCGGATATCGACATGGTTATCCGTGCGCAGCAGGCACGGCTTGAGTTTGCCGTCAGAAGTGACCCGGAGGCGGTTGCAGAATGCACAGAACTCCGTGTTGTGGAGGGGCCGGACCACTTCGACTTCGGCCCCGTCGAGACAATACTTTTTCCGGTGATGCATGCGGCGGGTGATGATCTGCTTTGACCGGGATGCAAGTGAGTTCTCAAGACCGTTCAGTTCCCCGTGATGATCGCAGTTATTGAAATTCATCAGCTCGATCAGCTGGAGCACAAGGTCCCGGTTGCCTCGGACGTACCCGAGAAAATCGTCGACCTCGTGGTCATTGATCCCCTTGAGTACAACCATGTTCAGCTTGACCGGGGTCAGGCCGGTATCAAGGGCTGCATCAATCCCTTCCAGAACATCGGATAGCCGGTCCGAGCCGGTAATCTTCTTGTAGGTCGATGGATCAAGGCTGTCGATACTCACATTCACCCGCCTCATGCCGGCCTTTTTGAGATCGGCGGCAAGGCCGGCGAGAAGAATCCCGTTGGTGGTGAGGGAAGATTCTATTCCCGCAGGAACCGATTTCACGATATCGATGAGATCCGGCCGAAGCAATGGTTCACCGCCGGTAAATTTTACGCTTCGGATCCCAAAACCGGCTGCAACACGGAGAATTTCGGCAATTTCTGCTGCCGAGAGAGGGGAGGTCGGATCTTTTTCCCCTTCCCGGTGACAATATACACAGGAGAGGTTGCATTTCGGTGTCAGGCTGATCCGGAGGTTGCTGACCGGGCGGTTGAAGGGATCCTTGAGCGTCATGTCTGGCCGGTAGTTCCGATAAAGTTCTTCGCTATGATATAGAGTTCAGTACTCCCCTTTCGGGTTGATCTGGTGATACAGGTCCGGACAGAATAAAAATACTTCCTGCAGTCTGCATAGAACTCAGGAAAATCTGTTCCCTGGAAGGATTTGATCGCGAAATTTCCTCCCGGTTTCAGGACATTGATGGCGAATGCAAGAGCTTGTTCGTTCAGCTCGATGATCCGTGCCTGGTCATAGCTTTTATGGCCGGAGAGTTTGGGAGCCGCATCGCACAGCACAACGTTCACTACCGGCAGCTTTTCCCTGACGAGTGCAATCACTTCCGGATCTTTGATGTCACCTTCGATAGTCTCGACACCGGCGAGCTCGGCGATGGGATTGAGATCGATGCCCAGGACCCGGGCTGCGGTGAGGTTCCTCTCAACCTGGAGCCAGCTCCCGGGGGCAGCACCGAGGTCGACGATATTGTCCGTCGGCCGGATGATGGTAAATTTTTTCTGGATCTCCTGGAGTTTGTATGCCGCACGCGAACGGTATCCCTCATGCTTTGCCCGCATGTAGGTCTTGTCATACCCCCATTGTGACCCCATTGTCCTGATCGTTCTCCACAAATTTCCGGGAATAAACCCAAAACACTATAATTAAAGTATGACGATATACTGTATAAGACAGTTTGTTAAGGGGTAGGAGATGTTAAAGGCAACAATAGACGCAGACATGTTCAGGGAAGCGATCGATGCGATCTCGGCTCTCATCCCCGAGTGCCGGCTTCATACGGACGAGGATGGCATTTCAACACGGGCAGTTGATACGGCAAACGTTGCGATGGTTGCACTCACCCTCAAGAAGGAGGCGTTCGACACATTCAAGGCAACCAAGAGCCAGCTCGGTATAGACTTACTGAAGATGAAGAATATCTTCGGCATGGCCACAAAAGGGGATATCATCAGTATCGAGATGGCCGACAATGCCCAGAAGATGTCTGTCTCCGTCCACGGGTATCACTATTCGATAACGCTGCTTGATACAAACACGATCAGGAAAGATCCCAACCCCCCCACCATCAGCCTCCCGGGTAAAATCGTGATGAAGGGTGACGACCTGAACAACACGATGAAGGCAGCCGCTGTTATTTCAGATAAGATAGCTCTTGGGATCAATCCAAAGGACCAGACCTTCTATCTGGTGGCAGAAGGCGATACGGACCACATAAGGCGGGAATTCTCCAAGGACGAACTGGTATCACTGACCCCGGTGGAAGCGCGATCGCTCTTCAGCCTCGATTACTTAAAGGACATGGGCAAGGTCATGAGCAGGGCTGCGGAAGTTGAAATTTTTCTTGGCGTTGATCATCCGGTACGGTTCTCGTTTGACATTGCCGGCGGGAACGGACATGTCGAGTATCTCCTCGCACCGCGGATTGAGGCTGACTGATGGATTATTCTCCATCAGCAAAGGAACTTTCCCATTTTCCCTTTTTAAAAAAAGCACAGGACCATATAAAAAAATCGTTCCCTCCGCTTGACAAGCTGCTGAAGGAGGAGAAAGGAGTCTTTTTAACCGGCCTTGCTGTACGAAGGATCAACCAGGCCCTGGCGTCAAAAAAAACCATTGCAGCCCATTTCCAGCACCGCGATGATGAGGAGATTGCGAGTTACGTTCTGGCAAGGATTATCATATCCTGCATTCAGGACAAGCAGCTCTATGACCGGCTCACCCGGTATGAGGCCGAGCGCGCTTATTATTTTCTTAACGCAGAAACCGGTTCGGAATCGGAGAAAGGCTGGAACGAGAATGCCGTGCTGGATGATGAACAGAACAGCCGGATCGCGAACTACATTGCAGCAGAATTCAGAATCGATCTCTCCCGGGACCGGATGCCGCTTGCCGATTATGTCGAGATCGTTTCCGTATTGCACGAGGAACGGTTCAAGCTGGTAAACCGGCGGGTCCAGAAGGGATTTGTCGCTATCCGGAAAGAGGAACTCCTCGAACTGCTCCGCGAACGGATCCGTGTCATTCTCCGGCGTGACCTTCCCTACCGTGTCCCGAAAACCATCTGCCAGGAGCTGGCTCCCGTTGCCGAGTCAATAAAAAAAGGGTACCAGGAACAGATGCTCCAGCAGTTCGGCTCCATTGAGGAAAACGCGTTCCCGCCTTGTATGCAGGCCCTGATCTCAGCCCTGACTGCCGGTACCAACCTCACCCATGCCGGGCGTTTTGCCCTGACCACCTTTGTCCATACCGTTGGTATGGACGTTCCTGCTATCGCACAGCTCTATTCCCGCTCACCGGACTTTGATTCGGAGAAGACCATGTACCAGGTAGAGCACATCACCGGCCGCGGGGGTTCAGGAACTGAATATACGGCCCCGGCCTGTGCAGCGATGAGGACAACCGGCCTCTGCGTCAACCGGGACCAGCTCTGCGAGAGAGTGAACCACCCCCTCAGTTATTACAAGGTTAAAAAGAAAGATACCGGGAAACCTGGCACAAAAAAAGGGGGTGTACCTCCTGCCAAGCCTACGTAATCTTCTTGTTCACCAGATACCCGGCACCGGAGAGAAAGAGGATGAATACCATGATTGCGAGGAGATAGCCGTAGCCGGATATTCCGGCAGGTACAGCCAGGGGCAGGACCGCAAGGAGCACCACCAGAACCAGGAAGGCTGCAAGCCCGATGACAACATCAAGAAGTCGTTCGTCCATCACCTCAAATCTGCGTTGCCGGATGATATAGGCTTATCCGATTTATTCTGGGGAGGAAAACAGCGGCCGCAAAACGAACTCCAGAGAATTCATTTCATTCCTAACGGATGCTTCCGAATCCTTTCCTGTCGCCAGTTCAGGGATTTTATAAACCTCACAATTATCTCAATGATTTCTGCGGAGCAGAATTAACCGCTTTTATAAAGCATACCCGCACCTATTACTGGATAACGCATGGATCCCGTATACGAACGGAACACGGTGCTTTCAACCCTTCAGACCGCGACAACCAGGCTGGAACAGGCAATACATGTCCGGCTAATCCGGCCGGAAGGTGTCTCATTCGGCTATGCCCTTCGCGGTGCCCGGGATAATGGCAGTGTTGCTGCAGTGCAGGATGGGATAACAAGCCGCGCGGGGGGGAAGGTGATTGCAGGCCCATGCCTGTTCGGCACCGATGAACCGGTTGTCCGTCCTATCCTGACGGCGATGAAATTCAACCCGCTCGTGCGGAGCGCCGCACTCCTGCAATTTTCTGACCGGGCACTCATGGTTTTTCAAAACGACCTGTTTCTTGATTGCGCCTCCCTTGGGATGGCATCAAAAAACCAGGGCATAGACACCATGGACTGGAACATTGCATCCTGCTGCAAAGACGGGGTCCCTGATGTGATATTCCGGAAAGGTGCCAGCGAAAAAGAGTCGCTCCTCCTTCTGTACGGTGAGAGCCCGGCCGACGTTGCGAACAATATCATTATCTGCTCTAACCGCATTTAACGTAATGAACTTTAAGAGGAATCGTTCATGGGAATCAAGCCATCCTATATCAAAACCATTGGAAACGAACTTGTGGCCAAGCAGCGCACAAATCTCTCCAACAACTTCGAAGAGAACAAACAGCAGCTGGAAAAGTCCGCTGTGATTGGGAGCAAGCGTGTCCGGAACCGGATCGCCGGATACATCACAAGAAAAATAAATACCAAGAAACACTCATAACCCTATTCATGTTTGAAGGTGTCCTTCCAGCGATCATAACCCCTTTTAAAAGAAATCCTGCCATGAGCCTGGATGTTCCCGGCCTTGAGCAGAACATCGGATTTCTTCTTTCCTGTGGCATCCACGGGATTGTGCCCTGCGGTTCGACCGGAGAATCAGCCACGCTCACGTTTGAGGAGCATGAGAAGGTCATCAGGGTAACGGTCGACAAGACCAATGGTAAGATCCCGGTTCTTGCCGGCACCGGGTCCAATAATACGGCAGAGGCAATACGGCTCACGAAGGCTGCGAAGGACCTCGGTGCGGACGGTGTGCTTGTCATCAGTCCCTACTACAACAAGCCCAACCGGGCCGGTCTCGTCAAGCACTATACGAAGCTTGCCGACCTTGACATCCCCGTTGTTGTGTACAATGTTCCGGGACGTACCGGCCAGAACCTGGAGCCTGACCTGATAGCGGAACTGGCTCAGCACCCCAATATTGTCGGGGTCAAGGAAGCGAGCGGGAATATCGGCCAGATCTCCCGCATCATCGAGGAGACCCAGGACGAGGATTTCGTCGTTATCTCCGGCGATGACAACATCACGGTACCTATCATGGCCCTGGGAGGCGCCGGTGTCATTTCAGTTGCAGCGAACGTTGACCCGAAGCGCATGGTGGCCATGTATGAAGCCATGAGGAACGGAGACTATCAGAAAGCGCTGGTCCTCCATTTTGCGCTCTCCCCCCTGTTCCGGTCCATGTTCATCGATACCAACCCGATACCGGTGAAAAAGGCGGTTGAGCTTGCGGGGATGGCAGCCGGCCCGGTCCGGCTCCCGCTTGATGAACTCGATGAGAAGAGGACAGAACAGCTTAAAAAAATACTCGCCACCATCCCGGCAAAGACGGCTGCAAAACAAGCTGTTCAAAAGAGCGTCTCCTTAAAAAAAGGCGCAGCACGAAAATCAGCAGTAAAACGGCAGAGACGGTGAACGGACATGATAAAAGTCGTCATCTGCGGCGCCTCCGGCCGCATGGGCCAGACAATCGGCCGTATGGTCAACGAGTCCCGGGATCTTGAACTGGTGGGAGGCATCGATCTCAAACCTGGCTCGTTCTTCGGTGCCGGGATCGTTGATTCGAAAGATGCCGATGCCCTGTTGAAAAAGACGAAGGCAGATGTACTGATCGATTTTACCGTTGCAAACGCTGTGGTGGAGAACGTGAAGATGGCTGCCCGCAACAATGTTGCGCTTATTGTCGGAACGACCGGAGTCACTTCGGACCAGCGACGGGAGATGGAGACTGCAATTCAGGGGCGGGTTCCTGCTGTCATCTCAAGCAACTTCTCTGTCGGCGTGAATATCTTCTGGCAGTTGCTCCGCAATGCGGGCCGGCTCCTCAGGGACTATGATATCGAGGTGATCGAAGCCCATCACCGGAACAAGAAGGATGCACCCAGCGGAACGGCAAAGACCATTCTCCAGATCCTCGACGAGGAGGCAGGTGCCCGTCAGAAGATGTACGGGCGCGAGGGAATGACCGAGCGGAAGAATGAGATCGGGGTGCATGTCATACGAGGGGGGGATATTGTCGGCGACCACAAGGTGCTGTTCTCGAAGAACTTCGAGACCATCGAGATCTCCCACCGGGCGTACGACCGGTCCGTCTTTGCCAGCGGGGCTCTCCTCGCAACTCGCTGGGTGGCCGGAAAAGAGCCCGGCATATACAGCATGAGCGATGTGCTCGGGCTGGAGAAGAAGTAATATCACCCTCGTATCCCTTTGTTCTTTTTCGATGGGTTGATGAAGGTAACAGGGCTTTTTAGAAGAGCACCATTTTCAGGATCAGGTTTTTCATCATCCGTGGTTCCCATGGAAAAAGGCGGGTACCGGAGGCATTTCCCTGAGACGGTGCATTCCCCTGCATTACGGCGTGGGTCACCAAAAGACATCCATCCCAGATAAACGTGGGAAAACTTCATGAAGGAGAATTTCCGCACGAACAGGGATCAAACGGACACCAAAAGACGTTTCCTCAGTTCATTTCTCCTGAAGATGGGAGGCCATAATAGAAACCCTTTTTTTCTTTTCGCCGAAACATATACGTTGGAGTGAACGAGTTGGTAGCAGTCGTTGACAAAGACAAGTGTACCGGATGCGAAACCTGTGTAAATGAATGTCCTGCATCGGCAATTGCCCTGGAAGATGAGAAGGCAAAAGTTGACAAGGATATGTGCGTGGACTGCCAGACCTGTGTTGACGTCTGCCCTTCAGAGGCAATTCACATGGAATAAGGCGGGATCACCTATCACACTGTTTTGTCTTTTTTTTCCAGGCAGGATTTTTTTTTAGATTGTTTATTTTTTTAGCTCCTTAGAAATCAGCGGAAAGGCGCTCTCCATGGGCTTTTGCTCAGGCCCTGCACCAGTCGCTGTGCCGGTTCCCGCATTGCGATAATCACTCAAGGACGGTTTTTTGCGATACTTTTTCGTGAACAGACGATAATCGTTTCGCAATGAACCACGAGCCTCGAGAGGGGCTCATGGCGTCTTGCGATTCTTCTGTAGTACCGGGATGCCTGATCCTGGTATTCAACGTCAGCGCTATCGGGGCACTGCAGCGGGGGGGGGACAAAGCCCCGGGAGCGTTATCCTTTTTCAGGAGCCATTTTTTGATCTGAAATCCGGAACAATACTCCAGCGACATTTTTCCCTCGTAACTTCCTGAATGAGTTGGGAGGTAAAATGGCACTATACCAAAAAAAATTCAAAAAAACAACGTTTTTATTATCAAAGATGAAATGGGACACTATCACCCGCCTTGATACAAACGGGGAAAACAGACACACAGGACCTGACACCTATGATCAACGTTGCAGTACTCGGAGCTACGGGCGCGGTCGGTCAGCGATTTGTTGAACAACTGGCAGCTCATCCATGGTTCAATCTTTCGACACTCGCCGCTTCCGAACGCAGTGCGGGAAAATCTTATGGATCGATCGTGAAATGGCGCCTTGATACCCCCTTTCCGGAAAAGATCGGAAAGATCAAGGTAGTACCTACCTCGCCCAAGGCCATGAAGAACGTGGACCTTGTCTTTTCCGCCCTGCCGGCAGAGATCGCGACGAAGGTAGAACGGGAATTCGCTGAAGCAGGAATCGCGGTCTGCAGTAACGCAAGTTCCCACCGGATGGACCCGGTTGTCCCCCTCGTTGTTCCGGAAGTGAACCCGGAACACCTGGGGCTGATCGATGTCCAGCGGGATGCCGGGCGGGACGGGTTTATCGTAACCAACCCCAACTGCTCAACCATCATGATGGTGACCGCACTCGCTCCCCTTCGCAAGTTTAAGTTCACCAATATCCGCGTCGCGACCATGCAGGCAATATCCGGTGCCGGATTTGAAGGCGTTGCCGCGATGGCAATTTATGACAATGTCATTCCCTTTATCGGTAAGGAAGAGGAGAAGATGGAGACCGAAACCCTCAAGATCATGGGCACGCTGAAAGGGAAAAAAGTGGTCAATGCACCCTATAAAGTCAGTGCAAGCTGCCACCGCGTGCCGGTCATTGACGGGCACACCATGGCAATCTGGATCGATGCCAAAGAGCCGGTCGAGAACCTCAAAAAGGCGTTCCAGGAGTATAAGCCACCTATGAAAGGGCTGCCTACCCAGCCAGCGGAATCAGTCCATTTCTTTGATGAGGAACCCGATCGCCCCCAGCCACGCCTCGACCGTATGCGGGGAAAAGGTATGACCGTTTCTGTCGGCAGGTTGCGGGAAGGTATCCGATTCATTGCCATGGGACACAATACTATTCGCGGGGCGGCGGGTGCAAGTGTGCTCAACGCGGAACTGATTGTGAAGAAGAAATATCTTTAAAATACAGGTGACACCATGCAGCAGGTGAAAGAAAACACGGTATTTGTCGGAAATAAGCCGGTAATGAACTACGTGCTTGCCGTAGTGACACAGTTCAACAATGGTGCAGAAGAGGTTGCGATCAAAGCCCGGGGCAAGGCTATCTCCCGTGCCGTGGACACTGCCGAGATCTCCTTAAACCGGTTCCTTGAGGGGATTGTAAAAAAAGAGATTATCACCTCAACGGAGATCATCGATACCGATACGGGAAAGACCAATGTTTCAAGTATCGAGATCATTCTCGCCAATAAAAAATAACCGTTTTCCCGTTTTTTCCCTCATTACAATGCCAGGATGGTACACTATCCAAAACTTTTTAAGGGGAATTCACATAATTAGTCAGCTATGCGAGCCCGTGCCCTGGCTGTCCTGATGCTCCTGCTCATCTCGTGCACAGCTCCGGCTTTTGCCGTAAGTGAGGACCGTTACAGTTACATCACTGTCGAGGATGTCCAGATCAGGCTGAATAACGGAACCGCGGATATAACGGTACATTATTCTGTGGATGAAGGAACCCGCTTTATCTTCTTTTTACTGGGCAAACAGGACCTGAAGAACAAGCTCTTAAGAATCCTGAATTATGAGAATGCAAGGATCGAGCGTATTGATCTTTCGAGCGCGGATTTGACCGTTTATAACGCCTCATATTCCTACGGGGATGGGATTTACTGGTACCCTTCCCATCCTTTTAATGTCGTCATCCCGACACTCACTGTACAGTCTCCCCAGACTACCAGGAATTTTCTCAATACCACATATTTCCCTGAAGGGATGGGCTTTTTTGCTATCCAGGATCCGGCAATTCAGGTACTACCTGAAGAATGAGATTCCAGGAACAAGCTCAAAGGAACCGGGGCGATATCCCGTATCTTCAGATTCATAAACAAAGCGTATCGTCACTTTTCAGCGACGCATTTCTCTCTCTGATGGATCCCCCCTTTTTGCCAGCACCGCCTCCGTTGGGGGGCTCAATCGCGTCTTGCGATTCTTCTGTAGTACCGGGATGCCTGATCCTGGTACTACAACGCCATCGCAATCGGGCGCTGTAGCGGCGGGGCGAAGCCCCGGGAGCGGTATCCATTATCTGGAACCCGTTTTTGATCTGAAATCCGGAACAATTCGCTGCCTATAGTTTTCTCTCGTAAATTCCTGAATGAGTTGGTAGGTAACATGGCACTATACCCAGGAAAATACCTTTCCCGGGTCCCGGGATTTTTTCCTTTTTATTGAATAGTCGTATGCCGCGGTCCCGGTTCCCGCCATCATCGGAAACGAGGGAACCGGGCGGTCAATCCAAATTTGACCGGAGTATCACCTGGCGCATTATACCAGCTCTTTTTGCAGGGCACCTATCAGTCATGGTTTGATTTTCCTCTCAAAGCCAGTCCCGATTAAAAAAAAACGGCCATGGCCGACAGGGACTACCCGGATATTGCTACATGACTTCAATAATTTCCTGATTGCGAAGTTGTGCCAGCTTCCGGTTGAGAAGAAACTGTATGACAACTCCCGCGATCGCAGAGATCATACCGGCAACAGCGAGATAGACAATTTGTGTCGCCGCTTCTTCCGGTGTGAGGGGAAAATGGAGGATCTCCTTTACCGGAAGGGTGAAAAGGCTGGCACAGTAGAGGATCAGCCCGATTGCGGTGATAAAGAAGGGGAAGACGATCACTTTTCCCAATCCTTCCCGCTCATTGGTATATACGTCAGTAATAATGCCAATCGACATGACAAGGCCCCCCGCTATCAGCCAGCCGATGGCCCCGTAGATGAACATCATGAGGAAATATAATACACCGTAATCCGTGGAATAATACTTCAGAATCGTGAGAAAGCCATTGGCAATACCCATGAGAACGAGCAGAATGGTTATGGTATACGTGACAAACGAGAACCGCCCGCGTTGCAGGGATATCCTGAGCGTATCGATGATACCATGAAAGATTTCATCAAAGCCGAATCCCTTGTAAAGCATATAGGATCCTATCACGCCGACCACGATTATGGTTGCAATTCCCGGGAAATCGAGGAGATATGCCGTCGCATACAGGAGCATGGCAAGACCAAGGGGTATGAAGATAAGGCGCGAGATTTTCGGGTCGTCAAGAAGTTTTTTCAGGATATAATAGGTACCTTCGAGATTTGGCATCTGGTTGACTATCACGCGGCGAATGCTGGATACCGGGATCCGTGACTGGATGATCGGGATGACGTACTCATCTTCTGCACCATCAGTAACCAGGATACAGTTTGTTGCACCGGTTTCCCTGACTACCTGGTCAAGGGATGCGGCAATTCTTCGATCGCCATCAATCATATGAAGGTGATTTCCGGAAACGACTGCTATTGCTGTGTCTTCCCCTTTTCCCGTCAGTTCATCAAATATCTTCACCGCGGAAAAAATTGCATTTACGTCGGAGTCTTCAGGATCCGCAAGCGCCAGGGTGTTCGCTGCTTTCAGGCAGGCTTCCCTGCCGACTGCCGGGCTCTCGATATTTGCTTTCCACCCGATATCATCGTCCCTGTCAACACTCAGGACAAGTGTCCGCTCCTGCGTCATTATTGTTATTTATAAAATTGCCGTAAATCTATTAAATTATTCCTCACGGTCAGGAAATCAGATAAAAAAGAATTCAGATAAGTTTTGAGCGCTGGAGGAGTAAAATATCGTCGGTCGTGAGTTTTTCTCCGGCCCGGAAATTCTTGAACAGGCTCTCGGCTTCTTTCCTGACTGCTTTCTGCTCCTTGGTGACCTTTACCTTCTTGGTCTTCTTACGGAGACCGGAGATAACCTTGTCATAGTCACGGAGCTCTTTCTGGCAGGTTATGAAGAACTTGTGCTCTGCATCTGCGGATTCCTGGGCTTCCACGAAGCTCTTGTGTGCTGCATCGGCTGCTTCCCGTGACTTGTCGGCCTTACGGTACGACTCAACCATAAGGTCATGGTGCTTCTGGGCGAGTTCTGCCACCTCGGTTACTTTTGCATGCAGGTCTGAGGCCTGCTTACGGAATTCCCGTGCCTCTGCGATCTTCGTTCGCATCTCCTTATTCTGTTCGAGTTCGGCTTCCTGCTCGCGGACCTGGCCTTTCATCTGCTTGATCTTGTCGATCAGCTCGCGTTCCTTGTCAGTGGTGAAGACTTCGGTCTGCTGGCGGTACTCCATATACTCAATCTGCTTCTGGAGTTCCTTGATCCCCCGGTTTTTTAAGGAACCGTGCTCCTTTTTAAACCCTTCAATCTCTTCAAACAGGACGTTTGCCTTGTCATTGAACTCATTGCGCTGGCCTTTGATATCAAGGACTTCCTGGTTGTATTTATCCCTCAGGTCCTTGTTTTTCTGGGCTTCTTCCACAAATTCACGGGTCTGGTTGTTCAGGGTATTCCGGTCCCGGGCGAACTTGCTCGCGGATGCGTTCAGTTCGTTCCTTCGGTTTTTATGCTCTTCAGACTCTGCGAGAGTTTTTTTCCTCTTTTCCATCAAGTCATTCAACATGCGTTACTGCTCCTCATCAGATTCTCCTTTGGGGGATGCATTGGGATTCTTGAGTACCTGCATTGCATGCAAGCGGAGGGACCTGCCTGAAGATCGCTCAATTCCATTCACCGGAAAATTCTGCATGCAGCATGCAGGAGAAAAAACATCAGAAGAGACAATCAGCGTAGAATTATTGGAAGACTTCGTTTTGAAGCCTTTGTTCAACACACTGTTCATGATGTTCAACTCCCGGTACCAGGGCTCACCGTCCACAAGGTTCTGCCCCAAACCACCCGACAAAGGATTGGCCGAATGTACTATATATTAAAAGCAGGGGGACCTATTAAGAGTTTCGCCGTAACAGGGACAGCAGGAATACCCGCGGGCGGAGTGCCGGGACAGCGATAACGCGTAAAAACACGGTACAAAAAGGAAGTTGGTGGTTGGAAACCAACGGGTTCCTTCATTTTTTTTATGAAACTTCTGTTTTTTTAGGTTCTGTGTGCGTGATGTCTGGAGTTAACCGACCCATTCAAGGACGCCGCCGCCACTTGGCTGGTCCCTGCCACTTCTCTTGCTTACCGGCATCTCAACAGCCTTAGGGTTGGAACGCTTGTTCTCAATGTCCGATATCACGGTCTTGTAGGACTGGCGGGTGCCGAGGATCTGCGCGCTCTTGACACCGGTCATGATGGCGAGAACCCGGATCTTGCCTTCCATATCGCTCCTGACACGGGCGCCCCAGATGACATCTGCATGCGGGTCAAGCTCATACGTGAGCGAGGTTGCAACCTCTTCTGCATCCTGCAGGGTTAAGTCCGTGCCACCGGTGATATGGATCAGGCTGCCGGTTGCGCCGCGGTAGTCGATGTCGAGCATCGGATTGCTTAAGCACTCGCGGACAACGCTTTCTGCCTTGTTCTGCTGCTTGCTCTCACCAACGAGCATGACTGCAACGCCACCCTTGGACATGATAGCCCGGACATCGGCGTAGTCAATGTTGATCAGCGAAGGTTCTGTGATCGTTTCTGAAATACCCTTGACAGTCTCACCGATCAACTGGTCCATGACGGAAAACGCCTGGCCGAGCGGGAGATTCGGGACGAAGTTCTTCAACCGGTTGTTGTCAAGGACAATCACGGAGTCCGCTGCGGAAGCAAGGGCCTCGAGGCCTTCTTCTGCGCGGATCAGGCGGGCCTTCTCAACCTGGAATGGATAACTGACCATGCCGACGACAATAGCACCCTGCTCCTTGGCAATCTGTGCCACAACGGGTGCTGAACCGGTCCCGGTCCCTCCTCCCATACCTGCGGTAATGAAGACAAGGTCTGCTGATTCAAGAATTGCTTCCAGGGTCGGACGGGCCATCTCGGCTGCACGTTTACCGACATCAGGATACCCACCGGCGCCAAGACCCTTTGTCAGGGATTTGCCGATGAGAACACGCTTGTCGGCCTGAATCATGTCAAGATGCTGCTTGTCCGTGTTGATCGCAATCGTCTCTGCACCGGATACACCCATGTGGTGGATACGGTTGACCGTATTATTTCCTGCACCACCGCAACCGATGATGACAATCCGTGGCTGGCCTACGAAATCATCGTCTGTTGCATTGGCGCTGCCGGGCTTGTTGATCTCTTTTTCAAGCTCGGCATTTTTTAAAGCGTCGTTAATAATACTCTGCATTTCTACCCTCTCAAACCTTGAATGAAACCTGGTCGCTTTCCTTCAGGACACGGCTGGCGCGTTTCTCGACAAGGTCACGCACTGCCGCCCTTACAGCCTCTGAAACATTGGGAAACTCCCCTGAATCAACCAGCTGCTGGAGCAGGTTGATCTGCTGTTCGGGTAACCGGAGCGTGATCCTTTGCATCATTTTATCTCACATTTCTGACATATGTCTGGCTTATGTCATGCATATGTCAGACATAGAGATTTCTCGTGTCTGACTTAACCAGATAAAATAGAATAACACAGTGAGATATAAAAACTTTCTTCTTTGCAGCTTGCGGATTCCGCGCAATGCATTTATGACTGCAAACCCAAGTATTCAGGAAAAAGAGCGTAGTATCCATGGTTGTTGACTTTCCCACAAGGGTTGTTCATGGGGGTACAGGAAAGCAGCAGCGGGAAAAAACACAGGAAAATCTGCTGGATTTCAGCGCGAGTGTCAATCCATTCCCCCCCCGGGTCAACTGGTCCTGCGATCCATCAGACCTGTCCATGTACCCGGATGATACCTACAGCAGGCTCAAGGAGCGGATAGGAAAGGTTTTTTGCCGCGATCCCGCCGAGATATGTGTCGGCAACGGATCTGTCGAGATCATCCGGGTTTTCTGTGCGGTTGCGCTCAGGAGCGGAGCAAAATCACGGCATTTTTTTATCGAGCCCCCGACGTTCGGGGAATACGAACTCTCAGCTACGCTTGCGGGTGGAACGCGTGTTCTCAGTCCTGATAATGCCGGCATCCGGTTTGTCTGCAATCCCAACAATCCGACCGGCACGCTGCAACAGAAAAAAACCCTGCTGGATACCCTTGAGAGGGTAAAACACCGGCAGGGAATCCTCTTCTGCGATGAAGCCTTCATCAGCCTTGCGGACCCGGGCGAGAGTCTTGCGGATCTCCGAAATCCCAACCTCTTCGTCCTCCATTCCCTTACCAAATCCTTTGCCGTCCCGGGCCTCCGTATCGGGTTTGGTTTCGGGGACCGGGATCTGGTGGAGAAGATAGAGATCGCCCGCCCCCCGTGGTCTGTGAATACCTATGCAGAAGCCTTTGCCATGGAAGCTCTCCTGCATATCCCTGAACTGGCTGATTCGCGAAAGAAGATAGGAAAAGAGCGCAACCGGCTGGTTTTTGCAATCAGCGATCTGGGCCTGACCTGTTATCCCTCATCCGCTAATTTCCTCCTTGTTGAGTGCGGGAGGGATGTTTCTTCCCTTTGTCGGGCGTTATTTGAAAAGAACATCCTTGTCCGAAACTGTACCTCATTCGGCCTTCCTAACTGCATACGGATTGCCGTACGAACACCGGATGAGAATTCACAGCTCCTGGAGGCGCTGGGCTCATGCGTGCGCTGATCATGGCCGGCGGGGCCGGCAGTCGCCTTCGCAGGGGAGAAAAGCCCCTTCTTCCGGTCTGTGGCAGGCCCATGGTATCCTACGTCACCGATGCATTCCGCGCTGCGGGATGTGAACCAGTTATTGTGGTGTCCCCAAAGACCCCGATGACCGCAGACTGGTGCCGGTCCTCTGGCTTCCCGGTTGTCCGGACAGACGGAAAAGGGTTTGTCGAGGACATGGTGAGTGCCGTCCGGTCGCTGGAGGAGGATTCTCCCCTTATCATCAGCGTGGCCGATATTCCGTGCCTCACCTCTTCAATTATCAGGACGATCCTCCGGTCCTATCAGGACTGCAGAAAAGATGCCCTTTCAACATGGGTGCCTGCATATCAGGTAACAACCTGCCGGGGGGGCATGCCGTACCACGAACTAATCGGGGGAATTGATGCCTGCCCTGCCGGGGTGAACATTCTCCGGGGTGATCATATCGGTGCAGAGCAGGAGGAATTTACACTCCTGCTTGATGACCCGCGGATGGCCCTGAATGTCAATACCCTAAAGGACCTTGCCCGGACTGAAGCGTTTCTTGCTGCAGGTACTTAACGCTGAACCCGGCAGCACCCCGCCCATTTCTTCTCATTCTATGTCAATCGTCTCAAAATACGGGTAATTCAGCCGTATTTCTGGGCAATGCATATTAAGGTTGATCACCAAGATCTTGGTATTATGGGTGAATCGCAGGAGATAGAGCTGAGGGGTCACATCATCGACTCCGGGATCATGACGCAGCTCTTCGACCGGGTAATGGATATGGGCGGAAACTTCGAGATCCTTGTCTTTGATATCGGCAAGCAGAAGACCGACCCGAGTTATGCCCGGCTGCGGATCAATGCCTCGACCAGAGAGAAGCTGCGTGCCATCCTTTCCGAACTTCACCTCCTCGGCGCAAGACCGGTGGAGGTAAAGGACGTACACCTTGTTGCCGCTGAAGCAGACCGGGTTGTTCCCAAAGGATTCTACACCACCTCCAATCACCCCACCCAGGTGAAGTACCTGGGCGAATGGATCGATGTTTCTGCAATCGAGATGGATTTTTTGATCGTTGTCGATCCTCATCACAAAACTGCAACAGCCCGGGCACTGGGGAAAATAACAAAAGGGGATCTGGTGGTTATCGGGGAACAGGGAGTGAGTGTCTCCTATCCCGAAAGGCCACGGGAACAGAGCACGTTCGAGTTCATGCACGGGACGGTTTCGTCCGAACGGCCCAGTGAGATCCTGATCGCAAAAATCGCCAAAGAGATCCTGGAGGTCCGGAAAAAAGGCGGCAAGATAGCGGTTGTGGGGGGGCCGGCCATCATCCACACCGGTGCCGGCAAGGCCCTTGCCGGCATGATCCATAACGGCTATATCGATCTCCTCTTTGCCGGCAATGCCCTTGCAACCCATGATATTGAATATAACCTCTACGGCACCTCGCTCGGGATGGACATATCCACCGGCAACCCGGTGATGGGCGGGCACAAGCACCACATCTATGCCATCAGCGAGATTATGCGGGCCGGATCCATTAAAAATGCGATCGACAAGGGGGTCATCACCGGCGGGATCATGTATGAATGCGTAAAAAAGGATGTCCCGTTCGTGCTTGCGGGCTCCATACGCGATGACGGCCCGCTGCCGGATGTGATCCAGGATGTCATGGAGGCACAGGATGCGATGCGGAAGCATATCGGAGGGTGCAGTATGGTACTGATGATCGCAACACTCCTCCACTCCATTGCGGTCGGCAACTGCCTCCCTTCGAATGTGAAGACGGTCTGTGTGGATATCAACCCCGCCCACCTGACCAAACTGATGGACCGGGGTACAACGCAGGCGATAGGTATTGTCTCTGATGCCGGAACCTTCCTGCCCCTGCTCGCACGCCAGCTCGAGATCCAGAGCAGCAACCAGAAAAAATAATTTTTTTGACCAAACAAAACAGTTTTTTTTCCTGACATGAAGCCATCCCTGTGGCGTCAGGTTGAACCATGGGGGGGAACGGGGCACATTCCGATAGTACCAGGTCATTTACCGGTAAGACCTGGTCGTCGCTATGCAGAGGGTGCCCCAGCAGAGTTGGCAGAGCGTAAGCGGAGCCTCCAGAACCGTTGGAGAATGCTGTTCGACATCATCGGAACAATACTTTTTCCGTTGATTGCTTTCTACGAGCCCCCCGTCATTCCGTAAGCACCGTAACGAGATCCCTTTTCCTGAGAGACCCGCCCCCAAGGCGAGGGGGCGCTCCTCCGTAATTACCGGTAAGCCCTATTCTGACAATACTACAAAAGATCCCTGTCATCCGCTCTGCTCCACTGGGCGAGCCCCGACAGGCGGTGAGCACCCGTGGCCCATTCGCCATCCAATCTCAGGGTGCTGCAAATTTGATCGGAGTCCGTAGTCTTCATGAAGCAATCGCCATTTTTCTTACCGGGTCAGGGGCATGCACCAGGGTTTTTCTTCGGAGAGCACGTATTCCCATTCCTGTCTGCACCCGCACGCGATATCGAGGAGGGCTCCGATCAGGTCGCGATCCCCGGTGAGTGAATAGTCCCGTATCCCCTGGACAATATCGTAATCGCATCTCCCGCAGTTGTGCGGTCCGCGTTTCTGCCCGCCACCAAGGGGATCGCAGGTCACATGGACGGGTGCTGCAGCGAGCAGGGTGAGGACGCTCCAGAGATAGGGTGGCCGGTACGCCCCCCGCTTCCAGTAATATTCAAGCTCGGTGTTCCGCTGGACCGTGCAGGGGTTCATGGATATCATGTCCACACAGGGAACCGTTTCGGCAAAGGAGGTCTTCATATCCTCAACGGCTTCCTGTTCGGTGAGGAACAGCGGCTTGAAGAGAAGGTACGCTTTCACACCGGCACCGGCAGCATGGGCACACAGGGCTGCCTTGCGGAAATCCTGGAAGGTAAATCCCTTGTTGATGCTTTTTTCCCTTATGGTATCATTGCTTGTTTCAAGACCGATGGCGCAATACAAAGGTTTCTTCCAGCTGCCATCATCCAGCGTTTCGATGAACGGGTTCAGGACTTCTTGCCTGACAAATTCCGGCCGGGTCTCTGCAATAACCAGTTTTCCCCGGAACGCTCGAGCGATATCTGCCAGGAACTCCGGGGGTACTTCCCGGGGATCAAAAAAACTTCCCGAGGTAAAGATCTTGACCATCGTATATTCTGCCGGATCATACTCCCGCATCACCCATGCAAGCTGGCCTCTGAGATGGCTCAGCAACGCCTCACAGGATTCGTCCTGATAGCGCTCGTGCCGGTAACTGCACATCCGGCAGGCTGACCACCGGCAGCCTCCGCTCTTCAGGATAAGCGTAAGACATTCCAGCAGTTCGTTTTCGTAGCGTTCTTTTCCCCGCCATGACGCCAGCGGCTTTTCTACCCTTTCAGAAATCATGACCATCCTTATAGTTGATACCCTATCGGTATTTTCCCGGATAGTGTTCGTTTAACATACTATTTTTTTAAAACACCAGGTTCACACAGCCATACCTGTCCAGGAGGGCAGGATTCCCGGACCACGACACCAACCGGGGAACCAGATTCGGGTACCCGACACGTGTTAATGCATTTTATTTCCGGTATTTATCAATTTTAGCGCACCGGCAGTATTGAGATCTCTGCCGGGATCGGATCAGGTCTGAAAGATCAGCAGGAAACCATCTGACCAGCAGCGTTATCCGGGATCTGGTCTGTTTTTTTAGCTCTGTAGAAATCCTCGTCTTATGGTTTCAGAAATCCTCTGTCGTAATTATGAGGGTGACCCCCTCTCTCCCCCAAGGGGAAGGCAGCATGCGGGGGCAAGCCCCTTGTCCCCCCTTACCCGGCCATGCTCCACGGGGCGA
>ERZ795054.1359-NODE-1359-length-23612-cov-4.218916_pt1 | contig 23612 bp, 19 predicted proteins | sample MGYA00375138_ERZ795054 | MGnify/ENA primary metagenome ERZ795054 (study PRJEB30183, sample SAMN05720215) | anaerobic digester metagenome | isolation source: active sludge of municipal wastewater-treating anaerobic digesters | place: USA | collected 2014-12-23 ... | reverse complement strand
GTCGTCTTCAGGATCGTCTCTATCTGGGTCTTCGACAATTGCTCAAGTCCGATCAGGTCTTTCAACGGGCAACCTCCGTCTTCCGTTTTGATGCCGGCTTCTCCGGCCGACCGCTGCGCCACACCGCGTCTTCCCCGTCGGTTTCCCTCAAATGGACATCGATGGTCTCGTCGCAATCCGTCCGAAGGGCCTCGCCGACGAAATCCGCCTGGATGGGGAGTTCCCGATGACCGCGGTCGATCAGGACCCCCAGATAGACCCGCCGGGGCCGGCCGAAATCCATCAACTCATCCAACGCGCACCGGACCGTGCGACCGGTGAAAAGAACGTCGTCGACGATAAAAACCGTCTTCCCCGTCACATCGAAGGGAAGTTCCGTGTCATGCACCACCGGATGCAGCGGCACGGCCTGTGAATCGTCGCGGTAAAACGTGATATCCAGCGTGCCGACCGCGGCGGGCCCGCCGGGCGCGGCCAAAAGGGCCGAAAGTCGCCGGGCCAACGGCACCCCGCGCCTCTGGATGCCGACGAAAACCCAGTCGGCGCGAGGTTCCTTTACCGTCTTCCGGATGTCGGCGGCAAGCCGGTCGAAGAGCGATTTGACCTGAGCCGCCGTCCGTATCTTTTTTTTCATCGTTCATCCCTCCGAGGCGATGTCTCTTCGAAAACAGACGTTTTCGAATTTTATTTTATCCGCCGCCTCATAGGCGCGCGCACGAGCCTTGGCCAGATCGGGCCCCCAGGCCGTCACGCCCAGAACACGGCCGCCGGCGGTCTCGATCTGAGAATCCCGCCGACGCGTGCCGGCGTGAAAAACCGCCACGTCCGGGGCGTCCGCCCACGGTTCCAAACCGCTGATGGGTTTGCCCGTCTCAAAGTCGCCGGGATACCCCTTCGACGCCAGCACGACGCAGACCGAGGCCTGGGCCCGCCGACGAAGCGCCACATCCCCCAATTCGCCGAGGGCCGTCGCCGAGATGAGTTCGAACAGGTCGTTGCCGATCAGCGGCAGGACGGCCTGCGTCTCCGGATCGCCGAAGCGCACGTTGAATTCCAACACCCGGGGCCCCTCCGGGGTCAGCATCAATCCAAAATAAATGGCCCCGCAGTAATCGAGCCACTCGCTCCGGATCCCGCGCAGGAACGGCTGGAAGACCGTCTTCTCTATCCGGGCCCAAAGGGCCTCGGAAATCGCGGAAACGGGCGAATACGCGCCCATCCCGCCCGTGTTGGGGCCGACGTTGCCGTCACCGACCCGCTTGTAATCGCGACAGGGCAGCAGGGGCAGGAGTTTTTTACCGTCGCAAAAAGCCATGACGCTGAGTTCTTCCCCCGCCAGCATCTCTTCCAGAACGACATTCTCTCCGGCGGCCCCGAAGGCCCGTCGAACCATCATCTCCTCCACCGCCTCCAAGACCTCGTTGCGGTCGGCGCAGACACGCACCCCCTTGCCGGCGGCCAACCCGTCCGCCTTCACCACGCGGAACGACTCCGGCCACTCCCCGGACCGAATGAACGCCGAGGCCTCTTCGAACTCGGAAAAAATCCGAAAGTCCGCCGTCGGTATGCCGTGGGTCTTCATGAAGCTCTTGGCGAACGTCTTGCTTCCCTCCAACCGCGCGGCGAGGCGGCCCGGCCCGAACACCAGCCCTCCGAAACTCCGCACCGTATCCGCCAATCCTTTCACCAACGGAAGTTCCGGACCGACGACCGTCAGGTCGATCTTGTTCTGTCGATGGAACGCGGCCACTTTCTGTTTATCGTCAAAATCCAGCGGCAAACAGTCGGCGTGGGCGGCGATGCCGGCGTTCCCCGGCGAACACCAGAGCCGGTCCACTCGAGCGCTCTGTTTCAGGCTCCAGGCGAGCGCGTGCTCCCGCCCCCCGCCGCCGACGATCAACACGTTCACGGCTTCATTTCTCCCGCGGCGCGTCCAGCCCGACTTTTCTAGAAAGGACCTTTTTCTTCAGTTGCTTTTTGTACCGCGCCACGCGGTCCAGGAGCGCCCCGCTCCCGCCGGCGCCCAGGATCTGGGCCGCCAAGATTCCGGCGTTCCAGGCGTTGCCGATGGCCACGGTGGCCACCGGCACCCCGCGGGGCATCTGCACGATGGAGAAAAGCGAATCCTGCCCCTGCAGCGGACCGCCCGACACCGGCACGCCGATGACCGGCAGTTCGGTGATGGCCGCGATGACGCCCGGAAGATGGGCGGACATCCCGGCGCCGGCGATGATGACGCGGATCCCGCGACGACGGGCGCCGGCGGCGAACCGCACCGTCTCATGCGGCGTCCGGTGGGCCGAAAGGACGTGCATCTCGAACGGGATGCCGAACTGTTCCAGGCTCTCGGCGGCCTGGCGCATCACCGGCAAATCCGATTCGCTCCCCATCACCACGGCCGCCTGCGGCGATTTCTTTCCTGATCTCTTCATGAATTTCTCCCTCTTCTCGGACGACACATCGCGTCCCCGGCTATTTGATCGTTCCGTTGGTCCTGAGCGGAATCGGATAACGCGCCGTAAAGCACGCGGTGCAAAAATCCCCGGGATTCATCTTGGTGGCCTTCAGCATTCCCCCCAAAGAAAGATATTTCAGGCTGTCCGCCCGCAAATACTCCCGTATCTTTTCCACGGACAATCGCGCCGCGATCAATTCTTTCGTTTCAGGCGTGTCTATGCCGTAAAAACAGGGTCCGAGGATGGGAGGGGAACTGATCCGCAGATGGATTTCCTTGACGCCGACGCGGCGCAACATCCGCACCAGTTTCCGGCTGGTGGTCCCCCGCACGATGGAATCGTCCACCAGGACGATCCTTTTCCCGCGGACGGCGTCGGCCACGGCGCTGTATTTCATCCGGGCGCCGAAATCGCGGATCGCCTGTTTCGGCTCGATGAAGGTGCGCCCGACGTAATGGCTCCGGATCAATCCGAGCTCCAGGGGCAATCCCGACCGTTCGGCGTAACCGACCGCGGCGCAACTGGACGAATCCGGAACGGCCACCACCACGTCCGCCTTCACCGGCGACTCCCGCGCCAGCTGCCGGCCGAGTTCACGGCGAACCTCATATACACTGCGGCCGAAGATCCGGCTGTCCGGCCGGGAAAAATAAACGAACTCGAAGATACAATGCGCCAGCCGGGTGGAGGACAGCTGGGCGATGGGGCGTATCCCCTGGCCGTCGATCGCCACGATCTCGCCCGGCTTCACCTCCCGGACCAGCCGGGCGTTGATGATGTCGAAAGCGCACGTTTCGGAGGCCACCACGAACGAACCGTTCAACCGACCGATGTGCAACGGCCGCACGCCCCAGGGATCACGCGCCACGAACAAGGTCTTCGGCGTCAACAGCACGATGGAGTAGGCTCCTTCCACCTGGGAAAAAGCCTCTTTCAGGGCGGCCCCCAGGTCCCGCGCCGACGACTTGGCCACGAGGTGCAGAATGACCTCGCTGTCCGAAGACGTCTGGAAGATGGAACCTTCCTTCTCCAGCTGCCGCCTCAACAGCAGGGCGTTGGTGAGATTGCCGTTATGGGCCAGCGCCATGGGGCCGCGGGAGGTCGTCACCACGATGGGCTGCGCGTTGACGAGGGAGGAGACGCCGGAGGTGCCGTATCGCACATGCCCGATGGCGGTGCGGCCTTTCATATCGTCCAGGAGCGGCCGATTGAACACATCCGCCACCAGCCCCATGGCCACGTGAGTATAAAAACGCTTGCCGTCGGTGGTCACGATGCCCGCCGATTCCTGGCCCCGGTGCTGCAATTGGTGGATGCCCAAATACGCCAGTCGCGACGCCTCGGCGTGGTTATATATACCGAAGACACCGCACTCCTCCGGCATCCGGTCGAACGGCAACGCGAACGAGGGCCGCGGGCCTATTTTCATCGTCCCCCCCCTCATGACGCCACCTGCGCCGCGTAACGGACGGCGTTCTTGAATATCTGAAGCCCCACGCCGTGTTCGGGCAACGGCCGGATCCTCGTCCAATGGGAATGTTGCTGCGGATAAAAATAGCGTTCCGGATGAGGCATGAGGCCCAACACGTTCCCCTCCCGGTTGCATATCCCGGCCACGTCGCCCCGGGAACCGTTCGGATTCCACGGATAGCCGTCCGACTGGCCGCGTTCGTTCACATAGCGAAAAACGATCTGCCCTTGTTTTTCCAGCGTCCGGAGCCCGGCCTCCGATTCCGGCACGAATTTCCCTTCGCCGTGCGCCACGGGGGCGGGGAACACCGCGGGCAGGCCTCTCACAAAAGGGCATTTCCCCGAACTCGTCCGGAGGAAGGTCCACCGGCACTCGAACTTCCCGGAATCGTTGTCCGTCAGCGTCGCCGACACCGAGACGCCGGCGCGGCCCGGCAAAAAACCGCCTTTCAGAAGGGCCTGGAACCCGTTGCAGATACCGATTACGGGTTTCCGGCGGGCGATGAATTCGTCCAGTTGATCCTTCAGCCGGTGGGACAACTGGTTTGCCAGCACTTTCCCGGAAGCGATGTCGTCTCCGTAGGAAAAACCACCGGGGATGACGAGGAGGTCGTAATCGTTCAATCGCCGTCCGCCCTCCAGGAACCGGTTGACATGGACGCGCGACGGCTCGGCGCCCGCCCGGCGGAGGGCCGCGGCGGTCTCTTCGTCGCAGTTGGTCCCGGCGCATCGAAGCACCACCGCGCGCACCGTCATGGCCGCACCCCCCCCGTCCACGCGGCGGCGAGGTCGGACAGAGCCCAGGCGCGCGATTTCCCCTCCAGACCGACGGTCTGCAGTTTCCGCCCCTCCCGAACCTCGCCGACGCACGCCGCGGGCATCCCCTCGAAACGGGAAAGGAAATACCGACGGAACCGCGGCGGGACCTCCACCACAAACCGACCGTTGGATTCCGAAAAAAGCGCTTTGTCCGTTCTGGAATCGTCCCACACGGCCCCGTCGAGCGGCGCACGGCGCAAATCCGCGTAAATCCCCAATTCCCCGGCCAACGCCATCTCCGCCAACGCCACCCCCAGCCCGCCTTCCGAACAATCATGGCAGGCCGTCACCCAGCCACGCTCCATCGCCTCGGAAAGGGCGTCGTAGAGAGGCGCCGTCTCCTCCGGATACAAACGCGGCACTCGCCCGGCGACGATGTTTTTCACCAGGCCGTAATGCGAACCGCCCAGCTCATCCCTCGTCAGCCCGACGATGAAAATAAGGTCGCCGGCTTTTTTGGCGTCCATCGTGACGGCCCGTCGCACGTCGTCCATCCAGGCCAGGGCGGAGATCAACAGCGTCGTCGGGATGTCTTTCCGCGCGCCTTTTTTGTCGACGAAACGGTTGAACAGACTGTCCTTCCCCGAAATAAACGGGGTGCCGTAGGCACGGGCGATGTCGTAACACGCCTGCGCGGCGCGTACCAATTCCCCCAACACCTTCGGTTCGTTCGGGTTGCCCCCACAAAAATTATCCAACAGCGCGACGTGGTCCCGGCTCGCGCCCACGGCGATCAAGTTGCGGACGGCCTCATCGACGGCCGACGCCGCCATCCAGTAAGGGTCCCAACGGCTGTACCGGGGATTCAAGCCGTTCGCCAACGCCACCCCGGCGTGGGTCTCCCAATCCAGCCGCATCACCGCGGCGTCGCCCGGTCCGCGGCCCGCCGGACCCACCAACGGTTTCAGGACCGTCCGCCCCTGCACCTCGTGGTCGTACTGCCGCACGATCCATTCCTTGCTCGCCACCGTCGGCGAACTCAAAATTTCCAGAAGGGTTTCCCGGACGTCCTCTTCCCGCCGGGCCCGGCCGCCTTTTCGCGGCCACTCCGCCGGAATGCGGAGCGGCGACCAGGAGGACGACAAATGCCGGCGCGGCGCGCCGTTGTGCAGAAAATCCGCCGGCAGGTCGACGATCGTTTCCTGCCCGTAGAGGACGCGCAGACGGCCGTCGTTCCTGAAAAATCCGATGTCGACACAGAGCACGTCTTCCGCCGAAAACAACGCCTTCAACGCCTCCAGATTCTGCGGCGGCACCGCCAACACCATCCGTTCCTGGGATTCCGACAACCATATCTCCCACGGGGCCAGCCCCTCGTATTTCAACGGCACGTCCTCCAATTGGACCTCCGCCCCCGATTGTTCCCCCATCTCGCCCACCGCCGAAGACAAACCGCCCGCGCCGCAATCGGTGACCGCCCGATAAAGCCCCTTTTCGCGCGCCTGCAGGAGCGCATCCATCATCTTTTTCTGAACGATGGGGTTGCCGATCTGCACCACGCTGGCGGGGATGCCGTGGGAAAGGTTGTCAGAAGAAAAAGTCGCTCCATGGATGCCGTCCCGCCCCACGCGACCGCCGACCATGACGATCCGGTCGCCGGGGCGCACCTCTTTGCGCACCGCGGAAACCGGCAACACGCCCGCCGTCCCGCAGAAAACGAGCGGGTTCTGGGAAAACCCCTCATCAAAACAAACGGCGCCGTTCACCGTGGGGATCCCCATGCGGTTCCCGTAATCGCGGACCCCCGAGACCACTCCGTGAAAAACCCGCCGGGCCGACAGAGCCCCGCCTTCCCGCGGAACGTCTTTTTGTTCCAACGGGGCGAAACAAAAAACGTCCGTATTGGCGATCGGCCGAGCCCCCAGGCCGGCCCCGAGGACGTCCCGGATCACCCCTCCCAGACCCGTCCCCGCCCCGCCGTAAGGTTCCAACGCCGACGGATGGTTATGCGTTTCCACTTTGAACGCCACGGCGCGGCGGCCATCGAACGAAACGATGCCGGCGTTGTCCCGAAAAACCGAAACGCACCAAGGCGCGCGGATCTCGTCCGTGGCCCGCATGATCGTCTCTTTCAACAGGTCTCCATATCGCCGCCGGCGTTCCATGCCCAACTCATCCCTCTCCACGTGGTCGATGGTCCCCCGGAAGGTCTTGTGTTTGCAGTGTTCCGACCAAGTCTGCGCCAGGGTCTCCAGCTCCGCCTCCGTGGGGTTCCGGCCCAATCGTTTGAAATGCTGCCGGATCGCCGCCAGCTCCGGATCGGACAGCGACAGCCGCCGTCGACGGCTCAACGCCGCCAGTTCCATGGGGGACGCCTCCAGGAAATCCGGTCCTCTCAACATTTCTCCAACTCCAATCGGTGGACCAAATCGTTCATGAGATGTGTTTCGCAGAACCGCCGGACCTTCCGCGGAGCGGCGCCCCAAAAATCGAACAGGGCCCCGGCGCGCACCTTGTCCGGAACAGGCAGCCGCAAATCCCGCGCGCCCAAGCGGACCGTTTCGCCCACCGAATCCGTCACCCCCTGACGCGGCCAGATGACGGCGCGGCAAAAACCACGGGCGGACTTCCCGCCGGCCCCGACGCCCCGCACCTCCGCCTCCTGCATGACGGCATCCACCAGCAATTTTCCCGCCAGCGCCCGCGCTGTCGGCGCCGTTACCGACCCTGTTAGGTCGTAAGCCTGTCCGGTGCGGATCCTTTTCAACGGACCCAACCGGGCGGCCCGCCAGTCTTTTTCGGCGGACCGGCCCCGATGGTCGGGACAGCCCGGCCGGCGATAAACGACGACCCTCCAGGTTTCCTCAGCCATTGAACATTTCCCCGGTCAGTCTCTCAAAAGCCTGGACGTATTTCTCCCTCGTTTGCCTTACCACCTCGTCCGGCAACGCCGGGGCCGGGGGCAGGTGCTTCCAACCGACGCGGTCCAGATAATCGCGGACGTATTGTTTATCGAAGGAGTCCTGCGGCTTCCCCTCCTCGTAGGTTTCGGCGTCCCAATAGCGGGACGAGTCCGGCGTGAGCACCTCATCGATGAGGATGAGCCGGCCGCCGTGCATCCCGAACTCGAATTTGGTGTCGGCTAAAATGAAGCCCCGGGAAGCGGCGTAACGAACGGCCTCCCCGTAAATCTTCAGGCTCAACTCCTTCAGTTGTTCGGCGACGGATTTCCCCACCCGGGACGCCATCTTCTCGAACGAGATGTTCTCATCGTGCACGCCCACCTCCTCTTTGGTGGCCGGCGTGAAGAGGGGCCGGGGGAGCGGGGAAGACTCCTTCAGTCCCGGCGGCAGTTTAACGCCGCAGACGACACCGCCGGACCGGTATTCCTTCCAGGCGGACCCGGCCAGATAGCCGCGCACCACGCATTCGATGTCGATGCGCACGGCTTTTTGAACCAGCACGGCGCGGCCTTCCATGCCGGCGCAGGCACGGCGGAGTTCCAGCGGAAAAAGGGCCGGGTTCGTCTCTATCAGATGGTTCGGGCAGACGCCTTCCAGCCGGCGGAACCAAAAATTGGAGAGCCGTCCGAGCACCACGCCTTTCTGCGGGATGGGCGTCGGCAGGATGTGGTCGTAGGCGGAGATGCGGTCCGTGGCCACGATGAGGAGCCTGTCCCCCAGATCGTAGACATCGCGGACCTTCCCCCTCCTCCACAATTTAAACGGCAAAGACGTGGTCGCGTTCATGTTCATTCCCATTCGATGGTGGCCGGTGGTTTGGACGAGATGTCGTAGGCCACGCGGTTCACGCCGCGCACCTCGTTGATGATGCGGGACGAAATTTTCGACAACACCTCTTCGGGCAAGCGCGCCCAGTCGGCCGTCATGGCGTCCACGGAATTCACGGCGCGCACCACGATGGCGTTCTCATAGGTCCGCTCGTCCCCCATCACCCCCACGCTGTTCACCGGCAGGAGCACCGCGAAGGCCTGCCAGAGCTTCTGATACAGCCCCACGGCCCGGATTTCCTGTTCCACGATCAGGTCCGCCTCGCGCACTTTCCTCAACTTCTCCTCCGTCACCTCGCCCAAAATGCGCACCGCCAGGCCGGGGCCGGGGAACGGCTGGCGCAACAAAATTTCCTCAGGCACGCCCAATTCCCGGCCCAACGCACGGACCTCGTCCTTAAAAAGGAATCTCAGGGGCTCCACCAGGGTCATCCTCATCCGCGCCGGAAGGCCGCCGACGTTATGATGGGTCTTGATGGTGGCGGAAGGCCCCTTCACCGAAACGCTCTCGATCACGTCCGGGTAAAGGGTGCCCTGCGCGAGATATTTGACGCCTTTGAGTCGGCGGGCGCGCTCCTCGAAAACCGAGATAAACTCGCGTCCGATGATCTTGCGTTTACGTTCCGGGTCGGCCACTCCTTTGAGTTTTTTCAAAAACCGTTTCCGCGCGTCCACGATCTCGGTCTCGTAGCCGGCGGCCGCGCCGAAAATCTTCCGCACCCTCTCCCTTTCGCCGGCCCGCAACAGCCCATTGTCCACGAATATGCAATGGAGCTGCCGCCCGATGGCGCGGTGAAGAAGCGCCGCGGCCACGGAAGAATCCACCCCTCCGGAAAGCGCCAGGATCACCTTTTCGCGGCCGACCTGCCGGCGGATCGACTGCACCTGCGTTTCGGCGAAGGAAGCCATGGTCCAATCCGGTTTTTCGCCGCAAACACGGAACAGAAAATTGGCGATGATTTCTTTTCCCTGCGGCGTGTGATGCACTTCCGGATGGAACTGGACGCCGAACACATTCGTGTTTTTTTGACGGATGGCGACATAGGGAGCGGACGGCGTTTGCGCAAGCGGGACGAAATCCTCCGGCAACTTTTCCGCCGCGTCGCCATGGCTCATCCAAACGTTTAAGGTGCGCGGAAGGCCCCGAAAAAGCTCATTGTCCTGCGTGACGCCGATTTCGGCCGGACCGTATTCCCGTTTCCGGGATTTCACCACGTGTCCGCCGAAATGAGTCACCAGCAACTGCAGGCCGTAACAAATTCCGAGCGTCGGAACGTTCAACCCAAACAAACGCCCGTCCGGACGCGGAGACCGATTCGCATAGACGCTGGCCGGGCCGCCGGAAAGGACGACGCCTTTCGGCCTCAACGCCGCGATTTTTCCGAAGGGATAATTGTAGGGGTGGATCTCGCAATACACGCCGGCCTCGCGCACCCGCCGGGCGATGAGCTGTGTGTACTGCGAACCAAAATCAAGGATGAGTATCATGATCTTCTTTTTCAACCTCTCCGCGGGATGTCGAAGGGAAGTCGATTTTTACAGCGAAATAGAAATGTCGTCGAAGAATGACCGGGAGAACACCGCGGGTTTTCCGTTGGGAGAGGAAAACCGTCGAACGAGAAATACTTCATTCCTTCCGTCCCTCCGGAAACCGCCCGAAGGGACGGAAGCACTACCTCTTCAGTTCTGAGGCCCGCCGCCGGCGTCAAAGGCGGAAAAACCTCGCCAATAGTTGACATAGACCAACGCATCGGCCAATGAGGCGCCGTCCGTGTTCAACTGATCGGGAGACAACAACCGCTTCAATTCTTCCAGTTCCGGATCGTTTTCCAAACGTCCTCCAAACCCTATTTTTTACCCATGCCCACACGCTGGGCCTGCTGAAAAAGTTTCCCTTCGTGCTTAATCTCCGGCGCGATGATGAGCTCCGCCATCTGGAATTCCTTGATGGTCCGCGAACCGGCGTATCCCATGCAGGTGCGGACGGCGCCGACGAAATTCTGGAGTCCCTCCTCCTGCGTGGCGGGCCCGAACAGGATCTCCTCCAGGGACCCCTTGGCGCCCACATAGATGCGCGTGCCGCGAGGAAGATAGCGGTCGGGCATAGCCATGCCCCAGTGATAGCCCCGGCCGGGCGCCTCTTTGGCCCGGGCGAAGGTGGAACCCATCATCACGGCGTCGGCCCCGGCGGCGAAGGCCTTGCAGACATCCCCGGAATTGGTCATGCCGCCGTCGGTGATAATGGAGACGTATCGGCCGGTCTTTTTGAAGTAAGTGTCCCGCGAAGCGGCGCAATCGATGGTGGCGGTGATCTGCGGCACGCCGATGCCCAACACGCCGCGGGAGGTACAGGCCGCGCCGGGCCCCACGCCGACGAGGACGCCGGAACACCCGGTCTCCATCAATTCCAGCGCGGCCGACCGCGTCACCACGTTGCCGATGACCACCGGAATCTTCAGTTGGCGGCAGAGTTTGGCCAGGTCCAGCGGTTCGCCTTTGGACGAGGAATAGCGGGCGGTGGCGACCGTGCCCTGAACGACGAACAGATCGGCCCCGGCCTGGGCCGCCAGCGGACCAAAACGGTTCGCATGCCGCGGCACGCAGGACACCGCCGCCGGAGCGCCCCCCTTCTTGATCTCCTTGATGCGTTGGGCGATCAAGTCCTCCCGGATGGGCCGGGCATAGATCCTCTGCAGGACTTTCGGCGCATCGTCCGGGGTGGATTTGGCTATCTCGGCGTAGGCCTCCTCGGGTTTTTCGTAGCGGGCATGGAGACCTTCCAGGTTCAGCACCGCCAACCCGCCCAGTTTCCCCATGGCGACGGCGAACTTGACGTCCACCGTGCCGTCCATGGCGCTGGCGATGAAAGGGATCTTCAGTTTCAGGGAGCCGATGGCCGTCCCGGTGTCCGTGTCCTCCGGATCCACCCCGACCGTGCCGGGGACGATGGCCACTTCATCGAACCCATAGGCCCGCCGGGCCTCCCTGTTCCGTCCTATAAAAAACGCCATGTCGAAGCTCCTCCCCGTGAGAGCGCTGCGTCAGCGGACGACCATAATGGAACATTGGCCGCCGAACCCGTCGTCCTCGAAAAGCGGCGCCGACGGATCGGGCACCCATTGGCCGTTGTTGACGAAAAGTTTGTACCGATACCGGCCGGGTTTGAGCCGAACGGTCAGCTCCCACTCGCCGTTGGGCTGGCGCGCCATGGGAAGCGTGCGTTTGCTCCAGTTGTTAAAATCGCCCACCACGCTGACGGTCTGAACCTGCGGGTCCTTGGCGTCGTAGCGGATGGAGATCGGGTGGAAATAAAAGGCCTTGTTCCCCCCGAACTCCTTGGCGCGGTACAGCACGTCGTCGGCGGCGGAGATGAGGTCGTCGCGGGAGGTGGCGTCGTCGGGATACTGGGCGATGCCGATGCTGATGGTGATGCCCATCTCATGGCAGTTCTCCTCGATGGCGACGCGGATCTTCTCGGCCACGGCCACCGCGTCCACGCGGTTGGCCTTGGGCAGCAGGAGCGCCATCTCGTCCCCGCCGTAGCGGGCCACAATGTCCGAATTGCGCACGCAGCCGCGGACGAGGCGGGCCACCTCCTGCAGGATGAGATCCCCCGCCTGATGGCCGTTCTGGTCGTTGAACTGTTTGAAGTGATCCAGATCCGTCATCATGAGGGTCACGGGCGCTTTGAGCCGGTTGGCCGCTTCCAGGAAACGGTTGGTCTGGTCGATGAAATACCGCCGGTTATAGAGGCCGGTGAGAGGGTCGGTGCGGGCCATCTTGACCGTCTGGCGGTAATCATTGGAGTTCATGATGCGGGGCGCCAGGAGGAGACCGCGGATGTTCACCAGATAATCGATGGCCGCCACGCGGATGCCGATGTTCCGTTTCAGTTTCTCGCTCATGTAGAACTTGTGGTTCATGATCTCCGTCCACATGACGGCGGCCTGGCTCTCGGGGTAGCGTTCCGAGGTGAGGTAATAGAGAACGTCGCCGAAGAACGTCTCCTTTTTTTCGTGCTGGAGCCGCTCCAGAAACCGCTGCATCTGTTCGGTGGGGGCCACGTCGCCCGCCAATGTTTCCACCACGAAGACCCCCCGGTCCTCGAGGTCGGCGATGTCCGTCAGCGGGTTGACGCCCTTTTCAATCAATTCGATGGAATGTCGGCTCATATTTTCGGCAGGGTGATGGCGGTCTGTTTCTGGTATTTGCCTTTTTTGTCCGCATAGGACACCTCGCAGACCTCGTCCGCTTCAAAGAACAGCACCTGCGCGATCCCCTCGTTGGCGTAGATGCGCGCCGGCAGGGGCGTCGTATTCGAGATTTCCAATGTCACGAAACCCTCCCATTCGGGCTCAAACGGCGTCACGTTGACGATGATGCCGCAACGCGCGTAGGTCGATTTGCCGAGGCACACGGTGATGACGTTCCTCGGGATGCGGAAATATTCGATGGTCTGCGCCAAGGCGAACGAATTCGGCGGGACGACCACGAAGGTGTCCGTGCTGATGTCCACGAACGATTTCGGATCGAACCGTTTCGGATCCACCACCGAACCGTAGGCGTTGGTGAAAACCTTGAAATGGTTGCCCACCCGGATGTCGTAGCCGTAACTGGAGACCCCGTAAGAGATCACCCCTTCCCGCACCTGGGATTCGACGAAAGGCTCAATCATCCTCTCTTCCCGGGCCATGCGGCGGATCCAACCGTCGGACTTGATGGACATGATCAACCTCTCCTTCTTGTCGTCAGGAACATTCCGAATACCCGCAGTCGTGGCAGGTGACGCCGGAACAGCCGCTCTCGCGGGAAACGTTGTTGGAATAGCAGGTGGGACAATAGAGCGCGGCCGAATGGTCCCACAGCTCCAGCGACTTGGGCGCGGCGGCCGGTTCGGAAGCCTCCAGCTTGCCGGTCTTTTGCAGATGCGTGCGCAAGGCCACGGCGATGGCGTGCGGAATGGAATCGATCCGCTGCGCCCCGAACCCGAAAGGCCGGTCTCCCTTGACGGAATTCAGATGTTTCAGGATGCGGATGGGGTCGCCGCCGGCCTCCAGATATTTCGACAACAAGATACCGACGATGGCGGTGAGGCCGGAAAGGTCCGTGCCCAGGGGCGGCAGGTTGGTGAAAATGCGATACGGCCCGTGTTCGTCGTAATCGATGTGCACGTGCAGGGAGCCGTTCCCCGTGCGGATCTCATAATATTCCGACGATACCCCGCGCGAGGTGTCGCGCGCCACGGGCAGGGGGTCCCCCTGTTTCCGCTCCCCGGCGGCCCCGAGGTTGAGCACCTGCTGCGACTTGGAGCCGTCGCGGTAGATGGTGATACCCTTGCATCCGAGCCGCCAGGCCTGCGCGTAGGACTCACGCACCTCCTGGACCGTGGCGGAGTTCGGCATGTTGATGGTTTTCGACACCGCGTTGTCGGTGTGTTCCTGAAAAGCCGCCTGGATCTTGACGTGGAACGGAACCGGCACATCGTGGGAGGAGGAAAAAAGGCGCTGGACGTCCTCGGGGATCTCGGCGATCCCGCGGACCGACCGGTGGTTGGCGTCGATCTTTTTCCAGAGCTCCTCTTCCTTCAAACCGAAAAAGTTCCGTCGGCGGGCCTCTTCCCGGAAGAGCGGGTTCACCTCGTAGAGGACGTCGTGTTCCGCCGGCTTGTCGCCGTTCTTGAGGCGGTCCAGCGCCTGGGCGTTGTACCGCACGTAGGAGATGGCGAAGAACGGCTCGATGCCGGACCCCTGGAGCCCCGCCGCCAACGCGATGGTGCCCGTCGGGGCGATGGTGGTCCGGGCGCAGTTGCGGGGGAACCTTTCCCGGCCGCGGAAATGCGGCCCCTGCGGATCGTAGATGCTTTCGCGCCAATGCGGAAACGCGCCGCGTTCCTTCGCCAGAGCCTCGGAAGCCTCCAGCGCCTTGGCGTTGATAAACGCCATGGTCTCGCGGGCCAGCCGGAGGGCGTCGTCCGAATCATAAGGGAGCCCGAGTTTCACCAACGTCTCGGCCCACCCCATCACGCCCAGCCCGATGCGGCGGTTGCTCTTGGCCAACACCTCGATCTCGGCCAGGGGATAGTTGTTCACCTCGATGACGTCGTCAAGGAACCGCACCGCCAGCGCCACGGTCTCCCCCAGACGGTCCCAATCCAGCTCCCCGTGCGTCCACTCCCCCTTGACAAAATTCGCCAGGTTGACGGAACCCAGGTTGCACGGCTCGTTGGGCAACAGGGGCTGTTCGCCGCAGGGGTTGGTGCTCTCGATCTGACCGAACTGGGGCGTGGGGTTGGACGGCGAAGAGTTGATGCGGTCGATGAAAATGATGCCGGGATCGCCGGTGCGCCAGGCGGTCTCCACCATGAGGTCGAAAATCTTTTTAGCGTTGGCGCGGCCGGCGGGTTTCTGGGTACGGGGGTTGAGCAGATCATACTCCTCCCCCCGCTCCACCGCCTGCATGAACTTATCGTCCACCGCCACGGAGATGTTGAAGTTCTCCATCACGCCGGCCTTGTTCTTGAGGGTGATGAACTCCTCGATCTCCGGATGCCAATAGGGGAGGATGCCCATGTTGGCGCCGCGGCGGGTGCCGCCCTGCTTCACCACGTCGGTCATCTTGTCGAAAACCTGCATGAAGGAGATGGCGCCGGAAGCCACCCCGCGGGTGGTCTTCACCTCGTCGCCGGACGGGCGAAGCCGCTGGAAGGAAAACCCCGTTCCTCCGCCGGACTTATGGATGAGCGCCTGGGCCTTGATGGCGTTGGCGATGCCCTCGATGGAATCTTCCACCGGCAGCACATAACAGGCGGACAACTGCTGAAGCTCGCCGCCGGCGTTCATGAGCGTGGGCGAGTTGGGCAGGAAATCGAACCGCGCCATCATCTGATAAAAGCGCGCCCGCCAGGTCTCCGCCCGGTCGCGGGCGTCGGGCACCTCGACGGCGACGCGTTTCAGGTTGTCCAAGAATTTGAAGAAGTTCGCACCCCGTTCCCGCGCCGAATGCAGTCCGGAGTGGAACAGCACCAGCCGCGTGGATTTGCCGGCCTGCGTGGGGACATCCGTGATGCGGCAATTGACGCCGTTCCAGACGCCCCACTGGTCGCACTGGCCGCTGAAGAGGACCTCGGCGAGGGCGATGTTTCCCGCCACGCGGTTCAGCCACGCCTCGACGCCGGCATCGCCCCGGAGATATTTGTCCCGGATGACTTTCTTCTGGTTTTCGGTGAGAGAGATCGGAGGCATTTCGGCCGGCTCCTGAAGCGGCACGCTCGGCCGGCTCAGTGGAGTGGCCCCGCGTGCACGAGTTCCCGCTGGGACTTCTCGACGTGTTCCCCCTGCTGCTTGTGGGCGCGTTCCCGCATGTGTTTCCTCTTCAGTTTTTTTAACTCCTTGAGAAAATCGTCCAGATCGCGGAACTGCCGGTAGACCGACGCGAACCGCACATAGGCCACCGCATCCAGGTCGTGGAGTTTCTTGAGGATCCGCTCGCCGATCTCCCGCGTGGGGACCTCCATCACATAGTCCTGCAGTTCGTATTCCACCTCCGCCACCAGCTTCTCGATGACGTCGGAAGCGATCGGCCGCTTCTCGCAGGCCCGGATCACGCCCTCCCGGACTTTCTTGCGGTCGAACGGCTCGCGGCGGTTGTCGCTCTTGATGACCATGAGCGGGGTGGACTCCACGCGTTCGTAGGTGGTGTAGCGTTTTCCGCAATGCCCGCAGACGCGCCGACGGCGGATCACCGTGGCGGAATCGAGCGGCCGCGAGTCGATCACGCGGCCTTCCGGATGGTCACAAGCGGGGCATCGCATAACAATCCCTAGGGGCGAGGCGGCTCACAAGGCCCTATCGGTTGACGGAGGAACGGCGAAATCGAAAATCAATATCATGTGTGGATTATTTTAGAACAACAACCTGTAGTATGTCAAGTGGGATTTTTTTGAGGTCTCTTGGAGCCGGAAACCCCCGGAGGGGGGTCAGCGAAAATCCTTTATATAGGAAGAGAAGGGGGGGCCGAAAGCGGTCAAAAATGAAAATAAATGCGTTATTTTGCTCCTATTCAAGCGCCTGATCGGGCTGTGAACAACTTTTCACATTTGGGGATAACTCCCGACTGAGCAAAAAAACCTTACCACGGCGAATTCGTCAAACTGTGCAGAACCTGGAGGGCCCGTATCCGCCAGGGATGGGCCTGGGATCCCTTCCTACAACATTGCAATAAAACCTCCGACTCCCCCGCCCAGTCGCTCCTTTTAAACCTCCACGTATCGATAAAAAGCTTCTCCGTCCCCGTTTCTTCTTTCTCTCACACAGACAACAGTTTTTTCCGCGCCAAATGCTCTTTTATGGTCTCACACTGTATGTCCCTATCGCCACACCATCTCAGGTATTTTCCCAGAAGTTTGACCATCGTTTCGCCGGCATTGTTTCGAACGAAGCGCGGCAGTCGACCCCGAAGGACCGGTTTTTCCAAATCCGCCAAGTCCCAATTATGAAAATAGACGTTCAAAAAATCCTGTTGCGACCACGCCCATAAACTACAAATTTTCAGATAGGCGATTCCGCCGTTGCGCATCCAAAACCAAGAAAACGGAAGCCTCAACAACGGTGTGACCGAAATTGGAACTTCGATCACCCCCCCGGAAGAAGCGATGGCGCGGGATTTGAACAAGTGACAATATCGACCCGGCACATAGGTCGGGTGAAGCGACGAATCGTAGGCATACCCCGCAGCGCCGAGAAGTCCGTCGACGGGCAACCTCAGTTTATGGCTTCGAAACCCATACACGCGAGCGTTTATTTCTCTTTCCAGGCGCAGCCGGGCCCGTTCCAGCGATTGGATTTCCTCTGCTCGAAACGCCCCTTCCGACACCGGCAACGCCGCATGAACTCCGATCTCGTGCCCCATCCGCGCCAATTCTCTTATTTGTTCACCAAACCGTTCAACGACGGACGCCGTCACAAAAAATGTCATCCTCCCCTGCAATCTTCCGGCAAGCTCCAGAACTCGGCGAAGCCCTTCCGACGTGACCTCCCTTGCCTTCTCTTCGGAAATGCTGAACCCGAAATCGGCCGGCACGTCAAAATCCTCCAGATCACAAGTCAAAAGCAACGTTTTCATCGGCGCGTCCCCGCCGCCCCGGAAACAACGGAATCCTTCTTCGGAAAAATATGTTCCCGGGAGAATCTTTTTTTCATGAAATGCCAATAACGGACATAGTATCTCTTCCGCGGGATATCCAACCGGTCTCGCGCAACCGCGGTGAACAACGCCTCCAGGGGAGAAGGACTCCATTTGGGAAGGAACCGATACGCTCTTTTATCGATAAACCACTTCCCCCACCGGCGAGGGACGAAATGAATCAACAGCAACAACCAATGGAATTGTATCTTCCGCAGATAACGACGCCGATCCGGGATCGTATTGGCCAGGTGCGTCGGCTCGCATTCCAAACGTGCGCACTGCGTTTCATCGAGGACACCCATTCCCTTGGCCATTTCCACGAGGGGCGTCCGGGGATAATAAATGAGCCAAAAAATACAGATTCTATCGGGCCGGGTTTCGTTATAATACCGCGCGGTTTCCACCAAATCGTCTTCCGTCTCTCCGGGAAATCCCATGATCGTATCCACCAAACAGCGAATCCCGGCCGCCTTCAATAATTGAATGGCGCGCGTGTTCTTCTCGTTGTCCACATAGCGATGGAGGATCCTTTCTCGAAGGGCCCGGACGGGGCTTTGGATCCCCAAACATACTTGACGACACGACATCTTCTCAAGACTCCGGACCACCTCCTCGTCCACATACGCCGGAGAAGTGAAACACCAGACCGGCGTCCCGATATGCCGTTTGTATTCTTTCGCAAAGTCACGCAGCCAATTTTTGTCGTACGTGAACAAATCGTCGTTTATTCGGAGCTGCGTGAAATTATAACGTTCTTTCGCCTCCCGGAGCTCACGGATCACGTTTTCAATGCCGCGGATTCGGATCCGCGGCTGCCCCGGATATAATGCGTGCCACACATTGAGGCAACAATAGGAACATCCCCCCGTGCAACCCCGTCGCGTGATGACCGTATAGCCTTTCCGATACCGCGGAAGTATATCGTAATAGAGACCCTTGTCGGGATAAGGCAACTCGTCCAGATTCGAGATATACGGCCTCACGGGATTTTTGACGATCCCCCCGGCCTGGCGAAACCAAATATTACGGATGGCCGTATCCAACCTGCCTCGCCCCAAACAATCCGCCAGCTCCAACAACGGATATTCTCCCTCCCCCAACACAACGGAATCCACGCAGTCGTTTTCCAGCACCGTCTCCGGAACGGCGGTGGGATGGATCCCGCCAAACGTGACGTGCACCGAGGGAAGGATCCGCTTAACGGCATTTGCCAGAGACAGGGCCTTTTTATAGTAACAGCTGGGGACAGAGAAGGCCAGGAGCCCCGGCCCGAATTCGGCGATCTCCCGAATCAAACTTTTTTGATGGTCAAAAAACCGCGCCAAGGGCGGCAATCGAAGGAAAGGGTCGTCAAAAAGCAGGGGGTCCAGCGCCAAGCGCGTCGTATGGTGATGCGATTTCAATACAGCCGATAGGTATTCTATCCCCAAATTTTCGAACGCCCCATAAACGAACATCACCCTCATGGCGCTATCCGTCTTCCATGCAAATCGCTTTTTACACGCCAAATACCGACGGCGGACCTGACATATCTCCCAAATTCGGAAAAGGACTTGATCCCTCGAAATATCTTCCACAAGCGGCTCGGCTGAAAATAGAACCTCCTATACGCGCGCACGGTCAGTTTTTCTATGTCGCCGTCCGAAACCACCGTCCACGGAGTCGGCAATCGCTCCTCCTTTGCCGTCCCCATGACGAATTCACCCCAGTAGTCCCGCCCCGTCGTCCGCATAACCTCATCGTAGAGGAGCGTCTTCGGCTTCGCAACGGTTTTATGGAATTGAGCATAATCCAATCCCAGCGACATGGCGAAACGAATCGTCTCTTCTATCGTCCGAACCGTCTCTCCCGGAGCGCCAATCAAAAAGAACCCGAGGGTCAATATGCCGCAATTTTGTGTTATTCGAACCACCTCGCGAATCCGTTCCAGCGTGATGCCTTTGCTCGTTTTGTCGAGAATCGCCTGGTTCCCGCATTCCAGGCCGTAATAAATCCGAGCGCACCCGGCCGCCTTCATCTCCCGCAACAATTCCTCGTCGACCTGGTCCACCCGAGCGCGACAAGCCCACGAAATATCCAGCCCTCGACGGCGGATCTCAAGACAAATCTCCCGGACGCGGGCCCTGTTCACGGTAAACACCGGATCAAAGAATTCAATCTCCCGTATCCCATGCCGCCCGTAACATTCCTCCAGCTCGTCAGCGACGCCGACCGGCGACCGGGCCGAATAGGGGATGTCCTTCACATGACAAAACCCGCACCGGCTGACGCATCCTTTGGAGGTCATCATGATGGTGAAATTCTTTCTTTTCGAAACGACCGTATAATACCGATCGTTGGCCAGCAAGTGCCGCGCCGGAAACGGGAGCGAATCAAAATCCTCCCGAAGGGTATCCGGCGGCTGAATGACAAGCTGCCCGTTCTCCCTGTAACAAAGACCTTTGATCCCCTCCAGGGAACCGCCATTTTCAAGCGCACGCAGCAACGCCGGCAATGGCTTTTGTGCCGAACCTATAATTCCAAAATCGATTTCACGATGCGAAAAAACCTCCTTCGGATACAACTCCATCAAAATATTCCCCACCAAGACAGGCAATCCCGTTTTCTGTTTCAAAAATACGATCCACTCCAACGTCTGTTGGAACATATAGGCCGTCAACATAAACGACAGAATCTGTGGTTTGAATTCGTTTATCTGCGCGAGGACGTCTTCTTTGGACATCCGCGGACGAAGGTTGGCATCGATAATGATTGCGTCGTGGCCCGACTTTTCAGCGATGGCGGCGGCGTAGGCCAATCCGAGCGGAGGAGGCTGGGTAAATTCACGACTTACGACATCGATGTCTTCTTCAAATTTCTTGTGGTCAAAAGGCGGAAAAACAAAAACGATTCGCATGCCTTCACCCTCCGAACTCCGAGTCTCTCAGGCGGATGCCCCCCTCACACCTGATTATTACCGCAATGGACTCCCCCAAAAATCACGGTGCCTTCCCTACAACGTCTCTTTTTTTCTTTTCAACAACACGAAAGTGTCGTCCTCCAAGGAAAGCTCAAAGCGTCCGATTTCCTGAAATTCCCCCATTTCATCAATCAACCGTTTTTTATATGCAACGGAATAGCCGTTAACAAAATCGACAAGTTTTTGATTCTTTTTCGTCGGCCATTCAAAGTGCTGTTTCGCGAGGGATATCTGTTGGTCGAAATAATCGTCTCCTATTGCCCCCCAAGCCATCGCGGGCATCAAAAGATAGTCCGCTTGTTTAACGTAAGGCTCCATTTGGAATAGATTCTCCCTTTCCAGAAGGGCCAACCGGAGCTGGACATCATTAAACCACCTGAACAACGCCCATTTAACCGTAAAATGTCTTCGGTCCGGAAAAACCACGAGGAACGGATTTTTTTTCTCCGAAGTCCCTTCGATAACTTCCGCGATGGGGCGAAAACACTTTTCGCCGCACGGCCGCTCGACGCAGAGGGCCGGATCCTTCCAATCCTCCCGGCCGCAAAAAAATAAACCGCTTTCCTTAAAATCCCGCCTTCCCGGAAATGAACATAAAAAAAATTGAACCAGCCCCAAAACAACAAAAACGCTCACAATCACCCGCTGCCGCCGGCGTTCCAGAAGGGCGAGCCCTATCCCGGAAATGACGGCGAAGGCGGGCAGATAGGGGATAACATAGCGAGGGACCTTCCGATGCGGTATTAGAATGAAAAACACCACCGGAATAACGATCCACAGCAACAACATCGCTCTTCCATCTTTCCGACCCTGTTTCAAAAATCCACTCAAGCTCCAAAAGAATAGGCCAAAAAAAATGGGCGAAAACTGATAGCGCACGGCATCCCAAGTCAGAACACGCAGGTTCCTCCACTCATGCCATGCCCCGGAACTCTCCCCGAATGGAGACTGCAGATACAGGCTGAGCAATTCAACATTGCTGTATCTCCAAATTATAAGGATCAATGCAATCCCCAAAGAGACGATGATGTTCCGGACACGGACATATTTGAAGGACCGATGCCGGAACACCGCGTAGACCAGCGGTCCTACAATAAAAAGGGCCATTATGTTCTTTATCATCAGCCCCATACCCAACATCAAACCAAAAAGAACGGCAGACCGTGTGACGAAAAATCCATCGCTTTGAAACAAAAATACAACAGCGAAAGTCATGACCCCTATCAGCCCGAACTCGGGGGAATAGATCCTCGAAAAACCGAACATCGCCGGATAAAACGCCATCACGAAGGCGCTGTATAACCCGGCCCTGGAATCATAAAGAACCGTCCCGAGCCGATACACGGCGAACAAGGCGATGGCAAACCAAAACAAATTGACGTATCGGGTTACAAAGAGGCTCTTTGAAAAATATTTATTCGCAACGACGGCCATTAAGCCGTAAAGCGGCTCCCGTACCGCCTTTCGTATTTCCGAAACAAGCTGACCGATATTTTCAACGGGATAATACCGATTGAAAACACCGGTATAGATATGAAACGCTTCATCTGGATTATGCGGGACGAAACACGTTTTTTGAAGCCAGAAGTAGTTGACCACCGCATAAAGGACGACAATGCCGACCAGGACAACCACATGAAACGAATTCCGCCAGGCGTTGACCGGCCCCGAAAAGCCCAAGAAACCTTTAGGGCTGGTCATGGCGCGAGAAGGATGTCCATCCGAAACCCCTATCCGTCAATGGTCCGATTGTCCGCCGGCAACGCATGCAATTCCTGAAGCGAATGTATCCGCCACGGACTGACAAAAGATTGCTGAAGCCCTTCCACGGCGGCATGGGCGGCGGCCAGGGTGGTTATCAGCGGCACGTTGTGCAGGAGCGCGGTCCGCCGGATATGGAACCCGTCCGACCGGGCCCGGGGACCGTCCGGCGTGTTGATGAGGAGCGACACCTCCCCGTCACGAATCACATCCACGACATTCGGATGCCCTTCGGACAATTTCTTCACGGATTCGATCGTCAATCCCCGAGAACGCAGATAGGCGGCCGTGCCGGAGGTTCCGGCCAGTCGATACCCCAACGCGGCCAGACCGCTCGCCACGCGGAACGCCTCGGGCCGGTCTTTTTCCCTCACGCTGAAAAGGATTTTCCCGCTCTTCGGCAACGCCCCGCCCGCGGCCGCCTGCGACTTGGCGAACGCCAACCCCACCCCGCCGTCGATCCCCATCACCTCGCCGGTGGACCGCATCTCCGGCCCCAAAACCACGTCCACCTCGGGAAACCGCATCCACGGGAAAACCACCTCTTTCACCGCGTACCAGGATTTTCGCCGGGCCAACACCTTTCGCCAGGGGGCCAGACACTTTTTCAGCGGCAAGCCGGCCATCACCTTGGCGGCGATCTTGGCCAGAGGCACCCCCGTGGCCTTCGAGACGAACGGCACCGTGCGGCTGGCGCGCGGGTTGGCTTCGAGAACATAAACCACGCCGTCCCGGATGGCGTATTGCATGTTGAGCAGACCTTTGACCTTTAACGCCTTGGCGAGTTTGCGCGTCTGGGCAGTGATCGTCTCTACGATTTTTTCGTCCAGGCTGTAAGGCGGCAAAACGCAGGCCGAGTCCCCCGAATGGATGCCGGCCTCCTCGATGTGTTCCATGATGCCGCCGATGAAAACATCTTTCCCGTCGGAAATAGCGTCCACGTCCACTTCCTTGGCCGCCTCCAAAAACCGGTCCAGCAGAATGGGCAGCCCCGCCCCCCCCGCGAGAGCCCGGTCCATGTAACCCGCCAACTGTTTGTCGTCGTAGACCACTTCCATGGCCCGGCCTCCCAACACGTAGGACGGCCGCACCATCAGGGGGTACCCCACCCGGGCCGCCGCCCGCTGCGCTTCGGCCAACGTCCGGGCGGCACCGTGGGCCGGGTGCGGGATTTTGAGCCTCTTCAGCAAAGCGCCGAACCGCTCCCGGTCCTCGGCCAGATCGATGGAGTCCG
>ERZ795054.1357-NODE-1357-length-23644-cov-25.026495_pt1 | contig 23644 bp, 23 predicted proteins | sample MGYA00375138_ERZ795054 | MGnify/ENA primary metagenome ERZ795054 (study PRJEB30183, sample SAMN05720215) | anaerobic digester metagenome | isolation source: active sludge of municipal wastewater-treating anaerobic digesters | place: USA | collected 2014-12-23 ... | reverse complement strand
CGACCGCAGCGATCTTGTTGGAGGCGTTGGCCGCCACCAGGAAGTAGCGCTTGGAGGCATCCCAGCCGCCGTCATGCAGGAACTTGGCGGAACCGATGGTGGTGGTCTTCAGGTTCTTGATGTCGGAGTAATCGACCAGCAGGATCTGGCCGGTTTCCTTGATGTTGACGACCCATTCCGGCTTGATGAAGGAAGAAACGATGGACGCCACACGCGGTTCCGGATGGTACTCGCCATCGACCGTCATGCCGCGGGTGGAGACGACCTTGAGCGGCTTGAGCGTATCGCCGTCCATGACCGTGTACTGGGGCGGCCAGTAGGAACCGGCAATCGCGTACTTGTCCTCGAAGCCCTTGAACTTGGAGGTATCGACCGAACGGGCATCGAAGCCGATCTTGACTTCAGCCACGACCGCCGGCTTTTCCATCCAGAGGTCGATCAGCGACAGACGACCATCGCGGCCGATCACGTAAACATAGCGGCCGGACGCGGAAAGGCGGGAAATATGGACCGCATAGCCGGTCTTGACGATATTGACGATTTCCTTGGTGTCGCCGTCGATCAGGGCAACTTCGCCGGTATCGCGCAGGGTGACCGAGAAAATGTTCTTCAGGTTCAGCTTGTTCATCTGCTTCTTCGGACGCTGATCGACCGGCACGATGACCTTCCAGGAATCCAGCTGATCCTTGAGGCTGTATTCCGGCGGTACATCCGGGGTGTTCTGGATGTACTTCGACATCAGCGCGATTTCTTCCTTAGTCAGGATGTCGTCGAAGTTCACCATGCCGCCATCGGTACCGTAACCAATGATCTTTTCCAGACGGGCCTGGCCGAGCTTCAGCGTGCCGCCTTCGGTCACGTTGCCGTCCTTGTCCTTCTTGGACCAGTGCGGCTCGAGGTTCTTGCCGGTGGCGCCCTTGCGCAGGACGCCGTGGCAGCCGGCGCAGCGTTCGAAGTAGATCTTCTTGGCCTGCTCCTTCTCGGCGGCGCTCAGTTCAGGCGCCTTGGCGGCATCCTGAGCAAAGGCGGAACCCATGGCAAAAGCCATGGCGGTCATTGTCAACATCCCCACTACGGTTTTCTTCATCTTCTCTCTCCTAGAAACAAAACAGGGCGCGCCTGCTCCCAGCGCGATGTGCGTCAGGTTGAACCTGACCCGAACCGTCATCCTTGATGCCGATCAATCTTTTATTGCATAATCAATCGTTTATATTCAATAAACTATAGATACTAGGCACTATCGTTATAGTTCTTAAGTACTAATTACTCCACCACAGCCTTTATCGCCTATTGGCAGGCAAGGCTTACGGCATTAGGATAAGTGCCCGACAATACTATTGCCTCCATGGAAACGCAAAAAACACTTGAGGCCGGCAAGGTCTGGCTGATCGGCGCTGGCCCCGGCGACCCCGACCTGCTCACGGTAAAGGCTGCACGCCTGATTGCACAGGCCGACGCCCTGGTTTTCGATCATCTGGTCGGCGACGGCATCATGGATCTGGCGCGCGCCGACGCCCGCCGCATCTACGCCGGCAAGGAAGCGTCCAACCATACGCTGCCGCAGGCGTCGATCAACAACCTGCTCGTCGAACTGGCGCGTGAAGGGTTGTCGGTGGTCCGCCTGAAGGGCGGCGACCCGTTCATCTTCGGGCGCGGCGGCGAGGAACTGGAAGCACTCGCTGCTTCCGGCATTCCCTTCGAAGTCGTTCCCGGCATCACTGCCGCCGCCGGCTGCGCCGCCTACTCCGGCTTTCCGCTGACCCATCGCGACCACGCGCAGGCCGTCACCTTCGTCACCGGCCATCTCAAGGACGGCACGGTGAATCTCGACTGGGCAGCGCTCGCCCGGCCCAACCAGACCGTCGTCTTCTACATGGGCATCGGCGCCGCCGGGGAAATTTGCCGGCAAATGATCAACCACGGCCTGCCCTCCCTGACCCCGGCCGCGGTGATCCGCAACGGCACATTGCCGACGCAGCAGACCCTGCTCGCCACGCTCGGCACCCTGCCCCAGCACATCGAGGAATCCGGTATCAAGCCGCCGGCGCTGATCGTCGTCGGCAGCGTCGTCAATCTGCACGCCAAACTCGACTGGTTCGAACGAACATGAAATGGTTACTGCTTTTCGCCGCCCTTTTTGCTCTTCCGGCGCACGCCTATTCCGGCAAGGAACTGCGCGATGACTGCCTGGCTGCCGAGAGCGCCTTCGCGGCCAATGCCGCCAGCCCGAATGTCTACCAGTCCCCCCGCGGCGCTCGCTGCATCGGCTACATCGAAGGCTTTGCCGACGGCTACGCAATCAGCGACTTTCTGTCCGAAACGGTAGGCGTGAAGCTCAACGCCTTCTGCCTGCCCAAAAGCCCCGACCTCTCCTACCGTCTGGTGCGCTCGGTCCTCGCCCACCTCGACCGGCAGCCGCCGAATCCCGAGAACAGCACGGCTACCCTGGTCGCCGCCGCCCTCTCGAAAACCTTTCCATGCGCCGAGTCGCTTGAACCAAAGAAGTGATTCGGGGATAATCCGGCCTCCATTCGCCCCGATGGCGGAATCGGTAGACGCAGCGGATTCAAAATCCGCCGCCGAAAGGTGTGCCAGTTCGAGTCTGGCTCGGGGCACCAGATGGGCATGAAAAGGCTTTCCGGATGGAAAGCCTTTTTTGTTCCGACCGCCGGCTTCCATTCTGGACGCCGCGAGCGACCCGAATGGATCCAGGACACATCGATCTTGCTGTCAATCTTGCATCGCCATGGCATTAGGGATAGTGTTCATCTGGAAAATGCCGAAGAGCTAGAATAATCTGGCAACCGGTAGAATTCTGGTGGAGGCCATGGAATCAGGTAGCGGAAGCAGGCCAAGGGGGGCCGAGAAGGAGCGGATCATCCAGGAGTTCGTGCCTGGAAAGCAGGTCACGCTCGCCCACCTGATCGCCCACCCGACCGACGACCTGAGCAAGAAGATCGGTGTGCCGGGCGCCGAAGCCATCGGCATAATGACATTGACACCAGGCGAAACGGCCATGATCGCCGGCGATATCGCCACCAAGGCAGCCAGCGTCCAGATCGGCTTTCTCGATCGCTTCAGTGGTGCGCTGGTCATCTACGGCTCGGTAGGTTCCGTAGAGGAATCGCTGGCACAAGTTGTAGCAACGCTGGAACGCCTGCTGGGGTACTCGATATGTCCAGTCACCCGGACATGATTCTCGACCGCTCACACGCTTTCATGCTGGTTGGCCCGGTCGGTGCCGGCAAGTCGACACTATTTAACATTTTGTTCGACCGGCCTGAAGAAGCCCAAAAGACCCAGGCGCTGGACTACGAATCAGACCTTGGCGTGGACACGCCTGGCGAATTCTTCAGCCATCCACGTCTTTACCATGCCCTCATCAACACCGCAGCTGACGTTGGCACCTTGGTCTACGTGCACCCCGCCAACGACTTCGAATGTCTCATGCCACCCGGCTTCCTCGATGTCTATCGCGGCAAACACCTGATCACGGTACTGAGCAAGACCGACCTGCCAGACGCCGACCCGGCCCGCGTCAAAGCGCTGTTGCGCGCCTGCGGCATCGACGCCCCGGTTTTCAATATTTCAATCCGGGATCCTGAAAGCCTGAATACACTCCGGAAGATCCTGCTTGCCTACCAGCATCAAGCCGAGGCCGCCCACGCCATGGAGACTTGCCGATGAAACAGTTGATCAGTGCCGAGACGATTCGTCAGGAACATGCTGCCGGCAAGCGCAAGCTCGACGTGGCATTGCCGAACACCATCGTGACGGCCGAGGCGCGATCCGTGGCGGATCAGCTCGGCGTCGCGCTCGTCGAGGTCGCCGCTACTACACCACCGCGCAAAGGTTGGTCTGGTGCCGACACACCGTGCGCGAAAACCCAGGCGGCAGCTGGCAAGCCTTCGGCCGACGAAATTGCTGCAATCAGGGCCGCCATCGTCGCCAGGCTCCCGCCCGACTGCGTTTCTGAAGAGGTCATCGACCAGTTGATTCGCAAATCGATCGATGAACGGCCCTGCGACTGGTCCTCCGACGCAAGACCGGCAGGTCAGAGTGGTGGCGGCATCAAGCACGTGCAAGGCAGCACAGTCCAATTCGGACGCTTCGAGGGGGCGGGCGAGGGAACCCAGGTCGGTTTGGCAGATGTGATCACCAGCAGCGATCGCAGCCCAATGGCTGCCGGCTACATGACATGGAACAATTGCTTTTTCCCGTGGACGCTCGGTTACGATGAGATTGACATCGTGCTTGAGGGGGAACTGCACATTCGCAGCGAGGGGAAAACCTTCGTCGGCAAGGCCGGCGACGTGATTTTCATTCCCAAGGGTTCGACTATCGAGTTCGGCACCCCGGGCAAGGTGCGTTTCATATACGTCACCTACCCGGCCGAGTGGCAAAGCGCCTGAGAAAGCCGCACATGGGATCGTTCATCACCGAAACTTGGCTGCGCGAGCATTTCAGCCTAGCGCACGGTACCGAGGTGCGCCTGCCCGAGAATGGTCGGCTGACGCCTGCTGCGCGCACGCTTCTCGACGAAAAACGGATCTCAATCAAGTATCTCGATGCGGCCGGACGGACTTTCATAGAAAGTACTGAAGGTGCCGAAAGCCCCCACTCGGCACGCCAGCGCGTTCATCCACTGACGGGATCAGCTGAACACCCGCTTGCCACCTGTACCCTTTGTGGCAATGAAGTCAGCCATAAGCCGGAAGCCATGACGCACCTCGACCCTCACCACTTGGTGGGCAAGAATCATCCGCGATTGCGCCTGCGTGCCAAGCTCGACACCAGCATTGCTCATGCGGTCTGGGTCCAGGCGGAGCTTTCAGAGATTGAGCGCGCCTCGACACTTTCGTTCTGGCTGGCCGATGTCCGTTCATGCCTCGGCAACGTACTGCGCGGCGAAGTCACTGGCGAAGTCGTATCCGGCATACGCATGGGCGAACTCGACGACGAGGCGATTCACCGCTTGTCACATGATCCGCTACGCTATTTCGGTCACGACCATCTCGTTCCCGATGCCAGCCAGGGAATCACCGTGGCGCGGCTAAACCTGTTGCGCGCCTTGATTCGCGAAGCCGAGGTCATTGCCGCCGAGCTCTATATCGACCGCGACTACCAAGTCACGCGAGCGGACATCCTGAAAGCCCTGAACCGGCTGAGCAGCGCGGTCTACGTATTAATGTTGCTAGCTTTCGTTGCCCGGAGCGGCCCGGGGCCGGATCTGGAAAGGATGGCGAAATGGACCTGATCGCCGCCTGCACCGAGTGGAGTCGCAAGCACCCCGGACGGGTAGTCTTCCCGGACGCGCTTGATCCGCGCGCCATCCAGGCGGCAAATCATCTGGCCGCTCAAGGCTTGGCGTTGCCGATCCTGCTCGGCAATCCGTTTGCGATTCGCAGCCTTTGCGCGGAGCACGGACTGCGGACCAGCGGCATCCCGCTGATCGACCCGCAGCGCGCCCGCAATTTGGACACTTACACTGACCTTCTTGCGGAACCGCTCTCCGCCAAGGGAATGACCCGCGAACAAATACGGGGACACCTGACCGATCCGTTGTGGTTCGGGGCGATGATGGTGATGACCGGTGAAGCCGATTGCTGCGTGGCAGGCAACCTTTCCGCCACGTCCGCCGTATTGCGTGCAGCGCTCAACGTCATCGGCTTGGACGAGGGCAACCGCACGGTGTCAAGCATCTTCTTCATGATCGCTCCCGATGGTCGGCGGGTTCTTGGATTTGCCGACTGCGGCGTGGTTCCGGAGCCGACTCCCGAGCAGTTGGCCGACATTGCTCTGACGACCGCCGCCAGCTATCGCCAGGCGACCAACAGTGAGCCAGCTGTCGCGCTGCTCTCGTTCTCGAGCGGCGGCAGTGCCACCCACCCGGCCGCTGAAAGGGTACGCGAAGCTGTTCGCCTGATCCGCCAGCGTGCACCATCGTTGCGCGTCGATGGCGAACTCCAGTTCGATGCCGCCTACGTACCTTCAGTCGCCATGCAAAAAGTGCCGGACAGTCCATTGCACGGGGAGGCGAATGTTTTCATCTTCCCGTCGCTCAATGCCGGCAACATCGGCTACAAGATCGCCGAGCGCCTCGGCAATTACACGGCGCTGGGACCAATGATTCAAGGGCTGCGGCGCCCCATGCACGACCTGTCACGTGGTTGCAGCGTCGGCGACATGGTCGACGTCACCCTGCTGGCAGCGCGCCTGGCCGCCGCCGGCGAAGCGGGCGTCAAGCCGGCACCAATCTTTTCACCCGGTCTGTTGCGCAACGGAAAGCAACCCACTGGCGAGCCCTCGCGGCCTGTCGGGAGGCTGGTCTTCGCCATGCATTCTTTGTCGTAAAACCTAAGAAGGAGTCATACAAATGGAAGCTCTTGGCTTGATTGAAACCAAAGGACTGGTCGCTCTGATCGAGGCATCCGATGCCATGGTCAAGGCCGCACGCGTCAAACTCGTCGGCTACCAGCAGATTGGTGGCGGACTGGTCACCGCAATGGTTCGTGGCGACGTCGCCGCCTGTAAGGCCGCGACCGATGCCGGAGCAGCGGCTGCCCAGCGCATCGGTGAACTGGTTTCGGTTCACGTGATTCCGCGGCCGCACGGTGATCTGGAAGAAATCTTTCCAATCAAGATGACCGGCTCGCTGGAAGACTGATAGTGCGCCGGAGCGGTCGCTACCGCTCCGCGACCCATCGTCGGCAAAAGAAGGCGCTTCTACCAGAGGTGCGTCGCTTAGTGGCGCCCGGAGGCAGGTGCATCTTTTCCTTCACGCTTAATGGCGGCAGTTGTGTTCGGAAGTGAGGCTATAGATGGAACTCGCTATTGTCGTAGGACAGGTGGTTTCTACAGTCAAATGTTCGGGATTCTCCGGAGACCGGCTATTGCTGGTCGATTTCCTCGACGGCGAAGGGAAACCGCTGGGGTCGATTCACGTCGCGGCCGACGGTATCGGAGCCGGGACCGGCGAATGGGTGCTGGTGGTCCAGGGAAGCTCGGCGCGCAAAACCCTTGGCGATGACGTACCGGTCGACATGAGTGTGGTCGGCATCGTCGACGAGGTGGTCGTTGCCAATCGCGTCGTGTATCACAAGTAGGTCGTTGGCCTGGCGGGAGGAAGTCATGGATCTGGATGCCAAGGAAGTCGAGCGGATCGTACTGGACGTGCTGCAGGCAGTGCGCAGGACCACAACGGGTGGTTCGGCGTCTCCTGCGTCGCGTTCGGGCAAGCTCGCTCCGGGAATCTTTTTCGAGCTGGATGATGCCGTTGCTGCTGCAGACAAGGCTTATCGCGCGCTGCGCTGCCTCGCCACCCGACAAAAGGTGATTGCGGCGATCAGGGAAACCGGCGAGCGGTACGCGGGGGAACTGGCCGAGATTGCAGTCCTTGAGACCGGGATGGGCCGCGTGGAAGACAAGATTCTCAAGAACATTTCGCAGGCGCGTCAGACCCCGGGCATCGAATGCCTCCATCCTGCAGTGCTCACCGGCGACCGCGGCCTGACCTTGACGGAAAATGCTGCCTGGGGCGTGATCGCGTCGGTAACGCCATCGACCAACCCGGCATGCACAATCATCAACAACTCGATCAGCATGATTGCAGCGGGCAATGCGGTGGTTTTCGCCCCACACCCTGCGGCAAAGAAAACGTCCCAGCGCACCATCACCCTCATCAACGAAGCTGTTGTTGCGGCCGGTGGCCCGGAGGGGGTCGTGACCACCGTTGCCGAACCAACGATCGAGGTCGCCCAACGCCTGTTCAAGTACCCCGGAATCAATCTTCTCGTCATCACGGGCGGCGAAGCGGTGATTCATGAGGCACGACGCCACACCGACAAGCGCCTGATAGCTGCCGGCGCAGGCAATCCGCCTGTCGTCGTGGACGAGACCGCCGATATCGCCCGCGCCGCACGGGATATTGCTTGGGGTGCAAGCTTCGACAACAACATTATCTGTGTCGACGAAAAGGAAATCATCGTTGTCGACCAAGTGGCCGATGCACTCAAGGCCGAAATGAAAAAGCACAAGGCCGTCGAGTTGAGCCTCGCTCAAGCCCGCAAGTTGCAGGACATCCTGCTTACCGGAATGGAGCAGCCAACGGTTGGACATTGTGGCAAGGGGATCGTCAATCGCAAGTGGGTCGGGCGCGATGCAGCACTCATTGCTCGCGAGATTGGCCTCGAAGTGCCTGCGGACACGCGACTCCTGTTCGTCGAGACGCCGGCAGACCATCCCTTCGCCGTCACTGAATTGATGATGCCTGTCATCCCGGTAGTCCGCGCCGGACATGCCAATGAAGCCATCGACCTCGCGGTCCACCTTGAAGGCGGCTGCCGCCATACGGCCGCAATGCATTCGAAGAACCTCGACAACCTCGACCGCATGGCGAACGAGATCAACACCAGCATCTTCGTCAAGAACGGTCCCTGCCTGGCAGGGCTCGGCTTCGGCGGGGAGGGATGGACGACCATGACTATCTCGACCCCAACCGGTGAAGGCGTCACTTCGGCTGCTACTTTTGTCCGGCTGCGTCGCTGCGTCCTGGTTGATCACTTCAGGATCGTCTGAGATGCCAAGCCGCGATTTTCGGCAATGGCTGGCGCCTCGCCTTGAGCGAGCTGCCGCATTGATGAACGACGACAACCCAATATGGGTCGACGGCCCCCTGCACCTGGGCATCGACCTCGGCACCAGCGACATCGTCTCGATGGTTCTCGATGCTGATGACAATCCGGTCGCCGTCTGTCTCGACTGGGCCGACGTCGTCCGCGACGGCGTGGTCTGGGACTACTTCGGCGCGGTGAATCTGGTGCGCAGCCAAATGGCGCGCCTCCAGGATCGTCTCGGAAGGCGAATCGAGGAAGCCAACACATCCTATCCGCCGGGCACCGACCGGCGCATCTCGGTCAATGTAATCGAGGCCGCCGGCCTGAGGGTTGCCCAAGTAATTGACGAACCTTCGGCAGTCGCATCACTACTCGGCATCGAGCGTGCGGCCGTGGTCGATATCGGCGGCGGCACCACCGGCATTGCGGTGGTTCATGATGGTCGCGTCGTCTATTCCGGTGACGAGCCGACTGGTGGGCACCATGTTTCGCTGACCCTCGCCGGCAACCGCCGGATTTCCCTTGAGCAGGCGGAACAGATAAAGCGCGAGGAAGGCAGTGCAGTTTGGCCCACCGTCCAGCCGGTGTTCGAGAAGATGTGCGACATCGTCCGCCAGCACCTTGCGGGGCAGGAAGTCGCTGAACTTTATCTATCCGGCGGGTCTTGTGCGCTCCCCGGCGTCGCCGATCTTTTCGCCAGCGAATTCCCGGACATAACCATCTTTCTCCCCAGTCAGCCACTGTTTCTCACTCCGCTGTCGATTGCGGCCTTCCGAGGCGCCATGAACGGCTCACCATGAAACCATTCGCGCACCCCATGGATAGACGGTCGGCCCGCCCAAGCGAGTCGAGGGAATGTTGATGCTGGACGAAACCGCAATCGGCCGGATCGTCTACGAGGCAATTGATCTCGTGAACGCCCGCTCCGTCCACGAATTCAGGGTTCCGCCCGATACCTATATCGGGCCCGGCGCTCTGACGCGCATTGGCCCGGCTCTTTCGGCCCGCCAGCGGCAACGCGTTTTCGTCATGATCGACGAACACCTTGAAAAACTTGATCTGGCAGACGGCATGTACCGTTCATTTGCCGCCGCCGGCCTCGCTTGGGAGACCTATCGCCAGCGCCAGGGGGAGCCGGACAGTTCGGCGGTTGACGAGGCACTGGGCCATCTCAAGCGTGCCGCCTGCGACTGCATCGTCGCCTTTGGTGGCGGCTCGGCAATCGATGCCGCCAAGGTGACTGCCATTCTGGCGGCCAACTCAGAACTCTCGCTGGCCGATCTTGCGGACGGCGCGCAACCCCGCAATCCGCGCCTGCCTCTCGTTGCGGTGCCGACCACCGCCGGCACTGGCTCGGAGGCCACCGATGTGGCCGTGGTCGCCGACAACGAGGCGGGGATCAAGCGCATGATCGCCCATTCAGGGCTTATCCCGGACCTCGCCATCATCGACGCCTGCCTGACCCTGGGGGTACCACCGGCGATTACTGCAGCTACCGGCATCGACGCGCTGACCCATGCCGTTGAAGCCTATATTTCGCCACGCGCGACGCCGCTGACCAATGCCCTCGCCTACCGTGCGATTACGCTGATCGGGGAGTCCCTGCCGGTCGCAGTCGGCCAGGGTAGCGACGTCAATGCCCGCGAAGCGATGGCGCTCGCTTCATACATGGCGGGAATGGCCTTCTCCAATGCGGGCCTCGGGCTCTGTCATGCCATGTCGCACCAGTTGGGCGCGCACTACCATATTCCTCACGGCACAGCCAACGCAGTCTTGTTGCCCTCGGTGATGCAGTTCAACCTGCTGGTCTGTCGCAAGCGCTACCCCGACATCGGTCTCGCGCTCTGCGGTCGACCGATGGGGGCGCAGGAAGTGATCGACACCATAGGCCAGCTGATAGTGGATATCGGACTGCCACGCAACCTGAAAATTGCCGGCGCCGATGCTCGGGACTTCCCGGGCCTCGCCGACTATGCACTCGCCGACAACTGCCTGACGACCAATCCGCGCACTGCCGACCGGCAACAGATCATCGACGTCTTCGTGCATGCCCTCGATCGCTGAATGCCACAAATGACCATGAACCCGCCCGCCCTCTACCCGTCTTCCGGAGCCTCAAAATGGAATTGATCAACCAGATCATCATGATGGTGATGATGAGCTTCATGGCCGTCGCCGCCGTGGATCGCATACTCAACCAATTCGGCGGTGCCGAGGCCGTACTTGGCAGAATTGGCCTCGGCGCGCTTGGCCGCAGTTTCGCCGGCTCGGGTGCCCAGTTCGAGGAAGGTTTCATGGCCATGGGTGCGCTCGGTCTTGCCATGGTGGGAGTCATCGCCCTGGCACCAGTGTTGGCCCAGATTCTAGGACCCGTCGTCATACCCATATACAAGGCACTTGGTGCGAGCCCGGCGATGTTCGCCACGACGCTGTTGGCTAACGACATGGGGGGCTTTTTCCTGGCCAAGGAACTGGCGACGACCAACGGCGTCGTGGACAACGCCGCCTGGCTATACGCCGGACTGATACTCGGTGCGATGATGGGGCCGACCATCGTTTTCTCGATTCCGGTGGCAATCGGCATCATCGACGAGAAAGACCGCCGTTTCCTGGCGATGGGTGTCCTGGCAGGGATCGTCACCATTCCCATCGGCTGCATTGCCGGTGGGCTGGTAGCCATGAACTCCGGGATCACTATCGGTGGCCAACCGGTCGTGTTCACACTTGGCATGATCCTGACCAACCTGATACCGGTGCTGATCTGCTCCGTATTGGTGGCAGTCGGCCTCTGGCTGATTCCCGAAAGGATGATCAATGGATTCCAGATCTTCGCCAAGTTGCTGGTCAGCCTGATCACCATGGGCCTTGCGCTAGCCGTCCTCAAGGCAACCATCGGCTTCGAGGTGATTCCGGGGATGGATCCCATCTTCATGGTCGCCGGCGACAAGCCGGGCGAAGTGATGCGCGCGATCGAAGTGATCGGTTACATCGCCTGCGTTTTGCTTGGGGCCTATCCGATGGTATTCCTGCTGACACGCTGGTTCGAGAAACCTCTGATGGGCATCGGCGCGTTATTGCATATCAATAACAACGCAGCTGCCGGGATGGTCGCCACCCTCGCGAACAACATTCCAATGTTCGGCATGATGAACAAGATGGACGACCGCGGCAAAGTGCTGAATGTCGCGTTCGCCGTCAGTGCGGCCTTCACGTTCGGCGACCACCTTGGCTTCACCGCTGCCAACATGCCGGGCATGATATTCGCCGTCATCGTCGGGAAACTGGTAGGCGGGGTAACCGCCCTCGGCGTGGCCATGCTCATCGCGCCAAAGTCTGCCGCCAAAAGCGGTGTAGCCTGAAGAACGAGAGACAGCGAGCGGTGCAATAAGCGATGGGTACCCGGCAAATCAACAGCGTTGGCATCGACGTCGGCACGACGACGACGCAGGTAATTTTTTCCGCCCTGGAACTAACCAACCGCGCGCCACCTTCGCAAGTACCACGTTACGAGTTCTCACGGCGCGAGATCACCTACGTCAGCCCCGTCGTGTTCACACCAATCGAACATGACGGCCATATCCGGATCACCGAGTTGGGTCACTTTGTTGACGAACAGTACCGTCTGGCAGGCATGAGCCGGCAACAGATTGAAAGCGGGGCGATCATCGTGACCGGCGAGACCTCGAAGGCCCGCAATGCAAGACAGGCGATCATGGAACTGGCGGAAGCGCTCGGCGATTTCGTGGTGGCGACGGCCGGGCCTCACCTCGAGTCAGTGATTGCCGGACATGGCTCGGGCGCGGCGGAATACTCGAGCAGCAATTCGGCCCGGGTGCTCAACATCGACATCGGCGGCGGCACGTCCAATTACGCGGTCTTCAACTGCGGACAGGTCGACGACACGGCGTGCCTCAACGTCGGTGGCCGCCTGGTCGAAACCGACCAGGAAGGACGGGTCAGCTATGTCCATGAACCCGGCCGGCGCATCATCGAGGAAATATTTGGAGCGCGCGATTCCGGTTCTTTTAGCAAATCCGACGTCGACCGCATTGCTGATCGCATGGCCGGACTGATCGATGAAGTTATCACCGGAACTCCGTCGCCCCTTGCAAGATCGCTGCTGATGACCGATTGCCTGAGGCCCGGACATTTGCTTGACGCCATTTTTCTCTCCGGCGGCGTCGGCGAGTGTTATTACCGGCCGTCATCGCCTGGATTTCCATTTCGGTTCGGCGACCTCGGCCCGCTGCTCGCCCTTGCGCTGCATCGCCATCCGAGACTTGCGACGCTGCCAGTGCGTGAGCCAAAGCAGACACTCAGGGCCACGGTAATCGGCGCCGGCGCCTATTCGCTTTCACTTTCCGGCAGCACGATCTGGCTCAACTACGCAAAGTTGCCGGTGCGCAATGTCCCGGTCATTCACCCCGCGCTGGCTGCTGGCAACGAAATCCCGGCCACCTTGGCCAATGCTTGGGAACTTTCGGCGAAGCGGATGGACATCGATCCCGGCAGCGATCTTTATGCGCTGGCATTGCCGCCTGATCTGGCCGTCTCGTACCAGGTCGTTTTGTCATGCGCTGACGCGCTACGCGTGTTTTCAGGCCGCCATCCCAATCCGCTGCACCCGCTGATCGTCATCGCGCGCCAGGATCTGGGCAAGGCGCTGGGCATGGAAGTGCAGCCCGACATGCAAGACCGCGAGTTGGCAGTAATTGATGAAGTGGCAACCCGTGAAGGCGATTACGTCGATATCGGCAAGAGCTATTTCGGTGGAGAGATCGTCCCGCTGACCGTCAAATCACTGGCATTTCCTTCATGAATAGGAAGATACGACAATGAAACTCAGCACTCGGCTATTTGGCAAGACATACAAGTTCAAGGACGTAAAGGACGTACTGGCGAAAGCCGGCGATTTGCGTTCGGGCGATGTACTGGCCGGCATCGCCGCAGAAACCGCCCAGGAGCGCGTGGCCGCCAAGCACGTACTGAGCGAGTTGACACTTGCGGACCTGCGCAACAACCCGGTGATTCCCTATGAGGAGGACGCGGTAACACGGCTCATTCAGGATGCTGTGCATGAAGGCTCATTCGCGACGATCCGCAACTGGAGCGTGAGCGAATTACGCGAATATGTGCTGGGCGACGAGGCGACCCTTGAGAACATCGAGTATCTGCGCAAGGGAATTACCTCGGAAATGGTCTCGGCGGTTGCAAAACTGTGTTCCAACGCTGACCTCATCTATGGCGCCAAACGGATGCCGGTGGTGAAGAAGGCCAACACCACGGTCGGCCGCCCCGGACACTTTAGTTGCCGCCTTCAGCCCAACGACACGCGTGACGATGCCAGGAGCATTCTCGCCCAGATCTACGAAGGCTTGTCCTACGGCGCCGGCGACGCTGTGATCGGCATCAATCCGGTGACGGACAACGTCGAAAACGTCAAGCGCCTGCTCGGCCAGATATACGAGGTCATCGACAAGTTCTCGATCCCCACCCAGGGTTGCGTACTGGCCCACGTATCGACCCAGATGGAGGCGATTCGCCAAGGGGCGCCGGCGGGCCTCATCTTCCAGAGCATCTGCGGAAGTGAAAAGGGGCTTAGCGAATTCGGCGTCAGTATTGAACTGCTCGACGAAGCCTATGCCGTCGCGCGCAGCCACAACCGGGTCGCTGGACCAAACGTGATGTATTTCGAGACCGGGCAAGGCTCGGCGCTCTCGGCCAATGCGCACTACGGGGCCGACCAGCTGACCATGGAAGCGCGCAACTACGGGCTGGCAAGACGCTACGATCCGTTGCTGGTAAATACTGTGGTCGGTTTCATCGGTCCCGAGTACCTTTACAACGACCGGCAGATTCTGCGCGCCGGCCTCGAGGACCATTTCATGGGCAAGTTCTCTGGCGTCTCGATGGGCGTCGACTGCTGCTACACCAACCACGCCGAAGCCAACCAGAACTCCAACGAGAACCTGATGATTCTGCTCGCAACGGCTGGCTGCAACTACATCATGGGGATGCCGATGGGCGACGACATCATGCTCAATTACCAAACCACCGCCTACCACGACACTGCCACCATCAGGCAACTGCTCGGCCTGCGGCCGGCACCGGAATTCGAAGCCTGGCTCGAACGCATGGGACTGATGGAAAACGGAACCCTGACCCCGAAGGCCGGCGACGCCTCGGTGTTCTTCTGAGAGGAATTGACCATGGACCAGAAACAGATCGAGGATATCGTTCATGCCGTCATGCACAAGCTCAAGGCAGCCGGTAGCGAGAACACCAGGAATGCACCCGGACGGGCGACGGCGACGGGGGAGGCGCGCACACCACAGGAGGCGGTGTTCGAGGAGAACGCCCTGCCCGATCTGGGCAGCGACGAAATCAAGACCCTGATCGGTGTACAGCAGCCGAATCGCAAGGAGGTACTCGAAGACCTGAGGCACAGCACCGGCACACGAATCGCCGGGGGCCGTTGCGGCCCGCGACCACGAACCATTGCCCTGCTTCGCTTCCTGGCCGACCACTCACGCTCCAAGGATACCGTGCTCAAGGAAATTCCCTCGGAGTGGGTCGCCAAGACCGGCCTGTTCGAAGTTCATACCGAGATCGCCGACAAGGACGAATACCTGACCCGTCCGGACAAGGGACGGCGCCTGAGCAAGGAGGCGATCGACATCATTCTCGCCAAGTGCAAGAAAAACCCGCAAGTACAGGTCGTCGTGTCGGACGGCCTGTCGACCGACGCCATCACCGCAAATTTCGACGAAATCCTGCCGTCATTGCTCAAGGGTCTGCAGAACGCCGGGCTTGATGTCGGAACGCCATTCTTCGTCCGCTATGGACGGGTCAAGCTGGAAGACCAGGTTGGCGAGTTGCTCGGCGCCAAAGTCGTCATCCTGCTGATCGGCGAACGGCCCGGCCTTGGCCAGTCGGAGAGCATGTCCTGCTACATGGTCTATAGCCCGACGCCGGCCAAGACGGTGGAGTCCGACCGCTCATGCATTTCGAACATCCATCGTGCCGGCACGCCACCGGTCGAAGCTGCTGCCGTGATCGTCGATCTGGCCAAGCAGATGTTGCAGAAGCAGGCCAGCGGCATCAATCTGAATCGTGCCTGAACCCGCCTAAGGAGAACGTCATGGCTGTACTAGACATTATCAAACCCTCGGTCCGCGCGGTTCGCTTGATCGCCTCGCTGCACCCCGACTTCAAGAAACAGCTCAAGTTGCCCGATCACATCAACTGCCTGGGCTTGTTGACAGCGGATTCCGACGACGTCACCTACATCGCCGCCGACGAAGCAACGAAACAGGCGCGCGTCGAGGTCGTCTATGGCCGCTCGCTCTATGCCGGTGCGGCCCACAGCTCGTCGCCGACTGCTGGTGAGGTGCTGATCATGCTGGGTGGCCCGACGCCCGGCGAAGTACGCTCGGGGCTCGACTCCGCCATCGCCACCATCGAGGATGGCCCCGCCTTCCGCTGCGCCAACGAGGACGGGTCGATCGCTTTCCTGTCGCACCTGATCTCGCGGACGGGCAGCTACCTGTCAGGCGTTGCAGGCATCAGGACCGGGACACCGATGGCCTACCTGATCGCTCCTCCGCTCGAAGCAACCTTTGGCATCGACGCGGCACTCAAGGCGGCCGATGTCGAGCTGGTAACCTACGTTCCACCGCCTTCGGAAACCAACTATTCGGGCGCCTTTATGACGGGGAGCCAGGCAGCGTGCAAGGCTGCCTGCGATGCCTTCACCCAGGCCGTGCTGGAAGTGGCCGCCAATCCGATCCGGGTCGGCTGAACCGAATGCGCAGGAACGCCCTTGGCTTGATTGAGGTGAATGGCCTGGTGGCCGCCATCGAGGCAGCCGACGCCATGCTCAAGTCGGCCACTGTGCGACTGAGTCGGCGGCACGTCATCTCGCCGGGCTTGGTCACCGTCGTAGTCGAAGGCGACATTGCCTCATGCCGTGCCGCAGTCGATGCCGGAAGTGCCGCCGCCGCCAGGGTCGGCCAGGTGATCGCACGACTCGTCATCGGACGCCCGGATGAGGATACGCGGCATCTGGCGACCCCTGCACCCGAGCAACCCGAGGAGCTTGGAAGCCAACCACCGGAGTCCGTTGAACTGCTTGCCACATACCAGGCCGTCGCGTCACCCGTCTTGTCCGATCAGGATGATGGCGGGCCGCTGGATGCGGTCGAGGAAAAGGGCCGGCTTCTCGCTTACATCGCGGCAACACAGCGCGGGCGGACCGCACAGGAAGTCGCCAGGCATTTCAAGAAACATTTCGGGGCCGTGCGTTCGTTGCTCGAGGGCCTGACTCAGGATGGCCACCTCCAGCGAAAGGGAGCCCGCTATGTGACCCTCAACAGGGAATCTCCACCGTGAGAATGGCGACATGAACGAAATCATCGAAAAAATTCGCCTGGCGGGGGTCGTCGGCGCGGGTGGCGCGGGCTTTCCCACTCACGTGAAATTGGCAGCGAAGGCGGAGATTTTCATCGTCAATGGTGCCGAGTGTGAGCCGCTACTGCGCGTCGACCAGCAACTGATGACGCTTTACGCGGCCGAAATGATCAAGGGCGTGCAATACGGGATGCAGACGAGCGGAGCTCGTGAGGGCATCATTGCACTCAAGGCGAAGTACAAGCCTGCGATTGCTGCGCTTGAGCCCCTGCTACCGTCCGACATGCGGATCCACATACTCAAGGATGTCTACCCGGCGGGCGACGAGGTGATTACCATCTGGATGGCGACCGGCCGGCGCGTCCCTCCCGGAAAACTGCCGCTCGATGTCGGCGTGATGGTGAGCAATGTCCAGACCCTGATCAATGTCACCCATGCCATCGACGCTGGGCGTCCGGTGACCCACCGGACGCTGACCATCACCGGGGCAGTACGCCAGCCGGTCACGGTAACCGTGCCGATCGGCACCAGTTACCAAGACGCTGTGGCATTGTCGGGGGGACCGACTGGCAAAGGGATTTCCTTCGTCGAAGGCGGACCGATGATGGGTCACTTGGTCCACGACATGGACACGCCCGTCACCAAAATGACTGGCGCGCTGATCGCCCTGCCCGATGACAATATAGTGGTGCGGCGACATCGAACGCACATGGACTCGGTATTGCGCATCGCCAAGACCACCTGCGAGCAGTGTTGCCTATGCACCGAACTCTGTCCGCGCCACCTGATCGGTCACGAACTGCCACCGCACCTGATCGTGCGTTCGCTCAACTACAACCACGTGGGTTCGCCATCCACCCTGCTCAGCGCCTTGACCTGTTCGGAATGTGCGATATGCGAAGCGTGGGCCTGCCCGGTGGACATTTCACCGATGCGTATCAACCAGGCACTGAAGGCAAAAATGCGCGCCGAAGGCCTGCACTACGAGGGGGAACTGCGTCCGCTCGATCCGATGGCCGAGTATCGCCTCGTGCCATCGCTGCGCCTGATCGCCCGGCTGGGCATCGAAGCCTATAACGTGCCAGCCCCCCTGGTCGCTGAACCGTTGACCACACCTCAGGTAAAGATCCCGCTCAAGCAGCACATCGGCGTGCCCGGCAAGGCGCTGGTTGCCCCTGGAGACAGCGTTGCATGCGGCCAACTTATAGGCGACATTCCTGCAGGCGGAATGGGCGCCCGGATACATGCCAGTATTGACGGGAAGGTTACCGAGGTAACGTCCGAGTTCGTCACAATTCGTGCCTGAGGCACCCCTGAAGGAGACAAGCGTGTTTCATGCAATCGGTTTGGTCGAATTTTCGAGCATTGCCAAGGGGATCGAGGCCAGCGACGTGATGGCCAAGACAGCCGAGGTGAGAATCCTTGTCTCCAAGGCGATCTGCCCGGGCAAATACATCGTTCTGGTTGGCGGCGATATTGCCGCCGTCCAGCAGTCGGTGCGCTCCGCCACGGCTCTCGACGGTCCGACGGTCGTCGATCACTTCCTCATCCCCAACATCCACCCCTCGATCATGCCGGCCATCGGCGGTGGAAACTCGATCGGCGAGGTACTGGCGCTGGGGATCATCGAGACCTACTCCGTCGCCGCCACGATAGAAGCGGCCGATGCGGCAGTCAAGGCCGCCAAGGTCGAGCCGGTGCGCATGCACCTTGCATTCGGTATTGGCGGCAAGAGCTATGTCGTGATGACCGGCGATGTGGCGGATATCGAAGCCGGAGTCAGGATCGGCAGTGAAGTCGCTGGCAGCAAAGGCATGCTGGTGCAGCGCGTCGTCATACCCCGCCCGCACAAGCAGGTCATCGAACACCTGATGTAAGGGACAAAAAAAACCGCCTCCGGTTCAGGAGGCGGCATTTGCATGATTCCAGGTTCAGTAGCAGGCGATCTACTTGAGTACCTGACCGGTCTTGGCGCCGAACTTGACGTGCGCCTGCGACGGCTCGAACTGGCCCGTATTGTCATTGCGCCCCTGGAGCAGTACCTTGGCATCGGGCTTGCCATAGGAGTCAACCGCCTGCTTCGACAGTGTGGCGATGTCCTTGCCCTTGAGACGATTCACGATCAGGACCAGCTTGGTATCCGGGAAGTCCTGCATCATGTTCATGTCGCCTTCGCTGTCGCCGGCGACGAAGATCGGGCCGTAGCCGTATTTCGACACCAGGAAGCGCTCGATGGCCTTCGTCTTGCCCTTTTGCTGCGTCTGGACGTAGCCGCGGCGGAACTCGGTCTGGATGACGCCCTTGTCGTCACGCTGCAGTTCCATGCCGATGACACGATCTGCCGGGTTGTTGTAGCCGTATGCCGGATTGGACGCGACCTCCTTGATCACATCGACGAACGATGCGGTACAGACCCAGATGTCGATGCCGGCATTGCGGAAGACCTGGAAGATATCCTGCATTTCTGGCATCAGGCGCAGGCCATTCTTCCAGCTCACGGAAACCACTCCAGCCTTGCCGGGCAACGATGCCGGGCTGGTCCACTTGACCTTCTCGATCGGCTGAGTCTTCTGCCAGGCGAGGGTTTCGTTGACCATTTGGCGCACCTGTTGCTCATTCATGCCGGTAAACAGATAGAGCACCCAAGGATAAGCCACGGAGACATCGAAGGTGTCACCGATCGCCTCATACATGTAGCGTGTCTTGGTCACAAAGTTGGTGTAGTGCGGGTTCTTCTTCACCTCTTCGAGCGTCAGCTTGCCCTTCATCCCCTTGTAATTGTTGTAGATCCAGGTGTAGCTGTCGACCGCATCGGGCACTACCAGGTCAATATTGACCGGCTCACCAGCCGCATTGTTGTAGTCCTTGACAAAATTTCCCTTCGGCACCTCCATGCGCAACGCCTTGTCCATCTGTGCCGGCGTCATCGCGAAACGGAGATTTTCGAGCTGATAGATAAAGGTCGCCTCCTCGACGTCGAGGAAGACCATGGTGTTATCCCAGTCGAACACCGCGTAGGGTGGCTTGGCGGGATTGTAGTTGGGACCGCCCTTGCCATAGGTGGCAAGGAATTTCTCGATCTGTGCCTTGTTGAATCCATCCCAGTTGCGATCGGCCAGTTTCACAGCCTGTTGCGTTTGGGCCGAAGACGCAGCACCGGGCTGCGAACCGGTGGTACAGCCACCGACAAGCGCCGCGCAAAGGGCGGCAATTACCAGCAATGCAGGCTTCTGCTTCATTTTTTCTCTCCTTGATTTCTACTGACAGACAAAATGCGAAATACCTACGTACAACGAATCTCAGCATAGTCCCCCTGCCTTCAATTGTCATCCCCAAAATCATCTGACAAGGCCATTTCTGAATGCACTCCGAACGATGAATTCCATCACATCAAATGACCTTGACATTTCTCTATCCTGGCCTATTCTGAATATGGACTTGCTTGCAATACAGCACTGTCAGATATCAACTTACAAGGGAGGAAGCGCATATGAAAAAGGGTCTGTCCCAAACCCTGATTGCCGGATTCATTCTGGGTGCGTCGGCCATGATGCCCACACTGGCGATCGCGCAGAGCACGATAGACAACAGTGCGCTGATGCGGGATGAGTTCAGGGCGCACAAGGCCACTTATGGACTTGTTTACAAGCTGCCCAAGGACGCCACTGACGTGCTCGACAACAAGATCAACGGCTTCCTGAAGCAGCGCCTGATCGAACTTGGGCTTGCCACCGAAGCCAAGACGCCCAACATTCCGCATGTCACAGTGGTGCACGTGCACAGCGCCGACCCATCCACGCCCGCGAAGATGCTCAAGGCGATGCCGCCATTGCCACCGGTCATCAAGCTTACCCTTAAGAGTTTCTACACAACCGAGCAGGCCAAGGATGCGGGCCGTCCTTGGTGGCTGGACCTTGGAATCGTAAAGAACGGAAAGGGCTTTGACGACATGATGGCGTTCAACACGGTCGCGACCGCAGCGCTCACCCCCTTGCGCGACGGCCCCTTGCCGCGATGCACCGGCCCGGCGTATGCACGCATGAGCGATGCCGCCAAGGATCTGGTGAAGACCGTCGGGGTCAGCGGTGTGAACATCGTCCGCGACGGCAAGGAACTAAGGTCGCACAACCCGCACAATACCCTTGTCTACAGCATGACGATGTTCGACAAGAACCTTCAGGCTTCGATGAAACAGGTCGCTGACAGCTTCAACACGATTCTTCCAGATGGCATCACGACATCGTTCAAGACCGTTTCCATCGTTGAAATCGGCTTCGCCGGCAACGTGTTGCGCGAAATCTATCGAATCAGCCTCGAAGACGGGACCGTCATTGATGTGAAGACCGGGAAGGCGCTTTCCCTCGCCAAGCGATAAGCAAGCGCTCCGCAATTGCTCCGGCGTGAGCAATTGCGCAAAGCGCGGCCCGGGGAGGATTGCCGCAATACTTCCGGTCGCGCCAACTTTGCTCACAGATGTCATTGATCCTGTGGCTGGGATTGCTAGAATCCCCACTGTCCAAACCCAGTGGAGAATTCCAGCATGAGCCTTTCCGTGAAACGCGCTGCCTTGACCACCGCTTGCTTCCTGATGGTTGGTTCCGTCATTGCCGCAGACCTCAACCCGGCCGGCGACATCAAGGCGCAGGCCGAGAAGTTCGTCAAGGTCGACAACCCGGAATATCTGTCTGCCATCAAGCGTGTCGTCATCACCAATTACATGGTCGATTTCGTCAGCGAGCTGAAATACACGAAGTCGCTGAGCGGGCTGGAAGCGATGATCGGCGCCGATTCGGACGTCTCGATCAAGCTGGTCGGCAGCAATAATGAACAATATCAGTCGATCACCGACAAGTTTTACCAGCAGACGGTCGAGCAACTGAAAGCGCAGGGGATCGATGTCGTCACCACGGAAGAACTGAAGGCGCTGCCGGAGTTCGCCGAACTGGCCGCCAATGGCATTACGCCGGTTCCCAGCGAACAGGATGCCGCGGCCGGCAAGGGCCTGTTCTTCACCGCTCAGGGATTGCCGCTGCAGCTGAGCGACGAAACCCAGTTCATTCCCACCTTCACGCCCCCGTTCACCAAACCCAAGAAAGATGATTTCCTGACCTTCGGCACCCGCTTCTCGGGCGGCTTCTCTGCCGGCCAGGCGCAGTACATCGAGGAACAGATCGCCAAGAAGCTGGACGCCAGCATCCTCAAGGTACGGCTGACGGTACTTGGCGGCCAACTGACGCCGGACACCAGTTTCTGGAGCGGCGGCAAGGTGTCGACGCGGGCGGCGGCCAGCTTCGTGGACTTCGTTTCCCGCTATGCCTTCATCACCCCGGACGGCAACAAGGCCCGGGTGGCGCTCAAGGAAATCGCCGAAACCGGCGACATCGGCGAGCTGGTCAACACCACCAGCGACGGCACCAAGACGGTCGACACGGCCAAGAACGTCGCGCTGGTGGCGCTCAACGTCGTCAGCATCGCCGCCCGCCTCGGTGGAGCAGGCGGCGTTGGCGGCATCGGCGGCTTCTCGGCGACGACCGAATATGAATGCCGCGTCCAGCCCGAATCTTTCGAAAAGGCACTGCTCGGCCACCAATTCGCCGTTGCGCAGATGTTCGGCGAAAAAATGCGGAACCCCGGCCAGTGAGCGGCAGCGTACCCACCGGCCAGGGGCCGCGCTGCTGATTCCATGGCGTTGACCGTCGACGACTTCGACTTTCCCCTTCCGCCCGAACAGATCGCCCAGCATCCGGCGGCCGAACGCAGCGGCAGCCGGATGCTGCACGTCTGCGGTCAACGCCTCGCCGACCGCCAGTTCGCCGACCTGCCGACGCTGCTCGCGGCCGGCGACCTGCTCGTCTTCAACGACACCCGCGTCATCAAGGCGCGCTTTTTCGGCCACAAGGAAAGCGGCGGCCAGGTCGAGGTGCTGCTCGAACGCATCGTCGATGCCACGCACGCCATCGCCCAGATCCGCGCCAGCAAGTCGCCCAAGCCGGGCACGAAGCTGAAGCTCGCCGATGCCTTCGAGGTCGTCGTCACCGGCCGCGCCGGGGCCAGTGGTGAATTCTTTGCCCTGGAGACCGTCGACCGCAACAGCCTGTGGGAATTGGCCGAACGGCACGGCAAGCTGCCGCTGCCGCCCTACATCGCACACCCGGCCGACGGGGCCGACGAAACCCGCTACCAGACCGTCTATGCCCGCGAACCGGGCGCCGTCGCCGCCCCCACCGCCGGCCTGCATTTCGACGAGGCGATGCTGGAAACCCTGCGTGCCCGGGGCGTCAATACCGCCTTCCTGACCCTGCACGTCGGCGCCGGCACCTACCAGCCGGTGCGCGTCGACAGGATCGCCGAGCACCGGATGCACAGCGAGCGCTTCGAGATTCCGCCTGCCACTGCCGCCGCCATCGCCGCCACCCGCGCCGCCGGCGGCCGCGTCATCGCGGTCGGCACGACCAGCCTGCGCGCCCTGGAATCGGCCGGCAACGAAAACGGTACGGTGCGCGCCGGCGCGGCCGAAACCGACATCTTCATCACCCCCGGCTACCGCTTCAAGGTCGTCGACCGCTTGATCACCAACTTCCACCTGCCGAAATCGACGCTGCTCATGCTCGTTTCGGCCT
>ERZ795054.1351-NODE-1351-length-23696-cov-5.330104_pt1 | contig 23696 bp, 19 predicted proteins | sample MGYA00375138_ERZ795054 | MGnify/ENA primary metagenome ERZ795054 (study PRJEB30183, sample SAMN05720215) | anaerobic digester metagenome | isolation source: active sludge of municipal wastewater-treating anaerobic digesters | place: USA | collected 2014-12-23 ... | reverse complement strand
CAAAATATCTAATTAAGTCATCTATTAGTCCTGCAACTTTGATTGAAGATTCATTAACATTGTTCTTATTAATAATAAAGTTACTCATTTTTCTAAATTCATTAATTTTCTTTGAGGATTTCTCAAACTTATTGAATGTGAAGTTCATTCTTTCACTATAATGACCATATATCAAGAAAAATCTAATCTCTGCTATTGTGTAGCCTTTATTAATTAAATCTTCAACATACAATATATTTCCTTTTCTTTTTGACATCTTTTTTCCATTTACAAATAAATGGTGGCCGTGCATCCAGTAAGGACAAAATTCTACCCCTGAATAACTTTCCATTATTGCAATGTTATAATCATGGTGCATAGTTCTGTTGTCTATCCCACCGCAACAAATGTCTACTTGATATCCAAGAGAATGGATAATTATCCCAGGATCTTGCACATTCCAGGCTGGCCATCCCCTGCCTATTGAAGCATCCCAACAAGGATATTTTTCGTCTTTACAAGAATGCCAAAGGATAAAGTCTCCTAAATTCCAAACATTATTCGAATAATTATCTCTCTTAAATCTAATTTTCTTTTTTGGCCATTTGGACATATCAAGCCCATATAGTCTTCCAAATCCTGGGAACTTTGTAGGATCGAAATATATATCATCTTTATAATAATAAGCATGCCCATTTTGAAGTAATTTTGAGATAATCATAATGACTTCTTCAACAGTTTCCGTTGATCTAACAATATATGTTGGTGATTTAATATTAAGAACTTTAATTTCTTCAGTAAATATCTCGGCTATTTTTTTTGTCAATTCATTTACAGTTATCCCTTTAGATTTTGCTTCATCAATAGCTTTATCCTCAATATCTGTAAAATTTAATAATCTAATTACATCATACCCCAAATATTCTAGATACCTTTGGAGTATGTCTTCAAAGATAAAAGTTCGATAATTGCCAATATGTGGTTTCCTGTAAATGGATGGGCCACATGTAAACATCTTAACTTTTTTCTTATTACTTGGAGTGAAAACTTCAATCTTTTTAGTAAGGGAGTTATATATACTAAGTTTTGGATTAGCGTCTTCATTATAAGAATTCATCGTCTAATCTAAAATGAATTAATATAAAAAGTTACCTAGAAATTAAAATAAATATTATTCAAATACCTGTATTTCTTTATTCTTTTTGACAAATTCTCCGAATTTACCTTCAAATCTAGTTGCTCTTATGTCCTTGTCATCAATATAATGGTAGTTTCCACCCCTAGGTTTACCAAAAATAATATTGTGATAGTTATATCCATGATTTTCTAGCCATTTTACTGTTACATCTCTTTCTTTCTCAGTTCTTGAAGTAAAAAATGTAATAATGTGTCCTTCAGAATACCATTTATTAATCGTTTCTTTTGATTTGGGAATTTCATTAGCAGTTGCCATTCTTTCAGGTTCTTCGTTTGGTATGTCGTCACAAATAACGCCGTCGATATCTATAATAAAATTCTTAAGGCCGTCTTTTAATTTAGGGCTTGTTTTTTTTCCGTTTGATCCAATGTTTTCTCTTAGATAATCCATTAAATTCCCTCAAATATAATAATCCTACTTTCGGGTACTATTTATAGTTTATTATTATATTTATCAATATAAAAAACTTAAGAAAAACATATAATAGAAAAAAGATGTTTATTTACTTTAAAATAAATGATAGTTAATTAAATTAAAGTTTCTCCTCTTTTTTGAGCGTATTTTTTAATAAGATCTTTTTCTTCAGAAGTAAGATTTTTTGGAATTTCAATTTTTATCTTGACCAATAGATCTCCAGTTCCAAATCCCCTTAGTTTAGGCATCCCTTTACCTTTAAGCCTTAGGATAGTATCAGGTTGTGTACCAGCTGGAACTTTAACATTTGCCTTGCCATCTATTGTGGGAACGGATAAGGAATATCCAAGCGCTGCCTGAGCTATACCTATAGCTGCAGTGTATACAAGATCAGAACCTTCTCTTTTAAAGTTAGAGTGGGGAATAACTTGTATTTCAACATATAAATCTCCGGCGGGTCCACCAACGGAACCCATCTCTCCCTCTTGAGCTATTCTTAATGTTGTTCCATTTTCAATTCCTTTAGGAATATCTAAGGTAATAGTTTTATCTCCACGTACACTTCCAGTTCCACTACATTTAGGGCATTTTTCTACTATTACTTTACCTCTTCCACCACAAGTATTGCATTGAGTAACAGTTGCAAAGGTTCCAAAAAGGGTGTCTCTTCTAGCTTGCACCCTACCGGCACCGCCACATGCAGGACATACTTTAGGAGGGGAACCACCTTTTGAACCACTGCCTTGACATTCAGGACATTTCAAGCCTTTTGTCATTTTTATGGATTTTTTTGTTCCGTTGAAAGCTTCTTCTAACGTTATAGATATGCCTGTTTTAAGATCTCTGCCTCTTTGTTGCCTATATCCCCCCTGCCTCTGGCCCGGTGACCCAAAAAATATATCAAATATGGAATTTCCAAATCCCCCTCCTCCAAATCCACCGCCAAAAATGTCTTCTAAATCCGAGAAATGTGTAAAGTTACTCCACTCAAAGCCTTCTCTACCAAATTGATTATTTGTTCCAGCATGTCCATATTTGTCGTAATTAGATCTTTTATTCTTATCCATTAAAATTTCGTAGGCTTCTGATATTTCTTTAAATTTCTCTTCGGCAGACTTGTCCCCTTTATTAAGGTCAGGATGATATTTTTTTGCGAGTCTCCTATAGGATTTTTTTATTTCATCATCAGTAGCATTTTTGTTTATTTCTAGAACTTCGTAATAGTCTCTTTTAGTCATCCTAAAACCTCAAAAATTAAAAATTAAAAAATAATTAATCTTTTTTGTCGTCATCTGTAACTTCAAAATCTGCATCATAGACATTATCGTCATTTTTAGGATTTTCTTCAGTTTTCGGCTCTTCGTTTGGCTGCTGTTGAGATCCCTGTGTTTGCTGGTAAATCTTAGCACTGACTTCGTACATTGCTTTTGATAGTTTTTCTGTCTTATCTTTAATTTCTTGGATATTGTTACCAGACATAGAGTTCCTAAGTTCGTTCATTAGAGCTTCTAATTCAGATTTTTTTGAAGCGTCGATCTTGTCTCCAAAGTCCTTTATTGCTTTTTCAGTTGTATATGCCACTGTGTCAGCTTGATTTCTTGCTTCTACCAATTCTTTCTTTTTTGTGTCTTCTTGAGAATGTGCTTCTGCTTCTTTCTTTAGATTTTCTATTTCATTCTTAGATAGATTAGCTGATGCCTGAATTGTAATACTCTGTTCTTTTCCAGTACCTTTATCTTTTGCAGTAACATTTAATATTCCATTTGCGTCGATGTCAAATGTAACTTCTATTTGGGGAATACCTCTTGGAGCAGGAGGTATGCCACTTAAAGTAAAATTACCTAGATTATGATTATCTGCAGCCATTGGTCTTTCCCCTTGAAGGACACGTATTTCTACAGAGGACTGGTTATCCGTTGCAGTTGAAAATACTTCGCTTTTCTTTGTAGGTATTGTTGTATTTCTATCGATTAATTTTGTGAATACTCCGCCTAAAGTTTCTATTCCTAAGGATAATGGCGTTACATCAAGAAGAAGTACATCCTTTACCTCTCCTTTTAATACCCCTCCTTGGATTCCTGCACCAATTGCAACACATTCGTCAGGATTTATGTCTCTTCTTGGTTCCTTTGCAAAGTATTGTTTAACATAGTTATATACTTGGGGCATTCTTGTAGATCCACCTACAAGAAGGATTGAATCAATGTCTTCTGGTTCAACTTTTGCATCGTTCATTGCTTGCTGTATTGGTTTCATTGTTCTCTCTAAAAGATCCTTTGTCATAGCTTCGAATTTAGCTCTTGATATTGATACTTCTAAGTGTTTTGGACCAGTTTCATCTGCAGTTAAATAAGGTAAATTTATAGAAGTCTCAACAAGCCCAGATAACTCAATCTTTGCCTTTTCTGCAGCTTCTTTTAACCTCTGCATTGCCATTTTATCTTTTGTAATATCCTTTCCATACTGCTTTTTGTATTCATCGACTAGCCATTCAACAACGCGTTGATCCCAATCATCACCACCAAGGTGAGTGTCACCGTTTGTAGACTTTACTTCGAATACTCCTTCTCCAATTTCAAGTATTGAAACATCGAAAGTACCCCCTCCAAGGTCGTACACTAGAACGGTCTGTTCTTGCTGTTTATCTAATCCATATGCCAGTGTTGCTGCAGTGGGTTCATTGATAATTCTTAAAACTTTTAGTCCCGCAATTTCTCCTGCGTCTTTAGTTGCTTTTCTTTGAGAATCGTTAAAGTATGCTGGAACAGTAATAACAGCTTCAGTAATCTTCTCTCCTAGATAAGCCTCTGCATCATCTTTCATTTTCTTTAGAATCTTTGCAGAAATCTCTTCAGGTGTGTAGTCCTTACCGCCCAAAACTATTCTTACTTCCTGATTGTTACCCGGTACAATAGAGTACTGAATAATCTTTTTTTCACTATCAACTTCGTCATGCCTTCTTCCAATAAATCTCTTAACGGAGTAGGCCGTATTTTCTGGATTTGAAACTATCTGATTTTTTGCAACTCTTCCTACAAGCCATTCACCCTTCGAGGATAACCCTACTACTGAAGGGGTGGTTCTACCGCCTTCTGCGTTAGGTATCACAAGAGGTTGACCCTTATCCATTATAGCCATACATGAGTTTGTTGTTCCTAAATCAATTCCTAATACTTTTCCCATTTTAAATCACCTCATTAAATTAAAATATTATTCAAATAGACTCCTTTTTTGTTACTTTTACCCTAGAGGGCCTTATTACCCTATCATTTAATATATATCCTTTCTGAAATTCCTCTACTATAATGTTCTCTTCTTTATCATTCAAACATATTGTAGCTAGAGCTTCATGATAATATGGATCAAATTCTTTACCAATACACTCTATCTCGCACAGCCCATATGAGCTGAGGATATCTCTTAGATCTTTATAAATTAACTCCATCCCTTTCACTACTTCATTTTTATTTAATGACTGTTTTTCTGAATCGTTGTAGGCTTTTATTCCTCTTTCGATGTGATCAAGTACAGTTAGAATTCCAGTTATAGCTTCTTGCAGAGCATATTTTCTCGTATCTTCTTTTTCTTTTTCAGTTCTTTTTTTAAGATTTTGAAAATCTGCTTCACTTCTTAATAGATTATCATAGTTCTCTTTAGCCTTTAATTCCATTTCAGAAAGCTGTTTTTCAAGTTCAGATATTTTATTTTCTAGCTCTGTAATTTTATCAGTATTTTCCAAGTTTTCATTTTCTTCTGCCATAATAATCACTTATAATTTTTTATAGATTGTATTCTCCCTTGGGAAGCCAAAGCAATTATCCATATATGTAGCAGCTTTCTCTAGTCTCTCAAAAAGTCTATCAAAATCCCCTCTTATTTCCATCATTGTCCTTGTCAGATTTCCACCACGAAGAGTATAATTCCGACCATTTTTTCGTATTAAGCCGCATTCAATAAGTTTATTTAACTGATTAATCACTGCACCACGTGACATCGATAGTTCATCTGCCAAGTCTGTGCTTGAGATTCCATATCCATACCTATTATCGGATTTTTCAACAATTACTTTGAATACTGTTATGGCCGTCCTGTTCACATCTCGTCCACTGACAATTCCTAAGGATTCACAAACCCACTCTATGTAATCTATAGGGGAGTCATCAAAAGGTGCGTCTAGATCTCTAACAACTATTCTCATAGGACAGTTTCTTGAAACAGCCACTTAAGTTCACCTGAAGTTAATCTAATGAATCCGCTTATAAGGATTTCGGTTTTTACTAGTTTTGTTTAAATGGTACTAAACAAAATATAAAATAGAATATTACTCGTACCTAAGCACAGAAAGCGGCCTTATCTTAGATGTATTATACGCTGGAATAATAGAAGCTAATACCGAAACAACTAGGGATACTACAAATATGCTAATTAATATTGTAAAACTAATTGGAGTGTCACCAATCTGTAAAATGATTGATAATCCAAAGAATGCTAAGTAAAGAATTACTAAAGAAAGAATTCCTCCAATTGCACCAATTGTTAAGTTCTCGATCGCAAGATTTTTTAGAACAGTTATATTACTTGCGCCTATAGCTTTCATGATTCCTATTTCCCTCTTCCTATCAATTATAGTGAGATACATTGTATTGGATATTACTATAATAGCAACAAAAAGAGAAAACGATGCGAGTAATGTTATGGGGATAACTACTTGATCAATTAGTCTGTTTACAATTGACACTACCTCTGAAGATTCGAAAACATAATAATCAGAAGAAAACATTGATTTTGTCTTTTTAGATAATGTCTCTAACTGACCTTCTTTAGCAATGACATTTACTGTGTATTTATATATGTCGGGAAATGTCCCTTCAAGAGCTATATATGGCACAATTATCTCTGATTCTTTATTAAATGGCCCTTCTTTAATGTCTCTAACAAAAAAAGTCTTCTTATATCCATTTTCTTCAAGAGTCAAAGTATCTCCCTTTTCTAATCCTAAGGATTCTGCCAATCTTGTTGATATTATCGCCCCGTCAGTATCATATGGGCCAAAATATTCCTTTTCCAATTCTAAGCCCACAATATTTACTTTAGGATTTGAGAATATTGGGATAAATTTGGCTTGAGAAGGGGGTAATTGCAAAAAATAATTATTGATACTAATATTGTTTATTTCTAATATATTAAATTGCATATTTGAAGATGTTCGTCTGATTTTATCTTGAGTTTCAACAGAAGTTATAATTCCTAGATTTGAAGATGGGGGGCCACCTCCCTGAAAACTTGAAGTATATATCCCAACAATCTCCATATCAACATCATAATCATTAAACTGAAAAGTAATCTTATCTCCTACATCAAAGCCAAATGTTTCCACACAATCGGTGGACACGATTATTCGATTCTTTCCAATATCATCTTTCGACAAAAGTCTTCCTTTTACTAGTTTGAATGTAAACGAATCAAGAGGGTTATTTTCTAGATTTCTACCAGCTAAATTTACATTTGAACAGCTTTTTTCTGCTTCTTCACGTTTCTCCTCCGTAAAATCACTTATATAACGAGATATATCTTTATCATTTATAGCCTTAATACGCACTGAAAACCCAGAAAATTCATCTGTTGTTCTATAGATAGTTTGAACTTCATCCATTAGTAAAAGCCTTTCTTCCATTATTGATATTTTAGAAGCTGGTATGCCACTTATCTGTACATCATAATCTGCAAATGTTGAAAATGCATCGGATACAAAATCTTTCAATCCTTCACCTGTTGTTAAAACTGCACCGACGCTTCCAATTCCAATTGCAATTGCTAAAAGCGCCGTTGCAATGGTCCAATGATTTCTTTCTATACTTCTTAATCCTAGTTTCAAAGATACAAGATTAAATGTTGGGAATCTTGAGACTATTTTGATTACATACCTAGCAATTATTGTAAAAATAAACATTAATATAATTAGACCATATACTCCAAGAACTAATAACAGCGAATGTAAATTTATATAGAGTATCCCGCCAAATACTAAAAAAGATATAAATACGATTTTAGCGAATCCCCAATCTTTGTAGAAAGGTTTTTCACCTTCCATATCCTTAAAAACTATTATTGGTCTAATTTGGCTCCCTATATAAGCCGGAACAATTTGAAATGTCAGAACTGAGAACACACCAACTAAAAATCCATAAAGCAAAATTAACGGATCAATTACAAACTTTAAATTTGTATCAAATAATGCTCCAGCAAGCATGATTATTTGGTTTGAAAAAATAATACCAAGAATGACCCCTAATATACCGCCAGTAATCCCAAGAAGCAATCCCTCAAAAAGAAAGAAAATAATTACTTCCGAGCTTTTTATTCCAACAGCTTTCATTGTTCCAATTTCTTTTTTTCTTTCTTTCATTGAAATGAACATCGTAGTAATTATACCAATTGCACCAACTAATAATGCTATTATGCCTGCAAGTCCAAAAAATTGTAAAACTGGGCGTAATATTGCTATTGTTTGTTCGTTTTGGTCAACATAATTAGAAACTTGAATAGGATATTTGTTTCTGTCGATTAACTCATTTTCTATAGATCTTTCAGCATCGTACATAAAAGAATCATTTTGAGTTTTTATCAAGATAGTTGTTGCATCTTTTTCTTCAAGATTAAGTAATTCAAGCATTGTTTCGTGCTTTATTATACCAACTCCAAAAATATCTGCAACACCTCCGCTTTCTTTTACAATTCCAACAACCTTGAATTCAGTTCTTCCATTATCTGAAATAACTGGGAGGGTATCCCCTACTTTTAATTTAAGATTCTGAGCTAATATGCCATTTATTGCAATGTCATAGGGCTCTTTAATTAAGGTATTAAATTCAGCTCCTTTTGGTTCAGTTACTGGAATTTCATCGTAGAGAGGATATTTTTCTATTTCTACCCCCCTAAGCCCTAAAAAAGTTTGCGTTACGCCTTCTTTTTGTATATCCGTACCCCTTACAGTATCAATCAAATAAGTATACTCTTGGATTACTCCACTCTCTTTCAGACCCAGGATAAATTCTTCTGTTTCTTTAAAATTAAAGTCTTCTGCCCTAAAACCAATCGGCTCAGAAATATCAAGACGTAAGTCACCGCCAGAATAGTACTTGACACTACTTTGGAGAGTATAGTCTACAGAATTTGTCATAAGATTAATTGCAACTATGGACGAGATACTTATAGCAATTGCAAGTAAAGAAAAAAGAGTTCTTTGTTTTCTTCTTAGCAGGGAAGTTGAAGAATATTTAAAATAGATTTTAATTTTTGAGTTTTTCAACATTTTTCTCCCTTTCCACTCTTCCGTCCCTAATATAGATAATACGGTCGGCAATTTTTGCAACTTCGTCTGAATGCGTTACTAGAAAAATTGTCGATCCATAGTCATCTCTCAATTTTAGAAATAAATTTAATATCTTAAGTTCTGTTTTAGAATCAAGATTACCGGTTGGTTCATCGCCGAAAAGAATTTTTGGATTATTGATCAAAGCCCTAGCAATGGCCACTCTTTGTTGCTCACCGCCACTCATTTCAGTAGGTTTATTATTCTTCCTGTGACTTAGCCCAACTATTTCCAAAAGTTCTTCTGGATTCTTTTTTTGTCCTTTGACAAAATAAGCGGGTAACATTACATTCTCAATCGCTGTGAGAGTTGGAACTAGATTATATGCTTGAAACACGAAACCTATTTTCTTTCCTCTAATCTCTGCAAGTTTGCTTTCAGGAAGCCTTGTTATATCAATTCCATCTATTAAAATTCTACCAGAGGTAGGTAAATCTAAACCACCTAGTATGCCTAATAGAGTACTCTTCCCCGAACCAGAAGGGCCCATTAAAGCTACTATTTCTCTCTTTTTTACAGTAAGGTCTATTCCACGTAAGATTGGTATCTGGACGTTGCCAAGAGTATAACACTTGTAGAGGGCTCTTGCATCGATTACCGGTGATTCCATACTATATTAACCCCTACAATTTAGTTTTCCCCGGATGATTCTTCTCTTTTTGATTTTTTTCTTTTTCTATATATGTAAACTCCGCCAATAATTGCTAATATTAAAGCAATCGGGAGGATTAAACTAGCTGCAATTTGCCCTCCACTCGATTTAGGAACTGTATTTACAGAAATAAAGAATTCTTTTTCTGTAGATTGTGGGCCACCTTCGTCATTATATGAAACGATGAGTTTGCATTTGACTTCACCACTATTCATCCCTGAATTTAATGAGAATACACCATTTGCGTAATCGTCTTTTGATATCTTACCTAGATAAGCTTCGCTGTCTCCTGCAAAAGGCGACTCAATTTTTAGTTTTACATTATCTGCATCTGTAGTTCCAATGTTCTCAATTTTTAATGTTAATACGAAAGGTTCATTTTGAACTATTCTTGTTGGATCTGTTGTCCTTCTACCAAGTTCCAATTGAGGTTCTCCGGTTATTTTTAATCCTAGAAGTTCATTCTGAGTATATGTAACTCCAAAATTATCTTGGAAAGACAAGACTATCGACATAATATGATTTTTAGGCACAACATTTTTTCCTATAGAGATATCATAAGAAGCTACTACATATTCACCTGTTTTGATATCTTGAAATGTTTTTGTAAGCGAAGATGATATTGGTATAATTTCTGAATCTTTTGTATCTAAAGTAACTTTTAGCCATTGTAATCTGTTACCCCCAACATTTTTTAATTTCAAATCAACGTTAAATACTGTTCCTGGATTTACAGTTTTTCCTTTAACTCCGTCAATTGTAAAATTATCTACGCTAACGAGTGTGTCACCAATTATCTTAACTTCTATCTCTTCAATGTATCTCTCTCTGTTAGTTTCTATGACAACCGGTATCTTGTAGTTTCCATAGGCAGTCCCACTGTCAACATCTAATACAAAAAATGCACTTTTTGGTGTTGTTGTCAAATTTCCAATTACAAATTGGTCAGAATCTTTATAAGAAGCAGAAAAAGGTGGAGTAAGAGTAAGATAAACTTTTACGCTCTGAAACTCTAATGAAGTTTCATTGTTTATTGTTACTGCAACTAAATTATTTTCTGTTCCGGCTTTTAGAGATGAGCCTTGAAGTACTATAACATCAAAATCTTTATCGGATGCCGTCACAAACATAGACGATGATAGGAACAACATCCCAATCAATAAATAAATTATTCCACGCATAATAACACTTCCTAAGAGTAATTAACTTGAAGTTTGTTATGGAATCCTTCTTATATATTTTTCGACTCTATTACTATTTTAGATTAAATATTTAAACATTTGATAAATTAACTGGATAAAGGTGTATAAATGAGTGAATTAAAATTTCCCAAACCTTACCTACATGAACATGAGAAGGTATGTAATGTTAATGAACTATATGAGCAGAAACAGACATTTGGTGAAAAGGCATCAGACTGGGCTACTTCTAAGATAGGTTCTTGGGGATTTATAGCAATTCAATCTATTATTTTAGTACTATGGGTTTTATTGAATATTACTGCATGGATTAATAATTGGGACCCTTATCCATTCATATTTCTAAATTTAGTGGTATCTTTGTTTGCATCTTATACCGCCCCAGTAATAATGATGAGTCAGAATAGGCAAGATTCTAAAGCTAGATTGGAAGCACGTAATGACTATTTGATTAATCTTAAAGCGGAAGAAGAGATCCGGATTATCCTAGAAAATTTAGAAGCTCAAAATAACGCAATCCAAATGATTTATAAAAAGTTATCGGCACTTGAAAAATCCTATAACGAAAAAAATAAGCTATAAGTGATACTTTGAAATATAAAAAATTTAAATCGCTGGGTGTTATATACGCACTAACTATATTCCTATTCGGTGGATTGAGTAATTCAGTGCCAAATAGTTTTATAGAATTTGGTTATTCGGGAATTTTTATTGCTGGAATTTTATATGTATTCTCATTCACTGCACCTATTGCAACTGCAATGATTTTGATTTTTTCCATTAATAAAAATATATTATTTCTTGGCCTTATTGCTGGAATTGGATCTTTGATTGGAGATTTAGTCATATTTCATTTTATTAGAATATCATTTATGGACGAAATAAATGAATTATCAAAACACAGAGTGGCTATATTCGCATCTAATAAAATTTCAAAAAAATATAGAAAATACTTAACATATTTTCTTGGATCTTTCTTCATTGCGACCCCTCTACCTGATGAAATTGGAATAGCAATTCTTGCTTCTTCAAAAGATGTACAAATGAAACATTTTAGTGTTATTTCTTATATACTCAATACAGGCGGTATTCTTTTGATTGTTCTAATTAATAATGCATTTATGGTATAAATTTTATTTGATAATCGGCATAATTTATACATTTATTTATCCTTAACTTTAAAAAGCATAAATAGGTTTATACTTAACATGCCAAAACACCTTGTTATTATAGGCGCCGGCGCTGCTGGACTTCCAGTTGCTTCCCACGTTAGAAGAAAAAACAAGGACCTAGAAATAACTGTTATTACTGACCGCGAATATTTTGCATATAGTCCCTGTGGAATACCGTTTGTTCTTTCAGGCGCAATTTCTTCATTTGATAGTCTTATTATGAGAAACGAAGAGTATTATAAGGATCTAAACATTAAATTAATTAACAGAACTAGTGTGACTAGAATAGATATCGATAATAATTCTATCTTTTATGGAACTGAGAAAATTAAATATGATATTCTAGTTATAGCAAGTGGTGCTAAACCTATTTCACCTCCAATTCCAGGTATAAATCTCGAAGGCGTTTATTTCCTTAATTCCCTTGAAGATGCATTCAAAATAAGTAACGCCATAAATTCTAGTAAAAATCCAACAATAATAGGGGCTGGGGCAATCGGCCTTGAAATGGCGCATGCTTTCCTTAAAAAAGGCCTTAAAGTTAGGGTAATTGAAATGAAAGATCATGTTCTTCCAAATTTACTTGACAAAGATATGGGAGACATAGTATCAGAATATTTGAGTTCATTAAAAATGGAGATACATACATCTACTGTGGCATCTGCACTTTTGGGAGATAATAAAGTAGAGTATATACAAGCTAATGGAAACAAGTATCCTACTGATTTAGTATTAGTTTCTGTAGGTGTCAGACCTAATGTAAAATTGGCAGTGGATGCTGGAATAGAAATAGGTGCTACCGGCGGGATAATAACAGATGCTTCACTTAGGGTAAAAAGAAAAGGAAGATTTATTGAAAATGTATATGCTTGTGGCAACTGTGTTGAAGCAACAGATATTATAACACATAAACCTACTATTAGTGCATTAGGATCCACAGCTATAAGGCAAGGGATAGTAGTAGCCGACAATATATTAGGGAAAAATTCTGTTTTTGGATCCATATCAAGCCCAAGTATAGCGGTCGTAGGTGAACTAGAAATTGGATCTGTCGGAGTAACAAAAGAAAAATCTATAGAGTATGGGATATATCCAATAGAAGGAAAAGCCCGTGGCTTAACTAGAGCGAGATACCCTAGAGGAGAAGAAATATACGTTAAAATTTTAGCCGATAGCGATTATAGGGTAATTGGAACTCAAGTTATTTCCAAAGAAGGCGTAAAAGGTAGAATCGATGCAATGTCGCTCCTAATAGGGAGAAAAACAACTGTTCATCAAGTTGCAACATCTGAAACTTCTTATGCACCTCCAATATCTAGTGTTTTAGATCCCCTAACCATGGCGGCAAGAAAAATAATAGAGCCAGAAGAATGAATAATCTTACTGGATTTTAAATATTTAATTTAAGTAATTTTTAAATATAATTGAAATATGTGGATATTATGGAAAGAAGATTTTTGATTATAGCATTCTTAATGATTACTATACCATTTTTTTCTTATATGTTCCATATTGAAAATCAAAAAGTAAGTGCCCAATTGGATATAAACACTATGTTAAAAGAAAAAGTAGATCAATCTTATTTGATAATTGATACAGCTAACTCAACTCTTAAAGATAGAAAAATATTACTTGATGAAAAAATAAATTATATAAATCAATTGACTCTTGAAGAAAAGTCTCTTCAAGAAAAACAAAATGATTTGACCCTTCAAGTTTTTTCGTATAGAGTGTATGAAACTAATGATCCTAGAGATTTTGTAGATGTTAATGATCCTAACGTTCAATATACACTAACTCAAATTATTACGCCTTCTATGGGAGATGGGGAAAAGGTACGGGCAATATTTAACTATGTAAGGGATGACATAATTAAAGAAGAAAAATTAACTCGTAATGGCAGAATTGATTACTGGAATTATCCTAAAAATATCATTGAAACTAAAAAAGGAGAATATGAAGATAAAATTATTCTATTGGCCTCTATGCTAAGAACTGCTGGATTTAATGAAAGTGATGTAGAAGTAGTTGGGGCAAAATTAGAATTAGCAGGTTCAACTTCATCAGACATATGGGTTGAACTAAAATTTAATGGAAGGACATATTTACTACTGCCTCGACTAAATAATAATTATGACTCATTCAATAAAGATGAAATTTATTCTTTATATAAAGTAGAAGAGTTGTATAGATTTAATGACAAAAAATTGGTGGGATTATAAATTGAATGTAAAACAGATAGATAGATTAATTATTGTTATGATGGTTGTCTCATCTATAATTTTTGTAGGTTATACAATTAAGTATTCTGAGTATAATATTCTATTAAAAGAAGAGAATATTCTAGAGAATAACTTCTATTTCTATAGTCAAGAAAAAGCTAATTTAGAAGATACAATAAAAGTAACAGAAAACAGCATAAAATCTGAGGACATGAAATTATCTGAAATTCAGAATGTGATTGTCCAAAGAGAACAGAAACTAAAAGATTTAGAAAATCAATTAATAGGATATGAAAAACTAAGAAAGAATGATATGACTTATTTTATTACCCCCGATAATGAAAAGGTATTATCCCTTGCAGAAAACATGAATAACAATGATCCAGTTGAAATATATGAATTTGTACGCGATAAAATTAAATATGTTGAGGATTATACCACACATGATTTTAGATTTGAATACTGGCAACTCCCTGAGGAAACAATAAATCTTGGAACTGGAGATTGTGAGGATCAAGCAATTTTATTATGTACTCTATTTAGATCTAAAGGTTATTCTTCGGACGACGTAAAAGTCGCATTTGGATTGACATCAGAAACTAATGGCCACGCTTGGGTAGAACTATTCTATAATGGAGACTGGGTAGTCTTTGATCCAACAAGCAATTCAAATAGTTATGTTGAAAAAACACGCTATTATTCTTTAGTGAATATTAATTATAAAGGCTCTTTTAACGATATAACTTACGAAGTAATCGAATAAATTAGTCAATTACTATTAAAGCATCGACTGCAACTGCCCCCTTTTCATAAACAAAGACGGGGTTAATATCAAGTTCTTTAATTTCTGGGAAATCGGATACTAAATTAGATATTTTCATTATCATATCTACAAGAGCATCGATATCAGATGGTTTTTCACCTCTTACACCACACAGCATCTGATAAGATCTTATTTCGTAAATCATGCTGTATGCATCTTCTTTTTCTATAGGGACAATCCTAAATGAAACGTCTTTTAACACTTCTACAAAAATTCCACCAAGGCCAAACATAACGACGTGACCAAATTGTTTATCTTTTGACACGCCTATGATAACTTCTCTTTTTTTAGGCATCATATGCTGAACTATAACTCCTCTTAGATCGGCATTAGGGTTATACTTTTTTGAATTTTCTAGGACTTTTCTGTAAGCCTCAAGAATTTCCTCGGCTTTTGAAAGATTTAGGAATACAGCACCTGCATCAGTTTTATGCTGAATATCGGGAGATTCAATCTTTAATGCTACAGGGTATTCAACATGTCTTGCAATTTTTAATACTTCAGATTCAGAGGTAGCTATACCTTCTTTAGGTACTTCTATTCCGTAAGCTTTGATAATCTCAGTAGCTTCATGTTCCATCAGAGCAGTTCTACCTTCAGCCCTTACAGACTCCAATATTTTCTTCACTTTGTCTATGGATATCCCCCCTAACAATTGCATGATTGATTAATGCATATGCCGCTCTTGCAGTTCTTTCAGGTGTGGGATAAACTGCTAATCCTCCATCTTCTAATTTTTTAACATAGTTTGACACGATTTCTCCACCTGTACAAAGAACTATTATGGGCTTATCTGCTTTTTCTTTTATTTTTAATATGCTATCTATTGAATCAAATGATAAAGTTGGAACTTGAAGTAATAAAATAACTATTATGAGACCAACATCTTTGTCATTTAAAAGCGCCTCTAATCCTATTTCAAATCGCTCTTTGTCTGCATCCCCGACTAGATCCATAGGATTTGATACAACTACTCTTTCTGGAAATCTTTCTTTTAGGATTTTGGTAGTGCCCTCACTTATTGTTGCAAGTCTAAGATTATTTATTTCGAGTGCATCGGCAGTCATTACCCCCAAACCCCCGGCATTGGTCAATACCGCAATACCATCACTTTTTGGGTATATTCCTTTTTCCAATAATTTTGCCATATCAAATAGTTCTTCAAAGTTCTTTGTACGAACTACATGTGCTTGTTTAAACGCTGCATCGTAGATTATGTCTTCACCTGCTAAGCTACCCGTGTGACTTGAAGCTGCTTTTGCGCCAGATTTAGTTGTTCCAGATTTTAAAGCAAGAATAGGTGTTTTTTTTGATACTTTTTTCGCTGCTTCCATGAATTTAAGTCCTCTTCGGATACCTTCTATGTAAAGACATATCACTTTGGTGTTATCGTCCAGGTCCAAATAATTTATTAAGTCTGCTTCATTTACATCGATTTTGTTTCCATAACTTACTACTTTTGACATCCCAATTCTTTCTTTACTAGTCCAGTCTAATATAAGGCCTGCAAATGCTCCGCTTTGTGAAAGAAAAGAAATTTTGCCTTTACAAGGATAAGAAATTTTATCTTTAGACAAAAATATTGTATTTACACCAGAATAATTATCATATACGCCAATACAGTTGGGTCCAATTATTCTAATCCCATACTTTTTTGCGATTTCAAGTAATTCTTCTTCTCTTGCCTTTTCTCCAATTTCTGAAAATCCACCGGAAATGATTACTACGCCTTTGACTTTTTTCTTTCCACATTCTTCAAGCACATTTCCAACGATAGCTGCAGGTACAGCTATAACTGCCATATCAACCTCTTTAGGGACTTCTAAAATATTTTTATAACAAATTTTTCCAAATACAGGTCTTTGCTTTAAATTAACTGCATAGACTTCTCCATTGAAACTATCAAGCATATTCTTCATAATTTCATAACCGATACTTCCAACTGAATCTGATGCACCTATTACGGCCACAGAAGAAGGATTAAAAAAGAAATCTAAATCTGACATTATCTCACATTTATAATTTGCTTTTATTTGTTTAAATATATTTGTACTTAGAAAATATGAAATTTATTTAGAAGATTTTATAAGTTTGTTGATTTTTTCTTTTAGTATTTTATTAATTATACCGCCGTCAACTTTTCCTCTAAATTCTTTCATACAAATCCCCATAATCGGAGATATAGCTCTATCCCCTTTTTCAATTATAAACTCCCTTTTATCCGAGATTATTTTATCAATTGCTGCTTCAATATCAAAATTGTTGGTGATTGAGGAGTACTCTGATAATACTTTATGTATATCTTCCCCCTTTGAAACTCTCTTGAGAACTTCTTCAATTCCTTCTTTTGCAATTATTCCATTTGATACCTTTTCAAATAATATGTAAAGAGCCTCGTCTTCAGTTATGTATCCTTCTTCTCTTTCAAGATTTTTAGATAGGTCTAGAGTTTTTATAAAAATACTTGGTTTTATATCAAGATGTTTAGAAACTTTTTCAAAAAGCTCAGGACTTTCATATACTATTCTCTCGGCTTCTTCTCTTTTTAGTTCGTATCGTGAGACAAATCTTGTTACTCTCTCATCGAAAGTTTCAGGAAGATTTTCTCTGATATTATCAATTAACTTATCATCAAATAAGAAGGGCAATATATCTGTTTCAGGGTACATCCTTGCTCTACCTGGTAAGGGTCTAGAATATTTAGAATTTCCATCCTCCAATGCATCTCTAGTCTCATTAGGAACTCCTGTGAATGCTTTTTTACATCTTTCATATATCTCTTCAAGAGCCTTGTGGCAAATATCTTCTTTTCCTGCAACAATTACAAAAGAATCTTTATCTTTAACCCCTAATTTTGCAATTATACTATTAACTTCCTCTTGAGAGATACCATAATTTGGAAGTTCATCTATATGGAATAAACCAGAAAGCCCATATGTTTTTGCATGATCTGCTAATTCAGTTCCGAATCTTCTTCCTTTCTGAATCTCTGTTCCAAGTATATCCCTAAAATAATTTAATTTAATACCAAATACTCCACCATTCTTTTTTATAGAATTAGAGATTATCTTTGAGCTAGTATTAACGAATATTTGAGTTAAAGGAACAAATTCAAATTTAAGATCTTTTTCAGAGCCTCTCTTATTTAGTTCCTTCATTATTGATACAAGAGCTACTTGTCTTTCAATTTCCCTTTGAATCCAGACAGGAATCATATCAAGTTTCTGAACCCCTTTAAGTTCTACTCTACCTCCTTCTTTTATAGATACATTCAAATCTTGTCTTATTGTACCTAAGCCTCTTTTTACTTTTCCAGTAGCCCTTAAAATTTGTCCAATTTTATATGCAGCTTCTTTTGCCTGATCCGGGTTTGATATATCTGGGCCTGTAGCAATTTCAATCAGAGGTATACCAAGACGGTCTAATCTAAATGTCTTAGTATTCTCATCTTGATTGATTAGTCTTGCAGCGTCTTCTTCAAGACATACGGATAAAATAGATACTGACCCACTATTTGTTTCAATTGATCCATCCGTTGCTATAAGCATAGTTCTCTGAAATGCTGATGTATTTGATCCATCAAGAACAGTTTTTCTCATTACCTGAATTTCTTCGATTATTTTAGAATTTAATAATAAAGATACTTCAGCGACTATTTTTTTAGCTTCTTCTGAAACTAAGTGAGGTGGTTCTTCATCAAGCTCAACTAGACAATTAGTATCATAATATTGATAGATGTATGTTTTGCCCCTCATGTATTCTTTTAAGGCTGCAACATCAACTTCTCCAATTTCTGAAGGAGTTGGTCTTAATCTTCTTTCGACTATGTAAATAGGATCATCGGTTCTGAGTATTGTAGGGCAATGGCAAAATAACTTTCTTTCAGTATCTAGTTGTTGATGAATCTCTAGTCCAACTTTAAGACCTAGAGTTTTAAAATCCACTCTTATCACCTTTTATTCTGTAATTTATTTCACCGACCATGTTATCAAGCATGTTTCTTTTGACTTCGAAATACTCATTTGTGTGCCCTAATATCCACGAAAGTTTTAGATATGCTGTTTCAGGTAACATGTCCTCAGCATATATAACGCCCATTTCTTCCATTATTCTGCCATTTGAATAAACAAATGGATCAACTCTACCAAAAAGACATTGAGTTGCAAACACGATTATTATTCCTTCTTCTCTAGCTCTTTTTATTGATTTTATCCAAGAGAATTTTTCATCTATTGTGTCAGTTGGAACGTGTCCTAAGGCCGATGCTTCAACTACCAAGCCTTTGTATCCCTTATCTATATAATAATTAATTATATCCGGATTAAAATTTGGGTAAGCTTTAATGATTGCAGTCCTCTCTTCAAGTTCAACATCTGCAAACACCTCATTATCATTATTTCTTGGTCTGTAATCAGATAATTTCTCAATTTTTCCGTTCATATATACTCTAGCCAAAGGTGAAGTATTGACAGGCCTAAATGTATCTCTTCTTGTAGAATGCATCTTTCTAACTTTTGTTCCTCTAAGGACATTACAGTAAGTATCACTCATCTCGCCATGCATTACAATAACTGATTCCCCTATATCTGAATGTCCAGCGATATACGATCCACAAATCAAATTCATTGAACCATCAAAACTTCCCCTATCAGGACTTCTTTGAGCACCTATCAAACATACAGGTTTAGATAGATTTTGTAACATGAAAGATAGTGCTGCAGAAGTGTAATGAAGGGTATCTGTTCCGTGAGTTATGATTACTCCTTGTGAGCCAGAGTTTAGTTCCTTTGCAGCTTCTTTAGCTAGGATTCTATAACATTCAAATGTCATGGATTCAGAGGCTATCTGGAAAGGAGACACAATATTTCTAAAAGAAGTTATATCAGAAAGCTCTGGCGCCATAAAAAATATTTCTTCGGGTTTCATTAGCCACCTTACACCCCCAGTTTCATAGTCTACTCTAGAAGCTATTGTCCCACCTGTTGAAATTATAGATATTTCTGGTAAATCTGCTCTTTTTTTGAATTTTACCTCAGAAAATATCTTTGGCTTTTGTTTTTTTTCTATTTTACTAATAGTAACAGAATCTTTCCTAAAACCAATGTTATAACCATTAGAAAGTTTAACGATAATGGAATCTTTTTTAGGAGAAGGTATTACTATCCCATGATAAGTAACGTCTCCTTTTACTAATACAATTTCATCTCCAACTTCTGGTTCCATATTTAAAAATAAGGACAATACTATATAAGTGTTTTACATGTTAAGAAATAAGAAAAATGAAATAATATTTAAATAAAAAAATAATATTATATTAGTATCCAAAGCCTCTAGCTTTCATGGCTTCTACGACTCTTTGAATGGCAACGACATACGAAGCTGTTCTCATGTCTATTTTGTATTTTTCTTTTGCTTCTATTACATCCCAAAATGCCTTTGTCATTTTTAGATCAAGTTTTTCATAAACTTCGTCGGCAGTCCAATAGTAGTTCATTAAGTTTTGAACCCATTCAAAGTAAGAAACTGTTACTCCTCCGGCGTTACATAAAAAGTCTGGAAGTTGGAATATTCCTTTCTTATGTAGTACCTCGTCTGCTTCGGGAGTTACTGGACCATTGGCAAGTTCAGCAATCATTTTTGCCTTTATCTTGTCTGCGTTCTTAGCGGTAATCTGATTTTCAAGAGCTGACGGACAGAGGATATCGCATTCAAGCATAAGTAATTCTTCATTGTTAATGCTTTTTGCACCTGGGAAATTGGCTACTGAACCTGTTTTATTCTTATGTTCCATCACTTTATATGGGTCAAGCCCTGCTTGATTATAAATTCCACCCTGAGAATCAGAAACGGCTATAACTTTTGAACCTTGATCATGCAAAAACATGGCAATATAAGATCCTGCATTTCCATATCCTTGTACAACAGATGTTGTCTTTTTTATATCCCACTTTAGGTATTTTACTGCTTCTCTGATTGTATATAATGCACCTTTAGCTGTTGCATCTCCCCTCCCCAAAGAACCCCCTATAGACAATGGTTTACCTGTAATTACAGCGGGTGAATAATGTTGCCTAATCTTTGAGAATTCATCCATCATCCAACCCATAATCTTTGGGTTAGTATATACATCGGGCGCTGGTACATCCATCTCAGGACCAATGAATTTGTATATGGCAGCAATAAATCCTCTAGATAGTCTTTCAAGCTCTCTATCGCTCATTTCCTTTGGATTACAGATTATTCCCCCTTTTCCCCCTCCATAAGGAATATCAACTACAGCACACTTCCACGTCATCCATGCGGCAAGTGCTTTTACTTCAGGAATAGAGACGTTCCAATGGTACCTTATACCTCCTTTTGTCGGCCCCCTAGCATCATTATAATGACACCTGTAACCAGTAAAAACTTTTACAGAACCGTTATCCATTGTAACTGGAATCGTTACCTCAAGAAATCTCTTAGGTTTTTTTAGCGCTTCATATATGCCTTCGTCAAGTTTTAGAACTTTGTTTACTTTATCAAGTTGTTTTAATACGTTTTCAAAAGGATCTATGTTTTCCATAGAATACCTCCCCTTTTATTGCTTAAATTATCAAGTATATAAATCTTAGTTATTATATTTGGCAGAAAAATAACAAAAATGACATTAAATAGCCAATATAAATGTCATATATCCAATAAAATAAATTTGATCCTGAATATATGGCAATAAATTGTATAATTAAAAATAGAAGAAATGAACTAAGCCGTATATTATCCAATCTTTATATGTCCCCTTCCATTAATGAAATCATATAGTTATTAAATAGAAGATCCTTGCCTGAAAAACTCTCTCCGTGCCCTGGGAACACCTCTTTTACCTTAATATCGCATAATTTTTTTAGAGATTTTTTTAAATCATCTATGCTGCCAGAAGGAAGATCGTATCTACCTACTGCACCTTTGAAAACTGTATCTCCAGAAAATAAATAACTTTTTTCCTCTTCTAAAAGACACATTGAACCTGATGTATGCCCCGGAGTATGAATTATTTTAAGGAGATAATCTCCAAGATCTATAGTTTCGCCTTCTTTTAATGGATTAACATTTTCATAACCTTTAAAGCTAGGGGCGAATCCCCAATAAAATGTTTTTTCAGTTGCATTTTTTATGTCTAAGTAATCCATTTCATGCGCATAAATAGGCACTTCAAAAAACTTATTACCACCAACATGATCGAAGTGACAATGAGTATTTATAATAAAATCAATTTGAATGTCATTTTCATCAACATAATCATAGACCCTATAATTTTTGTGTGTTCCTGTATCGATTAAGGCAATTAAATCACTTTCAAGAATGTAACAATTAGAATCTATTCCAGTCGATTCGATGCAATGAAACATTTGATCACGTATAAACAAATTAGCATAAATTGTCTTGTATTTTACTTAGATTTTTAATGAATTCAGAGTTCTTCTTTGTAATTAAGACATATTTTAATATATCTTCAAGTCTTTTAACTGGTACTATTTTTATTAACTCCATCTTCGATTTTTCTATGTAAACGTCATCCTTGTTTGAGAATGGAATAATTACTTCCTTCATTCCACTTTCTACTGCAGCTTCTATCTTAGCTGTGACCCCACCTATAGGAAGGACGTCCCCCCTAACTGAAAGAGAGCCTGTCATAGCCACATCTTGCCTTATTGGAATATCTTCAAGCGCAGAGATTACTGCTGTTGCAACTGATACACTAGCGCTGTCCCCTTCGACACCTTCATAAGCCTGAAGGAATTGTATTGTAATATCAAAACTCGATAAATCTTTCTTTGAATATCTCTTAATTAAAGAAGATACTATGGATATTGATTCCTTAGCTATTTCTCCAAGTTTTCCTGTAGCGATTACATTACCGTGGGACTTTGAAGAAGAAGGTGTTACTCCGACTTCTATAGGGGTAATAATTCCACTGCCCTCCCCCAATACTGCTAGTCCATTAACTTTTCCCACCTGTGCGCCTACTGAACCAAATATTTGATATGCTTTTTTCCTATCAATATAGTCGTCTGCAATCTGATGCTCCAGAGATCTTGAAAGTTTTCTGGCCTCGATGATGTGTTCAACGGTTACAATGTTATCTCCCCTAGACAATGCAACGTCACCTGCCGCCCGGATCATTCCACCAAGCTCTCTGAGTCTTAAGGTAAGATGATTCTTCCTGTTACTCCTCCTTCTGGCTTCCTGAACTATTTCGGCTACAGCATCTAGTGAAAAATGAGGTATCTTTGCATCCTTTTTTACTTCTTGAGCAACAAATCTAACTATTTTTTTTATATTTTCTTCTGTTGCAGGCATTGAATTTTCCATGAAAACTTCATAACCGTAACCTCTAACTCTTGAACGCAATGCTGGATGCATATCCCTCAAAGTTTCAAGATTTCCAGCCGCGACTAAAACAAAGTCACAAGGAACTTTTTCAGTTCTGACCATTGCACCTGAACTCATTTCGCTTTGTCCTGTGATAGGATAAGATTTTTCTTGCATGCCTGTAAGTATAGCCTGTTGCATTTGAATCTTTAAAGTAGATATCTCATCGATAAAAAGAAGACCTTTGTGAGTCTTATGGATCATACCTGCTTCGACTCTCTCATGAGCTGGTGTTCCCAGACCTCCCGATTGGAAG
>ERZ795054.1350-NODE-1350-length-23716-cov-5.297705_pt1 | contig 23716 bp, 18 predicted proteins | sample MGYA00375138_ERZ795054 | MGnify/ENA primary metagenome ERZ795054 (study PRJEB30183, sample SAMN05720215) | anaerobic digester metagenome | isolation source: active sludge of municipal wastewater-treating anaerobic digesters | place: USA | collected 2014-12-23 ... | reverse complement strand
CGGCCGTGTTATCTTCAGCGGGGAGGGCAGAAACGGATCCATCGAGATATCAGGTGACCACAGGACACTGATGCCGCACTGATTCCAGATACTGATTAATAACGGCAATTGAAAGGAACAGTTGTCCCTGCAACTATTCCTTTTCAGGTTCTCCGGTTGTTTATTATCTTTGGAAGTGACGGCAGTAACGGCACTTCAGCTGTTATTACCCTATTCATCAGCAAATTATGACCTCTGGTATCGTACTTTTCTTCAGGACCTCCTCCGGAAATATTATCGCAGTCGAAGCAGACAGACAACCCGCTCCGGATGACATGACAAAGCTAACATGGCTGTTTGGCAACGCCAGCCCCGTCGATTTGGAAACTGTCAGCGGCACCTTTATCGGACCCAGGCGCGAGATGATCACCCCCTGGAGCACCAACGCCGTTGAAATTACCCAGAACATGGCACTATCAGGCATCTCAAGGATCGAGGAGTACTTCCCCGCTGCAGGCGAAAAACCGGATCACGATTCCATGCTTCAGAGGGTTTATCACGGACTCGACCAGGAGATTTTTACCGTGCATCATGAGCCTGAGCCGGTACGGGAAATTGATGACATGGCTGCCTACAACTTGCAGGAAGGACTTGCCCTGAGTCCTGATGAGATCACTTATCTTGAAAACCTGAGCCGCAACCTGGGAAGAAAACTGACTGACAGCGAAGTGTTCGGATTCTCACAGGTCAACTCCGAACATTGCCGTCACAAGATATTCAACGGCACATTCATAATTGACGGTGAAGAGCGCAAATCATCTCTCTTCGACCTTATTAAACGAACCACGAAGGTGAACCGGAACCATGTGGTCTCTGCCTACAGGGACAACTGCGCTTTCCTTGACGGGCCCGTGACGGAACAATTCGCCCCTGCAACACAGGACAAACCCGATTATTTCAATGTCAGATACATTCAGTCGGTTCTCACCCTGAAGGCTGAAACGCACAATTTCCCGACAACCGTTGAACCCTTCAACGGCGCCTCCACTGGCACCGGCGGAGAGATACGTGACCGCATTGCGGGCGGCAAGGGTTCACTCCCCATTGCCGGTACCGCTGTCTATATGACCTCCTACCCGAGAACCGAGGGACCGAGGGAATGGGAAAAATATACCGAGCCGCGCAAATGGCTTTACCAGTCCCCTGAAGAGATACTGATAAAGGCTTCCAACGGCGCCAGCGATTTCGGAAACAAGTTCGGCCAGCCGCTCATCTGCGGTTCGGTGCTGACCTTCGAACATTTCACTGATATGAAGCGTTACGGCTTTGACAAGGTGATAATGCTTGCTGGCGGAATCGGCCTCGGAAAGAAGTCTGACAGCACAAAGGATACACCCGAAAAGGGAGATCTGATTGTCCTCCTCGGCGGCGACAACTACAGGATCGGTATGGGCGGAGGGGCCGTCTCATCAGTGGATACCGGAGCCTATGACAGCGCTATCGAACTGAATGCCGTACAGCGGGCCAATCCCGAAATGCAGAAAAGAGTATACAATGCTCTCAGGGCCATGGCCGAAAGCGACCATAACCCGGTGGTTTCACTCCATGACCATGGCGCCGGCGGCCACCTCAACTGCCTCTCCGAGCTGGTGGAAGCGACTGGCGGGACCATTGACATCAGCAAACTGCCCGTGGGTGACCACACTCTCTCAGCGCGAGAGATAATCGGTAACGAGTCACAGGAACGGATGGGCCTTGTAATACGAAGAAGCGATGTTGAAAAGCTGACTTCCGTAGCACGCCGGGAACGTGCACCGATATATGTAATCGGGGAGGTAACCGGAGATAACCAGTTCACCTTCTTTAATCCATCCACCGGCGACAAACCAATTGACCTGCAGCTCTCCGATTTCTTCGGGAAGCCCCCCCGGACTGTCATGAATGACACCACGATAAAGGATCTGCCTGGAGATCTCAGCTATGACCAGTCTGACCCGGCAAGGTACCTCGATGCGGTGTTACAACTCGAGGAAGTGGCGTGCAAGGACTGGCTGACAAACAAGGTCGACAGGTCAGTGACCGGCAGGATAGCAATGCAACAGTGCGCAGGAGAACTGCAACTGCCTCTCAATGACCTGGGGGCCATTGCACTCGATTACCGTGGTATGAACGGAATGGCAACCTCCCTGGGTCATGCTCCAGCAGCCGGCCTTGTCAGCGCCGCTGCCGGCTCAGTCCTCTCGATAGCCGAAGCTCTTACAAATATAGTCTGGGCTCCTATGCCTGACGGACTCAGGAGCGTCTCCCTTTCAGCCAACTGGATGTGGCCGTGCAAAAATCCGGGAGAAGATGCCAGGCTTTACGAGGCTGTAAAGGCTGCCAGCGACTTCGCGGTAGCGCTGGGAATAAATATCCCTACGGGCAAAGACAGCCTCTCGATGACACAGAAATACCCTGACGGCACGGTCTACAGCCCGGGTACCGTAATCATCACCGCTGCAGCCGGGGTAGAGGATTTAAGATGTATCACGACCCCTGTGATCACAAATGATGCCTCAACTGCACTCTTCTGGATTGACATGAGCGGCATGAGGCACGAGCTGGGGGGCTCAGCATTCAGCCAGACTGCAGGCAGCCTGGGAACCGTGGCGCCCGGAGTGGCAGACCCCGATTACTTCGCAGCCGCATTCGAGACATTGCAACTGATGATTAAAGACGGAAGAATCATTGCAGGACATGACATCTCGGCCGGCGGAATGATTGTTACAATTCTTGAGATGTGTTTTGCCAACAGCGAGGGAGGCCTTGCACTGAACCTGACAGAGATCGGAGAACCAGACTCCGTAAGACTGCTGTACAGTCAGAATCCCGGTGTGATAATACAGGTAAGGGACGAAGCGGAAACGGAGGAATTCCTCTTCGAAAGAGGAATACGCTTCGCTTCAATAGGCCACCCGATAAATGAGAGAAAACTGTCAGTAGCAAACGGTGAGAGCCATTTTGAGTTTGATATAGACCGCTGCCGCTCGGTATGGTACAGGAGCTCATACCTTCTCGACCGCAGGCAATGCGGACCTGAACTTGCCAGGGAGCGGTTTGAAAACCACGGCAGTAAGGCTCTGCAGTTCAACCTGAAGAACTGTACGGGCAGCTTCAGGTCACTGGGCATCACCCCTGACCGTAAGGCAAGTACAGGAATCAGGGCCGCAATCATCAGGGAGAAAGGAGTCAACGGTGACCGCGAAATGGCATACGCCCTATGGCTGGCGGGATTTGACGTCAAGGACGTGCATATGACCGACCTCATCTCAGGACGTGAGACACTTGAAGAGCTCAGCATGATTGTCTTTGTCGGCGGTTTCTCAAATTCTGACGTCCTCGGTTCAGCAAAAGGATGGGCAGGAGCATTCCGGTACAACGATAAGGCCCGGATAGCGCTTGAAAAATTCTACAGGAGAGAAGATACACTTTCACTGGGCGTTTGCAACGGATGCCAGCTTATGGCGGAACTGGGGCTGATAGTGCCCGAACATCCGGAAATGCCTCGTCTGGAACGCAATGCCTCGCATAAGTTCGAATCTGACTTCCTCGGAGTTAAAATTACAGATGGCAGATCGGTGATGCTCGCAGGCCTTGAAGGGATGGAACTGGGAATATGGGTAGCACACGGTGAGGGACAATTCGTTTTCCCATATCCTGAAGAAAAGTACAACATTGTGATGAAATACAGCCGCAATCACTATCCGGCAAATCCCAACGGATCAATGTATGATGTTGCCGGCATCTGTTCGCCCGACGGCAGGCACCTGGCGATGATGCCCCATCTCGAGAGGTCATTCATGCCATGGCAGTGTGCATTCTATCCCGCTGACAGACGCAATGATGACATAACGCCGTGGATGAAGGCATTCGTCAATGCCCGAAAATGGGTTGAGGGAAAGAAAAAGTGAGGGTGAAAGTGCCCTTGATGCAAAGACAGAGGCTAGTTGAACTTGGGTTTCAATATCACTGAGTTGATCAACGTATGCTTGTCGATGCTGAGCTGAGAGAGGTCAGTTGAGTGAGGCTCTACCTTGTCACTTATAACCTGAACCTGGTATTCGCCCGGTTTGGAGAAAAACACTGAGCCCATGTGAGTATCAGCCCTGTACCAGGGTCCTGAGAAACTCTTGTCATCTGTAACTACGCGGTCACTGACCGGTTTCTTCTCGAGTTTGGTTTCACCGGCTGTGATAATTACATTTTCTGCGAAATGAAGCTGTGAAGTATCGATAGTCAGACTTGATAGCCATACGTCCCAGCGACCGGGTTTCTCAACCCTGAAGAGCCACTCTGCCGTATTGTACTGTGGGTTGTTATCGACCTGTATCAGCTCCGCCTCACCTATATTCAGAACAACAGCCTCCCCTTCAACCATGGCGTCGCCTTTCCTGTTCTTACCTTCATGACCGTTAATACCTGCGTCATTTTTGCATGATGCAAGACCTGAAAATATCGCAACCCCTAAAACAAAAGCAACAATAATCCTTCTTTTCATTCTTCGATTTGTATTTTCTTTTCAGGTTCCGGCAAAAACTATTCCAGAGTTCTCCTGATAATTATGGCGCCAAAGTAAATCGAAATAATTGGAATACGAAGCGTCAATAATTCAAATAATTGCAGGCTTTGAGAAAATTTTTCAACCATTGCTGATTGCCCTGGCCGCTCTCCTTGCCGGTTTCCTTTTTGCCTTCTCGCTCCTGGGTGCCGGGAGTGCCGCTGCCACCAGTTCAGCGATATCACTGACTTTGGTTTCAGTAGCCTGGGTGAAGGTTTTTTTACAGAGCGGACAGGCTGTAATCAGCTCATCCGGTGAACCAAGGGTAAGTGTGCGGGCAGCATCTGCAGCTATCATCGCCCTCTTTCCGGATGACAGGGTGAGATTACCCAGGCTGCCGCCGCAACAGAGTGACATGTTCCGCTCCTGTGCGGATGACTGCAGCTCGGCCACATAGCTTATCACCGCCCTGGGCTCTTCATATATGCCTGATCCGCGTCCCAGCTCGCACGGATCGTGGTATACAACCTTTCTGTGAAGGTAACCAAGACGGAGCGACCCCTCCTCGATAAGCAGGTTGATAAACTCCGAGTGATGCATCACCCGTGCTTCCAGATAATAGCTCTCTCTGAAGATTTTGTAGCATATCGGACAAGATGTGACCAGTATCTGCGCCCCGGATTTCCAGATTATGTCTGAATTATGGTTAATCAGCTCCCTTGCCTCCTTGTCTCTTCCTGCCAGCATAAGCGGTCTTCCGCAGCAGACACCTCCCTTTTCGTCCATGAACCGGTACCTTACCCCCGCACTCTCCATAATTTTCTTCATGGCGGCAATAACTGAAGGGGTCAGATGAGTCATGCATCCGGCAAAGAAAAGCACGTCAGCCTTCTCAGGCTCCTCCCTGACAAGGTATCCGTATGACTGGGTTGAAGTCTTCTCAACGCTGTTCCTCTTCCGCAACAGCGAATATTTCTCCTGAAGCTTCATGGTCCGGTCACTCCGCTCCCCCTGTCTCCGCTCAATGAGTCTCATGGGACCGAGTTCAATGCCTACAGGGCACACCTCCTCGCACCTGCCGCACATGAGACAGTTGGCTGTGATGGCCGAGATATCACGGTCGTTCCTCAGACCCTTGATGAAGTAAGCCGATTGTATATCATGAATCCCGGCAGCATAGCTCATCTGACATGTGCTGATGCATACACCGCATGATGAGCAGGCATGGGTCTGTACCTCGGTGTAGGACGAATGCCTGTCGCCTGTGGTGATCCCTGAGTTGCGCATGAAAATCAGGAAGAGCTCCACGGGTATGTGAAAGTATCTTGAAACCGGTAGAAGAATAAAGAATGTACCAAGTGAGAGCGAATAGAGCCACCAGAACCAGGGGGCTATGGCTGCCGCAGGCAGGAACGATGCCAGTGCATCACCCAGGTTTCCGGTCAGGAAGCTGCCGGTGCCGTGCGCCCCGCTTGTGAAGCTCTCTGCCAGTAACCTCGATGGAAAAATAAGCCAGAGGCTGGTCAGCGCGATACGGTCTGTCCAGGTATGCTTCGTTGTCTTCTTCATTCCCATCAGACGTGGAGTGAACCTCTTGATTATCGCCAGTAACAGGCCTGACAGGATGAATGCAAGAAGGAGATCCATCCAGAAGCCGTAGATGCTTGCGAACCCTTCAGCTCCGTGATCAGGGTTAAACCAGCGGAAGAAGATGGCATGAGAGGGCGGGTTGAGATGCTTCTCCCCGAAAAAGTCAGCTTCTATAGTACCGAAGACTATCAGCAGGAACCAGCCGAAGGCAAGGCTCATGTGCATATATCCGAGAACCGGATTCTTTCTGAAGATCTTCCGGTGTAACAGGCTCTCCATTACAATCTCTTTAAGACTGTCCATGAACGGCCTGCCGAAGAATCCCCTCTGCAGACGCAGCTTGTCCGGGCGGGAGAGGTTACGGAACCATACGGTGCTTCGTACCACGCTGTATATCAGTATGAAATAAAGCCCGATATTGAATGGCAGGATAAACAGCTCAGAGTTCATTCCGTTCCAGTTTACCTATTGCATCGGCTGCTGCCGCCACCACATTCCGCGTGTTTACCCCGCGCGGGCATATCAGCATGCATTTTCCGCAAAGCATGCAGCGCTTCACCTCATCGCGAAGAGGCTCTATCTCTCCCCTTCTGATGTATGTGTTCATCCGCCTCAGGTTGAATGAGGTATGCATCCCCGCAGTGCATGTTGCAGTACACCCGCCGCATGCAAAGCAAAGACTGAAACTTGGTTCCCTGAGGGTAATATATTCTCTTACTTTCCTGTCAGATGCATCATAGTCAATCAGCCGGCTGCGGTTGATTGTGAAACCAAACTTGTTTGACTGACTTGCACTCATCTGCCGTTAAGGTATCTTACTGTTTCGGCAACCGCCGCCCTGGCGTGTGAAATTGTATCGGTGATATTCATCGGAGCGGTGCAGGTGCCTGCGTAAAACACGCCCTTAATGCCGCTGAGGTTATTGCCATAATGGTGATCAGTTGTCTCCAGGAACCGGTTTATACCTCTTTTCATCCCTGAAGCTTCAGCAAGTTTCATCCCTGCACCGGCCATCTCCATGCCAACCATCAGTACCATAATGTCAAGCTCCATCTTAAGCGGCCTGCCGGCAAGGGTATCCTCCACCTTGATAACCAGCCTGTTGTTTATATTGACTGAAGCTTCTGACACCTTGCCCCTGATGAAATTGACGTTGTGAAACTCCTGCGACTCACGGTAAAGCTCTTCGTAATAGGGGCCATACATGCGCATGTCCATATAGAAACAGAAGACTTCACACGAAGGGATCATCTTTCTGATCTCTATAGCCTGTTTGACGGCCGTCACGCAGCACACCTTGGAGCAGTGGTTGTTGCTGACCTTCTCGTCACGTGAGCCCACGCAGTGAATCAGCCCGATGCGTGCAGGCACAGTGCCGTCAGCCTTAACCACGCGTCCCCTGTTGAACATCCCCTCCAGCTCCGCGGAAGTAATTACATTGTCGTAAATCCCGTATCCGTACTCCTCTTTCCTCCGGGCGTCGAACAGGTCAAACCCGGTGGCTACTATAACCGCGTCAGCTTTCTCTTCGGTACCGCCGGAGAGGTTCACAAGCACTCCGCCTCCATGATGTCTGATTTTTTCAACAGTGGTTCCGGTGATGATGTTTATGTTTCGGTTCTCGATATGCTTCCTGAGATAGTCTTTCACCTCTTCCGCCGGTCGGCGGTCAGGGAAGAGTGCATGCCACTTCAGCAGGTGTCCTCCGGGCTCATCCCCTTTTTCCACAATTGTGACACGGTAACCCATTCCGGCAAGTGTGCCTGCGGCTTCCATGCCGGCAACACCACCACCGGCAACTATTATGTGGGCCGTATTGGTTTTCATCCGTTTATAAGGTTGGCAGGCTCAGGCAGCCTGGAGCCATCCCTTGCAAGAAATCTCTCTGAGGGATCTGCCTTGATGCCCATTTTGCGAAGAAGGGGCATAGACTGAACATTATGGTACTGCAGACCGATCTCCCATGGATTGTATCCCAACACCAGGCCTGCCACCTCCTCATAGGTCAGCACTGGAATTCCCTTACCGTCTGCGCCATAGCTGATGCCGTCCATCTCCTTTATCGTATACTGCCAGCGGTCCATAAACATGGTGCAACCCGGGCAGTTGGCAATTATCAGGTCGGGTCTGTAGGGCTCCATCGATTCAAACTTCTTGCGCGAGGCAAAGAGTGAATAGCCCCTGTTGGCCTGCACCAGGTACTGTCTGAAGCCGAAGCCGCAGCAGTGGCGTCGTTCAGGGTAATCAATTATATCGCCTCCCCAGGCTTCAACCATGCCAACCAGCACATGCGGGAACTCGGCACCGCCAATTCCCGACTTAGGAAACATTTTTGAATAGTGGCAACCTATGTGCTCGACAACCTTCAGCGGCTTGCCGGTATTTATGTCAACCAGGTTATACTTCGCCTTGCGTGCTATCTGATCCCTGAATTTATAGATGATATCACTTGTGTGCGAAATGGTTTCCGGGACGTCGAAGGTTCTGCCAGTTGCCTTATAAAGATCCTCACGTGTACGTTCAAGTGTTTCCGGGAAATGTTTCCAGGTCTCAAGAATTTCAGTATAGATGCCAAACGAGGTGACGCATGAGATAGCAATGTGCTTATACCCGGCTTCGGTTGCAAGGGAAAAGTGACGAGCAACAACAGCCTGTATTGTTTCAAACGGTACCACATCACCGTGGTAGCCTATGCCGGTGCAGGTGGTATGTCTGGGATCCTCAAAGACATCCTTTCCCAGGTCATCGCGAAGAATCTTCAGGAAGCATTGCTCGGAACCGGCAAAGAATGTCTGCCTGATGCATGACCTGACATAGAAGAAATGATCATCAGGAATTTCTTTCTGGTACTCTGCCCAGATCCTCTTCTTACCTTCGGGTTTCATATACATCCTTCCTTACGTCCTCAGGTTCACTCTGGTGGCTTCCGTTGTCGGCACTGACCACATGCCTGAAATATTCAAAATCACGACCTTCCTTTTTGAACTCCATCCCCATCTCTTCAGCCTTCTTCTCGGAGGCATCCTCGATTGCATCATAGAGATCCTGTCCGCCAGTAACCTTGAATATACTCTTCAGCTCATTCAGAACATCATCAGGGATTAGTCTCGTGGGACCCTCCTTTCCGTTCAGCTCCCCGCCGAGGCGGGCCAGTGAGTCATCCATATGATTGTAATAGTGCTCCCATGCCGGACCCTGTTCCGGATGGGCCGCAGGATCAACGTCATATGAGACGACACAGTACCCGTGTTTGAGTACATTGTCACCCACTGTACGCTTAATTGCGAACTGCTGCCTCCCCTTTTCGGAAGCAGTGAAGTATCCAAGCTCCTGTGACAGCTTGCGGAGAGCCATTATTACCATTCCAGGGGTATTGCCCCTCGGACAGCGGGTCTTGCAGCTCATGCACTGGCCGCAATACCATATTGTCTCACTCTTCAGCAACTCCCTGATGACATCATTGTTTCGGGTCTGAACCAGGTCCACAACCCGGCGCGGATCGTATTGGTAATACTCGGCTGCGGGACATATGCCGGTGCATATGCCGCAGTTCATGCAGGCCTTCAGTCCCTCCTCGAAACGTATATCCTGCATCAGCCTTGAATAGAGATCTTCCATAAGTCCCGATTTTGTCCATTTTGGGAAGTTCAAAATTAGCAATGACTTATGATGCCCGGAACGGGCTTTTAGCCCATTTTTTTTGAGTATTTATACTTACAGCCAGGCAATAGGCATTAGGCATCAGGCAGTAGTGAAACGGCAAATGACATTCGATAAAGATGGTAGACCATCAAGAATTGCAGAAGGATGAGCGCCCTATCTGCCAGACAACGCATCAATGACCCCGTAATTGACTGTGCAATTCTCAATCCGGATGTTTTCGGTGAGCTGCATCAGGACACGGTATGCCTCATCAGGCGCGGGCGCCGGCCCATTACCCCTCCAATAATCAATGATTTGCTGGTAACCGTCGGGAATCATTACATTCATTATCCCGCTCTCTGACCCAAGCTTCTTCAGCGTCCACCATGCCCATCCGATGCTGTCTGTCTCAAACAGATGCACAGCCGAACGGTACCATTCATTGTTGTTCTCGCCTGACTCGCCCATCCACAGGGGAACATTATACTGATTCCTGATATCCAGGTATTTCTGAATGGTTTCCCTCGCGGGCGCATTCCAGTACTTGTGAAAACTGTAGACCATATTACTATCCCACGGAGGGGTCAGCCCTGCAAAGTCAGTTGCAAAATGATTCCCCTCTATAAAGATAATGTGATTGGTATCATTCATTCTGATTGCTGCCGTTATCTCCATCAAAAGTTTCCGCAGCGCTGCATTACCCTCAAGGGCAAAGTTGGTTTCATTGATCAGATCATAACCGCCTATCCATGGCTCGTCGCTGTATCGCTCTGCAAGCTTGTGCCAGATAGCAATCGTTTTCCGGCGGTTAACCTCGTTCTCCCAGAGCTTCGGCTTTGTGGTGTCTACATCTGCAATGGGTATGTCATTCCCCTGTCCACCGGGTGCGGCATGAAGGTCAAGGATCAGGTACATCTGATTGGCCCCGCACCATGCAAGCAGCGAGTCGGTCATAATAAATCCTTTCTCAATCCAGGTGAATTCACCTGATTTTGGCTCATCCTCTACCGGGGGAGTGAACAGGTTGTAATGCATTGGCAGCCTGACCGAGTTGAAGCCCCATGCCTTCAGTGAATCTATATCGCGCCGTGTGACCATATTGGCCAGCCAGGCATCATAAAACTCCCGGCATCTCTCCTCTCCGACAAGGGCAGTAATCTTTTTCCTGATATCATACTGAGCCGGGGAAATACCTGACAGCTTCAGCATATAGGGTTCCTGCAGCATCCATCCACCAAGCCCGATGCCGCGAAGGAGAAACGGATCACCGCTGCCGTCAACGATATTCCGTCCGTCTCTCTTCAGATAAATCTGAGGGGCAGGTTTGCATGAGGCCATAAATACGGCCATCACAGTCAAAATCAGGGCTGTTCTCATTTCAGGGGTATAAAATCCGATATGCAATGTAGAAATTTTGTATGAATGAATAACTTTAATCCCAAAGCCTTATCGATGAAAAAGCACATATTCAGCATCAGCTATCTGCTTGCGATCTTACTTATGATCCTGAGCACTTCATGCAGGAATGAAAATATAATCACCTTCCGTTCACTTCTTCGGGAGATGAGTGACCCGGAGAGTCTCACACGATACCCTTCTCCGGATTACCGCCTGGTTCAGTTCAGCTCGTACGACAGGCGCAGCATACATCCTGACAGCTCCGGATGGTACGCCAACAATGACTATACCCAATTCATCCGTGAAGAGAATGCGGACGGACGGCATGAATATGTAATGCTCGAAGCTGACGGACCCGGCGCTATTGTCCGATGGTGGATGACATTCGGAAATGAAGACGCACTGAACTCGTACATAAGGGTTTATCTTGACGGCCAGGCAGAACCGGTCATAGAAGGAATGGCTCCGGAGCTTGTTGGCGGAGGAGTCCTGGCACCTGCACCGCTCAGCACGTCAGTCTCGCCTCTGACGGAACCTCAGCACCGCGGATACAACCTCTATCTCCCGATCCCGTTTGCTGAAAAGTGCATTGTCACTCTCGAAAACGACTCCGTTCTCATCACACCACAGAGACGCAAACCCTCGATATATTACAATATAGGCGTCCGGATCTATGAAGAAGGCACAAGAGTTGTCTCCGCAAAGAGCGAAACATTTCGTGATGACACCCTTGCAATCGCAGAATGTGCTGCAAACCTGATCACTGTGGACTTCGGTCAGGAAGCCGGCAGGGAGCATAGGTCAGCTGAAGGCATGTTCCCTCCCGGTACGGAATGCAAGATATCAGTCATCGGAAAGGACCTTGCCGTAAGTAACCTCTCACTCAAACTCTCCGGATCCGGTACGGCAGCCCTGCTGAAAGGTACAGTCATTCTTATGAGCTTCGACGGCCACCGGACCGTGGAGGTGCCTGCTGGCAACTTCTTCGGCACGGGTTATGCGTACAATACCTCTCACACCCGCTTTACAGCGACAGATCCTGACGGTACACTGAGATCATCGTGGCTGATGCCGTTTCGCGAAAGCTGCAGCATAAGAATATTCAACAGCACGGGAGATACAATTGGTGTTAAAGCCCTTATTACCCTTGCGCCATACAGATGGGATGACAACTCAATGCATTTCGGCGCCACATGGAAGGAATACACGGGGTTTGAGACTGCCGGCTCAGAGAATACCGGAGGAACAGGACTGCATACTGACCTGAACATCGCTGAGTTGAAAGGGAAAGGGCTCTATGCCGGTGACGCAGTGCTGGTTTTCAACACTGCTGACGCCTGGTGGGGTGAGGGCGATGAGAAGATTTACGCTGACAGCGAAACCTTCCCCTCATCTTTCGGCACGGGAACGGAGGATTACTACGGTTATGCATGGTGCCGGCCGGAACCGTTTGACCACCCGCTGATTGCACAACCGGCCGGATATGGCAACTTCCACCCTGGGATGAGCGTGAATATGCGATACCGGATACTCGATGCGATACCTTTCAGGGAATCACTAAGGGCTGACATCGAAATGTGGCACTGGGTCAAGACAACAATCGACTTCTCGGCAACCGCCTGGTTCTACAGATTGCCTGAATTCTGAAGAAGTTTGAGGGTCACAATCGCTGATTAAATCCTGCCCGGCATGATCTTTTATCTCTTATTCACTTTCCCACGTCGGGAAAAGTAACGGAGCCACAAACCGGTAGCTGTGAACACAAGCAGTGAAAGTCCGGTGAAGGTTGTATAGATAAGTTTGAACACCTCTCCTTCTATTCCGAGCAACCTGTCTATCACTGACATGTCATGTATGTCTTCAACCAGGTCTGATCTCCTGTTTTCAACATAGAGCACCTCTCCCGTTGCGCCGTCAAGCTGAACACCGTGGTAGTGATGCGCAAACACGAACTTTACCATACCCTTATCAGGCCTGATGTCGATCCTGTCAAGCTCCTCGCTCAGATCCTTCCTGCCTGTTTCATGAAGGGTTCGGATAGCTATCGCGTTAAGCGAATCAAGCGGTAGCCATTGCCGGAAATCGGAAGTAGTCCCTTCATGGGAAATCGGATGCAGGTACCCGTTGCTGTTCTTTTTCCAGCCGAGGAGTATTCCTGAAACGGCCACGATGACCAGGGCAACAGAGAGAAATGAGGCTGTCAGGCGGTGAATCTTCCTGATCACTTTAACCCTGTCTCCGTTTCCGTTTGTACCTGTTGTCAATGTCATCCTGCCGGTTTCTATATCAGTGGGTCAAAGAAAGCACTACCGATCTGAAATTCCAAACTGCCCGTCGCCACGGTAGTTCAGCACCGGCCATCTCCACCTTTCAGGAACGGCGCCGGTGGTGCTCTCACTGACGCTTCCGCAGGTGAGAGTAACAGTATATTTGCCGGGCTCAGTGATACCTTCCCCGGGGTTACTAATTCCCGTTAGTGCAGGCATTGTACCTGTCACCACCTGGGCCACCTGACCTTGTCTTTTTCATTGACAGGGTTGGCATCAAGCACGAACATGCCCCGGCCGTGGGTGGCAATTATTATCATATTGTCACGCGGATGAACCTGCAGGTCATGAACATATGCAAAGGGAAGATCACCAAGCACATCCCATCTGGTACCACCGTCCTTGCTTATGTAAACGCCGGCATCAGTTCCAACATAAAGCAGATCCTTCTTAACCGGGTCCTCCCTGATTACATTAACCGGTCCGACAGGGATATTTCCTGAAATATCGGTCCAGGTATCACCAAAGTCGGCTGATTTCCATACATAAACCTGGAAATCATCATCCCTCCTGCCTGTCTGCGTCATATAGACTGTGCCAATGTCATACTTCGATGCCACAATCCTTGACACCCATCTTACCGGAACGTTTTTCGGCTTCAGCTCAGTCCAGATCTTTCCCCCGTCCCTGGTCCGCCATATCCGGCCGTCATCGGTCCCTGCATAAAGCAGTCCTGCCCTCAGAGGCGACTCATCAAGAGTCTGTATGGTCTGATAGCTTATGTCACCCTGCTTTTTCGGGTCATTGAAGGTGAGGTCAGGGCTGATGAACTCCCATGTGTTACCCTTGTCGCGTGACATCATTACATACTGCATCCCGTGGTATACAATGTCAGGGTTATGCGGTGAGAGAAGGGTTGGGGCAACCCACTGTCCCCTCAGGCGTGGCTCATCGGCATATCTCACAGGCAGAAGGTTCTTGCGGCTGGCCGGATAGTTGTCTATCTCCGCCCTGGCAAGTGCACCGTAGAAGGTGCTTGAATAAACAGTATTATTGTCGCGTGGGTCAACTGCATGAGAGCTTCCCTCTGCTCCGAGAGTATTCCTGAATTCCACGGGTCTTACCCTGTCACGTCCACGCGAAAGATCAACGCCACCATAGAAGCTGTGATGATCCTGAATTGAACCGAATACCCTGAAAGGCACGCTGAAGTCATACGCAATATTGTAGAACTGTGCAAGAGGAAGCACATCAATCGGATACTTCCAGCTGGCGCCTTTGTCGTAGGATATTGTCAGACCGCCATCCTGCACGTTTAGCAGGTAATTGGGGTTGTTCGGGTCGATCCACAGACCGTGATGGTCTGCATGCGGACCATCGAGAGTTTTGAAGGTGGCTCCTCCGTCAACCGACTGGTGGAGCTCGATGCCAAGGGTATATATTGTGTTCTCATCCTTCGGGTCAACCCTGATCTGCCCGAAGACCCATCCGTAAGTTCCCGAATGATGCTCCATGTAAACCTTTGTCTCTTCGGTGAGCCCGCTGACCTGTCTCCATGATGCCCCTGCATTATCGGAACGGTAAACGGTAGCCCCTCTGATCACATCCTGCTTCTGGCGGCCATATGAATCAAGCTCACCCGGCTTTGCCTTATAGGCTATTTCGTAGTTGTCAAGCAACAGGTAAAGCACATCGGGATTGGACAGAGAGATATCCACACCTATTCGTCCGCGGTGCTGTGGTGCGGGAAGTCCGGTATTGATTTCCTTCCATGTTTTACCGGCGTCAGTCGATTTCCAGACACCGCAATTGCGCGTCTCCGGCCAGGTGCGCGGGTCATTCCACTTCATCCTCATACGCTCCCAGGTTGTAGCATAGAGCGTGTTCGGATCACGCGGATCCATCACCAGATCAAAAACACCTGTGTTCTGATTGACAGAGAGTATCTTTACCCAGGTCTTGCCACCGTCTGTGGTCTTGTACAGGCCTCTCTCCTCATTCGGTGTCCACTCATGGCCTGTGGCTGCAACATAAACAATATCGGAGTTCTCGGGGTTAACCCTTATCCTTCCTATAGTGTGGGTGTTCTCAAGACCCATAAGATTCCATGTTTTACCTCCGTCTGTGGTTTTAAATACACCGCACCCGGCATTGGAGCTGCGGAAAATGTTTGCCTCACCGGTCCCGACCCATACTACATCCGTATTCCCGGGATCTATAGCTATGTCTCCGATGGAGGCAGTGGGCATCTCGTCAAATACAGGTTCAAAGGTGGTTCCCTCATTGACTGATTTCCACACACCGCCGGTAGCCGATCCTACCCAGATTATATATTGTCCGCCCCTGGGCGAAACAGCTTCCACGTCAGTGCATCTTCCGCTGATATTTGTTGGCCCGACATACTGCCAGTGCAAATCCTTATAAGGCGATGAAGCCAGCAAACCGGCCTGAGCACTGAACATGACAACACGGTCTGTACCGTTCAGAACAGGTTGCTTTGCCTGTCCGGACAGACGGGATGGCAAAACAATCATAAGGCTTAAAAACAATATTGTCGGAATAATTCCGGAGATACTTCTTCTCATTTTTGTCAGGTTTGGTTGATATAAACAGTTAATATATTTCTTACGGGCTACTGTCGGATTTACGTCTACTGCACGGCCTCGCAGACTGATGCGTAACGCCATGCCTTCATGAAGAGTCTTATGATGAAGAGTGCCTGGGTGGCAATAAAAAACAGGAATACAATTATCCCCCTTTCAGGAGTGGAAGTGGCTGCGAACCACAACAGTGCAATGAGAAATATTGCATTGATAATTACGATTGCAAGAACCGTCAGGTATGAGAGCCAGAACCTTTCCCTGAGTGCCCTGAATCCAGCGCCGATAGCTCTGAATACCTTCCGCGAACCTGTGGCAGCTATCCACCTCCTTGAGGCGTCGGCCACAAAGAGCCAGACCGGAAGGCCAAGAACCCATAGGGCAAACACGAAATAGAATATAATTCCGGTGAACCTGGGTGAACCGGAGACAGCTAAACCTGCAATTCCGGGAATACCAATCAGCACGAAGGTATAGGCTCCTATAATCAGCATCATCAGCAGCGCGATTTTGAGGAACGGTATGAAGTTTCCGGCTGACGCCCTGAGGAATTCCGAAACCCTGAGCCGGCCCCAGGCCAGGGTGAACCTCCTGAACAGTCCGCCTGCAAAAAATGTCATTATGAAGAAACCTGCCAGTCCGATAAGAAGGGTGCCTGCCGAGACTGACGCCATCAGTGCACTGAAAGGCTTGCCGAGGTCACCAGCAAGGCCGAGGTCGAAGCCGTCGTTCAGACGCTCGACTGCCATGCTGTTCCCGAACATCATATTAAGGAACGAACGGAGCGGAAACCCGACTGCCAGTGTAAGAACCAGGGTTGTAACCCATATAAGGAGTATCAGTTTATATGAAGATGCCGCAGCGGCAGCCCCATTCTTAAGTGTCTTGAAAAAGCTCATCCCGGGTAATTTATAAGGTGAAAACTGAAATCATCATCTGCATCAGGAGTACGAATTTGTTCAGCATGCGTCTTGTTGCTGTGTGGCTTGGCTCAAGCGTCCACGAATTGTTAATGCGATTTACATCCATGTCATTCCTGTCATACGGATCAAGTTTGGCCCATACAACCTTTCTGGCTCCGGTATACTCAAAGTCCTTGTAAGTGGCCTTGCCGTCCCAGGTTTCGAGAACCTCCTCACCGTTATCAAATCTTACCAGGATTTGAACAGGAAGCATTAAGTCACCCAACCTCTCGATACTCACCCTTGAAATATACAATGTGTCGCTCTTCCGGTCACCTCGGGTGTAAGTCACCGAGTCACCTTCCACAACTCCGGAATAGCTCCTGATCTTGTTGCTGGTGATTCCCGAAACCCTGTAATCACATTCCCCCTTGCCGTAAAGCACCTGGTCAAAAAACCAGTTCATGTCTTCCCCGAACCGGTCGCCATGCTCTTTCTTCACGACGTCGTTAACTGTTGCAATAAAGTCACGCCCCGAAGGGTGGCGGAAAGCCCAGCGGCGATAATACTCCCTGAATATGTTGTCCATTGTTTCATCGCCTACAATCCCCTGAAGGGTGTGCAGCCAGGTTGCGGTCTTGTTATATGACATCATGGAATAAGTTCCGTGAGGATACATCCACGAAGGCAGATCATTTGAAGCTATAGTACGGTTGGGTGAAGTGATGTAGCTGAGCCTCCCCTGGTCAGTGTCTGACATCTTAAGAAAAGGCAGCCTGACGAGTCCGTATCCTCCTCCGTAATAATGGTCAACTATTCGCTGCTCCCAGTATGAATTTACGCCTTCGTCGAGCCATGGCTCCTCAAATTCATTGCTCGCCAGGATTCCCATGAAGTAGGCATGGCCAAACTCGTGAATTGTTACCATCTCAGGCATCTTGAGGAATGTCGGGACTGCACCGCCTCCCATCGTGGTGAACAGCGTGGTGTATTCCATTCCGCCTGCGCCTGAGCCTGAAAGAGGAGGATCGACGAATGTCAGGTGGGGCCACGGATAAGGCCCAACCCTTTCTGCAAGATACTCGAGAGCATAAACAACCGCATCCAGGTGGTTTTCAGCCTTTGACAGGCCGGTCTTACTGGTCATGAGGATAATATCCACATTGTTCCATTTCCTTGTAACAAGCTTATACCCGGGCCAGGCTGTCCATGCAAAATCTACTATATCCTCTGCCCTCCAAACAACCTTTTTAAGACTGTCACCAAGACCTATTTCCTCGATGAGTTTGCCTCCTGAACCGGCAACATATTCAGAGGGAAGAGTAACTGCCACATTGTAAACCGAATGGTTCGAATAAAACTCTGAGTTGGGATGAAACTGGTGACAGTTCCATCCGTCAGCTTCGCGCTGGCGCATACCGGCAGTCTCATAAACCCCGAACTTCGGGAACCACTGCGCCACAAAGTGGAAATCTTCTTCATAACCGGTCCTCTGAATAGGAGATGGCAATTTTGATACGAAGTCGATCTTCAGAACAAGAGTGTCTCCCGGAGCCACAGGTTGAGGAAGTGCGACCTTCAGTACTGTTTTGTCATTTTTATTGCCGTCATCAGGCGAAACATACCCGAAAGATCCGGAGAGATCGTTTCCGCTGCCATCCTTCATTGAGTTGATTCTGACCCAGCCCCAGCCGTCATCGCCTGCTGCGGACCACCTCCCTCGTGAGGCGAAAGTGCTCTGGTTGCTGCTGAAGGCGTTGAGGTACATATGCATCATCGCCTCTCCCACAGGTGAAGATGAATTATTGACCCACCAGGCCGTCATCTTGCCGCTGACCGTGTGCTTGTCCGTGTCAAGGGTCACGTCAATGTCATAACCGGTAAGCCTGGCACTCAGAGGCTTGTCAACAATTATCTGTCCGCCCGCAGTCAATGGAAGCAGACATAGAAATACTACCAGGATTCTTTTCATTACTGTCCGTTTATTGAATAAATCATTAAAAATAAACTATAATTTCCTCGCTTTGCTAACTTTGCACATATTTCTTATTTTGTGCAATGGCAAGGAAGAGTACGCGTGATATGATAATTGACGTTGCTGCCAGGCTGTTCGCCACGGTGGGTTTGCGAAGGACCACAATGGAGACGATAGCAGCAGCAGCCGGTCGGGGCAGGCGCACGGTTTACATGTATTTCACGAACAAGGCAGAGATCTATGATGCCGTTGTTGAGAAGGAGATAAGGCAGATCATTGTGCCGCTTGCAGACATTGCACGGTCAGATGAGGAGTTCGGACATGTTATCAGGCGATACGGTGAGGCGAGGATGCAACAGCTTGGCGACCTTATCATTCGCAATCCGCTGCTGATGAAGGACTTTGCCCAGGGTCACAGCAGAATTGAGAAGCTGAGGGAAAAGCTTCATGAAGCTGAGGTGCAGATACTCAATCCTCTCTTCAGGAGGCATCTGACTGATTCAGAGGTGCCAGGGGGACCTACACCTGAAGAATACGCCTTTCTCTACCTGGGAATGCTTCGCGGCAACGACAGGCTTTTGACAAAAAAGGACGGCCTCAGTGAGGCCATCCGTCTTTCGTCACTTTCCGCATGGCTGATCAGCTCAGCGAGCGGTACTTCTTCATGATATCGCCTGAATTCAGCATGAAATCGATATACTGTGCACGTGTATAAGGAAGCTTGTTTTCAGACTTCTTCATAGACAGTTTCCCGCGGAAGCTGTCAAGGTTTCTGTAACCATGACCGTCCATCCACTTTTCAATTTCTTCGGTCATTGATTTCACCACCTCGACACCGTTTCGGTATAATGTGCTCACAACCTGAACCGCATCAGCGCCGGCAAGTATCATTTTGATCACGTCATTTGCCGAATAAACTCCTGTGGAGGTGCATACAGATGATTTGACGTTTCCGTGGAGCATACCGGTGAACCTGAGAGGGAGCCTGTTGTCTTCGCTGCCACTCAGGTTGTACGGCATCGTATGCTTCTCGGTGTAGATATCAATATCAGGTTGCAGCAGCCTGTTGAATACTACAACGGCATCAGCGCCTGCTCCGTCAAGTTCTGAAATGAACTTCAGTGTGTTCGTGTAATAGGGAGTGATTTTCACTGCCACAGGTATCTTCACAGCCGCCTTGATCTTGCGAAGGGTCTCCACCTGCTTCTTTTCAATTGTTTCCCTGTCACTGCCAGACTCATCCGGGAGAGAATAGAAATTCAGTTCCAGACCTGCAACGCCTGTAGCCGCAGCTTTCACTGCATATTCTACCCATACTTCGTCAGTTACAGCATTAAGGCTGGCAAAAAGAGGCACAGAAACAGCCTCCCTGGCTTTCTTAAGGTGTACAAGATAGTCGTCAGGAGATTCGGGCACAGACTGAGAGTTGGGGAAAAGAGTCACCTGTTCGGCGTGTCTGTGCTCGTACTCAGTTTTTAGTTCATACAGTTCAAGGTTCTCGAGCTGCACCTGCTCTTCGAAGAGAGACTTGTAGACGATGGCTGCGACACCGGCCTGTTCCAGTTTCTGCAGCTTGTGGATATCAGTCACCAGGTTGCTGGCCCCTGCAATAATCGGGCTTTTCAGTTCGATGCCCATGTAGCGTGTTCTCAGATCTGCCATGACGTTTGATTTTTATGTATAACAACAGGTTAAACAAAAAGTTCGGGGTTAGATTCATTAAAACGTATGTGGCCGTGGAGGCCCCGTGAGATGCACGACAGGGCAAGGTAACAGACAAAAAAAACGGCCGGGGATGCCAGCCGTCATATTAACTGCAGTCTGAATTTATTTCACCTGTGTGAACTGTCCCTTGGTAACCCAGTTAACAACCTCGTCAGAGAGAGGTTTGACCGCGGGTTTAAAGTAACCAACAAATTTACCGTTCTCGTCTATGAGATATTTCTGGAAGTTCCATGATACCTCCGAATCGAGGACACCGTTCGCGCTTTTGCTGGTGAGCCATCTGTAGAGCGGGTGCATGTCATCGCCCTTAACTGATATTTTAGACATCATCGGGAATGTCACACCGTACTTGCTGTCGCAGAACTCTTTTATCTCCTCGTTGGTTCCGGGCTCCTGCCCCATGAAGTTATTTGCCGGGAATCCGATAATGACCAGCTTTTGTTTGTAAGCCTTATTGAGCAGTTCGAGGTCCTTGTACTGGGGTGTATGGCCACATTTTGAAGCTGTATTCACAATCATTACCTTTTTGCCTTTCAGGTCAGCCATGCTGTACTGTTGTCCGTCAATAGACTCGACGGTAAAGTCGTAGAACGACTTCTGAGACATGGCGGGAGCCAGTAAGAAGGCTATGAGGGATGCCATTGCAATGAATCTTTTTTTCATTTTTTCAGTCATTTAGTTCACTAATAACAAACCTGGTGCCAAATGGTTTTACAATACGCAATTAAACTGTCCGGGAGGCCGAAGTTACAAAAATCTTTCTATTTTTGCATCGCCGTTTCGGGGTATAGCGCAGTCCGGTTAGCGCATCTGGTTTGGGACCAGAGGGTCGTGTGTTCGAATCACACTACCCCGACATAAGAAAAAGCCTCCCTCTGCGGAAAGCAGAGGAGGCTTTGTTTTTTACGGTGCGACCGAAGCGAGTGAGAGGCCTTTTCTTATAGTCATCCCCCAGACTGTGATCATGAGCGAGCGTCAGCGAGCGAATAATCACCCCCTTCGCTCAATTCCTGCCACCAATTGACCAGCCACTGGCCTTCCGCTAATTCAGGTCAATAACAAAGTCATTATCAGAGGGTGGCAGATCAGTATAAAAACCGTATAACATATTCCCAAGGTCTGAGGAAATACTATATACCAGCTCAATTTCCGCGTTCGTCTCAGCTGATATTGTCTCATCACCGGCAAAATGAGCCAACATGGCCTTCGAAAAGAACGGTGCAACCATTTCTGCATACACCTCAGGCACATTGTACGGAGGACTCATCAGCATATACTGTGCGAGAAACTTGAATGCATTATAGGAAATGGTAGCTTCATATTCAGGAAACGGAACCCCATTTAATCCGGGATAGTCTATGGTCGTAATATGACTTGTTGTGACAGACATTATGCCCTCTTTAAGGCTTATGACCCTGTAGGGTGAATCATAGCTTACAGGTGAGCCTGTTTCAATATCAGTCAGCGAAAGGTTTCCCGATTGGAGCCGGACGGCATCATTGCCATGGAAATGTCCGGTAAAAATTACCTTCAGCCCTGCCTGCATCAGTTCCTCTGCCCTGACAAAACGGTCATCAATCAGGTAATCAGGAAATATGACGGATTCGCCCATGAAATGTTCTATAACTCCGTGATGCATCATTCCTATCAGCACTTTTCCCTTTTTTTGCTTAAGGCCGGCAAGTTGCTCATTCAACCAGTCCATTGTGGCGTCTTTGATATTACCAGCAGTGACGCTGCCTTCCGGAGTGTTGTCATAGTATTCATTTGCATCCAGTGCGACCACAAAAAGATTCTTATAAGGCTCTGAAATGTAACTAAGAGAGTTCGGGTCCCTGGAAATTGCACTACCATAACCGTACCCGGCATACAGTTCGCTGAACTGATCCGGAGAAATGGTCGGTACCACCTCAGTGTGGTCACCATCAAACAATACAGCATCCGGATTGCTTATGTCATGATTCCCCGGAATTACAAGCACTTTGATGCGATTTGCCTCCAGAATTCTGAGCTGCCTGATGACCGCCTGATGACAAACAAGTTCACCGTCTTTTGTCAGATCGCCCGTGATGAGTACCAGGTCTGGCTTTTCAATCAATAACTCCTTTATCAGTTGCCTGAGGATGGCATCACTCTCGGCCAGCAGCTTACGATCCTGCATAAGGTACATCTGAAATGCAGGACCATCTGCCCTGAGAAGTGAGGGGTCCATGTAGTGAAGATCTGACAGAACTGCAATTTTTAATTCTCCAGGATTAAAATTGAAGTGGTCATTAATTCCACCGGGCACCGGTGGCAGATCATAGTTTTGATTCTGCTTCTCACATGCAGCAATGACCAGCAGAATTGAAAGAAAAGAAATGAGACGAATTGTTTTCATGACCAAATGATTTTAGTTATTGAACAAATCCATTAAATAACCATCATTTCAGATTATCTTCTGATCCTATTGTGGTACAAAGGTCGGCTACAATTTTTTATAAGGCTTTGCTCAGCGTCCCAAAAATTGTTCTCCGCGTTCCAAAATGAAAAATAGGGAAGGTTTTCGCCTGGCAACTAATCACTCAGTAAAAAAGAATCCCACGGGAGCAGCGTCTGATGTGAATTTGATTTAGATTTGTCTGACAGGTTGGTAAAAATCACTGAAATATGGAAACAGCCATGATTTTTGAGCGGTTCTGGAACCGCTATTCAACAGAGAATCCCGGTGCAAAGCGAATCTATGATCTTTTTACAGCCAGGGGAGAAAAGGTTGTTCATGATCATATTGCCCTGAGAACATTCGATGACCCCAGGATGAATATCGATGTGATTGCCAGGGTTTTTACCGCAAACGGGTATGAGGCGCGCGGAAACTACGAATTCAAGGCCAAAAAGCTGAGAGGCAAACATTTTGAGCATAAGAATGATCCGACCGCACCCAAGGTATTTATCAGCGAGCTGCTTACTGATCAGTTCAGTGATTACCTCAAGACAACCGTCCGAAGATATCTGAACAGCCTGGCTGACAGCGTTTATGCTGACCCGGATATGGTTTACGAAGGCAACATCTGGGGCAAAGTATCATTTGACACCTACAACAGACTGCGCGAAGAATCGGA
>ERZ795054.1340-NODE-1340-length-23827-cov-6.659137_pt1 | contig 23827 bp, 22 predicted proteins | sample MGYA00375138_ERZ795054 | MGnify/ENA primary metagenome ERZ795054 (study PRJEB30183, sample SAMN05720215) | anaerobic digester metagenome | isolation source: active sludge of municipal wastewater-treating anaerobic digesters | place: USA | collected 2014-12-23 ... | reverse complement strand
GGCACAGCTCAAACACCCGCTGCCCGGTCTTCTCCCCAATCCCCTTCACCGCAACAAGTTCTTCGAGAGAAGCGTTCACAATTCCCTGAATTGAACCAAAGTGAGCAAGCAGCAGCCGGGCGTTCTTCATCCCGATCTCCGGGAATGCCGACACGATATACTCCTGCTCCTCCTTGATTGAACGGTGGGTCTTGTGCGGGTGCACTTTCCGCTCCCCCCGTTCCCCCTCCTCGCGTTTCGCTATCACCATGAGCATCTGCGCCGTGTCCTGCTCATCGCGGGTGAAGAGGACCGAGACCCCCATGTCAACAGTCAGAGCTGCAAGCACGCCCCGTATCGCGTTCTGGTGGATGTTTCTCTGGGTATAGAGATCGCCACCCTCGATGATAAGGACCGGGCGGATAACCGCATCCGCCATTGCCTTGACCTGCCCGAGAAGGTCGCGGTTGATGAGCGTGTCCACGAAGTCCCGCACGGTCTTGCGCTCCACGAGGATCCGGTCGCCGATCGCATAGTCCCCGAAGGCGAGTCGTTCGAGCCGGATGCCGGCGCCCAGACCGGAGAGCACTTCCACGACTTTTGAGGAGGTCTCGCGGTCATCGATGACAATCTTCGGGCCCTGCGGCGTGAACTCTTCGATGCTGGTCTGCTCGACCGCAACCGGCCTCGGGACTGACGAAGTCATGTTCCCCATCGACCGCATGCTCTTGTGCATCATCTTCTCCTTTGCTGCGCTGACGTGCCGGAAGACTTCATCTGACGTGCCTTTAGTGACCAGGACAACAACCCGGCCTGCACCGGATCGGCCGGTCCGGCCCTTGCGCTGGATGGAGCGGATCTCGGACGGCACGGCCTCGTAGAAGATCACCATGTCAGTGGAAGGCACATCAAGGCCTTCCTCCCCGACCGATGTTGCGATCAGGACCTTGAACTCACCTTCGCGGAAGCGGGTCAGGGCAGCGATCTGCTTCTTCTGCGAGAGTCCTTTCTCGGAGTCCTTGGTTGCCTGTCCTACGAACCGTTCGCAGGCAATACCTGCGGCTGTGAGGAAATCAACGAGCTGTTGCACAGTATCGCGGTACGTGGCGAATACGATAATGCGGCTGTCGGGGTGTGTTTCCAGTTGTTCCCGGACGAGCCCGAGCGCGATCTCCACCTTCGGGTGGAGCTCCTTTGTCCACTCCATCGACCGTTCGAAAAGTTCGCGGAAGGACTGGTCGGCTGCAAGCCGCTGGCTGGCCTTGCTCCCTCCCGATGAGGTGCCTTCGGCATAGAGTTTCGCAAGGTATCCCTTGAGCACTTCGCTTCCCTGCGATTCGGCAAGCATGACCGCGTGCCTCAGTTTCATGCACTCGGCGTAGACAGAAGCTGCCGAGTATCCGGTGGGATCGCGGTTGGCAATCCGCTGCTGGATCTGGGCGTTGATCAGATTCAGGGCTTTCATGGTTAGTTTTTCCCGCTTCGGCACCGTGAAGTGGAGTGATGCCAGGAGCGCGAGACGCTCTTCAATGAGCGTGTTGATAACCTGAATTGCTGCCTTAAGATCCGGAGGAAGGTCGATGCTGATATATTCCAGGCCGCGTTCGAAGACGTAGGGGAGGACGTCCGGGTCGCTCTCGGTCCGGGTTTCAACATGTTCGATCCCGAGGTTCGAACAGACCTCCTGCACTTTCTCCTGTGCCCCGCCCGGTGAAGCGGTCATCGCGAGGAGGAGCGGGTTGTCAGCGGTGGACAGGTAGCGCTGGGCAAGGAAGACATAGGCATAATTTCCGACAGCGCGGTGGCACTCATCCACAACCATCAAAGTGACATCCGCAAGCGTGTACCGGCCTGCGATCAGGTCATTTTTTATCACCTGCGGTGTTGCGAGGATCACCGTTGCCCGCTCCCAGTCCGCGGTGCGTTCGGCCGGCGGGGCTTCCCCGGTGAACATAACGAACGACGACAAGGCCGGATCACCATGAGGTTTCAAGAGAAGGTACTGCTCGAAATAGCGGAGGTGCTGCTCCACGAGCGGTTTGGTCGGGGCGAGCATCAGCACCTTGCCTTTCTCATTGTAGAGCCGGGAGGCAGCCACCAGCAGGGCGACTGCGGTCTTGCCAAGGCCGGTCGGCAGGATCACCATGGTGTTGGTGTCCAGCGCCTTCATCGCGATCGAGAGCTGGTACTCGCGGGACTCGATGCTGTCCGGCCGGATGAGGGGGTGGCTGATACAGCTCATAGGCTGGTGAGAGATTAGTTGCTGATAATAATAAGAGGTTGGCCATGCGGCGAACATTATTCTCAGTGGAGTTCGGTTGCCCAAAAATCTCAGAAATGCGATCCCCGTAGGCACCAGGGTACTTCGCGGTGCACGGCAGGTCGAAAGCAGGTCTGAAAAAACCGTTAATTGAGGCTGCCGCGGGGCGCCCCTCCAGGGAGACGGCTCCCCTCGTCTGGGGGGTATGGGGGCATCAGCCCCCATCATTCTTTAAAAAAACGGTCGTGAAAATTGATCGATAATCTATTGAATATCCGCAAACACCTTTGTCCCCGCCACCAGCTCCCCGACAATTTCCGGCAGCTGCTCAATCGCCAAACGCACCTGATACATGCTGTCACGGTCACGGAGGGTCACGGTGTTGTTCTCTTTTGTATCATAGTCGACCGTGACAGCAAAGGGTGTGCCGATCTCATCCTGGCGGCGGTAGCGCCGGCCTATAGCGCCGCTGTCATCGTATTCCGCAAGGATGCCCTTTTTGTGGAGGGTGATGGTGATATCACGTGCAATGGTGTCGAGGCCATCCCGGCTCATCAGCGGGAAGACCGCGACCTGAACAGGGGCGACCTTCGGGGAAAACCGCATGACCGTTCGCTTTTCACCGTCTGCGGTATCCTCATCGTAAGCCTGTTCAAGTACCCCGTAACACATCCGGTCGATACCATACGAGGGTTCTATCACATGCGGTACGATATCCTCTCCCCGCACATCAACAACCTCGTCCCGCACCTCATAGAGGTCCGCCGGGATATGGATCTTCTCACCCTCAATTTCGACATCCACGCCGTTTTTACCGGGTATTGCCGTTTCCAGCTCGGCAAAGATCGCCTTTGCTTTTGTTCGGTACTGTTTTCCAAGGACACTCATGTTGGGGATGATGCGGCGTTGCGGGACTTTTTTCGGCTCATCGTACTGGATGAAGACCGTCATCGGTGTGCCGCTCACTTTCGCATGGGCATTGAGATCATAGTCCGTACGGTCTGCAATACCGACTGTCTCAACCCACCCGAACCTGCCGGAGCGGATCTCGGCGTCCCAGCAGTCGTTGGCATAGTGGGCCAGCTCGTCGGGAAGGTGCTGGCGGAACCGGAGACGGTCCGGTTTGATCCCGATGGTGATCAGGAGGTCATGGGTTAATGCCACGTAATACGCTACATATTCGTTGGCGATCACACCCTTGTCTACGGCCTCCCTCATCGAAAGAGTGACGGGCGCCTCGTCTTTCAGTTGCCGGTCCGCTGTGAGAAGCGGCATCCGGTAACCGGCGTACCTGCTGAAGTTCGGGTGCCGGTTCTTCTCGTCCGGGTGGACAAAGATTTCGGCTTCGGCCTGTGTGAATTCGCGGAGCCGGATCATTCCCTGCCGGGGTGAGATCTCGTTCCGGTAGGACTTGCCTATCTGCACGGCACCGAAGGGCAGTTTGTCACGGTAGAACCTGAGCAGGCGGGCAAAATCAACAAACATACCCTGCGCAGTTTCGGGGCGGAGGTACCCGGTTCTCTGTGATCCGGGACCTATCATCGTCTTGAACATCAGATTAAACTGGAAGACCTCAACGGGACCGAGCACTTCCCCACAGGCCAGACATGCGCAGCCAACGAGTGCAGCTGCAAGCTCCTCGTTCTTCATGGTGGAAGCGTTTTTTATCCTGCTTCCTTCCGCGACATGGTCAGCACGGAGGTACTCCCTGCAGTGAGGGCACTGGCACATCTTGTCGGCAAATCCCGCCACATGGCCCGAGGCAATAAAAACGGCCTCCTGGGCAATCGTGGGGCACTCAATCTCGTAGTATCCCTCTCTGATTACATAAAATTCCCGCCAGATATCCTCTATCCGCCGCTTCATCATCGCGCCCAGCGGTCCGTAATCGATGAAACCCGCCACGGCACCGTAACATTCGGAGGTCGGCCAGATAAAACCCCTGCGTTTGGCAAGATCCATCACGTTCTCAAAAACATCACTCATAATGATCACGATTCAACTGTATCTAGTAATGTAGGGCGACTCATCGACAAAAAGACTCTCATCAGACCCTGCACGATGGGATGTTTTTTCCCTCATTGTCATATCCGGTGCAGACCGTGTTTGAGAAATCAGGAAAAAATCGATCGGATCTGCCAGAAAAAATAATCAGCACCCACACCTTTTAAACAGTGTTTTAAAGTCCTTTTGGTCAAACGAGGCATAAAGATAGCATTAAATAGTAGACGAAGTATTGTATATCCTAATCCCAATACGGGGTTTGCAATGACCGAAGACAAACGAAAGACCCAGCTTCTGAAACTCTTCAGTACCATGTCGGGAAAGACCAAAATTGTTGAACCAATGAAAAATATCCATGGTACCTTAAGAGACAGCGACGCGATTGAACGCGAAGTCGCGCTCGTCATGAGAGAGATCACGGAACAGGGAATCTTCAAGACCTCCTTAAAACCGATCCAGCTTGCAAAACTCGTAACCTCGTTCTATGTTGGAAAGAACGATACCGAGATCGCCCGGGAACTCGGTGACGAGAAATTGTCAAAGACGGTTGCACGGGCACGGGTGAGACTCAAACTCTTCCGGGAGCTTGACTTCAAGATGCCCTTCGATAAGGAGAAGATGGAAGACCTCATCAATTCCGGCAAGACCCTGAAGGAAGTCTCCGAGGAACTCGGGGTCAGTCCTTCAACCCTCCGTGAATACCGGCACGTGATCGAGGAACAGGAAGACCCGACCATCGATCCCTATATCGACCGGATCCGCGACGTCATGGAAGATCGTGATCTTTCCGAGCAGATGACAAGGAGCGCCACGGACAACAGCCTTGGGGACTCCATCGATATCACAGAAGCTGAAATGATAGACGTGACATAAGGGAAAACACTTACCCAATCACGCTCTTTTTTTTGCATTACGGCATTCCATTATGGCGGAATTTTTTTTGTTTCTGATCTGATCGGGGAACTGGCTGGGATTTTACGGATCCTTGAGAAAACCTCATTTTCTCCCGATGACCGACCCCCTTGTGCCACCCTGCCCCATAGGGGGCATTGCGACAGGATTTTCCTCTTTTCTATTAGGATAGCGAAAATACCTTCTCGAGAGATTATCACAATGCGTGGGGTGCCACAGCACCCGGGGCAGGACGTGAGCAAAAGCCCCCGGGAACGTCTATCCGATGATTTCCCGTGAAAAACCCGAAATGATATCATGATGGTGCTGATGCCTCCATACCACGGTTATGATGCACGGCCGCCGCCCCGAAGGGTGCGGCGGCATCACCTCCTTTTTTTTAAAAATCAAACCTGCCCTGCCGTGCCCCGCGAGGGACCCTGAAGCGGGGAGCACTCATCCCTCTCCAGAGAAAATGAATTTTTCATCGTTCGGGTGCGAACCAGATCAGTTCATGCCCGTTTCTACAGAGCTGATTTTTCTCGTTTTGTTTTCTGTGAGGCAACCTCCAATAAAATGAAAAATTTCATCCAATTGCAGCCTTATCTGCATATATGCAACTCACCTGGCTTGGTCACTCCTGTGTTCTCCTCTCCGGTTCGCAGAAAATTCTTATCGATCCATTCATAGAAGGGGGCAGTGTCGCGGGAACCGAAGCAGATATCATTGCCGTCACCCATGGACATGAGGATCATATGGGTGAAGCGGTCCCCATCCATAAAAAGACGGTGGCAATCACCGAGATTGCCCGGTATCTTAAATCAAAAGGCCTTGCTGTTGAAGGAATGAACATCGGCGGGACGATAACGGTGGATGGCGTTTCCTTCACGATGACGCCTGCTTTGCATTCCACGTTCATCGAGGAAGCAGGTCCCGGGTTTTCAGGAGGAGCCGCGGCGGGTTTTGTCATCGGCATGGATGGGGTGAAGGTCTACCATGCAGGAGATACCGGGCTCTTCTCGGACATGAAACTTATCGGGGAACTCTACCACCCTGACGTGGCGCTCCTGCCTATAGGCGGGCGGTACACCATGGGCGTGGCGGAAGCGATGATAGCGGCAAATTTCATCGGTGCAAGGACGCTCATCCCTATTCACTACAACACCTGGGACAAGATCACGGCCGATCCACTCTCGCTGAAAACGGCTTTGGAGCGGACAACCGACATCACCGTCAGGGTGCTCCGGCCCGGAGAGAGTATGGAAATTGTCCTGTGATTTCATTGTCCCGCGTGGTCGTACAAAGAATTTTGTTCCCTGCTGGTCCGGGTTGCTTGGCAACCAGGGAATTAATGCGGGACGGCGGTATGCCACACTCCAAACCCCGTTGTGATAGGAGGTGATGGATCAGCGCGGGCACCCGTCGGATTCCGTAGGTTTCTCGTACCTGACCAGCGAGAAGAAGATGCCGGCGATACACAGTACGGCAGAGGCTGCCATCGCGACCTTCATACCCTCAAGGAATGCGGGAAAGAGGTCCGGTGTGATCTGGACATTACCGACAAAGAGGGCAAGAACCATCATCGCTATTCCCATGGAAAGCATCTGCCCGACAAGTCGCATGGTCCCCAGCGTCCCGGAGGCCACACCGTAATAGTTCCTTTCCACGGAGCCCATGATAGCATTGGTGTTTGGCGATGAGAAGAACCCAAGACCTATACCGAGAACGATGAGGATAGCAATCAATACCACAAGCGAAGTATCGTATCCAATAAATATAAGGAAGAAAAGGCCCAGTGCGGTCATACCCATGCCCATGGATGCGATCTTCCCCGGGTCAACCCGGTCCGAGAAACGACCTGCTGCCGGTGATACCAGTGCCATGACCACCGGCTGAACCACAAGGACCGTGCCGGCATATTCCGGAGAGAACCCCTTGATATACTGCAGGTACAAACTCAAAAAGAACGTGACCGCAAATGTGGCTCCGTAATTGACCAGTGCTGCCATATTGGAGAAGAGAAAGACCCGGTTAGTTGAGAACTGTCGGATATTCCAGAGGGGATACCGGATGCGGAGCTCCCGGGCAATGAAGACCGCAAGCATTACCATACCGGCGATGACAAGAATGAAGCCCTCGCGCCCGGGCAGGAGGGAGAAGCCGTACATCACACAGGTGAGAGTCAGGCCGTACTGGATCGATCCCCCAAGATCGAACATCTCACCCCTGCAGTCAGCCCATTCCCCTTCCAGGAACAAGAGGATCAGCGCTACAGCAAACAGCCCGATGGGAATGTTGACGGCAAAGATGCTCCGCCAGCCGAAAAGAGCGGTCAGGATCCCGCCAAGAAACGGCCCCATTGAGAGGCCGAGATAGACCGCGGTGGTATAAATCCCCAGGGCTTTTCCCCGTTGCTGCGGGGGAGTCACAGTAGTGAGGATAGCAACCGCGGTACCGAAGATCATCGCGCTCCCGAACCCCTGGAGGACCCGGAGCAGGATCACAGCCAGGGCTGACGGTGCCATGATCATCAGGAAAGATGCAAGGGTAAATAGTGAGATGCCGGTGGCAAATACCCGTTTGCGCCCGTAGATATCCGCGATTCGGCCAAAGGGGACGAGGAAGACCGCTGATGCGAGCAGGTAAGCTGTCGATACCCATCCCATCTGGAGAGCATCCATGGAAAACTCCCGTGCAAGGGACGGGAGTGCGATATTGACTGCCGAGAGGTCAAATGGTGTCAGGAACCCGGCCAGGATCGCGATAAAAAGTACGGTCTTTCCCGTTTTTACTGGTGGCATACAACCCTATCTGATGTTGCATAGTTGGGATAATAAGGGAAACGGGCAAAAAAGCTCCATCCCCCGCTAAAAGAAAGAGAATTCCGGATATTTTTCTACCGTCACGTGATATATTCCCGAAGTTTCTGTACGCGTGCCAGCTGTTGCTTTGCCTGATCCTTCTTGTCTTTCTCTATGCTGTTCATGATCTTTTCGATAGGTTTTGACAGGGCGTAGATCTTCACCGGCCGGCCTTTTCCCTCCGCCTTGTTTTCTTTGATTTTTATCCAGTCCTTTGAAATCAGGAAATGCATGGCAAGACTGACTTCCGGCTGGCGGAGATCTGTCCCCCGCTCGATATCGCGGGAAGTTGCATTCGGTACGTTTGCGAGGAAGACCAGTACCTGGGCAACATTTTTCCTTGTACCTGTTGCAATAAGCAGACTGACAAATTCTTTTTCTTTCTCAGTAAAGTACATCACGTGCTGGGGTTTCATGCATCACATCCACCATATTGCGTATTATTTTTACAAATATATTTTTATCGGTGCACTCCTCAACCAACCCGCAGAGGGAAAAAAACGTCACATTGCGACATTGTCATATACTGATCACGCGCTGGTTGTGATGGACCGCATAATGTACAGATGATAGGTGTTTCGAAAAAGTTCAAAAAACAGGGATCTGAGATGGAGATCAGAATTCCTGAATCGGGAACGGGAGATCGAAGAAAGCCCCGGCATTCTACCGTCTTCTTTCTCCAATAAACTTTTCAGTCCAATGGTGAAATATCAGGAAAAAAGATAACATGATCTTAAAAAAAGAGGCTATTGTTTAATAACGACAACATCATCCCATATGCTAAAAAAACAGCGTAACATCCAAGTACGTTAAGGATCAAACTACCTGCCTGAACATATGGTCTCCTCCCGAATCCCCCTCATGACAACCCTGCTCATCGCCGGTATTCTCTTCCTCGCCGGTTCAGCTATTGCTTCCCCGAACATTCAGGTATCCATGGGTGACGATATACCTCTTTTTGGGTATGCCACCTCCGGGCCGTACGTGTATCTTTTCCTGACCGGGCCGAACCTTCCCGTTAATGGCGTGGCACTGCATGATATTTCCCGGAGGGCAGACCAGGGTGGCTTTACCAGAGTCAGCGTTGACGGGGAGGACCACTGGAGTTACACCTGGCATACGGGATCTATTGGTGGTCGGCTTGATGAAGGGACCTATACTGTCTGGATTGTCAGTGGCCCGAATGATCGCTCCCGTCTTGCCTGGGCTGACTACCGGACGCTCTCTGTTACCCTCGGAAAACCGTATGTCAGCGTTGACACACCGGTCCAGCCCGGCGGCATGAACCTGCAGTCAGTCCCGGATGGGGCATCGCTCATGGTCAATGGTGAGTATCGCGGAAAAACTCCCCTCAGGATCACCGGTCTTTCCCCTGGCAAATACGCCGTCACCTTTTCCCGGTTCGGGTTCAGGGAAGTAGCTATCGAGGTCCCGGTGAATCAGGGAACAATAGCTGAAGTAAATGCAACCCTTCTTTCGGATGCCGGAACGCTTCTGGTCAATTCCACTCCGACCGGTGCCCGTGTCGTGCTGGACGGGAATGAGGCCGGCCTCTCGCCTGTTGTCCTGAAGAACATTTCCGCAGACAACCACACGATCCTCCTGGAAAAAAACGGGTATGTCCCTGCCGTTCGCCAGATCAGGATCGATGCAGGCCGGGTCAGTTCTTTCGATGTCTCCCTTGAACCGGTCCCTGTCTCGCTCACAACAACCCGTGCTGCCGGCTTTATCCCGGGATTAGCCGGAGCCTTTTTTATTATCCTCCTTGGTGTTGTATACCGCCATCACCGAAATCAGTGACAGCCGGGACCGGGACATTTTTCTGGCTGCTGCAACATTTTATATCCGATCGCGGGAAACCCGGACTGGAGCATCTGCATGACCACGACCCTGCTGGACTTCCTGATGATCGTTTCCCTTGGCATACTGGCAGGAACCGGCATCGGGTTGTGTATCGGGTTTTTTACAAATAAACAGAAGCGGGACTGGACCATGATGCAGATCCATGATAAATTAACAACAGCCGTCCTTATCCTTGCCTGTTCAGCCATCATTACTGCAATCCTGGGATGGTACATCTTCTGGTATACCGTGATATAACAGCCACGTATACCTCTGTCCTGCCGCGTCCTTCAGCGGGATTGAACCGTATCATGCAGTCGGATCTTCATTTTGACCGTCTTTTAAGGTCTCTGTCGTGAGATAACTCTCATCCATCACCGTGATCAGAGGGGAAAATTTCTGTACCGGGACAGTAAAAGTGTATTCCGATCCCAACCCCCGCACAGTGCGGGAGCTGTTGCTGCAGGTACTTATCATGTGGCAGAAAGGTAGTGCATGATACGGTCGATGACGGCCGGATTCTTTGGCAGGTTGATATGGCAATAGAGATCAGGCTGCGGGTACTGGCCGGATTTCTCATTGCGGGGGGCGATGATATCGAGTGAGATGCCGGGAAGTCTGGATTCGCAGTGCGGGATCACCCCGTCACCGTTGAGCGTGAGCCTGAACCTGCCATCGTCTCCCCTCTCCCAGGTCTTGCCGGCAAACATGGGGAAAAAACCCGGTATCCCGTCAGGATTTGCCGTTACGATTACGCGGTAGAGAATATCCTGACGTATCCCGGCAGAGCGGAGTTCGGCCATGACCCTGCTCTCCGGTCTTACGTCCTGGACGATTGTGTCTTTTTCAGGATCAAATCCTTTCGGGACGAAGATGCCCGTGAGGCGGTTGATGATGGTTGCTCCCTGTTCGGGATCATGGAACAGCTCCGCCAGCGCAGACCCGTTGTTGGGTGGACCGAGCCCGATCAACTGGCGGACGTGTTCCCGTGGTTCCGATATGTCCATCACTTCAAGGAAATACCGGGAGATACAGGTCCCGAGTGAGTGGGAGAGGATATCCACCGGCCCGTTATAATCCGTCTCGATGCGGTAGTATTGGATATGGTCCTTGAGCGCCCCCGCAATATCCGGGAGGGTTTTGCCCGCCATACCTGCGTGGCTGAACCTGCTGTACGGGATATGGGCAGCCCTGAGCCGGGGAATTAGCCGATTCCAGACGCCGTTATGACTGTTCCAGCCGTGCACGAGGACAACCGGTACGGAATCGACGGCCATCATGGAATGTATGCCTTTTAATCCGATAGAATGAGCGGTTTGTCTGGATGGTCATCTCCAACGCTCCGGACAGAACGATCAGGCCAAAAAATACCCCCATTGAATAACAAAGTGGTCATCCCGTCTGGTTTCCGAATGCAGAACCATGCTCCCTTTTCTGGTATTCCTTTTTTTCGCTCCTGCAGAAACCGGTATGAATGGATGGTTCACCATAACGATGAACATTGCAGCTATGATGGCTCCCCTCATCAGGGCTTTTCGCGGGACACGGCGGCGCAGTTCCGTGTTTTTTTGTACGCTCAAGGTTATTGATCCGCCGCAGGAGCGCCCCGCCAAGGGGCGGTGGCGTTGATCGCAAATATGGTCAAGAATATCGAATCTATGACAAATTGTAACATTAAACTGGATAATGGAGGGTTGGTTTTGTAAAAGAGAATGGTAAATCGGTTAACTCAGTAAAGGTTTGTATCAAACTTCAGGTCTTGACGATAATTGAGAACGTGAAAAAACTGAAAAATCACATATGTTCAATGCAATTTACTAGGGTAATATCCTGTGTTCCTGTGGACGCAGGCATCGTGGAGGTTTTATGGGAAATCATCGGACAGACGCTCCCGGTGGCTTTTTACTCAAATCCTGGTCCCGCCGCTGTGGCAGCCACGCATTGCGATAATCTCCCGATTAGGTTTTTTACGTAATCCGAGATAAAAGAGGACAATCCTGTTGCAATGCTCAAAGAGCCCCCGATGGGGAAGAGATTACGCAAGGGGGGCGATCATTGAGAGAAAAAGAGGCTTTTTCAAGAGCCTTTTTTTTTATACTTTTCCGGGTGGATACGGTATCCTGTATTATGCCGGTGTGAAATCCAAAATGAAACAACTATAAACAGTTGAATATGGTTTCCTTTGCTTCCGGGGATTCCTATCCTGCTGACTGGCAGGCGCAGCGGCAAAAAAAAAATCAACTGGAATTTATCAGTATCCTACACTCTCTGACCGGAATCATCATCCTCACCTTTTTTAACCGGCACTACCTTGGATGTACAGGAACGCATATGGCTATTGACTGGTACAAGGAATTTGTAAATCTGGACTATGAGCCGGAAAAAGACGATCTTGTTTGCCTTTTCTATTTTGAACCCGCCGCAGGTGTCAGCGGGAAAGAGGCTGTGGGACGTATTGCTTCTGAGAGTTCAACCGGCACATGGACAACCCTCTTCACCATGCCCCCGCGGATGAAGGCCCTCCAGGCGACAGCGTTCGATATTGAGGGTAATGTAGCGAAGATCGCATATCCTCTCGAACTCTGGGAGGAAGGTAATGCGGTCCAGCTGATGAGCGGAATCGGGGGCAACATCTTTGGCATGAAAGCCTTGAAAAACCTCCGTCTGATCGATGCCTCCCTGCCCCGTTCATACCTGAAAAAATTCAGGGGCCCGCATTTCGGCAACAACGGCATACGGAAGATGATGGGAGTCCATGGACGGCCCCTGACCGGTGCTGTGCCAAAACCCAAGATTGGCTTTTCGGCAAAGGAGCATGCGGAAGTCGGGTATGAGACATGGATGGGGGGGTTCGATTTCGTCAAGGACGATGAGAACCTCACCTCCGTATCGTTCAACCGCTTTGAAGACCGTGTGAAATACCTGACAAAACTCCGTCAAAAGGCCGAGAAAGAGACCGGGGAAAAGAAATCCGCGTTCCTCAACATTACAGCCGATGTGGAGACAATGAAAAAACGGGCAGATCTGCTCGCCGAAAACGGCTGGAACTACGCGATGATCGATGTGGTTGTTGCCGGGACCGCAGGTGTCATGACGATGAGGGACTACTGTTCCGATCTCGGCCTGGCGATCCATGCCCACCGGGCCATGCATGCGACCTTCACCCGGAACCGGAAGCATGGTATCACAATGCAGTTCCTTGCCAAGCTGATGCGTCTTATCGGGGTCTCCCAGATCCATACCGGGACCGCTGTCGGAAAGCTGACCGGTTCAAGGCGGGAATCGGTAGCGCTTGCTGACCTGCTTCGGGAGAAGAAGACGAAAGCCGTTGATGGTATGCTGCTCGACCAGGACTGGGGAACGATCAAATCCGCCTTCCCGGTTTCGTCAGGGGGTTTGCATCCCGGGCTGGTTCCGGAGGTGATGGATATCTATGGAACTGAAATGATCCTTCTGGTATCCGGCGGTATTCACGGGCACCCGAAAGGCACCCGGGCCGGTGCAAAAGCAACCATGCAGGCGATTGAAGCATGGCAGGAGGGAATCACGCTTGAGGAGAAGGCAAAGAAGACAAATGAGCTCAGGGAAGCCCTTGGAAAGTGGGGTCACTACAAGCCGGTGTGAAAATACCCCTACGATACTTTTTTCCAATGAACCCCGCATCAGGGTCTCTGTGGGCGGTGAATTCCAAAGGGATGAGACGCGAGAAGAACCAACAGGTACTTCGAGTCATGGAGGGGCAGGATCCCTGATAATGGGAGTGCCTGATCAAGGTAAGTGCGTAGCGTAAAACCTGACCGGCGTTTTGGGCGTTTGGTATCGTAGGGATGACGGTAAAAAAAAGACTGTTCGCTTTTTTTTGATGATTCCGAAATCCAACAAAAAATGATTTTTTCCGGGCCGGTTATTTCCCTTCCCGAATTCAAAAAAACCTTTACAACTTCAATATCCAGTGTTCTTCAAGGACCGGTTGCCCCATTCGTTATTAACATGCGTATCAATAATCTGAAAACCCCTGCTGGCATACAGATGCCGTGCAGCTGCGAGGGTGCTGAACGTCCATAAAACCACGTGTTGATACTTTTTTTCCCTGCAAAAATCGATCACCAGATCCATGAGTTTACGTCCTGCACCCTGTTCCCTCAGTTCCGGTTCGAGGAAATAAAACCGTAATTGTGCAGTTGCCCCGTCTACATGCTTGATGGCGATACACCCTGATGGGACGCCGTAATTTTCAAGAATATACATACAGTCCCTTTTGCTGTCATAATTGTGTACAAAATTATGGACTCCGCCAGTCAGGTATGATTTCCAGATTTCAGAGGTTAACCCGTATTCCGATACATATAACGACAGTTGCCGGGATACTAGAAAGTCCAGATCCGTTTTATGGAACGGTCTGATGGTTATACCGGCTGCCTTTGCCAACCGTTGTTTTTTGTTATCATGGCCCTGTAATTTTTTATTGCCTCGATCAAAGTCCGTCAGAAGTCATCAGGTATTGCACCCGATAACGGTTTCCTTTTTTCTGCGGTTTGTTCACATATAGTGAAAAATGTTCCCATTTATTTCCGGGCCGGGTTTTCTGAAAGAAAATTCCAGAACCGGTTAGATTTTTCTGGAAAATGTTCCGGAAATATTTTTTTAAATTATTTACCGGTTCACGAGAAAATAAAAAATTATTCCAGAACGGCTCTTAACATTTCACAGTAATTACTGTTTTTCTTCAGTTTTTCCTACCGAATCCTTCCTGTTCATCACCGGGAATACCGCCACACCCTGGATCCGGAGAGTATGCCAATATGGGGTCTGCGACCCTGATCTCCGCTTATAATGCCCGGTTTGCCAAAAGGGGCATTTTTAAAAAACCCTGAAAAACGCCCGGATTCCATCGGCAGTCTATATGGTGTTGTTTCTGCAAACGGAGTTCATTCCGCCGTTTTTATGATCTGGGTTGATTTTCCATTTTGACAAGGGATCTGGACAAATGGCAGGTGTCTAAAAAAAAGGCTCTCTAAAACGCAATACGGGGGTCCGGAGGGGATTATATGCGGCTCAATTTAAGCCTATTTTGGCAATGCAGGCATGCTGTGAGGCGGGTTTGCCGTCGGAGAATAGCTCTTGCGACGTTGGTGGTTAAGGCGGGGATTCCTGCTGCAGTGGGGTGGTTAATGAAATTTACCAAGAAGAATTTCGGGAAAATAATTTTTTAAAAATTTTGTCGGTTTTTCCTGTAAGTTTTTTTACCAATAAATCCGGGAAATCACCCTCTGTTTTATTGAATTTGCACTTTAGAAACGGACGTGAATTTTTTAAATTCACACCGGAACAATGAAAATCGCATATATTAGGGCTCCCTGCCTCAGGGCCTCTTCGAGGCATGGTGGGGCAGTCCCGTGTATTACAAATGCTCCTGGTAATGACCCCCCCCGCGGTGGCGCCCCTTTCAGGTGCGGTGGCGTTCATCCAAATAATTGAGAGAGTGAAAAACCTAAAATCACAGTATTTCGTGAACGTTTTCTGGATCCCGGTGGCCGGATCGGGCACAATTTTCCGGAATTTTCAGTCTCACGTTTTGTTCCGGTCGTAACGTTCATTACCTCGCTCTCCAATCGGACTGTATGCATGACATCATCAGCAGCAAAAAGATGGAGAACGGCATTGTCGTTTTCTGGGAAGAGAAAGGCGAGAAGAAGTACGAGTCATTCAATTACCAGGAACTCATCGACATGAAGATCAACGCGCTGGACCTTCTCGACAAACCAAAATCGTACAAGGTTGACAAGGCTGCGCACAAGCTCATTGTCAAGAAATAACCTCTGCTTCCCTTTTCGGGCTTCGGGACGAATCCTGGGAAAGGCTCCACACAAAACATATAAGTGTATAAGCAAACACTTATACAGAATTCCATGGAGCCCTGCAACAAATGTGAAGTATGTACCAAACTCTGTGAGATCGTCCCGCAGATGGCCTCAACGTTTAAGGCTCTCGGCGACTTGACTAGGCTCCAGATAGTCTTCCTTCTGTCAACCGACACGAGCGGGACGCTTGGCGTCTCCGAACTTGCGGCCCGGCTGAAAGTTTCCCAGCCCGCGGTCTCACAGCACTTAAAAACGCTCAAGGCCGAGGGGCTCGTAGAGTCCCGCCGCGAAGGGTTCTACATCTTTTACACTGTCAACCGCGACCGGGTGGTGGAGTTCAAAAAACATTTTGAGCTTTTGCATTCGACCGTGATGGCAAACTGCAACCGGGAGATGCTCCGGAGGACTACCCGCGACCGCGTTATCAGGGCCTGTGTGATATTCTACTCGTACTCCGGCATAACAAGGGGCGTTGCTGAGGGCATAGGGAATGCCAGCGGGTGCGATCTCATCGAGGTGAAGACAAAGAACCCGTATTCCTCGTTCTCTGTCTACACAACGGGTGTCCTGCACTCGCGGAAGGAGGCCTGCGACCCAATCGAGCCGGAGGTGATCGATGTCTCGGGCTACGATTTCCTGATCATCGGAACACCGGTCTGGGCATGGAAGCCGTCGCCGGCAATCAATGCAGCGGTCCGGGCGCTCAAAGGCTGCGAGGGAAAGATGGCCGTGATCTTTTCGACCTGCTCCAACCAGCCCGGGGAAGCCCTGCCCATACTCAGTAAAGCGTTATCAGAGCGCGGAGTCAGGATCATGGCAGAGATCTCGCTGGATGCACAGGACACGAAGAACCCGGATGCCGGGGGCGAACTGCTCCGGCAGATCCTCGGCTCAGACCCCGTGAGGTCGTACGTTGATAAAAAAAACCAGGAGATCAACGGGATGAACGTGATGTGAAATCATGAAGACCATTATTATTTACCACTCCTATTCCGGGAACACCCGGAGCGTGGCTGAGAACGTCCACGCAGCCTTCGGGGGAGACCTCGTTGAAGTGAAATTGACCCGTGACTATTCCCGGCTTACGGCGTACACCCTTGGCTGTTACCGGGCAATGAAGGGCATGTGCGATCCCATCGAACCGGAAACGGTCGATGTTGCAGCCGCTGATGTCATCGTCATCGGCACCCCGGTCTGGGCAGGAAGGGCAACGCCTGCGATCAATGCAGCGGTTGCAGCGATCGAAGGCTGCAGGGGTAAAACAGCGGTGATCTTTGCAACCTGCGGGAAAGACGGGGGGGAGACTCTGCCGATTATAAAGAACGCACTTGCGTCAAAAGGTGTGACGGTCCGCGGCGAATTCGTGTTCGACAGACATGCTATAACGGACCGGGACCGGATCAGCGCGATGATATCTGCGATACAGGCAGCGGGGAGTATTCCGTGAAGACGATCATTTACTACTTCAGCGGCACCGGCAACTCGCTCGCGGCTGCAAAGAAGATCGCTGCCACCCTGGGGAACTGCGAGCTGGTCCCGGTAGCTTCACTGCAGAAGACGACCGGGGTTATCCTTCCCCCTGCAGAACGGATTGGGATTGTGTGCCCGGTCTATTTTTCCGGCCTGCCCGTGATGGTGGCTGAATTTGCAGGACGTCTGGATGCTGGTGCTGGTAAGTATGTCTTTGCCGTTATCACCCATGGCGGGGGCGGGGAGTCCGCAGCGCTCCGGCAGCTCGACTCTCTCATCCGGAAGCGGCAGGGACGGGGACTTGATGCAGGATTCGGCGTCGCCATGCCCGGTAATTATATCCTGATGTATGAATCCCCGAAAGGAAAAGAACAAAAAGAGATCCTCGCAAGGGCAGACGCAGAGATCGCTGTTATAACCGGACCGGTCAGCAGGTGCGAGAGCGGCAAATTGCCCTCTTCGCTTGTATCTCGCGTGCTGTATACCCTGATCTACCCGTGGTTCGCCTCCCATGTCCATACTGATGACAAAAAATTCACGGTGAATGACCAGTGTACTTCCTGCGGGACGTGTGCAGCAGTCTGCCCGGCCGATAACATTGAAATGATCGATGGCAAACCTGTCTGGAAACACCATTGTGAACTCTGCTGCGGGTGCATCCATAACTGCCCGGTGCAGGCCATCCAGGCAGGTGCAAGGACGGAAAAACGGGTGCGGTACCGGAACCCGGATATTACTGTTGCCGAACTGAAACTCCATGGGGAAAAAGAACCATGAAGACGATCATCTACTACTTCACCGGCACCGGCAACTCCCTCGCTGCTGCAAGGAAGATCGCAGCAGCGCTGGGAAACACCGAACTGGTGCCGGTTGCATCGCTGGTACAGAGGCCGGAACGGGTTGTCCCGGCCTCAGACCGTGTCGGGATCGTCAGTCCCGTGTATGATGCCGGTGTCCCCCGCATAATGGCTGAATTTGCGGAACGGCTCAACCTGTCCCGGGCAGGCTATACCTTTGCTATCGTCACCATGGGAGGAACGGGAGTATCGGCTCTCCACCAGCTGAACGGGATCTTCCAGAAGGGGCAGGGCAGGAAACTCGATGCAGCCTTTGCCGTGAAGATGCCCGGGAATTTTCCTCCGGTCGGGCGGCCTCCGGAAGGAGGAAAGAAGGATGCAATCCTGAAAGCGGCAGACCGACAATTTGCCATCATTGCACAGACCATCGACCAGGGAATCACCGTACCGCCCGGCATCTCCCCCGTATCATCCCTGATGAGATGCCTCCTCTACCCGCCGTTTTTCAAAAATGTCCATACCATGGACAACTCATTCGCTGTCGAGGACACCTGCACGGCCTGTGGGACCTGCGTTGAGGTCTGTCCGGTCGGAAATATCACGATGGAAAAGGAGAGGCCGGCCTGGCACCATACCTGCGAGCTCTGCTGTGCATGCCTGCACTTCTGCCCGGTCCAGGCGATCCAGCTGAACACGATGCAGGGCACGAAAGGACGGGGCCGGTATCGCCATCCGGACCTGAAGGTTGAAGACATGAAAGCCCAGCGGGGCGGTTCATGACGGATTTATGTCCCAGGAATGGCTGCCCTGCCTGCCGGTTATCCGGTGCCATCCGCGGGATGGCGACCGGCAAAGCAGTGCTTTCAGCCCTGGGTCTCTGGCTGATCGCTGCCACCCTCATCAACGGGAAACCGTTCGGGCTCGCACAATTGCACGAGATCACGGGAGGAGCGACAATACTTGACATGACCTTCACCACAAGCCCTTCGCAAGTCTATGCAGTACTTGATGCTCTCGGGCGGTCCGGCCGGGCGTTTGACCTGACCCACATCGTGCCGCTCGACCTCGTCTTCCCGTTCACGTATGGTCTCTTCCTTGCACTCGGGATCTCGTGGGGGCTTTCCCGCCTGCTGCCGGAGGGCAGCCCCTGGCTCCTGCTGAACCTTGCGCCGGTGCTCGCAGCAGCCGCGGACTACGCTGAGAACGCGGGGGTCATCACTCTCCTCCTTACCTACCCTGCCCGGCTCGATTTCGTTGCATGGTTTGTCAGTATCATGTATGCCGTCAAGTTCCTCTTTTCGGCTATCAGTTTCATCACCTTTTTCGCGGCACTTGCCGGCGTGGCGATCGTATCCCTTTCCCGCGGTCGCGGAAGGAGTACCGCATGACAAACAGGCAGGCTGGATTCCCGGTACCGGACAACCGGTACCGGGACACGTTCAACCAGACCATCGGCGAGACGATAGCCCAGGCAGTCCGTATCATCGGGCAGGACCCGGCTCTCTTCATCACCGGCTCGGTCATCCTCCATTACCAGAAGAAGGCGGCGGTGATCCGGAAGCGGCTTGAGCAGCAGGGCCTTCTCGTCCCGCCGGTCATGATCCTCAGCATCACCTCACGCTGCAACCTCACGTGTGCCGGCTGCTACATGCACGGCCGGGAGGAGAAACCTGCGGCAGAGATGAGCCCGTCAGTTCTTGCATCCGCAGTCAGCCAGGCCGCGGAACTCGGCGTTTCGGTCATCGTTATCGCGGGGGGCGAACCCCTCGTCCGCAAGGAGGAGATCCTCGCGCTCGCACGGGCCCATCCCAGCATCCTCTTCCCGGTCTTTTCCAACGGCCTGTTGATCGACGAGACAACGGCCACGGCGATCGCAGCGTGCCACAACATCGTGCCGGTCATCAGCTTCGAGGGGTTCCGCGAGGAGACCGACGCCCGCCGGGGGCGTGGTGTCTTCGACCGGCTCCTCGCCGTTGCCGCCCGGCTGAAGGCACGCGGCGTCTTCTTCGGCTGCTCGGTCACGACAACAAAGGAGAACTTCGCCCGCGTCACGGATCATGCTTTTGTGCAGGAGATGCGAAAGGCAGGTGTCCGGGTCTTTACGTACGTCGAGTATGTGCCGATGCAGAACGGGACAAACGCCCTAATTCTGACACATGAGCAGAAGAAGACCCTGCAGGTCGTGCTCGCGGACTTCAACCATAATTTCCCGGCGCTCTTCATCGGTTTCCCTGGCGATGAGGATACGTACGGCGGGTGCCTTGCAGCGGGCCGGGGCTTCGTGCACGTGAACCCGTCTGGTGGCCTTGAGCCCTGCCCTGCGGCCCCGTACTCGGACGCGAATCTTACTGACGTCCCGCTTGCGGAAGCGCTCCGTTCCCGGCTGCTTGGCCGGCTCCGCGAGACACCGGAAGTCCTTGCCGAGACCAAAGGGGGCTGTGCCCTCCGGGCGAACCGGGCATGGGTGGAGGGACTTTTCAGCCATGAATGAACGCCAACGGGGCTTCCGGAAAGGAGATATCGTGATAACGGCAGAACACAAGAATAAAATTTGATAGATTACTGGAAATCCCAAATGACAAACCAGATACCAAAAGCAGCCCCTGCCCCCCTCTCAAAGATGCTGTTCATACTGACTATAGGGGGAGGATTGGTATTCTGGGCAACCACCATCGCAACTTCCCTGCTTCCCCTCGCTGCGGAGTATAGATCTGCTTATTCAGGCTGGAGCATTCAAACCGTCTGGGTTGCCTCTTTACCCATGGGTATGATTATCGGATTCTGTGTCAGTTATATCCTGCTTGGTTATTTTGATAAGATTCCGGCAAAGAGTCCGATTCTGAAATCCGTACTACTCAGTTTCGTTGCCCTGATAATTGCCATAATCCTGATCGATCTCCCTCAAAGTTTTTTTCGGATGAGTACTCCTTCTGCTGCCTTGTATTACTTCCTTATTGGCGTGATGATTAATGCGGCAAGGTTTCTTTTTCTTGGAACAGTTATTGGCTGTCTATTTAACGAACTCACGCGTTCCCTGTTCAAAGGAGACTAACATGAATTCCATCACGAAGACTGCAGGAATGGCAGGATTCCTGTGTTTTTATTTATTGGGGAATTCACCGTCTGCAGCTGTGTCACACCAAAACATGCCGGAGTTGCAGGAGTTGCAGGAGCTGAATAGAGCCATGAATACCGGTCTTTAGAGGGAAATACCCGTAAAGGAGATGCAGATGAAAAAGCAATCGCCGAATCAAAACAGGATCAGCAAAGGGGAGGAATTGAATTATTGGCCCTGCCGGAGATGGTTATGGTAGTCTGGCTGATACTGAAAGGGTTCAATCCTTCTGTAATCGCTTCCGGGTCTGCCAATAGTGAATACATAAGGGAAGGTGAAAAAAATGGTGCTCTGCAGAAAAGCTGGTAAAAACAAAATAGCCATGAGAATTACGATGGAGTTTCAAGCGATCGGGGTCTATTGACCATCGAGATCGAAAGGGGAGTTAAGGTGGTCACTCTCGCAATTCCCCTGAGTGTGATGCGGGAAGTTTCTCTTCAGAGCAAAAAAATATCTTTCGAGACATGAGGTAAACCATGGAACAAACTGAAAAAAATCCAGACAGCATTCATGCCATAAAATCCCTCGTTATCGTCTTCTCGTACCATCACGGGAACACGGAGAAGATAGGCCGCACCATGGCGAAAGTTCTCGGTGCAGATGTACAAACACCGGAGCAGGTGTACCCGGAGAAACTCCATGAGTACGACATCGTTGGTTTCGGCTCGGGGATCTACAGTGCAACATTCGACCCGTCAGTCCTCTCCCTTGCCGATAGGCTCTCGTACGCTGCGGGAAAGCGGGCATTCCTCTTCTCGACCTATGGGGCCCCTGCCTTTATTGCGAACCGAAAATTTATCGAAAAGAACCACGACCAGATCCGAAAGAAACTCCTCCTGAAAGGGTACACGGTCATCGGTGAGTTCGGTTGCGCGGGGTGGAATACGAACAGTTTTCTCACGTTCTTCGGGGGTCTCAACAAGGGCAGACCCGATGCCGAAGACCTCCGGAATGCGGAAGAATTTGCCCGGGACATGGTGCAGAAAGCCCGGGAATAATAGGGAACGTCTACATGAACCGGATAACAAAACCCAGATAAATAGGGGAATAAAATGGCCAGTACAACGAAGGATACATCGTTTGGTAAATCCGTTCGGGAATTCTGGCATGCGCTGCTCCTTATCGTACCCATCACCATCGGGTGGATCTGGTTCTTAACAGGGAATGTACGCCTTCCGCGGGAGAAGAAAGCAGAACAGTTCTGGCACATGAACGCAAAAAACATGGACGCGTTCGCAGAGAACGAGGGACTGAAAAAATTCGAAGCCAGAAGGAATGAAAAACTGGAAAAATACCTCATGGGCAGAGATCGTATTCTTGATTACGGGTGCGGGACAGGCACACTCTCTCTCAAACTCGCGGGCAGGGTAAAAGAGATCCATGGCATCGATTTTGCGTCCGGCATGATCGAGATTGCCCAAAGAAAAGCAGCGGAGAGCGGGGTTGATAATACCTGTTTCATGCAGGCAACCATCTTTGATCCGCGGTTGGAGATGGGATCCTATGATGCAGTCCTTGCATGGGGTATCCTGCACTTGGTCGACGACCGGGAGCAGGTGGTGAACCGGATATACGAGTTACTGAAACCGGAAGGACTGGTCGTCTCCGCAACAGAATGCATGGGTGAGAAAAAGACCCCGATAACGTCCTTGTTATCCTTCTTAATGAAGATTGGAATCTTTCCTATTTCGTTAAAGTTCTTTACCGTTGCTGAACTGGAAGAATCCTTTACTGTATCAGGCTTTCAGATAGTTGAAAAAGAGATCATGGGAGATAACCCGGTCTCCTGTTTCATTGCAGCAGGTAAGATGCATTGAAATGACAGACCATACCGCTGATGGAACCCTTAAAAGAACGGCAGGAATCGCAGGACTCGCCTTCCTGGTTATCGTCATAGGTTATACCCTCACCTGGATTTTTGTATACTCCCGGCTCATTGCAGCAGGAGATGTCACCGCAACAGCCGGTAACATTATGGTACATGCGTCGCTGTTCCGTATCGGTATAGCCGGGGACCTCTTGATTGTAGTCAGCGGGATTGTCCTGAGCGTGGCCCTCTACATCCTCCTCAAACCAGTAGACCGGAACCTTGCATTGCTTGCGCTCGTCCTGAAGCTGGCAGATGCCGTCCTTGCGGCAGTCACCGTGTCCCTGAGTTTTATTGCTGTAGAGATGCTCACCGGAGAAGCCTTTATTGCTGTACGGAATCCGGAACAGGTACAGGATCTCGTAGGATTGTTTTTGAGCCTCCATGCTGCCGCATCGACGATTCCCCTGGTTTTCACAAGCCTTGGATTTATCGTCTTTTTCTATCTTTTTTTGAAATCAAAGTACATTCCCGGCATACTGGCCGGTTTTGGCATTTTTTCTTATGGACTCCTCCTCATCTACTCGTGTATCACAATTCCTGATGCACTACCTGCAGCCTCCCTGCTGGACACGTTTGATATCATCATTTTTGCACCGAGCATTCTTTTTGAACTGACGATCGGCCTGTGGCTTTTGTTGAAAGGCGTAACAGTCCCGCCAAGGGGCAGATAATGAATACTGCAGAAATACCCTTGCAGCCGGACAAAGTCCCGGAAGCGTCAGGGGAACCTGAATAGTATCTGCCCGGGCAAAAATTCATGAAGGCTGCCGTTTGACAGACACCGGACCTCACGGTTGACTGCCAGAATCGCAACCCTTAAAGAGCCGTGGCACCCTGATAGACTTTTAAGAATCACATGGCACAAAAGGTGAATAAC
>ERZ795054.1336-NODE-1336-length-23895-cov-5.522609_pt1 | contig 23895 bp, 23 predicted proteins | sample MGYA00375138_ERZ795054 | MGnify/ENA primary metagenome ERZ795054 (study PRJEB30183, sample SAMN05720215) | anaerobic digester metagenome | isolation source: active sludge of municipal wastewater-treating anaerobic digesters | place: USA | collected 2014-12-23 ... | reverse complement strand
GATGTATGACGCTCCTTTTTAATTTCAGAGGTAAAGTCGGGAAAAGAATTTCGGCCGGTCTGACTGCAGGATCGGAAAGGAGTTCTTTGATTTTTACCCAGTGTGCTATTCCACCCGTAACAAGGATTTTTTTATAAATCTCTGCAATTCTTTTAAGGCGTGCCGCCATCACGAATTCCCTTCGGCTGTCTACATAAGGATCTCTTGTTTCTGCAGCATGGTTTTCATTTCCCGACACATAATTCTGAAGATTGAATGATGAATGTACGGGTTCTTCAACAAGCAGGATTTTATCAGGTTTGGCCGACATCTCATCCATATCTATTCCAATAACAGGGATGTCAAGTTCGACAGAACAACGTATGGCTTCAATTATCGAGTCTGTTGCAGAGAGTGCTACCAGGTATTTACCGGAAAAATAAAGCAGCTTTTTCAGGAGATCAGCAGAAATATCCGACAATGGTTTGTAAAGGTTTTCCTGGAGATTCATAGCATTTTTTGCAAGGTCGGGGTGAATAAATCTGTTTTCAATCAATAATCCAAGCATACAGGGCAGCCAGGTTCCCGTTCTTCTGCATATTCCGAGTTCTTTCATCCAGGCTACCAGTTCGGCGACTATATGCGGACCAAGCTCGACAGCAATTGCTTCTGGTCTCGTTTCCCTGGCTGAGCACAGATAATTCACCTCTCTGGCAAAAACTGCACGGTTGTGAATTGCGGGTACCCCAATTATTTCGCTTCGGTTGATCTTTATTATCGGATACATGGCTAATTTTTTATCAGGAAGCTGTCAGAAAACATTATTCTGAATGCCATTTTCAGATGTTCAGGCTTAATACCGGTATAAAAGTTGTGCAGGTCGATATCGAAAGGCTTATCCTGGCTGGATTCCAGCAGACTGCCGGTGCCACCTGTTTTATCGAATATACTCAGTTTTGAAGCCCATCCGAACAGGTAAATTGCATCACGGGGAGTTATACCTCCGGGTTTGCCTCCATGTTCCGTCCAGAGTGCCCAGAAAAGGTCGATGAGCTTATCGACTTCATTCCTTATGTCTTTACACTGGTCCCTTATTATGTTGTCTATCTCCTCCTTTGGAGGATATCGCAATGTTATGCGCGGGCGCATCCTGGAAAGGATGAACTCGGGGATCAGATTCAGATCAGTGGTATTTGTTGCCGCGACAAACCTGAATCCTGGACGCGCATGAATACGTTCACCAAGAAGAGTGGAATCAATATATCTTCTTTCATCCAGGACGCTTACAAGTAAGGCCAGTGCACGTGGCCTTATCTTTCCTATCTCATCAATGAAGCATATCCCGCCATTGTTCATCGCCGTGACAAGGGGTGAAAGAATATAATCCATTACCGAATTGTTATTGTCACTGAATCGTACCGTACAGGCAAGGTCCTCGGCGGTGACATCTTCATGACCCTGAAAAATATATAATTGTCGCCCGGTTCTTCTGCTGATCTCATAAATCAGACGGTTTTTGCCTGTCCCCGGTTCGCCGATCAGAAGAGGGCACATTGGAAGAGCATATTCACCGGCCATCCATGCCGCGGTAAGCTGGCCTAATTCATTTTCCCTTCCGAAAAACCCGGTGAAGTACCTGTTCTGAGGAGAGAAAGGCTCACTCTGAAATACGGTTTTATTATTGATTATAAGCTTACGGTCGTTTGACATATTATTAAATTTTAGATTTTTCAGGCAGCTGAAGCATTAAATTGTCTTTGTGGGAAGCAGGATAATAATCGGGGAGAGGATTCTTTTTTTTCATGGTTTTCTATTTTGGTTTTTTCTCATTATCGGGCATAGCTTCGCTGTTGCTGTATATCATATATAGACAGAAGGAGATAATTCCTGACGAAAAAATCAGGATTTTTTATTGTATCAGCAGGTCAATAAATTAGCAGACCTGAAGTTACATTCCGGAATCGTATGTAGCCCGGATAGTTTTTAAATTGCAGGGAGGTATTAAAAGTTTGTAGTACATGCGAATATATCTGTGCGGTGCACTGTGGGTCATGATCTGTTGAGTTCCCTGGCAACAGCCTCAGCGAGTCCGCGCATATATCCTATTGCATAAAGGTTTCCAAGAGTTGTATAACCCCCTCTCATTCCGGCTTCGATCTCGGTTGCCATTACCGGGACGTGATCGGGTCTCATTGGTCCGTCAAAACCAATTTCTATATAAGCTTTCATAGCTTCGTACATATCAATATCCCCTTCATCATGGAAGGTTTCTGTGAAATGAGTACTCGGTCTGACCCCGCTCAGATCCTTTACATTTCTGAAGTGAACAAAATTAATCACATCTCTGCCCCATTTTCTGACCTGGACGGGAATATTTACAAGATCGGGCATTCCCATATAATTTGCCTGGCACATTGTGATCCCGTTACAGGGTTTGGGATACATTGCCAGAAGGCGGTCATGACTGGCTACGGTGTTCATGATCCGGGATATTCCCTGAATAACATCCACCTGCGGGTCATCAGGATGCATAGACATTCTCATTCCAATCTTTTCTGCCTCCGGCATTACAGCTTTAACAAAATATTCAAGGGTAGTCCACAAGTGTTCTTTTGAAACCTCGCCATATTCTGTCATTGGAGCCGGTTTCATTACCTCATAATCAAATTCAAGCATCAGCGCGCCTCCCCTGCCGGGACGTTCCTTGTTTGTCCGTGCCCAGCTTATTACAGGCATCCAGTTATAGCAGATTATATCAACATCGCCATACTTTTTCAGATTTTTAATGAAGGTTATGAAATTCGAGATCTCCTCATCCCGGCCATCCAGCCCAAGCTTGGTTTTTGTACCGAGTGAGGGAGGTCCCTCAACAACATACCATTTAATTCCCAGTTTGTCCCAGGTTGCTTTTGTGGCTTTTATGACTTCAGGATCCCACGGATTCATTCCTTTAATCCATTCCACTCCTGAAACTGCATAGTTAACAGCCAGTTGTTTTGCAAACGGAACTTTCGGCGATGTCGGGCCATTAAGAAATGCAAATTTGATCCCGGCATCCTTTAAATACGGCTTTGGAGCCTTACCAGTTATTTTACTTTTCAAAGCTGATTTTGTGCAGGCGGTAGTTAATCCTCCCAGGGTTACTGCTGCTGCTAGTCCCGTACTTTTCTTAATAAAACCTCTGCGGTTATCTTTCATGGCATCTGATTTATTTCATTTTTAGCTGGTTACTTCACAAATATATAAATTATTATATTCCTTAGTCTGCTTTAGTGATAACCTTAGTGATCCTACTTTATAACTCACCCCTAAATCCCTGCCTGCGCTGTCGCTTCGGCAGGCAGGCCCCAGGGGGGACCTTTGAGTCTGAGCGCCCCCCCGGGGGTAAGGAGTGGCAAGAAGGGCAGGGATTATTAAAGTTGATTTTACTGAGTTCTCTAATGTGGTATATTTTGTGTTCATAAAATTAAGTATCGGTTGCCGTACTTAAGTGATTTATGACCTGAGCCTTTTCGGAAGGTTCAAATCCCGGATCTGATCAAGAACCTTCCGTTCATTAAGATATTTCTCCGTTATTGCATTATATTGTCTGTTGTTCATTAACCGGGTTATGACCATGTTCCTGAGGTTATGCCGGTCAATATAAGAGATCCTCACAGGATCTTTTAAGTCCAGTATTCTCTTTGTCCCTGATTCCGCTTCGATCTGTTCAACTTCAATGAAATCCTTATTTGAAGTATAGAAGAAACCATTCGGAAATGCTTTATCGGGCGGACATTCAAAACAGAACTCATTTTCAACCGGAAAACAGTGAAGCCTTGACAGAAGCTGACCTGTTTCAGCTGATACAAAGGCCACAGTCCCATCAGAACTACCTGAAACAAGAACTGTATCATTATTGTTCATACAAATGCTCCATATCCAGTCCTCATGAACCTTACTGTGAAATAGTACTTCCCCGGTTGAAATAAGATGGCATTTGACAGAACCATCCATGCTGCAGGACCAGACCCGCGTTTCATCCTTTGAGATCCTGACATCCATAGCCTCATTATTGCTGTGGAATAACTCCCTGATTACCACTCCGGTAACCTTGTCAAAGACGCGAATGAAACCGTCCGTTGCCGATAGTGCAAAGAGGTGTTCCGACAGGGCTATCTTGCGGATATTGGCATTAATTTCACAATAGGTAAAGAGGATTCTGCCGGTACGCTTATCAAATCTGAGTGCCATACCATCGTCAGAGCCCGAGTATATGAATTCACCGTCAGATGCGATATCGATACATTGAGGTTCCTTTCTTGGTTTGAAATGCCTGTAGAAAGCCACGACACTCTTCGATGTCAGGTTCCATCGCCTGCCTTTGTTATTGCCTGATAATGACATGTCGGAATCATATGATGCCGTTATAAGATGAGACTCACCAAGATCAAGGTAGCATGACGGACTGCGCCCTGTAACGCCAAGCATTATATCATAAGTGCCATTTAACAGGTCGAATCGCCGGTAAGTGCCATCCCAGGAAGCCGTGAAGAAATATTTGTCATCTGATGTGACCGCGACCATCCTGATTGAGTCCTTATGCCCGATATAACGGCACCGAAGAAGCTCCAGTTTTTCAAGGTCAATAACCCGGATGTATCCATGATTGCTAAGATAGGTGATGATCAGGTATTTATTATTGTGAGTCAATTTTACTGATCTTATTCCATATAAAGCACAGGATGGTTTGAAAGCATGCGTCAGGACAGGGTTATTATCCTTCTCCTCATTCTTATAAATAGCCAGCTCAGACCTTCTGCTTCCTGGTTTTAAGGTAATATTGTCCTTCATCAGTTCGCATTTTTATATTCTTTGAGAATTTCATTTTTAAGAGATCTCAGGCTGGCCTTTAATTCTGCAATCTCACTTTTAAGCTTATCCGAATGACTGCTGATATTTTCCAGGGCTGATCTGAATTTCTGTGCCCTGGTCTCATCTGTATACTCATCCTGGATGAGTTCAAGGTTTGTAAGCTGAAAGCTGATTTGTGATATCTCGGACCTGAGGAATTCCAGTAATCCTGTCATTTGAGTCCCCGTTCTGATCATGAATTCCAGGCGGTTTCCGGTCTCATAGTTTTCAGCATCGATGCCAAGGATTGTACAAATTCTGTTATAAATCCCTTTGATCTGATCCAGATTGGGCAGGTGATATAGCAACATGCTGGGGGAATAGGAATATTGTTCTTCTTTCGTTGAGCTCATGCTCCTTAACCACAATTCATCAATCTCCTTTTGCTTCTCCTGATCAAGTTTGTCATAACCGGGACATGTATCGGTATGGCAAAGCAGCCATATTTTCCTCAATAGTGATTTTACTTCCTTTTTATACCTGTTTTGAAATTCTTCATTTGTAAATGTATCAGAAGATCCGTAAGATTCAGGGCTTATACAATTCAAGCTGCGGGCTATGCTGTTCCGGATCTCATTGTTATTCAGTTCTGAATTCTTCATTCTTTCTTCTGCGATTGTCAGAAGCTCTCTAAGTCCAGAGCCCGGTTTCTCCTTCATTAAAGTAAGGACAATACGGAGTTTTTCTATCCGGAAAATCAAACCGGCCTTCTCAGCTTCTTCTTTCATGAATAAAGAAAAATATTTATCTTCAGTGTTCAGGTTGAAGCGCTTCTTTTGCTCAAGCTGAAACAAAAAATCATCGAGCTCGGACGACTTTTCAAGCCATCTTATTTTGAGGGTGTGATATTCTGCCCTCTCTGAAGCCGATGCCTCTGCAAGGATCAGAAGTTCATCATTCCCCATATCTGAATAATGTAGTCCTGTTTGTCCGGTCCCACAGAGGAACTTCCTCCCCGGAAGCAGTTCTGTTATCAGGAAATCAACAAGGCTGTATGTGATATTTCCGGTGCTTTGCACGGTATCTCTGATCAGGGTTAGATATTTTCCCGTATCAGGTCTGAAACCCCTGAAATATTTATCGGTCAGCTCACTATTCCGGAGTAATGATTCCAGACTTAGCTCTATATTGTTCATTGAGTGTCCGGACACTCTGAAAATGAGGTTTTCCCATTCGGCTTTGATCATCAGGGAGATCAGGTCAGGAAGCGGTAGTCTGTAAAATTCTCCGAACCTTAGCGCCTGTCCGGGAGTAAGACAAAAGTGATTCTGGTTATTGTTGAATATCCCCACCAGTTCATCCTGGGATATATTCAGTACCGGTCTTTTATCATGAAGGAGCAGCGGATTGCTGTAATCCCTGCATAATCTGTTCAGCTCTGGTTTTTTATGACCTGGACTGTTGGCGATCTGAAGTATGTCATCAGAAAGCAGCGTGGTTTTGTCGCTTGTGAGTTTCATGGCATAATCTGGTTGGTTTATATAAATTATATGTGGCAGGACATACTCCTGACGGAAATTTCATGTTTTTCTTTTTCAGGGGGATAACGGTACCTTTTTAGGGTTAAATTTGGAACAGGTTTAACATGATAATTATTTAACCAATCTTGCTGATATTATGGGAACTCAGATAAAGAATAACTCCGGGGCAGAGCCGGTAAGGATCCTCGTTGTATCGCAGACTTACAGACACTTCGTTGGATTTGAGAACTTTGGTCAGGATGTGGCAGATCTCGAAGATCTGCACTCCCGTAAAATTGAAAGAAATGGTGAAGAATTCAGGAAAAAATTTATTATTGAAAAATTCTTCCGTGTCAGAAACAGGGATTTCAGGGACTTAATAAATGATATCTCATCCGGGGAATACGACATTATACATTTTTCGATGCATGCACATGGTGGGATGGTCTATTTCACTGAAAATGCTCTCATTAGTTATGAACAGTTTATATCAGCCTTTGATGACATCCACAGAACTGCAGTTGTCATACTTAATATCTGTTATTCTGCCGGGATAGCAGAACGAATCTCCTCAAAAGTACCCATGGTTCTCGGGTGGGAAGAAAAGGTAACAGTAGATAGAGCAAAAGACACATCAACCTCTTTCTATACTCCGCTTTTTAATGGGTCCCCGGTATCGGACTGTTTCTCCCGGTTAAAGGAAAATCGTGAAGCAAACTGTAAGATTTTTATGGATTCTGACCGGTTGGATAATCAGAGGAAACAGGACAGGCCTGATTTTAATGATGATTTAATAAACAAGACCGGATCTGAAAATCAAGTTGTTTCAGATACAAAAAAGCCAGTAAGGAAGATACGAACGGTGTTTATTACTTTACTGGCACTATTTATTATGGTAATGACCGGGATTTTTCTCATGAAATCTAGAAATATCGGATCACCCGGGCATGAATCCGACAGTTTGCAGATAATTTCACCCGTCTCCGGATCCGGGGTTGTGACAGGATCAAAATTTGTTCTTTCGGCCAAAGTGCGTGCCGGCGGTACTCCATGGATTTTTGTTTTACCTCCTGCCGGAACAGTATGGTGGCCGCAATATGAAGGGCATCTTAAAGAAAGTGGGAACTGGGAGTTTCAGGTACTGGCCGGAAATGAAGCTGATACCGGGCAGTTCACCATGGTAGCAATGGTTATTAAGGATCAGATAGCTGAAGAAATGAAGGCATGGCTTGCTTCGCAGGGTACATCAAATCAAAGTGATCCGCTAACCAGCGAGATTTTGAAGTCATTTTTCTGGTATGCTTCAGATACCGTTGTTGTAACCCGGATTATCGAATAGGATCCCCGAAAAATCAAAACAAATAAAACCTGAATTTTTTAACATAACATATTTCAGCGGATAGCTATTTTTTAATAATTTGGCTCCATATATTAACCAGCAGGAGGAGAACATGGGTGCCGCATTCACTAAAGATAAAGAGCCTGAAGAAGAGCAGGTTGCCAAAAGTATTAAAAACTTTCAGGCAGCAAATAGCTGGATCTCGGATTATCAGGGATCTGGTTATTCCCGGGTAAAGCTTTCCGAGTGCGAAAAAATGACATTGAACAGGGTCGCATTGATAACCAAACTCTTGATAGGGAAACCGGATATGCCAGTCGGAAATCTTTTGGAAATGCCTGATCCCTTCTTCTTCACCTGGGAAAAAACATTTCTTGTTTTCAGGAACAATATCGGCAATCCCGCTAAAATTACCGAAAAAAAAGAAGTCAGTATCGAAAGCTACCTGACCAGGATCCATACTCTTGAGTATATCAGGAAATTACTGGAAATTTGGGACCCTGAAGAGAATGATAATTTTACATCTTTTATATTATATAAGAAAATCGAAGGATTTGTAAGAGAAGAGGAATCCCGAAGCAAAAAGCTGGAAAAATTAACCAGGAGAACAATTGAAGAATTTGAAAGATCCCTCGCCGAACCGCTTACTGAAAGGATGGCAGGAATAATCTATATTGCGATATTATTCATCAGGGATCTTCCTCATAAGATCCTGATATTTTTATATGTGTCTTTTCTTTACAGGAAGCAGGAAAACATTAACTGGGACAAATTCATTAAGAAAGGATTTTCAAAAACTCTCTGGGAATTATATAATTATATTTGTAAGCAGAAAACTAATAAAGAGTTTGATACTTTGTTCCGCGAATTATATGGAGAAGTAATTTTAAAGACGCCTGTCAGTTATTATTACAAACGCAAGTCCTATGATCAGCTTTTATCACTTACAGGCCGTGAGAAGCCTGTCGGAGATGTAGTTTTACGAACATTTTTTCATAATTATTATAAGGGGAAGTCAGGAAAGCCTGATCTTAATAAAATAAAGCAGGTTTTGGAGAAATGGGTCAGCAGGATCAAATTTGAAGCACAACAGGTATTGATTGATAAGGAAAGATTTCTTGATTTAAATGATATCATGAAGATTTCATGACCGGTCAGTTCGGATAATTTTAGTTGTATGGACAAGGAAGAACACATCAGCATTAAAGATCTGATAAATTTTGCAAAAAGGTCAGGCCCGGACACAGTGAAGGATGAGAATGAAATGGCTGAATATGAAAGAATCGCACTTCATCTCGGGGATTGCGCAGAATGCCTGGAGCGTCTGGCAGAAATAAGATATACGATATCGGACTACGATAAAGTTTGGAGTAAAATCTTCCCTTCCGGAGCCTTTGATGTTATCGAGCAGAAAGCCATACCTGAGTCAAAAGTCCTGGACTGGATCTCAGAAGCATCTATTATAAGAGAACTGGAAGAGATGCTTGCTGATATCGGGAACATGATCAGGACAAATTTAATGAGCCTGGCCGGTTATAACATCCCTGCAATGAAAACAACCTATGGAAGTTCTGAAATCGATTCTGTGCCGATGTATTATTTAAAATCTTCAGAAATAGATTTAATTGATAGTGTTGAATTAAAGGATAATAATTTAGTCTTTCATTTCAGCACTGATACGGGGTATAATAAGATATGCATCGCCGGACCGGATCAGATACACGGGATTGCCGATATTATTAATTACAATCCCGGAGAATATTCCGCAACATTTTCCGGGATCAATTCAAAACCTGAAGGATTGTTTGTCCACCTTTATTAAAGATGTTATTTGACTATAACAAGGCTGCAGTTGTCGGCATTGCAGATGCTCTGCCCGACAGGGGAAGTAAGATTAATTGTGTACCTGACCAATGCTGCATTTTCAGGTGAAACCGCATTTATTGTGAACAATTTCCACCCGGTATTACCTGTAGTCAGTTTGTCACTGTTTAAAGTTTGGACAGTAACTCCTGCTGAAGTTTTAAAAGTCAACGTTATGTATGCTGAAGATCCTGTGACCCAGTTTTCTCCTTCAGGGGTTCGCAGGTAAATCTCAGCCCTGTAATTTGTAGAGGATTTACAGCCTGTTTCCTGATAAGGTTTTGTATATGAATTTTTTCCAGTCTTAGCCGTATAGATCCAAAATCCACAATTCCCTGTTCTTGCTGCTGTACTTGTATTTATAGCGCCAGATTCATCGGGGGACCAGTCATATTTCCATCCGATCCCTGGAGTTGTTCCATCAGGAGGAGTAGATTCAAGATCGCCATTCTTCAGCAGATTCTGTGCTTTTACACTAATCCCTGTCATTAAAAGGAATAAAATTCCTGTGATGATTTTTGTCTTCATGGCTTTTGGTTTTTGGTTCAACGAAAGGTATGAAAATACCGGCTGATTTTTTATGTCTTTTATCATGGACTTTTACTATCTTTATGTAAACAGGAAATTCCAGGTTCCAGGTTCCAGAGTTTCAGAGTTTCAGAGTTTCAGAGTTTCAATGTTCCGGAACTTTGAACCCTGAACGCGGAACCCTGAACCTTAAGCCCGTAACATTTCTATCATCTCCGTTATCGCCTCCACATCGGCAATCTCCTTAATAGGCGACAATCCCACCCGTGCCCTCACTTTGTTCAGATCATCCTCCGGAATAAAATCTTTACCGATGAGGACCTGATAAAGGATGGCTGACTTCAGGGTATTGGCTTTTATCCTGAAAGTATGCTGACTGTATCGCGCCGGGAAAAGATGAACAAACCTTGTCCCTTTATCGGAATATTTTAAGGTCCAGCGAGAACCATCAGATAAGGAAACTATCCTGTGACTGCTGTAACTTTCTCCTGCCCATAATCTGAAATCAGTACGACCTGTTAGTCCGTTTGAACTGATAAAGTTGTCGATTTCCAGAAAGATCCCATCCGGGGAGAGTTCGCCTTTGTAAATATCCATTACACATGATCCGAGACGTCGGAGCTCCTTCAGGAATTCTGCTGATCCCGGAAAACTCTCTTCTTCTGACCGGAGATTCGTAAATTCCTTTATAAACGGAAGATAATGTTTAAGTGGATTAAACAGTATCGGCTCAGGTATTTGCAAACCTGTGATCATAGACAGACTAAAGATAAAAGTTAACAGGCAAAAATGCACATAACATTCAGAAGCTGAATTTTTCAGAAAAATATAACCAAAATGTAAAATAAAGCCAAATAATTAAGGAAAAAATTAACTTTAGGGATCACAAAACAGAATACATATACGATTATGACTTCCGGTTCAAGACATAATTTCAGGGAAACGATCAATCATCGTCAGCCTGAAAAGGTAGTTGTGGATTTCGGATCCACATCAGTAACAGGTATTCATGTCCTTATAGTCGAAAAGCTTCGCGAGTATTACGGACTTGAGAAGAGACCGGTAAGGGTATTTGAGCCTTACCAGATGCTCGGAGAGATTGATGATGAACTTATCCGTGAAATGGGTATTGACGTCCTTGGTATATTTGGGGAAAACAATATGTTTGGTATCAGAAACACCGGCTGGAAGGTTCATAAAACGCCATGGGGGCAGGAAGTTATGTTCCCGGGAGAATTCAATTATTCTTTCTCGGCCGGCGGAGATATTCTGATCCATCCGGGGGGCGACACTTCAGTTCCTCCGTGCGCTGTGATGCCCGGGTCGGGATACTTTTTTGATGCTCTCAACAGGCAGGAACCGATTGATGAATCAGCCCTGAGGGTTGAAGATAACCTCGAGGAATTCACTGAAATATCAGATCACGATCTGCAATACTGGAAAAAACAGGCCGAATCAGTAAGCAATGCAGGTAAAGGTATTGTTGCATCCCTCGGAGGAACAGCGCTTGGAGATATTGCTCTCGTACCGGGGCTGCAGCTGAAGGAACCAAAAGGTATAAGAGGCGTTGAAGAATGGTATATATCCACAGTTATGCGCGAAGATTTCGTTAAAGAGATCTTTGACAGACAGTCAGATATAGCTCTTAAAAACCTTGAAAAGATAAATAACGCAGCCGGTAACCTGATCGATGTGGTTTTTGTCTGTGGTACAGACTTCGGGACACAGAATTCAACGTTCTGCTCGCCTGAAACATTTGCACGGGTGTGGATGCCATATTATCAGAAGATCAATAACTGGATACATCAGAATACAGGATGGAAAACTTTTAAACATTCCTGTGGATCAATTGATTCACTGATGGAGCTTTTTATTGAGTCGGGATTTGATATAATCAATCCTGTTCAGATAAATGCCGCCGGAATGGATCCGGTTATGCTGAAGAAGAATTACGGCAGCAGGATCACTTTCTGGGGTGGAGGAGTCGACACCCAGAAGACATTTCCATTCGGAACTCCTGCACAGGTTAAGGATCAGGTTAAGCGACAGTGTGATATCCTTAATAAAGACGGAGGATTTGTCTTCAATACGGTTCATAATATCCAGGCAAATGTGCCTTTTGAAAATGTTGTTGCAATGCTGGAGGCCCTGAAAGAATTGTAAACCGATAATAATTATAAGTTTTCGCGGAATGCGAAGAAGGGCCGTCTTATAAATTTTATGACCAGGAAGATTTTCATCACTTTATTTCTTGTGTTTGGCACACTCCTTCTGGCTGCCCAGTCAGAAAATAATTTTGTCTCAGCGGATGAGATGAATGCGATATTCAATGAAATAAAGACTCCGTTTAAGTATGGCCTTGTACTGGTTCCTGCTGATGATTCGCGGAAAGCTGACTGCCCTGTACTATTCCGTAAAGGGGGGAACTGGTATATGACCTATATTGTATTCGACGGGCGGGGATATGAAACCTGGCTGGCAAAAAGCAGGGATCTGCTTAACTGGGAAACTTCCGGTCGGATAATGTCATTCAGCGACACTTCCAGGTGGGATTCCAATCAGGCTGCAGGTTACCCCGGATTATACGATACCAGATGGGGAGGAAGTTATAAGCTGAGAAAATATTCCTCAAAGTACTGGCTTTCATATCTCGGCGGCAGAATTACAGGGTATGAATCAGGTTTGCTTTCTGTTGGCATAGCTTATACCAGGAGAAATCCAAGCAAAGCTCATGAATGGAAGCGTCTGGATAAGCCTGTACTAACCCCATCAGATGCAGATACCCGGTGGTGGGAAAATGATAAACTGTACAAGAGCACAATAATCCGGGACAAGTCTCTTTTGACGGGTCATAAGTTCGTTATGTACTATAACGCACATGGGGATAGTATTGAACCTCAAAGTGGAGCAGAAAGGATCGGAATGGCAGTTTCTGATAATATGGTTCACTGGCACAGATTTTTGGAAGATCCTGTTTTAAACCATCACAGGGGGATAACCGGAGACCCGTATATTCAGAAAATTGGCGATATTTGGGTTATGTTCTATTTCGGTGCTTTCTGGCAGCCTGAGCAGAGGATCGCTTTTGATAATTTCGCATGTTCCAGGGATATGGTTAACTGGACCGACTGGGAGGGAGAAAAACTGATTGAGCCAACTGAAGATTATGATGACCGGTACGCTCATAAACCATGCGTTGTCAAATGGAGAGGAGTGGTCTATCATTTTTATTGCGCGGTAAACAGTAAGGACCAGAGAGGGATTGCAGTTGCTACTTCGGTGGAGTTGGGGAGGAGTGCGAAGTGAGAGATGATGAGAGAGGGAGGTGAGGAGAGTGGGAGATGAGGAGAGTGGGGGAAGGGGAGAAGAGGACGAAGTTATTAAGAGCGTCAGACAGTATAATAAACTTAAAATATATAATCGATGAAAAGGCTCCTATTCCTCTTTTTGATAATTACAGGTTGTTCTTTGACCAATGAAGAGATGAGAAGCAGTATCTCTCTGGCTGGTGAATGGAAATTCAGAGTCGATTCTCTTGATGAGGGGATTGACAAACAATGGTATAACCAGTCCTTTGAGGAAACTGTTTCGCTTCCGGGATCGATGGCTGAAAACGGGAAGGGTAATGGAGTTACTTTAAATACGCCTTGGACAGGTGACATAATAGACCGGTCTTATTTCACCGATGAAAAATATGAAAAATACCGGCAAAAAGGTAATATTAAAATTCCATTCTGGCTAAAACCTGTAAGATATTATAAAGGAGTCGCCTGGTACCAGAAAGAAATAGAAATTCCTGAAAACTGGGAAGGAACCCGTGTGAACCTCTTCCTTGAAAGATGTCACTGGGAATCAACAGCATATGTTAACGGGAAGCCTGCCGGAACATGTAACAGCCTTGCAACACCTCATGAATATGATATTACTGAACTTATTACTTCCGGGAAGAACAGGATCAGTATACGGATCGATAACCGTATTATAATACCGGTCGGAATGAATTCGCACAGCATAAGTGATCACACCCAGGGAAACTGGAACGGCATTACCGGAGAGATAAAGCTTGTTGTCACTCCGAGGGTATTCATAGATGACATAAAGGTTTTCCCGGATATTGAAAAGAAAGTTGCGAAAGTTATAATCAGTATCAAAAATCCTGAGAGGGAGAATTTTACCGGAGATCTAAGAATACGTACCCGCACTGTAGGTTCAGACAAGGAGAAAAAGTTTCCTGTAAAAAAGATATCTGTCAGTACGAATTCTGACCAGCAACAGGTCATTTTAAACTATAAAATCCTCAAACCGGAATTGTGGAGTGAATTCAATCCTGTGATATACAAACTCTCAGCAAGTCTGAAAGGTTCTGACAAAAAAACAAATGATTTCATGTCAGTCGATTTTGGGATGCGTGAATTTAAGGTAAACGGGACCCGGTTTCAGGTCAACGGGATCCCGGTTTTTCTGAGGGGGACTACCGAATGCTGTATTTTCCCGCTTACCGGTTATCCTCCCTCTGATCCCGGATCATGGGAGAAAGTCCTTAAGACATGCAGGGATTACGGACTTAATCATGTAAGGTTTCATTCTTACTGTCCTCCTGAAGCAGCATTCCGGGCAGCGGATAAGCTTGGGATATATTTTCATATCGAATGCAGTTCATGGGCTAACCAGGGTGCTTCGATAGGTAACGGAGAAAATATTGACAGATTCATATATGAAGAGAGCGACAGAATACTTGAGGAATATGGCAATCATCCCTCATTCTGCATGCTTGCCTATGGAAATGAACCTGCAGGAAGAAATCAGAATAAGTATCTGGGTGAGCTTATAAACTACTGGAAAGCAAAAGATACCAGGAGAGTTTATACCTCAGCGGCAGGATGGCCGGTTATACCTGAAAATGATTATAACCTGATTCCGGCCCCCAGAATACAGCAATGGGGCCAGGGCTTAAAGAGTATAATTAATGGAGAGCCGCCACAGACAATGTTCGATTTCAGCGAAGCAATAAAAAATTATAACGTACCGGTAGTGGGTCATGAAATAGGACAGTGGTGTGTCTATCCCGATTTTAAGGAGATTGAAAAATATACAGGTACGCTTAAGCCGACCAATTTTGAGATTTTCAGGGAGACTCTTGAAAAGAATAATATGGGTGGGCAGGCTGAGGATTTTCTTATGGCATCAGGGAAGCTTCAAACACTTTGTTATAAGGCTGATATTGAAGCGGCATTAAGGACTCCCGGATATGCGGGATTTGAAATGCTGCAGCTTCATGATTTCCCGGGCCAGGGAACGGCACTTGTCGGAATTCTTAATCCGTTCTTTGAATCAAAAGGGTATATAACCCCTGAAGAGTTCAGGATGTTCTGTAATGAGACTGTCCCTCTTGCCCGGATGGAAAAGATTATCCTCAGGGACGGGGATACATTTGAGGCACGTGTTGAAATCACACACTTCGGTCGTACACCTTTGCGAAATGTAAAAATACCCTGCAGAGTGACGGATAATAATGGGAAGATCCTCCGGGAAGAAACAATGATCATGGAGGAACTTGTTATCGGTAATAATATCGTGGGGCTATTCACCATGGACATCGGAGGATTTTCAGAGGCTCAGAAGCTGAAATTTGAAGTTTCGCTTGCCGGTACCGGATTCAGGAATCAGTGGGATTTATGGGTATATCCCGAATCCGGGAAAACTGATCCTGAAAAAATTTATATTACAGATAACCTTGACAAGAAATCAGAGGATATCCTGAAAGACGGAGAATCGGTATTATTACTGACTTTTGGTAAGGTTGGTCAGAACAAGGGAGCAGGTGTGGCTATTGGATTTTCAAGCATCTTCTGGAACACAGCCTGGACCAATAATCAACCACCGCATACACTTGGAATCCTATGCGATCCAGAACACCCCCTGTTCGATGGTTTCCCGACTGAATATCACAGCAACTGGCAGTGGTGGGATCCTGTCACCCATTCACAGGCAATGATCCTGGATGGCTTCCCTGAAGAACTTAAACCACTTATTCAGCCTATTGATACATGGTTTGAGAACAGGAGGCTTGCCCTGGCCTTCGAATCGAAAACAGGTGGAGGTAAACTTCTGGTTTGCAGTATTGACCTCACGGATATATCTGAAGAAAGAGTGGTCTCGAAACAGCTGTTATCATCTGTTATTGAATATATGAAAAGCGGGAATTTTAATCCGGACGTCGATCTGAATTTGAGGAAGATAGAAGAGCTTCTCAGATAAATCTCAGGCTGTTATGCTGTTCTCATAAAGCATATCAGGACAAAGATCAAGCCCGTTGTTCCATTGGATTGATCCCATTGATGGTTTGACGGAATAAAATATATTATTTTCTTTTAACTCAGAAAATAAGCCTGACTCCAGATATGGTTTCATATCAAAGATTTTAATTTCTCCATTGCTGAACCATATTCTGATGAAGTAATTATCCTCCGCTTTTACATTTTTAACTCTTGGGTTCATTATTACCTGAGTGGTTTTATTTGAAATACTTTTTCCCCTTTTGTTGCTAATTCCCAATCAGCCATTAATTCGTCTTTATGGATCTCAATCCATGCCAGTACCAGGCGAAGTTTATCATTCCTAAGCTGCCCTTCCAGAATATCACCTTCGGGAATCAGTAGAACTACTTCCTGCTCCTGATATTTTACATGAATATGCGGAAGTTTATGTCGCTTATTATTCAAGTAATACATCGATACTATTATCCCGTAGAACATTGAAATAATTGCCATATCTGATTCATTATTAATACAAAATTAATGAAAAAAGAACAAACTCATAATAATCTTTTTTATATGAATTGTAAATGTAAAAGATTAAATTTGGATTTGTATAGGAAAATGATGTACTCCGAGAATTATAAAATTTTTGATTCCTGAATTAGTTTAACCAAAATAAAAATCATGAAAAAAAGTTACTCCCGCCGGAAATTCATTAAGCAGACAATTGGAGCCGGAGTGGTAATTGCAGGAGCCGATCTTGCATTATTACAGACATCATGCTCCGGATCACGAAATAAATATGATCCAAAAGGTTTACCAACAACCGTGCTGGGTAAAACCGGCGTAGTTATTCCGAGGATTGCCATTGGTCTGGGGTCAAGATTTCTGACGATCAAAACCCTCGACGAGGCCATTGCCATGTGTAATTATGCTCTTGATAACGGATTGTATTACTGGGATACTGCACACACATATGTCAATAATGAATCCGGAGCAATAAGTGAGGAGCGGCTTGGACATATAGTTAAGGACAGAAGAGAAGAAATATTCCTTTCTACAAAGATTGCCGCACGTGATACCGAAGGGGCAAAAGCGCAGATCGAACTCAGCCTGAAACGGCTTCAGACCGATCACCTCGACATGATGAAGATACATTCGGTCGCATCTCCCGAAGATGTGAACGAGATCTGCAAAACCGGAGGGATCCTGGATCTTTTCTCAAAAATGAAAGAAGAAGGAGTGACAAGGTTCATTGGATTTTCGGGACATGGCAATGCGCAGGCCCTTAAAATGATGATCGACACGGGAAGATTTGACAGTATGCTTTTTGCCATGAATCATTATGTCGGACCGTCTGACTCAAGACAGGAACTATTGATCCCGGCTGCAAAAGAAAAGGGAATGGGAGTAATGCTTATGAAAGCAGTACGACCAAAAGAAACAATAGAAGGCGTCAGCATTCCCGAACTTGTGAGATTCGCACTCTCACTTGAAGGTCCTGATGGTGTTGCAGTGGGAATGGACAGTAAGAAAGTTGTGGATTCAAACCTGGATATCCTGAGGAACTTCAGCCCTATGAATGCTGAGGAGAAGATAAGATATGCTTCACTGCTGTCACCTTTCTTCCGTCATGAAAATCTGCCATGGATGAAAGCAGGATACATTGATGGTTATCTCGCATAATCAATTTGAAGTCTGTTTAATCTTCTTCGCCCTGTTTGAGATTTTCTTCACAAGCTTTTTATAAGAGGGTGCAGGTCCGGTATTAATTTCTTTCCCGTCAATGAAGAGTCCGTCTGAAATCCCCCATTCATTCAGGAGAGCTTTATCATTGGTGTTATATTCCGTTAAGCTGACTTTTCCTGGAAATTCTTTTGAGGCTCTTATTGTTCTTTCATAGGCAATATTGAAATTGGGACACCAACCATTCCGGAATATTGTAACGTTTACTGTTTCCTTACCTTTTCCCGGAAGCTTTTTGGGTTTCATGAATTTAGGCGGATTTGCATTTTCATCGAAGGGTTTCCACATCAGTCTCATAATTCCGGCTTTATCAACAACCTTATAACCGTGTCTTTTAAACCATGATGCCTGCATGAAAACGGGGATTAACAGTCCCCATGTAACCAGTCCTTTAGCTCCGGATTGTCTTACATCTTCTTCAGCAGCCCGGAGGAGTGCCTTTCCCATCCCTCTCTTTCTGTAATCTCCGCGTCCCTGTTTATGCCCATGGACCCATATGCATAATACAACATACAGATTTTCACCTTCTACCATGGAATGTTCAATCGGAACATATTGTATCATGCCTCCAATGACATTGTTATCGTCAAGGGCAAATTTTACCTTAAGGCCCTTGTCTTTCATATATTCATACCACTTTTGCTTTCCGTCACCGGCCTCTTTCATGTCTTCCGACCAGTCTTCAAGGCAGCAAAAATAGAGCTTTTCATTTTCCGGAGAGATGTCTGTGATCTTCATGGAAATACGAATTAATTTTAATCACCTTTTTCAAAGTTATGATAATTTCTTTTAACCACGGAGTTCACGGAGTTTGAAGTAGCAAATACCACTTTTCATTTAAAACGTTCGAACCTGTATGTTATCTCGCCATCCTTTACTTCGAAATCAAGATAACCGGCATTATTAGTATCGTCTTTTAATGGCTCCAGTACGATGTAGGTAGTATTTCCGAAAACCTCTTCAGACCTTTTATGATCGTGCCCTGATACAAGCATATCCACATGATACCTTGTAAAAAGATCAATTAGTACATTTAATTCTTCAACCTCAGGATTGGAAATTTCCGAATACCTGAAGCGGAAGAAATTAACATGAGTGAACACAATACAGCGACGGTAATCAGGTCTTAACTCCTGTAAAATATTCTCAAGCCATTCAAGCTGATCAGTTCCCAAAGTTCCGCTTCCTGAATCAAGACTGATGTAGAGGTCTGTGCCTCCGGGAGTTTTCACAGTAAAATAATACACTGAAGCTCCAAACCTGGCATAAAACTCATCCCACCCCGTCTTAGGCCAGAGGTCATGATTCCCCGGTGTCAGAAATGATAACAGGGAACCCTTCTTTTGCAGACAGCCTTCAAATTCATCGCATGCGTTTTTGTCACCGGTGGTCAGATCGCCGGCCATCACAATGGAAACTGCATTTTTCTGTTCTGCAATACTGATTACACTGTTAAGGTTTCCGGAGGTCCCGATGTGACTATCGCCCATGAACAGTATGGTATTGTCATCTGCTGAAGTTGTGATTTCCTTGTAAGGATGGTTCTCATTCCACTCCATCGATTGAATGAATCTCTGATTTACTGAGTGTTCTTCCTGAGGGAATACATTATCTTTCTCGCATGATATGACCGATAAGGCCATCGTTGCAGTAAGCAACATCCTGATTTTTACCTGAAGTTCCATATGATTCCTGTTCTTAAAAAATATCCAAAATGATTGATAGCAAGATTTGGAGCGCCGGCAGCTTTGTACCAGAACTCCTCAAAAAGATAAATCCTGGATGAGGGCTTGAAAAAACCATGAAGACATAGAGAGGGATTTGTTTCCTGGCTTGTTATATAATGATCCATATCTGTCAGTGTTAAGCCTATATTCCATTTGTCATAAGATTGTTTAAGATTATAGCAGAATGAATACATTATATTAAGCTTCTCATGAAGCCTCCGGCACTTCTTGTCGATCTCAAAATCTTCAATTGCCCTGTTCCTGAATACATAGGTCCTCGAATTTGTACCAAGGGCCATTTCAAAATGTTTACGCATCATTTTAACATAAGCGCCAATGTTATTCTCACGCAATAGTCCGGAACTGAATGTCCAGGTGCAGAAGCCTTTCAACTCATACCGGCTCCTTTTGGCAGCAAAATATCTTGAAGCATTTATTGTACATCCTGAAAAAATTTCAGAACCGGGGCTCCGAAGATCATTCTGAAAGCCTGTTTCAATCCGGTATTTTCCGGATGCCAGGTATCCTGAAACTGCTGATTTGATGGATATCCCATCAGAAACATTATTTGCACCTATATCGGTGTAGAGATTCATTCCCGGTTGTGCATTTACGGCAGCACAGGTGATCAGGCAGAGATTAAGAGCAGTAATTCTAAAAATACAAATCGGTTGCATGGCGGCTGGTTATTAGGTTCATTGATATTCAGATATTTGATCAGGATGGTTTTCATGTTCACAGGTATTTGTAACAGGCTAATCCAACAACCGGGCCAAACCGCATAACGATAAGATAAACAGATATATATGAGAGAATGTGCATGGTTTTTCAATAAAAATTGTAGCATTTTGCTACAATTAATTGACTCATAATGCTACATTTTATAACTTTACTGATAATTAGCTCTTTCAGCGGGAAGTATTTTTACATGTAATGAAATCAGATCATTCAGGGAAGATCCTGGTCGTTGATGATGATAAAGATGTACTTTTTACAGCGCAGCTTGTTCTGAAAAGATTTTTTAACAAGGTTGATATCCTTGATCGTCCGGCATTGATACCCGAACATCTCAGGAAAACAGGCTATGATGTGATTTTGTTGGACATGAATTTCTCAAGGGGCAGTACTTCGGGCAGGGAGGGTCTTGAGTGGCTTGAAAAAATTCTGTCGATAGATCCTGAAGCCTGCGTTCTGACAACTACTGCTTATGGTGAGATCAGCCTGGCGGTACAGACAATGAAGAAAGGGGCAGCCGATTTTATTATTAAGCCCTGGAATAAAGATCAGCTGGTTTCTTCAGTCAGGAATGTGCTGGACCGGAAAGAGCAGAAGAACCACCCCGTGCTGAATACCCCTGACGCAGATATAAAGAATAGCAGGTTGTCGAAATACCCTGACATCATAAGCAAATCACCCGGGATGAAGAAGGTCCTGGAAACGATAAGGGCTGTGGCGCCGACAGACGCAAATGTCCTTATCATGGGTGAGAACGGGACGGGCAAGGAGTTGGCCGCATTTGCTTTGCACAAAGAATCCCTGCGAAGACACAAATCTTTCGTCCACGTTGACCTTGGTGCAGTTCCTGAAACTCTTTTTGAATCCGAACTGTTCGGTCATACCCGGGGAGCATTTACTGATGCAAAAGAAGGGAGAGCAGGACGATTTGAGACTGCATCCGGAGGCACTCTTTTCCTGGATGAAATAGGGAACCTCAGCCTGCCGCTTCAGGCCAAACTGCTGACTGCGATCCAGAACAGAGAGGTGATAAGGATAGGGAGTAATTTTCCAGTCAATGTTGATGTAAGACTGATCTGTGCTACAAACATGCCTATTACTGACAGTCTTCATTGATATAATAATGGTCAGGTTCGGGAAGGAACATTTTCCTATAATCGACAGGATAAATACATTCTATCCTTTTTATAAGATCTCACAGGTTGCTGTATTCATGTTCATTAATGCCGGCATCTTCTACCTCAGGATACTTAATTTCCGGTACGAAGAGGAATTGGGAAGGAAGAACGCGGAACTTGACATCCAGAATAAAGAGCTCAGGACGCAAAAGGAAAAGATTGAGAAGCATAAGGATGAGCTCATAAGCAGAGAAATAAGTACATGGCAGAAACTGGTCAGCATTATCTCTCATGAAATAGTCAATTCCGCAATTCCGATAACAAATCTTGCAGGAATGACCGGTCAGATGCTTGAGGATGAGTCGGGTACAGTTCTTAAACCATCCGGGATAGGGGAGGAAACAATTGAGGATATACATCATAGCATAAGAGTGATAGAATCCCGCACCCAGGCTCTTGTAAATTTTGTGAAGGCAACCAGGAACCTCACACAGATACCCAGTCCAAATAAAAGGCGTTTTTCAGTCGCGGAACTTTTTGATCGTATCTCAATTCTATATCATGCTAAATTAAAGGAAGCCGGAATATCTTTTGAGAAACAGGTTACACCACCCGACCTGGTCATTGAAGCCGATCTTGAACTCATTGAACAGGTCATAATAAATCTGATCCGGAATGCAGTTGAAGCAATACATGAAATAAAGGATCCCAGGATTTCGCTGAATGCAGTAAAAGATGATGAAGGACAGGTAAAGATATCGGTTTCCGACAACGGCGAGGGTATAAGTAATGAGACCCTCGAAAAGATCTTCATCCCCTTTTATTCGACAAAACCCGGAAATTCGGGGATCGGACTTAGTCTTTCGCGGCAGATCATGATGCTGCATAACGGGCAGATCGAAGTGAAATCCGGATCAGGTGATTATACAACCTTTACTCTGGTTTTTTAACAGAATTAATACTAACCTATTCTTTTCCTGACTGTTTTCCAGGTCCCTGTTATCAGGAAACTCTCTTCCATAAGGCTAATCATCCTCTCAAACCGTTTCACTGGTACGGCGAAGGTAAGTACATCCTTAGGGACACAGGGTCTGGCAGAAGGATCGAATAAGCCTATTACTGCTCTTTGCCTTTCAGTTTTACTTTCCATGTAGGGGTAATAGACTATGGAACCGCAACCGGCGCCAAAGGGAGTAAACGTCCCGTTGGGTTCGGTCTGATCAAAATTTGCAAGTGTGAACAATCCTGATAGCACATCCGGAGCGGCAAAAAAGATCACTACTTCAGGTTGATCACTTTCTGTAAGCTTGTCCCACCTTTTAAAGACTATATTTCTGCCTTCTGCATGTAGGCTCTTCTGACTTTTCATGAACTCATTTACCTGTTCCGGTGTACGGAGATATCTCTCTCCCTCAATATTATCATTGCCGCATGAGAGGAAATATTCAAACCCGGGTCTCATCCTCTCAGTATAGCCAAGGTATCTTCTGCCACCGCCACATTTTATTCTTTCAGCATTGAAGACCAGAGATCTCCCGCTTCTTACCGCGGCAAGCTCACATATTATACAGCTTCTGCCTGATTTTATCGGGACCAATTCAGAACCACCATCACCGTCAGTGTAATAAAATACGATCGGGAGTTCTGCATTCCCGAAATATTTCTTCCATAATGTGAGGAATTGTTCTTTTAAAAGGATATCCATAAAGTGTGAAATTAGATACGTAAATTTATACCATTTGAACGGATCTGACAACCTGTGACGAATCTGATCTGTTTACTGGTTGATTAATCAACGTATTAAAAAGGCTTTGTTCTAAAATATTGCTCAGCAGATCTGAAATTGATATATTTAAAAATTTTGTTCTGTTTTCCGATTTACCTGGGACTTTACCGCGTAGCGGTTATGGTATTGTAGAGAGGATTATATTGTTTGAATGATTCTGCGTAGCGGATATGGTATTTTGGTCCATAACCTCTACGAGGTATAAAATCATATCATATAACCTTATCTACAATACCCTATGCCCTACAGGCAAAGGAGACTAAATCTATGCTTTCTAAATCAAACCAGAGCGATTAAAAAACGTATTAAAAAAGCTCTGTTATAATATGTAAAGCACAATGAAAATTTAATTCGTGAAAGATTCTTCGCTTCACTTTGTTCCGCTCAGAATGACAGGCATTTATTAAATATGAGGGGGAGGGAAGCCGGGGCGTTTTGCCGCTACCTTTCTTTATAAACTAATG
>ERZ795054.1334-NODE-1334-length-23974-cov-5.152682_pt1 | contig 23974 bp, 20 predicted proteins | sample MGYA00375138_ERZ795054 | MGnify/ENA primary metagenome ERZ795054 (study PRJEB30183, sample SAMN05720215) | anaerobic digester metagenome | isolation source: active sludge of municipal wastewater-treating anaerobic digesters | place: USA | collected 2014-12-23 ... | reverse complement strand
GTCACTTTTTCATATCGAAGATTCCGGTGGTAAAAATATAATTACTTTTAAGCCTGCCAGAAGTATTTATTATATAGTTGTATCAACTCCGGCATTTATCAGCGGTTCCTCATACTCAATTTATACCGGAGGTACAACAACTGGCATAAATGCAAACGGAATTTATAACGATGGAGTTTATTCAGGAGGTACCCTGAGAAAAACATTCACCGTTTCAGGCAAAGTAACTGGCATCTCAATATGACACAATGAATTTCAGTATTAAGAATAAATATGTACGAGCCGGTATTCATACAGCTGCATGGGGAGTATTTCTTGCATTGCTTTCCACACTTGTCCCCAGACCGCAGATAAGGAATTCTGTTTTACCTGTGCTAATTCCGTTCCTGTTTTTTGTTGGGTTCTTCTATTTTAATTTCTACTTTCTTGTCCCCCGTCTTTTCATTCCGAAAAAGTACTTTGCTTATGTTCTTGTTTGTCTCACATGCCTCATCCTGACCATAGCAGTACCCTCCATCATTACTGAATTGTCGAGACCTCAATTGCCTTTCTCCCGGTAGAATAATTCCCCGGGGCAAGGTAATTGGCCCGGTCCGGGGCCAGGATCAGAAATGAACCCGGGTAACTTTCCCGGTATTCCACCAGGAAATGACAATCCGGATTTCGGACAGCCTCCCAGCCGGAGAGTACAACCACCTCCGCCAAAAAAGCTGGACTTTTTCAGACCTGAATTCAGTTATACGGTTCTTGTCTTTTTCCTGATGCTTACTCTTTCGACAGGTTTGAGGATAATACAAAAGTGGCAACAGACTGAGAAGGAAAAGGTAAATACTGAACTTGCATTTCTTAAAGCCCAGATAAATCCGCATTTTCTCTTCAATACACTTAATACTATTTATTCCCTGTCAATTACCAGGGCGGTAGAGACGCCACGTGCCATAGAGAAGTTTTCTGACATGATGCGATTTGTCGTCCAGGATGCCTGCCATGACCTGGTATTGCTGAACAGGAAACTGGAATATATCGACACCTATATTGAATTGCAGAAATATCGCCTTCCTGCATCCGTTCAGATCAATTATCTCGTGACCGGAAATCCTGCAAACCTGCAAATTGCTCCTTTGATAATGATGCCTTTTATTGAAAATGCTTTCAAATACGGAGTAAGCACCGAAAAGAGATCTGTCATTACAATTGATATAAACATCACTGACAGCATCTTGAATCTCATCGTAAAGAATTCTAAATTTGCAGTTAAGAACCTTGAAAATGGAACAACTCGTCTTGGGATAAGAAATACTAAGCAAAGACTTGATTTGATATACCCGGGCAAACATAAACTGGAAATTTCTGAAACTGGTGAAGAATTTCTTGTACATCTGAATCTTCAACTGAAATGATTAATGCAATAGCTGTTGATGATGAGCCATTGGCTCTCGAACTTGTCGGGACCTATTGTTCAAGGATCGGTTATATTGATCTGAAACAATTACTTCAGAAGCTGCTTCGTACCTTAAGAATTCCGCAATTGATCTCATATTTCTTGACATCCAGATGCCTGATATATCCGGTATCGATTTCTATAAAACTCTGGATTGCAACATACAGGTGATCTTTACAACAGCTTACAGCGAATATGCTGTGGAAGGTTTTAACCTCGACGCTGTTGATTATCTTCTTAAACCTATTACTTTCAGCCGTTTCGAAAAAGCAGTGAAAAAACCCGTGATTACCTTGATTACATTAATCACTTAAATCCTGAAAATGATCAGTTTCTGTTTGTAAGAAGTGATTATAAGCTCTGCCGGATACCTGTTACAGATATAAGATATATCGAGGGAATGGATAATTATGTTAAGATTTTTACCGGAGATCCGCGACCTGTAATTTCACACATAAGTATTAAGGAATTGTTAACCAGGCTGCCGCAAAACAACTTTATGAGAGTTCACAGGTCTTATTTAATAAATGTAAAAAAGAATATTTCTTTTAGTAATAAATATATTTACCTTGGCGAAAAGAAAATTCCCGTTGGCATCAGTTATGAAAATATTGTCAGGAATTTCTTCAAATAAAATTATCCACAGGTAAGCTGTCAAAAATGAATCTTAAATCATTTTTTCTATTATCTCAGACTTTTTTCCTTGTTCTGAATCTATCCGTTTCAGGTCAGATCATTCCCGAACGCCAGTGGCCGGGCTACCGGGGTTATTTTGCATCAGGAGTGCTTGACAATGCAAACCTGCCTTCGGAATTTGATATTGAAAAGGCAATAAATATCAGGTGGAAGATCCCGGTACCTGGCATGGGGATATCAAGCCCTGTAATCTGGGGAGACAGGCTGTTTATAACCACTGCGATCAGTGAAGAAGACAAGGCAGGATTCAAGCCTGGTCCTTACGGAGATGTTACTCCTGTAAAAGACGAATCGGTTCATACCTGGAAAGTTTATTGCATTGATAAAAATACCGGTAGGATCATCTGGGAAAGATCACCGTATATGGGTGTACCGGCAATTAAAAGACATCCGAAATCCACCCATGCAAATACTTCTATGGCTGTGGACGGGAAATATGCTGTGGCATTCTTTGGTTCTGAAGGCCTTTACTGCTATGATTTCGACGGGAATCTCCAATGGAAAAAAGACTTCGGAGTTCTCAGATCAGCCTTCTTTATTATGAAAAATGCCGAGTGGGAATTCGCAAGCTCACCTGTGATATTTGACGGGAAGGTGATCATCCAGTGCGATGTACTTGAAAATTCATTTCTGGCTGCATATGATGTCAGGACAGGAAAGGAATTATGGAAAGCTGACAGGGATGAATACCCGGGTTGGTGCACTCCCAACATCTATTGAATGAGATTTGCATGACAGCCCCGGCAATTACAGATGGTATGATATTTTTCAGAACCCAGAACCATCTTATTGCGGCAGGAAAGAAATAAATTTATTCTTTCCGTAGCTGTGAAATAAGCGTATTGCTTCTTATACTTCGTACTGACATAAATAAGACTGCAGTTCCCGATATAATTATTGACAGTATCATTATCAAAATAAGGAGCCAGGGCATTTCGTTGCCGCTTAAAATGGATGGTAATGTTGCAGTAAGTCCCGAAACCGTACCGGTAATAACACCCCACAGCAGTATTATAAGCTGGTCCTTCAGAATCAGATTTCTTATACCTGATTCCGGAAATCCGGTGGCGGACAGAAATGCAAATTCCCGTTTTCTTGAATTATAATTTCTCAGAAGGACAAATCCCAGTCCGGCAATTCCCATTATCATACCAAAAGCTCCGAGAACAGCAAATACATTCAGATACGTATTGGTTACCTGGAAGAATGACGCCAGTTTTTCTCCCGCGTCCTCAGTTGAAAATCCATATCCCGAAAGCCGCTCGTTCAAAGTATTCCTGTACAATTCAGAAAATTCCGTTTTTCCGTCAATAAGAAAAACTGAAGCTCCTTCAACAGAAGGAAAATACACCGACAGGTTTTTATTACTTATCAGCAGATATCCCTGGAAAACAGATGATTTAAGTCCGGCACAAATTATTACATTGAGAGGTTGCCCGTTTTCAGCCCGGAAAATCATCGTATCTCCTGTCCGCTTCTTCAATCCCCATTGCAACACTGTCTGATCGGCAATTCCGTAAATAGTATTTTGTCCCGGATTCTTTTCCAGAAGCTCCCATGGGTTTACATCACCGGCCTTTCTTAACCGGGAGGCAAAAGAAAAAGATCCTCTTTCCATGAAAGCAGATGCATCGACTCCGAGAAGAGGAGGGGAGCTTACCATGTTGAGATTAAGACAACTGGCATCATCTCCCGACACCCTGCCGGCCTGCATTATTTCCAGATCTTTCAGGTCCTCTTCTCCGAGACCAAACTCCTTTTGCCCCTCAGGAGAGTTAAGACTGGTTTTAACCGGGACTGCTGATTCTGCCCATAACAGATAACCACCGGTCCCTCCTTCAGGACGGAGCATTTTGTCGGTAAGTACCATCCTGTTAGCACCCGTTATCATGACTGCAAAAATACCGGCAGCAATAAAAATCACCGGGGTTACTATATGTGACGGATGAAAAGAATAGTACTTCCTCCGGATATTGCTCTTCATATTATCAGATGCACTGCTTTTCGGTACTTCCTTTACATATGCATATCTGATAAATGTAACAAGAGCAGCCAGCAGGAATGAGCCTGCCAGGAAATATAATGGTGTTGAATTCTGAGTCAGGACAATAGCTGCGACAAGTAATATTATTGTTACAGCCAGAAAAACAATAAAAACAATAAGGTTATTACGGGGAGAGTGCTTCTTTAATTCACCGGTCGCGGGCCTGGTAAGGTTTTTCAGAAAGGTTGCTGATTTTATAAGGATGATAACCGAGGCTATTATCAGAACTGCCAGAAAGCCGTAAACCATAGGAATAATACTGAAGTCAGGAGTCAGTGAACTTGTCTGAACTGCTCCTGTCCAGACTGAATTAAGTGCCCGGATTATCAGCATGTTGACCAGGTAACCAAGAAAGAGTCCGGGTATTGCGCCGGCTATTGACAGGAATAAAGTTTCCGTGAAAAGAAGTTTTCTGATAAACCTGTTTCTGAAACCAAGTGCCACAAGTGTACCCGTCTGATTTTTTCTCGAATCAAAATACATCGACAGAGCCAGCGAGAACAGGATAATGCACGATAATATCATAAAAAAGCTGAGACTGAGAAAGAGGGAACTGAAATCAACACTTTCGTCAGCCCCCTTATTTGCGGTTTCCCTTACATTTGTTACGGTGAAACCAACTGTTTCAGGATTAAATGATCCGGTCAGGGAACCTGTGATTTCCTCCTCCGTCATTGAAACGGGAAACCTTATTGCTGTTGCAGTACCAAAATTATTTCCCCACATCATTTTCCCCGATTCATAGCTTACAAATGCTTTCGGGGTTCCCCTGAAAGTGTTCCAGTATGCTTCATCCTTGTCGCGTATCTGATCCATGAGGATCGGTACTCCGGCATCCCAGCCAGAACACGTGACGCTTCCTGAAATCCCTGGGAAATCGGGCATCAGCGCCGGATCAGAATATAAACTATTATTTTGGACGATCTCCGAAATATAAAAATCTCTCTCTTTTTCTTCCAGCTTATGGTTAATAGAAGGATCATACCATCGGAGCGTTATAGTTTCCCCCGTACTTGCATCAAGATCTTCAGCAAGCCATTTATTTATGATTATCGCATCGGTATCAATACCGGGATACAAACCGGAAGGTAGAGCTGAAACGAAGGAGTATGGGGTAGACCTTCCATTAACAGTGAAATTATTTACAAGATAAGTAAGGACAGGTTTACCTGATGGTATCTTTCTCAGAATATCTGACACAAGCAGATTATCAAGGAATATCCTGTCGGATATAATCTCAGGTTCACCGGTTTTTGATGATCTTCTGACAGTCAGTCCTATATCACCCGGAGTAATTGATGAGGCCAGCACATTGTAATAATTGGCTTCACCTTCTTTTTTTACAATGATCCGGTTGGCTTTCTTAATACTGTCGCCTGCTGATCCCAGATCAGCAATATTAAGAAAGATGGTCCCGGGAATATGCTGACTGACGCCCGGGGAAAAATTTCCTGCCTGCTCAGGACCAAGAATCCTGGTTACCTTCATGACCATGGATCCGTTTTCATCTTTTGAGGGAGCAAAAGGCGCGTTTGCCGGAAGCGGATCAGCTTCCCTGAAGTGGATTATCATTTCATCACCTTCTGCTATACCAAGGTGCTTTGCAAGGACGGAGTTAATCAAAGTCTCCCCGGTTTTTATCAAAACCGGATCAACTCCATGAAAACTGAAAAAATCATCGGTTATACCATATATCTTAACATTCAGAGCTGTCGTACCGGTGGCAAAGTTGCTGCAATACCCTTCCGTCTCAAGCAGAGCTGCAGATTTATCACCGGTTGATAATGAGATCCTCCCTGCGAGTGAAGCATCAAAATATCTCAGACCTGAGCTTAGGATGATATCCGTATTACCAAGCTTTTCATAAGATGTTTTCCTGAGGCTGCTCCTCACAGAATGACCGGTTAACAGCGACCCGGTAATTATAGCAGAGAGCAATATTGTAATAATAACCTGATATACTGCATCTTTTCTGTAGAAAAAGATGGATTTGAGAATCATTTTCAACATACCGGCTTTATGAAAATCCTGCATTCCCATCAGTTTACAAGTTTGCCGTCTTTAAGCTTAAGGTGTATCTTCATTTCTGAAGCCAGACCGGAGGAATGAGTGACAACAAAAAGTGTTATTCCGAGTTCTTCATTAAGCTCTTTCAGGAGTTTTCCAAGCACTTCTGCATTTGTTGCATCCAGTGAACCGGTTGGTTCATCAGCGAGCAGAAGTGAAGGGTTGTTTATTAATGCTCTCACGAGGGTTACCCTCTGGGCTTCGCCTCCCGATATCTGGAAGGGATATTTGTCCTTTAAATCATGAATCCCAATCCTTTCCATTAATTTTACGGCATCAGACTCCTTAGCAGCATAGGCTTCTTTATCAATTGAATATGCTAACAGCGGAAGCATAATATTTTCATGAACCGTAAGATGTGGGAGCAGCAGATGATCCTGAAAAACAAACCCGATATTCCTGTTCCTGTAATCAGCTGATTCATCAGCATTCAGAGCCGTAATGGATCTGTCTCTGAAAATAACGTCACCGGAATCTGGTCTGTCAAGTGTTCCTATAATGTTCATAAGGGTGGTTTTACCGGAACCTGATGGCCCGGTAACAGCTATCGAGTCCCCTTCTTTTACCTCCAGGTTCAGATTATCCAGAACAATCCCCCTCTGTGGGAACGATTTTGTAATATTTACAAGTCTGAGCATAGTATATAATTGCAAATTTTTACCCTTATACTCCCAACCCTTCGTACCGTCATACCGTCATACCGTCATACCGTCATACCTTCGCACCATCATACCATCATACCTCTTTCAATAATATCTTCCCTGGCCCTTGTGCCTTTGTGCCTTTGCGCCTTTGTACCCTTTTCTAAACATTTCTATACACTCCGGATAAACCCTCAGACATCTTCTCCAGCGAGAGTTCCGATCTTACCCTTCGTTTCCCTGTCTCACCCAGCTTTTCTGCCAGTTCTTTATCAGTAAACAGTTTCACCAAAGCTGATGACAGTTCATCTATTGTGTCGGGCCAGTAGGTTATGCCGCCTCCTGTTCTCTCAATTATCTCAGGGAAGGCGCCGGTTGCCGGCTGAACAACCGGAATACCGGAACTGTTTGCTTCAAGTATATATAAACCGTAACCGTCATATTTCCTTACAGGTACGCTGATCACATCAACATCATTGAAGAACTGCATTTTTTTATTTCCCTGGAATTCGGGATAGATCTTTATACTTTTTTGGAAACCGTATTCGCGTATCTTCTTAATCTGCTCAGAAATAAACGGTTTGTCGATACCTGTATAACCCCCGCAGACATTGAGAGTGAGATCGGGAATTATCTTCTCCGATTTGAGTTTTATAAATGCATCAACAAGTTTATCAAACCCGTTATAGTTGCTGATCCTGCAGAAATAACCAAGTGCAGGTGGCCTGGAAATGTTTTTCTCCCCGAAAGATGGTTCCGGATCAAAACCAAGAGGTATCACATTAATGTTATTACCTTTAACTCCCGTCTTCGAAATAAAAAGCTCTTTGTAATAATTGCTAGGTGTGATGAAACTGTCGACATAAACAGCCTCTTTAGCTATCATTTGCCAGGCTCTGCTTCTCCATGGTTCAGCCATATCCTCTATCCAGTCATCCTCGTTCAGCAGTGAGCAGACTACCCTGACTTTCAACCGGTTCTTAATCTGCCTTGCCAATCCCAGAATAAGTGCATTTGAAAGGTGAATTACATCCGGTTTGCCATCCTTTGAGAGATATTTTACAAGTCTGTCGACCTCACTTTTGCGGAAAGCATTATCACCTTCAATCATATTAAGAGTGAGCTCCTCGAAACCTTCTGTGCTGGTGGTGCCTGTCTGCTTTGCGGCAAGCTTCAGAAATGGTTTAAGATCAAAGAATTTTTCCAGAAAAACCGGCATATTCTTAAACATTCCCACCTTCTCCCTTAAGAACATTGAAATAGCTCCGAAAAATACATGATCATCAAAACCGGTTTCGGTATTGTTTTTATCCGGAGGCAGATACAATGGAATAGCACTTGCAGTGATCCCCGGCACTTTTTTTATTGCCCTGAAATACAGCATATCACGGTAACAATTCGCACAATAGAACGAACCTCCCGACCCGGTTATAAGGTAAACTATTTTCATAAGTTGATTTTTTTACTTTGTACCAAATGCAAGCAATCTTCCGTCCTCTGTCAGGAAATAGAATCTCCCGGGTACGACAGCCGGTGAGCTGCTTACCGGAGCGCCGGCGTTAAAGCTCCATTGCTTCTTTCCATCATTCAGGCCGAGGATATATATGTTCCCGTCCATACTGCCGAACAGTACTTTTGATCGTGTAAGAACTGCGGAACCTGTAATACGTCCGTTGGTCCTGAATTTCCACAGAGGTTTACCTGTCTCTGAATTATAGCAGTACATGTATTTATCTTCATTTCCAACCACAACCACATTGCCTCCTGTTGCCGGAATGCCCATGATCGCGCCCGATTCTTCACCTGCCGGAACTTCCCAGATCATCTTACCTGTTACAAGATCGAGACAGTAAAGGTTGCCGTCATAATCTCCAAACCATGCCCTGTCACCTGAAAGGGAGGGTGATGCAGCAATATATCCTCCTGTCTCGAACTTGTTTCTCTCCCTGCCTGTCAGGGGATCAGTGATCCTCATCATCCCGTCACATCCACCGAATACGATCCTGTTATTAACAACGGCCGGTGTTCCGTTAACATAGTTTTCAGTTTCGGTTTTCCACAGAAGTTTGCCTGTCTCAGGACTGACACAATGAAGAAAATAATCATAGCTTCCGAAGATCAATCCGGATCTCTTTCCGGATATCCAGACATTTGCAGATCCTGATATCTGGTTATCGGTCGGATATGTCCATAATATTTTCCCGACTGTTTTATCATAGGCCCTCATCAGGCCATCAGTTGAACCAATATATACTTTGCCATCATACACAAGGGGAGGAGCTTCAACGGGGCTGCCGGTTTCCTGTTTCCATTTTACTTTTCCATCGGCAGAAACTGCGAACAATGTACCTTTGTTTGTAGCAAAATAAATGACGCCTTCGCTGACGACGGGTGATGATTTTGAGCCCTGATCACTGGCAAGGCTCCATAACAACACCGGTGCGGATGGAATTTCACTTGCCGATACTCCGGTCAGGCTATGACTTCCCCTGAAAACAGACCAGTCAGTACCAGTTTTTTGAGAAAAAGAGGTAATACTGTTTGAAACAAGGAGTATTAATAATCCGAAATATCTCATTAATCGTATCATTTAAAGCGGCTCAGTGCTCCGGTGGGACAAACTTCAATACACTTTTCCGCTGTTAATCCACTGATACTAACAAAATCATCAGTCAGTGGTTCAGAGATTATCGAAATAAATCCTCTGTTTATAAAACATAGTGCCGGTTCATCAGTTTTGTCCTCACAAACCCTTACACAAAGTCCGCATTTAATACATTTAGCATTCTCAAAAATCAGGCCGGCCTGATGATTAATCTTCTTTACAGCAGGGGCGTTAACAACTTTACTCCCTTTATCCTTTATTGAAAATGTCTGGGCCAGGTCCCTGAGTCTGCAATCTCCGGCAGCTCTGCAGTCACAATGCATACAGTTCCTGGCTTCCTCGCAGGCCGAATCAAAATCAGCAATTTCACTATACCTTTTATCTGCACCATCGCATTCTTTCAGCCATTCCTGCAGCTCTGAATCTTCAAGTCTGCCAAGCCTTGAAGAGAATCTCTTTTTAAGATCCTGATAATCGGAAAGAGGAACCAAATGATCCATGCCACCTTCGAAATCAAGGTTCCTTGAGATGAATATCTTTATATTTCTTATTGATATCTGTTTATCGATTTTCTTTCTTCTGCAGGCATTCTCACAATAACCCTGACAGTTATGGCATCTGACATCTTCTGAATCAAGTTCGGAAAGTATCATTTCGATTGCTTTCCTGTAATTTCCGGCAGCCAGCAGCCTGTTCATCAGTGGAATATTGTATCCGGCGGGACAAACTATCCTGCAGGGAGCTTCACATTCAGCCCTGTGTTCGGACAGCAGCAGTTCAACGGCTTTCTTCCGTATTTCTATAACCTCATCGCCCGAAGCATCTATATCCTGTCCATCCTGTACCAGAGCTGTGCAGGAGGGAATGAAGCTTCCGGTACGCTTATCCCTGACCATGCATACCATGCAGGAGGTATAATGTTCAACTCCGTCCTTATGACACAAAACCGGAATTGATATTCCCGCCCTGGCTGCCACAGAATGAATCGTTTCTCCATCTTCGGCTTCCAGATCAATATTATTTATCTTTATTTTAAGCATTTATGTTCACTAATTCAACGGCTTTCTCCGGGCATACAACCCGGCAGTTATCACATTTCGTGCAAAGGTCCTGGTCAATTTCATGCTTTTCATATGGTTTAAATCCTATTGCATTTACAGGACACTCCTGGAAGCATTTGGTACAGCCGGTACATTTGTCGGTAATAACATATTTCACAAGGTCCCTGCATTTCTTTGCCGGACAGATACCTTTTGCATGTGCTTCATATTCCTCACGGAAATACTTAAGTCCGGTTATTACAGGATTAGGAGCAGTTTTTCCAAGACCGCACAGGCTTCCGTTACGAACAGAATGGCACAGCTTTTCAAGTTCATCAATTTCTGCCATTGATGATTTGCCTTCGCTGAGCCGTGTCAGAATGTTCAGCATGTGTTTTGTTCCGACCCTGCAGAAGGTACATTTTCCGCAGGATTGTTTATGAGTAAATGTAAGGAAGTATTTTGCAACGTCAACCATACAATCTGAATCGTCGAGGACCACCATTCCCCCGGAACCCATCATTGCACCCATTCGTGTGAGTTCCTCATAGTCAACGGGGGTATCTGATTCTGAGGCAGGAATACATCCACCTGAAGGACCGCCAATCTGGACGGCTTTGAAAGTCCTGCCTTCAGCAACACCTTCACCAATCTGTTCCACTATCTGACGGATTGTCGTTCCCATCGGAACTTCTATCAATCCGCCTCTGGCAACCTTCCCGGCAAGTGCAAAAACCTTGGTTCCCTTGCTCTTTTCAGTCCCGATAGCACTGAATGATTCCGAACCATTATTGATAATCCATGGAACAAGTGCAAGAGTCTCCACATTATTTACAAGTGTGGGTTTATCCATGAATCCCTTAACAGCAGGGTAGGGGGGTCTGAGATGTGGTGTACCGCGCTTCCCTTCAAGAGACGCTATCAATGCCGATTCCTCGCCGCAGACGAACGCTCCGGCGCCCTCAAAGATCCGTGCATCGAAAGAGAAATCTGATCCGAGGATATTTTTCCCAAGATATCCCTTTTCATAACAATGCCGGAGGGCGTGACCAACCCTGGTTACTGCCAGAGGATATTCCGCCCTGATATAAAATATTCCTTCTGAAGCTCCTGTTGCATATGCAGCGATCATCATTCCTTCAATAATCCTGTATGGAAAAGACTCCAGAAGCATCCTGTCCACGAAAGCCCCGGGGTCCCCTTCATCCCCGTTGCAAACCACGTACTTTGGTCTACCCCTCGTACCGGCCGAAATACTCCATTTCCTTCCTGTAAGGAATCCGGCTCCTCCACGACCTCTTAATCCGCTTTTTGTAATCGTATCAATAATCCCTCCGGGATCCCCCGACATTAAAGATTTTTTCAATGCTCCGAAACCTCCCAGAAGCAGATATTCATCAAGTGAATCAGGTTTCATAATTCCGCTGTTAAGTGTAGCCAGACGTATCTGATTCCTTGTAAAATTGTTGAGATATTTTTCCCTTGTCTCAACAGGAACATTGACAGGGCTCTTCAACATATTATCAGTTAGAAAAGTATCTGCAAGGTCATTTATCCTGTGTCTGATCTTTTTGCCAACAGATCCCGGAGCTACATGTTTAAGAATAATATCCTCAACCTGATCCTTTCTTACATTTGTGTACCTTGAATGAATATTATCCTTTGAAACAATTTCAAGAAGCGGGGTCTGATTGCAGACGCCCACGCATCCGACCGGCTTAAGACTGATATTCAGATCATAATCATCCCTGACTTCCATCAGTCTTGAAAGTACATCCCTGCTGCCTCCGGCAACACAGCAGGAGCCAAGACCAACTCTCACTTCTGCTTCAAAGTTTTCTGAAATCACTTCTTCACCTGTAACTGATACTTTTCCAACAGTCCGGAGGAAATCTTTCAGAATCTCGTCAGCCTGGGTAGGCTTTACATGTCCGTATGTTTTCCCGTCAATCTGTACAACAGGCGCAAGAGTACAGCATCCAAGGCAGGCCACTTCCTCAATTGAAAAAAGTTTATCAGGAGAAGTGCTGCTGGTTTCATCGATTTTCAGAACCCTTCTGAAGGAATCAGAAATAAGCTGGGAACCTTTAACATGACAGGCTGTACCGGAACATATTTTTACCGTATGTTTACCTGCAGGTATATGACGGAACTGCGAATAGAATGTTGAAACTCCAGAGATCTGGCCCGGTGTTATATCTGTTATCCTGCAAATATGCTTCAGGGCTTCGGAAGGTATGTAATTGAGTTTCTTCTGAACTTCCTGAAGTATCAGTATCACCTTATCCTTTTCCCGGCCTGTCGATCTGACAATATCTTCAACAACTGAAGTAATATCATCAACATTCACTGTCTGACAATTACAGGATCTTTCCCTTGTTATGTCCTCGTTTTTCTTCAATTTTCAGAGATGCAATAAAGATTTTGTTTCCCGCGGATATAAATGTTCCTGTCTGAGAACGCAGGTGTGCAGTCTGCCACCTCCCCGAGGGATGATTCGGCAATCAGCTCATATTTTGAATCAGCGCTGACTATATGCATGATACCGCTTCTGTTAAGGAAATAAACTTTTTCGTCGGCTATTACCGGTGAAGCATAGAACTGGTCCATAAAATAATGTGTCCATAATGTATCTCCTTCCATTGCATTATAGCATGCCACATCGCCCGTTCCGGTGGCAAGGAACAGCAGATCATCTGTAGCTGCAGGACTGGAAACATCAGGCGTGTACATATTGTCAGACCATACTATTGCTGCTCCGCTACCCGGTCTTATTGCTGCAAGCTGCGCATAATCAGTAACAGCATAAGCCAGCTTGCTGTTTACCGCTACTGACGGAGCCACATCTCCTGTCATACATTCAACAGACCATAATTCCTCTCCTGTTACCGGATTAAAACCGTTTACATATGGATTGCCATTAATTACAACCTGAGGTTCTCCGTTAAAATGACCAATAACAGGTGATGACCATGATGCCCTTCCGCGACGTATCGTTTCCCATTTAAGCTGACCGGTCGTTAGTTCAAATCCCATGAGTGAGACCTTTTCATTTGAGTCATATTGAACGAGAAGGAGTTCATTGAAAATTATCAGAGAGCATGAATAGCCATAAATATTTTCCGGAGTCCCCAGGTTAGTGGCCCATTTCTGCTTTCCGTCATGGTCGAGGCATATCAGGTTGCCATTCGCAAATATTGCACAAACAACATCTCCGTTTACGGCGGCAGAGGATACAGCAATTCCTGATTCCTGGTCCGTTTCAGGCAACTGATCCGGCTCACCGGGTATCCCTGAAGCTGATGCTGTCCATAATATCTCTCCAGTGCTTTTGTTAATACAATATACCTCACATGACCGGCCTTCCGCACCTGTAATGAATAATTTGTTTCCCCAGATCACCGGAGAACTTTTACCATTTTTTGGAATTGTTACCTTCCATTTTATATTTGTACCGTCTTCGCCATTCCAGTTTGTCGGATATCCCGATCCTCCTGCAATGCCACGACTGTCCTGTCCCCTGAAGAACGGGAAATTGGTTGCATCGGGTTTAAAACTGCCTTCAGTCCTTTTTGCAGCAATACGTTCTGTTCTTTTGCCAGGCTTGCCAGGTGAAAGGTCAGGAAGATTGCTCCTGAGCATGAAGGATGAAACAACAGCAATAAGTGTAATCACCGTAACTGATGCAAGCAGATAATTGATCTTTTTCTTACGTCCGGCCGATTCATCAGGCCTGATCCCCGGAATTGAAGGAATTGTTCTTTCATTTCCTGAAATGAGCTGCTGACAAAGGATAAAAATAATTGCACCTGCAAGAAGAAGGTAGGAACCTGTTTCAACCTGGCGCCTGGATGCGAAATATGCTTTTCGTGCCATCAGATCCATTGCCCTCACCTGTTCGGCTTTTGCAGCGTTTTCCGGATCGCTGTCATACTGCTCCTTTATCTCTAAAAGGGCCGGATTATCAAGAGGATTTATTGTTTTCAGCTGAATAAGGCTGAAGATCATTGTAAATGCCACGATAATTGTGAAAATCCCGGCTATCAGGCTGATATGTTTAAGTATACTGATATTTTTTTCTGTGAGCTTCATCATAAACTTGTTTTTCTAACTTCTACCGGACAATATTTAAAACACCTGCCGCAGCTGAAACATTTTCCCTGATGGGGTTTATATTCTGTTCTGGTTTTACGGATCGTCAGTGCGACAAGGGCTATACCAAGCGATAAGCCCAGAAATCCGCCGGCCAGGGGAGAAGCTTTCCTGAACCTTCGAATGATAAGTAACTCCTCGGCAAAAAGCTCATCCTCTGTCTTTCCGGCTTCTTTAAATGCAACAGCATCTTTTGATACGGCTTCAATGCCTGATTCTTTTTCAAGCCGTATTTCCTTTGCCAGCCGTACCTCCTGCCTGATGCCTGCCAAGGCCGGAGCAAGATTATGGAAAATAAGTGCACCAGCGGCAGTAAAAACCGGAATAAGCAGAAGATATAAGTAAAATCGGTTTCTCGTCTTCCCGGAATCTTCCTCACTCGTAACCGGATCAGATGGCAAAATGGCATCATAGGGACATGAATCCTCACAGAGCCGGCAGTTTATGCACTCAGCCGGAGTTATTGTCAGATGTCTGCGGGAGAATCGCGAAAATATATTAAGAAGAACTCCATAAGGGCAAAGATATCTGCAGTAGGGTCTGTTTATGAATATACCGGCCAAAAGCAACAGGGCTCCGAACACTATCATTGTATAGGGTGCATCCAGCCTGAAAATTCCAACAAAAGGATCATACCGGCAGATAATAAACTGGCTTTCGAGAGCGGCAAATAATACCGCAACAGCGAGGTAAATGAACGGAACCGCTGCCATGACAGCTTCAACTGCTTTAGGAAGCTTAACCGGTTTAAATCCTGTAAGTTCCTGTATAGCCCCTAGCGGACAAACACCGGCACAAAATACCCTTCCGTAAAAAAGTGCAAATACAAGGGGGATTATAAAGAATAATAATGCTGTAAGAGGTATTGAATAAGAGTTGTTGAACATCGCAAGCGCAACATTCTGAACTGCACCTACCGAACAAATACAACCTTCCCTGTAAAATCCGAAATATGCAAGAGAGAATACCGACATCCAGATCAATCCCTGCCTTGACCTGCGCTTTATCGCGAGCCATGATGTAACTGAAAGTGCAACTATAAGAACGATTACATCAATATATTCCCATATATGCGAACGCTGTAAGGGCATCTGGTGTTCAGGATATACATAACCGGATTCAAACTCCGGCCTCGGAAACCTGTCCTGGGCAAACAGAACAATATGCCAGGTAAGCAGGATAAATATTATTAAATATGGAAACAGTTTCTTTTTCACTATTCGTTTGTTTCGGTTTATCGTTGTAGGGGCATTGCATGCAATGCCCTATTGTTCAATGGGCATTACATGTAATGCCCCTACGATTTTGTTATTGTCATTTGTGTAATACGCCATCCTTTTCCTTTGGAATATATTGATAATCAGCCGGTACTCTTGATATTGCATCCGATGGACATTTCCTGGCTATCAGGCAATCGTTGCAATCGTCACAAAGATCCTGGTTGATCTGCAGATATAATGATCCGTTGCCGAAATCAACGCATCCCTTTACACATTTTCCGCAGCCATCACAGAGCCCTTCATCAATTGTATATTCAAAATAAGGTTCTTCAACAAATTTCCTGGTTATAGCGCTGGTCGGGCACAATTGATTTTCAGCAGCAGTACTTATTGTTTTAACACCCTGCCTGAGATATCCTCCGCAGAGATCACAATATCCGCACATTACATAGGCATGATAGCATTTGACTGCCGAAGGTGTCTTCACGCAGTTTGTCTTGCACTGACCACACTGGGTACATTTAAAAGGATCGATCTGCCATACAAAACCCGATGCATTTGTCTTCTTTGCAAGTACAACAGGCAGGGCAACAAGAGGCGCTACGACCAGTACCTTACCTGCCTTTCTTACAAAATCCCTTCTCGACTGATATTTATTTTTTCCTTCTTCCATAAACAATTCTTCATTCTTCATTCGTTATTCGTCATTCTTCCTTCTTCTTGTTTCTTCCTTCTTACTTCTTCTTTCCTGCTTCCTTCTGTATTTCCCGCACTCTCCTTCGCTGCACACTCCATTTCCCGGGCATCCTGAACAATCCTGTTCCCCCGTCACAGCTCTCGTTCCGAGTGATACCGCAATAAAGGCCAGAAAAGCTATCATCACTATTCTGATTAGCCCCCTGAGGAATTCCATCCGGGTCACCAATTTTCCTGATTTCATCTATACCTTTATTATATATACTACTCAAAAGTCATTTTCAGCATCTCTTCTGAACCTGCTTCCCAACAGGTCAGCTCTGGATTTTTGTTCAGTGACCTGTTCCATGTTAATTTCGTTTAAATACATACAACTTTGAATCGGCCGGGTTTGCAGCATAAATAGTTTTCCCGTCATTTGACGCAACATCAAGGGGAACAGAGGCAATAAAGTTGTTCCGTGATGAAACGAATTCAATGAAGGATCCATCTGTTGCGAGAATTTTGATCCTGTTTATTCCTTTCTCAGCAGTCACAAAGCCCTGGGGGATAACAGCAAAATGTGCCGGATTACAGCATCCGCAGAATGCGCCCGGTGCTGTACCCGGTTCACCGAACTGACTCAGCTTCACCCCATCTGCTGACCAGGTTTCTACTCTTCTGTAACCCGTATTGGCAGCCATGACAGTATCCTCACCTGAGAATGCAACATCGAAATAGGCGCTTGGAATAATGAATTTATCATTGCCCTGTCCTGCCATGGAGACCACTTCACCATCCTTCCTGAGGATGAATATCCGTTTTGTCCCTGCATCAGCGAAAGCTACGTATCGTCTTCCTGCTGAGACTGAAGTAATAATGCTGTTTGCTTCATATGGTCCCCATTCTGTTATTATCCTGCCATCACTGCCAACAAGGAACAATAATTCACCTGCTGCCGCGTAAACCGTATCACCATAAACAGATATGGCGCCAATCTTTCCCGGCATTTTCGTCTTCCAGATTACTGTCAGGGACTCATCATAGCAGGCGAGATAGGAATCTCCTCCGAGAAACAACTTCCCCGTTGCCGATACAGCAACTGAAAGCAATTGTCCTTCAGTAAGCTGCAAATCTTTTTCTATCCTCCACATATCAGGAGGATCAGAAGTTTTTACTGTTTCCTTATCCGTATTATCAGCACCTCCCGATGAAATGGAATCGTAGATTATATACCCTATAAATGACAGGATAATAAGTAATGATATGACAGCATAAATCTTTTTGTTCATTTTAACTGTTCTTACCAATAAAAAGACATAACAGATTCCTTGCATCCCTCATAATAAGGAAATTACCTGCAATAGCCATAGGTCCCCAGGCTTCAATTCCATCAATAGGCTTATAGCGGGAGAGTAATGTTGCGGAAGGGCCATCAATCTTAAAGAAATAAAGATTTGCATCATCATCCAGAAGGAACATTTTATCTCCTTTAACTATATAAGGTCCCAGTCCTCGTCCATACCTGTTATCTTTACCGCTTGTCCAGACCGTAAGGCGAAGGTCTGATTTATGGTAGCAAACAAGTTGTTTTTTAAGCGGACCTGCATTTTCAGGCATTATCGACCAGATATGATCTCCCAGTATTACCGGTGTCTGCTGATCGCTTGATATACCTTCCATAGCCTTATGGCTTTCAATTACAGAAGCTGAATATTCCGAACCGTTAAAGTTAATTTTAATTCTTGCGCCACCGGCTCCGTAACTGCCAAATACCGCAATCTCATTATTCTCAAGAAGAAGAGGTGATGCCGCAACTGTCGCCGGACTCCACTTTGTAGTCTGCCATAATAATTTACCGATATCTTCACCCTCGGCTGAAACACCGCAAACACCACCAACCGCATTATAGACATACATCTTCCTGCCATGTAATATCATCGGCATTATTGAGCAGTGCGACATTCTTAAAGTATCGGGATTTGGGGTTTTCCATAATATTTTACCGGTCTCGCAGTCGACTCCTATCATAAGTGCTTTCCCTCCCGGAGCAAGCACAGCAACATCATTATCTATCAGAGGACACTGTCCTGAGTAAAAATCCGGCGTGATCCTTCCTTTTGATTTTCCGGGTATCCCGTATTCTTTTTCCATATCGATGGTCCATCTGAGATCACCGGTTAGAGGATCAAGACACATCACATGTGAACGGGGACCAATTGAAACAAGGTATTTTTCTGTCACTGCGGGAATAGTTCTGGAATATCCGTGGTTCCTTTTTATGTCGACATAATACCATCGTCTCCAGAGTTCCGTACCGGATTTAAGTGAGAAACAGCGCAGCATATCGGCTTTGCGTCTTTCATTATAATCCATTACATAAACCCTGCCGTTAAAAACTGCCGGTCCGGCATATCCTTCTCCGAGTGTTACCTTCCATACCAAAGGCGGTCCTGCAGAATCCCAGGATTCTGCCATTGAGATCGTATCATGACATATATTATCAAAATACGTACCCCTGAACCTTGGCCAGTTTCCGGGAACAAGCTCATCGAAATTGTTCAGAGTGTCAAAAAATTCGCCGATTATCACAGAGTCCGCCCGGGGTTCAATCTTAGGACGGTTATCCATGCCCGGAATACGGGCTATAATCTCCGAAGGATAATGATCATCCGCAATCCACCAGATCAGAAGAGTTGCAAATACAGCTGCAACAATTACTGTAATTATTGTATCATTTTTCTTTAATATCATACGCCATCAGCGCTTCGCCATGCCTTAGGTAAAGAACACCGTTATGAATGACCGGATGTGCCCAGTAAGGGCCGCTTCCGGCTTTTATCCTGAAATTGCTCACAAGATCAAACTTACCCGGATCCGGTTTTAAAAGCCCCGCAAATCCTGTCTTTTCATCATAAATATATAACAATCCGTCGGCATATATTATTGAACCTTTGCACTTCCAGTGCTGTTCCCACATTGTTTTACCGGTATTCCAGTCAACACAGCACCAGTTCCCGTTACCATTATTTATCCAGTTGGAGCCATATATGAATCCGTCGATCAGCACCACACCACCATGATGGACATCAAGATCCATGTTGGTCCATTTTACTGAAGCCTTCCTGCCATTATCAGCAAGTTCAATAAGAAGACTGCCATGATTATAACCACCCGTGAAATATATCTTATTATCCTTATATACCGGAGTTACACAAAGTATCTGGCCATCATCTCCTTCACCTTCTTTTCCAAGAGCCTGATGGTGATTAATCTTCCAGACAATTGTGCCGTCGGTTACATCAACTCCATAGACATATATCGGTGAAACATTGACCAGAAGCTTATAATCATTGTAATCTATTAGAACCGGAGAACAATATGATGCCGGAACATTCAGGCTCTCTGTCCTCCAGATGAGCCCTCCGTCAGCCTTATTTAAGGCTATTGTCATAGTCTCCGGGCCGCCCGAAGTATAGTATATTTTCTCCCCGTCAATTATAAGTGATTCAGCTATACCCCAGGAGCCATAAGTTCCCTTATTGATCTCGCTGGCTTTAACTGACCACAGGATTTTTCCGGTGGTACCATCAATACAGGCAAGGTCGCCAAAGCCGCTTGAAACATAAACTCTGTCACCTTCCACTGTGGGCGAACACCGGCTTTCGGGATGAGAAGCTTTCCACATCCTTCCATATGGAGTCTGCCATTTTATTTTGCCATACGCATCAAGCGATATAAGAATATCATTCTCATCATCATTTCCGGTCAGGTATATGGAATTATTACCAAATGTAACAGACGAGTGACCTTTGGGCAGTTCATTGTTCATCCATATCAGACGAGGCCCTTCTGCCGGCCATGATTTAAGCAATCCTGTTTCTGCAGAAATACCTGTCCTGTTTTCTTCTCTCCACTCACTTACAGCCTGACCCCCGGTTGACAGATCCACTGCTTCCCCTGTTGTTGCAGAAGAACCTGAATTTTCCTGAAATACAATCAGGTATATAACATAACCGATTACTCCGACAATCACAAGCGACAGAATAATCATTAAAATCTTTTTCATATTATACTTATAATTAACCTTTTATTTCACTTAATTTAATGGAGGTCCCTTTTGTCAGGAACCTATCCGCTGTCTCAGACACGGCTGACAAAAATACTCCAAAAAATGCTTTTTAATGTAAAAATGCAAGATAAAAAATCCCGCTCATGTTAGCCTTTATTAGTGCCGGGTGTCATGTTTTTCAGTGATAATTTAAACATTTTTAACTATGTTGTTATACGGGCAACATTCCTTAGAATGATATTTGATCATCTCACTTTTACATACATTGAATTTCATTTTTGATGATTGTTTTCATAAATTATCCTAATTTTATTGCTTACGAAACAAAAAAAACATTTCAAATCCTGAGCAGATGGATATAGATGAATTTGATGACCTTAAGATCATACTCTGGCTGATACTTTTTCTGGTGTTTGGGATAATAATCATAACCTGCAAAAAGGACCCGGGAGATTATATTATGACTGTAAACGGACCTGTACCCTCTTCACAGACCGGTATAACTCTTGAACATGAACACATTCTGGTTGATTTCATAGGAGCAGACAGTACGGGATATTTCAGGTGGAACAGGAAAGAAGTTATTGATAAAGCTTTACCCTTTATAGATGATATAAAGAAGAAAGGCGTCTGTACATTTATCGAGTGTACTCCTGCTTATCTGGGCCGCGATCCATTATTGCTCAAGGAGCTGTCAGAACGAACAGGACTGAATTTTATTACAAATACAGGATATTACGGGGCAAGGAATAACCTGTATGTACCTCAAAGCTTTTATCGGGCAAAACCGGAAGAGGTTGCAGCTTTATGGATCAGGGAATTTGAAAGCGGAATCGAAAATACAGGTATTAAGCCCGGTTTCATAAAGATTGCAGTCGATCCGTCTGACTCTCTTTCATCTGAGCACAGGAAAATCATTCAGGCAGCTGCATTGGCTCACCTTAAAACAGGACTGACAATTGCATCTCATACCGGACCTGAAAAACCTGCAATTGAACAGATAAATATACTTAAGGAATATAACATCCATCCCTCAGCCTTTATCTGGGTCCATGCCCAGAGGGGAAGTATCGAAAGCAATATCAGGGCTGCTGAAGATGGTGCATGGATATCTCTTGATAATATCCGTGAAAGGCAGGAACTGGACCAGGACGCTCCGAACAGTATAAAATGGTATGCCGACAGGATATCAGAGATGAAGAAGAAAAACCTGCTTGACAGGATACTTATTTCTCATGACTCAGGCTGGTACGACCCTGCCAAACCCGGAGGAGGTACATTCAACGGATTTACTGATATATTTGATTATCTTCTTCCTGCATTGAAACTGGCAGGATTGAATGATAATGATATTGATCAGATCCTTGTCAAAAACCCTCAGAAAGCTTTCAGCATAAAAATCCGCACCCTTAACTTGAACCCTTAACCCTAAATCCTTAACTCTAAACTCCAAACTCCAAACTCCAAACTTTCAACCCGTATTACCATAATAACCACCAATAAATCTCCACAATCCATGACCCCAAAACTCCCGCTGACACTTCTGGTTTCCCTTGCTGCCGTATCATGCGCCCAGAAGGAAAAACCACTTCCCAACATCATCTTTATTCTGGCTGATGATCTCGGTTATGGCGACCTGAGCTGTTACGGACAACAAAAATTTTCAACCCCGAATATAGACAGACTTGCCCGGGATGGAATGATGTTCACACAACATTATACCGGTTGCACAGTTTCTGCACCTTCAAGGTCATCATTAATGACCGGTCAGCATACAGGCCATACACCCATAAGGGGAAACAGGGGATGGGAACCGGAAGGACAATGGCCTCTGCCGGCTGACTCATATACTATGGCAGAATTGCTCAAATCTAAAGGATATACAACAGGTGCTTTTGGAAAATGGGGACTGGGATATATTGATACGGAAGGAGATCCGAATAAACAGGGTATAGATGAGTTCTTTGGTTATAACTGCCAGAGCCTTGCCCATAATTATTATCCCGGCCATCTATGGAACAATCATGAAAAAGTCATACTTCATGAAAATGACAGCGGAAAAACCGGAGCTTACAGTGCTGACGTTATTCATCAGGCAGCCATCAGGTTCATTGAAAAGAACAGCAACAAACCATTCTTTTTATTCTATCCGACAACGATCCCCCATGCCGAACTCTTTGCAAAAGAGGAATATATGAAAATGTTCAGAGGAAAATTCGAGCCCGAGAAATCCTTTAAGGGAACAGATTCCGGTCCTGATTTCAGGCTTGGACCATACGGTTCCCAGCCTGAAGGCCATGCAGCTTTTGCAGCCATGATAAAACAACTCGATGATAATGTCGGTGCGATCCTGGCAAAAATTGACGAACTTGAAATTGAAGATAATACTATAGTTTTCTTTGCATCTGATAACGGACCACATCTTGAAGGCGGAGCAGATCCTGACTACTTTAACAGCAACGGTGAACTAAGAGGCTACAAACGCGATATGTATGAGGGAGGCATACGCACTCCCATGCTTGTCAAATGGCCGGACAGAATAAAAGAAGGTTCCCGCACTGACCATATTTCGGCATTCTGGGACATAATGCCTACCCTTGCCGAAATTACTGGTGCAGACTATCCGGAAAACACAGACGGAATCTCTTTCCTGCCGACACTTCTTGGAAAAGGCAAACAAAAAGAACATGAATATCTCTTTTGGGAATTCCATGAACAGGGCGGGAAGATGGCAGTCAGAATGGGTAACTGGAAAGCTGTTAAACTCAATATAAACAAAACTCCACAGAGTGCAACTGAACTTTATGATCTGTCCTCCGATATTGGTGAAATTAAAAATGTAGCCTCATCAAATCCCGATATTGTCAGAAGGATGGAAGAAATTATGAAAGAAGCTCACCAGACATCAGAGAATTTTCAATTCACATACGAAAAATGAACAATTTCAAAGGTAACTTAAGATTTGCCCGGAATTCAATGGGGTTAATATCTCTCGCTGCTGCAGGCATCAGCTGTAACCCAACCCCCGAACGACCCAATATTATTATCATCAACGCAGATGATCTTGGCTATGGAGATATAAGTTGTTATGGTGCAACAAGTATCTCAACTCCAAATATTGACCGGCTTGCCGGAGAGGGATTACTATTTACGAATGCACATTGTACTTCAGCGACAAGCACCCCTTCGCGCTATTCATTGCTCACGGGTGAATATGCCTGGCGCAGAAAAGGTACCGGTATTGCCACAGGTGATGCTCCGGCTATAATAACACCGGGAAGAATAACTATTGCTTCAATTTTTAAGAATGCCGGATATGTT
>ERZ795054.1333-NODE-1333-length-24014-cov-4.655662_pt1 | contig 24014 bp, 17 predicted proteins | sample MGYA00375138_ERZ795054 | MGnify/ENA primary metagenome ERZ795054 (study PRJEB30183, sample SAMN05720215) | anaerobic digester metagenome | isolation source: active sludge of municipal wastewater-treating anaerobic digesters | place: USA | collected 2014-12-23 ... | reverse complement strand
GTAGGTGTGGGCGGTTGCCGGCGAGGTGGGGGAGGAGTAGTCGTACATGCCGTCCCCGTCGAAGTCCCACTCCCAGAAAACGATCGAGCCGTCGTCGGTCGCCGAGCCGTTGAAGTTCACGACCAAGGGAGCAAACCCGGTGGTGGGGTTGGCAACAGCGGTGACGCTGGGGCTTCCCGGCGGTCCAGCGCGAATCACCGTGGCGGTCGCCGAGGCGGTAGCTGTGAAACCTTCGTTATCCGTCACGCGCACAATGGCACTGTAAATGCCTTCCGCATCGTAAGTGTAGTCAACCAGGAAGTCGAAGCGCTCGTTGGCATCAAGGGCAGTGGTGACCGTGAAGGGGGAGTCACTATACGAACTGTTGCACAAGCCGCGCGTTCGGCAGTCCCATCCTGACAGGTCGTGCATGCAGATCTTCACCGTCTGGTCGCCATAGACCAACTCGGCACGAATGTAGCTGACGTAGAGATAATAGTAGCCGAGCCAACTGACTTTGAGGGTATTGCCGCCGTGCTCGTCCCAGTCCGAGAGAGCCTCTGGATCCCTGATCTCATACATCGGCTCTTGCGAATTGCACTGACAGCCGACCACGGTGGCCGCCGTTGCCATCAGACCATCGTTCAGGTGGAAGGAGAACTGCCCCTTACTGCCGTAATAGTACTCGTAGCAGTCGGCGTGCTGGATGTAGAAACGAATCGCATCCGGTTTCGGGCGAGTCTTCTGGTCTAAAAGCAGGTCGAAGGTGCCGTCCCCCTCGAAATCAAATTCCACCTTGGCGATGGCCCCGTATCGTTTGAGACCGTATCCCTGGAACTGGACCGCGAGGGGCACTGCTCCGTTGGAGGGAATCAACTGGACGTACACCTCAGGTGGATTGCCCGTCACACTGATCGCGGAACTATCGGTGGCCAGCTCACCCAGATTGTTTTGTACTTCCAGCACGGCGACGTAAGTGCCTGGTTGAGTGTAAGTATGCGTAAGGTCTCGGGCGACCGAGTCGGAGGTGTCGAAGACGCCGTCGTTCTCGAAGTCCCAGCGATACCGCACGATACTGCCGCCGGTGAACTCACCGCGCGTTCGGAACGTGACCGTCAGGGGCGCCTGCCCGCTCGTCGGCGCACAATCGGCAATCGCGCGAAACACGGCCACCGTGAAACGTGTGGTCACGTTCATCTGGTTCCCCGCCAAGTCCTTAATGGCGGCTTTGATCTGATTCTCGCCCGTCGGCAGCACTGAGGTTGGTTGGTAGGTCGCCCCCGCAGGACCCACGGTGCTCGCGGAAGTCACATCAGCGCCGTTAAGCTCTAGGACGAAGGAGTTCAGGTCCAAGCCTGAACCCGCGTCGCTGTAGCTCACCTGGATCGCCGGTTGGCGCGTGTTCACAACCGCTCCATCGGCAGGAGCATCGACAGCCAGAAACGGCAAAGCCATGTCGCGTCTGACGCTGATGGCCGCGGAGCCTTTGTTCCCGGCTGCGTCCGTTCCATCAGCCAGGATTGAATTCAGGCCTTCCACCAGCGGGATCGAGGCTGACCACGTCCCGTCACTTGACAGCGTCGCCGCGACGCCGTTGACGACCACATCCACCGTGTCCGGCGAACTCGTCCCACTGACGGACACCGTCGCCGTCGCGAACAGGCTGCCATCCGCGGGCGAGACAATCGCCACCTGGGGGGCTGTCGTATCCCGGGTCACCGTGATCGAGGCTGAGCCTTTGTTGCCGGCGGCGTCGGTTCCCTCAGCCAGGATTGAATTCAGGCCTTCCACCAGCGGGATCGAGGCTGACCACGTCCCGTCAGCCGCCAGGGTCGCCGCGACGCCGTTGACCAGCAGGGTCACGGTGTCTGGCGAGGTCGTTCCGTTGACGGACACCGGGGCAGTGGCAAACAAGCTGCCGTCCGCGGGGGAGAGGATCTTGACCTCCGGCGGGGTGGTGTCGGGGGCGGTCCCCTGCAACAGAACAGTGCGGGTCAGGCGTTCGGTTCCCCCGGAGTTCCGAGTGAGAAAGGCGCGGAAGGTCACCCCTGCTCCCGCCGGTGGGGTGAGGTCCGCGGCCAGCTTACCTTTGAACTCGGCTGTCCACCCGCCTGCACTCCCCGCCGTGAACGTCAGCGGATAACGCAAAGTCTGAGGCTTGGTCGGTCGCAGATCGACAAAGAGGGCACCAGTGACTTCCACGGGGCTGTTCACCGTGACCGTGTATGACGCCCCCGGCGACAACGGGTCCGGGCTGATTTGCATGGTGACGCCCCCCGGGCTGCTCAAGCCAACCGACTTCGTAGCGCGCTGCTGCCCTCCCGAGGCGGAGACAGCGATCACCCGAAATGTGACTTGGGCGCCGGGCGCGGGGGCCAGCCCCGCCGGCAGTTTGCCCGTCACCTCCGCCACCCAATCGCCCCCGGACCCGGGAGTGAAAGTGAGCGGGAACCGAAGTACTTGGTCCGCCGTGGGCCGCAAGTCCAGGAACACGGCGCCCGAGAGTTCCTCGCTGGCTGCCACTTTCAGCGTGAACTCCTGTCCAGGGGCCAGCGGGTCGGGCGTGACGACGACCGACGAGATGGACTGACCCAGCACCCCGGGTGAGGACCACACGATGAGGGCCGCCGCCATTGCCGCCACCTGCCGTGACCGCGCCAAGCTCATAGGAACCTCCAGCGAATAGGGTTGGCCGCCGCCGGCTCGAACCGCCGGCCAACGTCAGCCCAACTGTCAATTGGAACGAAAACCAATCCGCGATCGGCGAACGAACAGCCAAAAGCCGCACACCACCCCGGTCAACGCCAGCGCACCCTGCGGTTCGGGAATCGGCCCCAAAGTGGTGCCCGCATCAGACTCGCCCGCTGCTCCGAAGGCCAGGTACTGCACCGACCCCGGCGGCAGGGCGCTCACAAAGGAGAAGCCGCCCAGGGTCGTCCCGATGCCCACGTCTGACGTGGGGGGGGTGAGGTTAATCGAGAAGAAGTCCTGGCCCACCGGCGGGATGGATTCGTCGCTGACCCAACCGGGAGGAACGACGACGTCACCTCCGCTGGCGACATCGAGCGGGTTCCAGTCGCGCAGGGCAGCCGCGAAGCCGAAGGCGAGTGACCAACTGCTCACGTCGAACGTGCCGCCGGTGTTGTTAATCGTATAGGCGTAGGTGAATGTACCGTCGCCGTTGTCAATGGGGCTACACTCGACAACTGCGGCTCTTCCGCCAAAACAAGCCGCGAGAGCCAAGCAAGCGGCTCCGATAATTGCGCGTTGCATTAGAAAGACTCCTCCTAACATAGACTTTCGCCGGATTGGTGATGTGCGACGATTCGTAAGCTATCTTGAAGCCATGTCAATCTTTTTTTCGGCCTCATTTTTGAAAAAGTGACAAAGATGTTGGAGCAAAGTGGTATGCAACGAGTTGGCGTGGGCTGCAGTGCGCCAGGTCTTCGTCGGCACGCTCGATCTGGCCCGCAGCCCGCAGGCGGCAAGACGCTCACGGTGCGCCTCCATCGGCTCAACAGTGCAATTCAGTCCAGCCATGAACGCAGCGGAAATCATCAACGAACTACCAATACTTCACCTTTTCGGGAATGACAAAACGCACGCCGCCCCTCGGATCGAACATCGCCGGCGTACCGCGGGATGACATGAACGTGGGCGTGCGTGACCGTTTGCCCGGCGGCTTCGCCGATATTGACCCCGACGTTGTAGCCGTCAGGATGGAAGTCGGCGTCCAGCTTCAATCGGGCTTGCGACAAAAGGTCGAGGGCGGCGGCCTGTTCATCGGCGGTCAGCGACAGGAAGCTCGGCTCGTGCCTGAAAGGAATGATCAGCAGGTGTCCATTGGTGACGGGGTAGCGGTCGAAGCGGGCGTAGCAGAGGCGGTTGCGCAGCACCACGTCCTCCGCGGCGGGCAAACAGAATGGGCACGGCGGGTTCACGGATATCGTCAATCCGGGCTGTCGAGCGTCTGGACGAACTCCGCAATCACTCGCAGGTCCGCCTCGTCCTCAGGGTAGTAAGGTCTTCTCCGGGTAACGCAGCGCAACGCTCGCAAGCGCGGGCTGATTCGTTGTGCTGTCGTCAGTCATCGCTGCGGCAAAGCTACGCCCAGCACACCGCCGATGCTGGGAGCGTCCGGACAGAATTCGCAGCGCGATGGTTTGAAGGTTTCATTCGCTCGCCGTTCATGTTTCGTTTTGAACGGCATCGAAACATGCTCTTGGCCCTCAAGGCTGTCGAGTCCCGAATCCCTCGCGCGCGCGTTCGCGCGTTCGCCGCCACTTGACGAACTGGTCCTGCGCGCCCTCGATCAGAGGCGGCAAGACGGCGAAGTGCCGCGCCCGCGCCGACTGGCGTTGATGAACCTGTTCCTCCACGGTGTCGAGCCGCACATCCACCTCGGCAACACGATCCGCGAACCCGACCGCGACGATTTCACCGTCGACACCAGCAACAAGCTCGACATCACGTGGCTCAAGGACGAATCGCTCGAGGACAGGGATGAACTGCCCGAACCGCAGGACCTCGCCAGGGAGGCCATCACAGAACTCGAAGCCGTGGTGGGCGACTTGCGGGAGATCGTGGCGTTGGTCGAGAAGGACGAAGGAGTGGAAAAGTAGAAGAATCCCGTGAGCATCACTGCGCTTTGTGGTAAGAATGGGGTGGAACGTATGCCAACACAGGAAGAACTGCTGAACCGCATCTCGATCGACGCGCGGGTTTGCTTCGGCAAGCCCTGCATCAAAGGGACGCGCATCTGGGTGTCGCTTGTCCTCGACTTTCTTGCCTCGGGGACGACCCCAGAGGAACTGCTCAAACAGTACCCCGGCCTGACGCCGCTGGATATCCAAGCCTGCATCGCCTATGGCGCGGAGATGAGCCGCGAACGCCATGTGCCCATCCCCGTCGCGTCGCCGGCATGAAGCTCAAGCTCGACGAGAACTTCGGCCAGCGTTGGCTTGAAACCCGGGCGGCTCACGGATTGCAGGGATGACACGGATAAAGGAATCCTCATCCGTGAAATCCGTGACATCTGTGGTGAATAACGAGCCCAGCATGACCGACGCACTGCCGCAAGGGTGGACGTCCATTTGCCTCGCAGAACTCGTATCGGCACGAAAGGGCAAGAAGCCCGGCGCGACAAAGCCAGGCCCGAGCAGGGGATTCGTTCCTTACTTGGACATTCGAGCCATCGAAAGGGACGAGATCTCCAGCTATGCGGAAGCGGCGAGCTCACGTCTCGGTAGCATTGATGATATCTTTGTTGTATGGGACGGAGCACGCAGCGGTTGGGTCGGACTCGGGCGTGAAGGGGCGATTGGCTCCACCATCATGGCGCTCATGCCTGTCGCTGGCAACCGCAGCTACATCTATCGTTGGCTGCAAAGCCAGTTCGAGCAGATCAACACGAACACTCGGGGCACGGGCATTCCCCACGTTGACCCGGATGTCTTCTGGAACTTGGAAGTCCCGTTCGCCCCCCTCGCCGAGCAGCGGCGGATTGTGGCGAAGCTGGAGACGGTGTTGGGCAAGGTGGACGCCTGCCAGCAGCGGCTGGCGAAGATTCCTGTCCTGCTCAAACGCTTTCGCCAGGCCGTCCTCGCCGCCGCCTGCTCAGGCGAACTCACCGAGGATTGGAGGGGGGAGAGAACCACGGATTCCACGGAAGACACGGATAACGAAGCATCCGTGCAATCCGTGGTCAGCGAATGGGCTTCCGAAGGTATGCCAGAGTTGCCCAAGACCTGGTCTTGGGGCGCGCTTGGCGAATACGGGCGCTGCTTTAGAGGAAGGTTTACGCCACGTCCAAGCAACGACCCACGGTACTTCGGTGGGAAACATCCGTTCATTCAGATTGGGGACCTTCCCCGTGAAGGTGGCTTGGTCACGTGCCACACCCAGACCTTGAACGACGAAGGGCTTGTTGTGAGTCGCAACTTCCCCAAGGGAACGGTGGTGATCGCCATTGTGGGGGCGACCATCGGCAACACGGGCGTTCTGGCTTACGACATGTGCGTCACTGACAGCATAGTCGGCATCGACACGGGGACCCCGGAGGGAAACCGCTACGTCGAGTTCTGCCTTCGTCACAAGAAGCACGAGATTCGACAGGCGTCGTATGCGAGCGGCGGTCAACCCAACATCAATTTGGAATTCTTGAACCCGTATCCACTTCCTTTGCCCCCCTCGCCGAACAACAGGAAATCGTGCGGCGGGTGGAGGCGTTGTTTGCTTTGGCGGACCGAGTCGAGGCGCGGTTTCAGAAGGCCCAGGCGCAGGTGGATAAGCTCACGCCCTCGATCCTCGCCAAAGCCTTCCGCGGACAACTCGTGCCCCAAGACCCGAACGACGAGCCGGCGGAGGGACTATTGCAGCGCATTAGAGTTGGAATGCATGCACGCATGCTGGTATGTCCAATGCCGCGGACGACTACAAGTGGCTTTTGAAGTGCGCCCGCCGCGGGATGAAGGTCAAAACGGTGGTTGATCATCGGCAGACTGCAAGACGGATGGCCCGAATCCGAGACACCCGCACGCTGTGAAAGCCGGTCGAACACCATGCTGAAACAGACCATCACTGAATTCACGGTGGCCACGCGGGGACGCGGCCTCCACGAGGTGACGCACGACGTCGCCGCGTGGGTGTCGCGCAGCGGGGTCCGAACCGGGCTGATCACGCTCCATGTGCGCCACACCTCGGCGTCGCTGCTGATCCAGGAGAACGCCGATCCGGACGTGCGTGAGGATCTGGACCGCTTCTTTGCGCGTCTGGCGCCGGACGGCGATCCCATCTACCGGCACACGATCGAGGGCGAGGACGACATGCCGGCGCATGTGCGCGCGGCGCTGACGGCCGTGAATCTGAGCATCCCGGTCATTGGCGGCGCGTTGGCGCTGGGCACGTGGCAGGGCATCTATCTCTGGGAACACCGCAATCATCGCCACACACGCCGGATCGCGGCCCATCTGATCGGCGAGTGAACAGCCGTGGTTCCCTGGATGCCCCGCCCTCTGTGTGCTCTGAGCCGGCGACGAATCTCGGAGGGCCGAGTTCCACGAGGCCCTGATCGGTGACGGTCATTGTCTCGAGACGGGGACTCTCCCGCAGCCGCGGGATCGGCCCTCCGACCTTTGGTTGCAGCCCTGCCGCTCTGTGTCTCTTTGGTTCAATCCGGGACGCTGACTGTCGTCCGATGGGATTCACCACAGAGGCGCAGCGCGGCAAAGCCGCAACCAACGCAACGGGAACCTGACGCACCTCCGGCGGCGACGCACGCCCTGGTCGCCGCGCTGCGATGGCGCTGACGCGCAGAGAATGGTGTGAAACGAACGGAAAGCTCACCGCACAATTCGCTCGCAGCCCGCGAGCAACTTGAACGATTGCAGTACAGAGGGAACAGTGGTTCATGAACCGGGGCGGATCATGAAGGACGGATGACGATTTCCGTTTCCACAGACTCTCGCACCCCAGGCCCAGTCCCCGCTCCGCTGGACGGCTTGGCTCACTGACCTGGGGCCAGCACGGCCCGGAAACCGAGGTCGAGGTAGCTGAACCCCGGGTCGAAGCCGTCACGGTGCGCTGATCGGCAGCGCCAGGCGTAGCCGTACCAGACGTCCCAGCCGCGGTAGTTGCGGCCGCCGCGGATCACACGGGACGAGCCCTCGGTCGGCCCCTGGGGGTCAACGACAGACCCGCCGGGATACTCGCCCAACAAGTCTTGGCACCACTCACCCACGTTCCCGTGCGTGTCATATAACCCCCACGGATTCGGCAACTTCTGACCCACCCGGCCAGGCCCTCGGTTCCCGCACCACCACATGTACGAATCGAACAGGGGGCAATACTCACACCCATCATCGCAGCCCAGCGCGTCCCCAAAGGAAAACCGCGTCGTCGTCCCTGCCCGACACGCATACTCCCATTCCGCCTCCGTCGGCAGCCGATAAACCGCATCGGTCCCGATCCGCCCCGCAGCCCGCTCTTGCTCCGTCAGCTTCTGGCAGTACGCCACCGCCTCATCCCAGCTTACAAACACAACCGGTTGGTCCAGCTCGCCCAGGTTCTCTGGGTCGTACCAATAGTAAGCAGGGGGGTAATCCCCCATCAGCGCCAGGTACTCGCCGACCGTCACCTCGTACTTCCCCAGCCAGAACCCCTTCGTCAACGTTACCTGCGTCCGCGGACCTTCCCGGTCGTCTCGCCCTCGCTCGGTCTCCGGGCTCCCCATCACGAACGTCCCTGGCGCAATCCACACCATGTTCGGAATGGTCTGGACCACCGGCTTCGTCACCTTCACTGCCCGGTAGACCTTTCGCGGCGAGTCCGTCGGCACCGGGTCCATCCAGATCGCTGTTGGCGTCGTCAGCTCAATCCACCCCCGCGTCAGCCAGAAATCCCCTTCGACCTCCGTTTTGCTCTCGATCACATAGGTCGTTCCCACCCCGCCGGTCACGCGGATTCCCGGATGGAGGGCAATCTCGAGTGAGACATGTCCTAATGCCGTCGGACGATCACCAAAGGTCTCGCCCCAGCCGGTCGTCCCCGGCAGGTAGTAGACAGTCGCCGGCGTGCCCTCGAACACCCCCGAGCCAATCTCGGTCGGGCGATCGCCCTCGAAATAGACGCCCCGCAGGTTACCGCAGCCTGAAAACGCCCCGTCTCGGATACTTGTCACACTGTCAGGGATCGTGACGCTGGTCAGGCCGGTGCAGCCCGAGAACGCGAATTCCCCAATGCTGGTGACGCTGTCAGGGATCGTGTAGCTGCCGGCCTTGCCCAGGGGACATCGGACAAGCGTGATCTGGCTCTTGTTCAACAACGCTCCATCCACGCTGCTGTAGGTAGCGTTGGACTCGTCCACCGTGATCGCGATCAGCCTGGTGCAGCCAGAGAACGCCGTTGCGCCAATACTGGTGACGGCCTTACCGATCGTAATGCTCTTCAGACTGGGGCACTCGGAAAAAGCTGCATCCTCGATTCTGGTAACCGGCAGTCCCTCGATGCTCTCCGGGACGATCACCGCATCTCCGGGGCCGGTATAACCGACAATGTTGACCGTGCCTCCAATCACATGGTAGGCAAGCAGACTCAGCGGATCCCACAACGCAGCCCGCAAGCCTTCGAAGGTCGGGCCCCAGCCGGTCGTCCCCGGCAGGTAGTAGACAGACGCCGGGGTGTCGCAGAACACACACGAGCCAATGCTGCTGGGGCGATCACCCTGGAAATAGACGTGGCGCAGGCCGGTGCAGCCCTCGAACGCAGAGTCCCCAATGCTGGTAACGCCGTTGCCGATCGTAACACTGGTCAGGCCGGTGCAGCCCCAGAACGCCCCGCCTCCGATGCTGGTGAGGCTGTTGCCGATGGTCACGCTGGTCAGGCCAGTGCAGCCCCAGAACGCCCCGCCTCCGATGCTGGTGACGCCGTTGCCGATCGTAACACTGGTCAGGCCCGTGCAGCCCTCGAACGCCACCCACCCGATGTTGGTGACGCTGTCGGGAATCGTTATGCTCGTCAGGCCAGTGCATCCCGAGAACGCAGAGTCCCCAATGCTGGTAACGCCGTTGCCGATCGTAACACTGGCCAGGTTGGTGCAGCCCGAGAACGCAGAGCCCCCGAAACTGGTGACGCCGTTGCCGATTGTAACACTGGTCAGGCCCGTGCAGTTCCCAAACGCCTCGTTCCCAATGCTGGTGACGCTGTCGGGGATCGTGATGCTCGTCAGGCTTGTACAGCCCCTAAACGCCCCGCTTCCGATCGTGGCGACTCTGTTGCCGATCGTGGCACTGCTCAGGTTGGTGCAGCCCGAGAACGCAAAGTCGCCTATGCCGATGACGCTGTCGGGGATTGCGACACTCGTCAGGCCAATACAGCCCGAGAACGCTTCCTCCCTGATGTTGGTGACAGTGCCGGGGATCGTGTAGTGGCCGGCTTTAGCTCCCGGGTATGCGAGCAGCGTGGTTTGGTTCTTGTCGAACAAGACTCCTTCCGCACTGCTATAGGAGGCGTTGAGTTCGCTCACTGCTATGCTGATCAAGCCGGTGCAGCCAGAGAAGGCTCCTTTCCCGATGCTTCTGACGCTGCCGGGGATCGTCATGCTGGTCAGACTGGTACAGACCGAAAACGCATAGTCGCCAAGGCTGGTGACGCTGTCGGGGATCGTCACGCCGGTCAAACTACTGCAACCCGAGAACGCCCCGCCCTGGATCGTCTTGACGCTGTCGGGGATGGTCACGCGGGTCAAACTGCTGCAGCCCGAGAACACCCCGCCCTCGATGGTGGCGAGTCTGTCGGAGATCGTTAGGCTGGTCAGGCCGGTGCAGCCAGCGAACGCTGTAGGCCCAATCGCGGTGACGCTGTCGGGGATCGTGACACTGGTCAGACTGCCGCAGCCCGAGAATGCCCCGCCCCAGATTGTGGTGACGCTGTCGGGGATGTTCACGCTGGCCAGGCTGGTGCAGCCCGAGAACGCTTCAAGCCTGATGGTGGTGACGCTGTTGCCGATGATGACGCTGGTCAGCCTGGTGCACAAGAAGAACGCCCTCCACCCGATCTCAGTAACCCTGTCGGGGATCGTCACGCTGGTGAGGTTGGCGCACAAATAGAACGCCCGGTCCCCGATGTTGGTGACGCTGCCGCCGATCGTGATGCTGCTCAGGCTGCCGCAGTACGAGAACCCAGCCTCGCCAATACCGGTGACGCCGTTGCCGATGATGACGCTGGTCAGGTTGCTGCAGGAATGGAACGTCGCATCCAGGCTGTTGGTGACGCTATCGGGGATCGTCACGCTGGTCAGGTCCCAGCATTCCGCGAACGCCCCGCTCCCGATGCTGGTGACACTATCGGGGATCGTGACGCTCGCAAGGCTGGTGCACGCATAGAACGCAGAGCGCCCGATGCTGATGACGCTGTCGGGGATGACGACGCTGCTCAGGGCACGGCAGTTGCTGAACGCGCTCTCCCCGATGCTGGTGACGCTGTTGCCGATGGTGACGCTGGTCAGGCGCGTGCAGTCCTCGAACGCCCCGTTCCCGATGCTGACAACGCCTTTGGGAATTGTGACACTGATCAGGCGGGCGCAGCCGTGGAACGCCGAGGATCCGATGCTGATGACGCTGTCGGGGATCGTGATGCTCGCCAGGCGCGTGCAGTTGGAGAACGCTCCGCTCCCGATGCTGGTGACGCTGTCGGGGATGACGACGCTGGTCAGACCGCTGCAGCCCGAGAATGCCCCGTCCCCGATGCTGGTGACGCTGTCGGGGATCGTGATGCTCGCCAGGCCTGTACAGCCCCCAAACGCCCCGCCCGCGATGGCGGTGACACTGTCCGGAATTATGTAACTACCACCATTCGAAGGTGGATACCGTACCAGCATCGTCTGGCTCACATTGAACAAGATGTGACGTATTGGGCAGCCGTAGAACGCCGAGGACCCGATGCTGATGACGCTGTCAGGGATCGTGATGCTCGCCAGGCTGGTGCAGCCGCTGAACGCCACGCCACCGATGCTGATGACGCTGTCAGGGATCGTGACGCTCGTCAGGCTGGTGCAGCCCGAGAATGAACCGTCCCCGACGCTGATGACGCTGTCGGGGATCGTGATGCTCGCCAGGCGCGTGCAGCGCGAGAATGAACTGTCCCCGATGCTGATGACGCTGTCGGGGATCGTGATGCTGGTCAGGCCGGTGCAGCCCAGGAAGGCCCAGTCCCCGATGCCGGTAACGCTGTTGCCTATCGTGACGCTCGCAAGGCTGGTGCACGCATAAAGCGCGTGGGTTCCGATGCTGGTGACACTGTCGGGAATCGTGACGCTGGTCAGGCCGGTGCAGCCGTAGAACGCCCCGCCCACAATGGCGGTGACACTCTCAGGGATTATGTAACTACCCCGATTGGAAGGTGGATACCGTACCAGCATCGTCTGGCTCACATTGAACAAGATGTGACGTATTGGGCAGCCGTAGAACGCCGAGGACCCGATGCTGATGACGCTGTCAGGGATCGTGATGCTCGCCAGGCTGGTGCAGCCGCTGAACGCCACGCCACCGATGCTGATGACGCTGTCAGGGATCGTGACGCTCGTCAGGCTGGTGCAGCCGTAGAACGCCCCGGACCCGATGCTGATGACGCTGTCGGCGATGACGACGCTGGTCAGGGCGCGGCAGTTGCTGAACGCGCTCTCCCCGATGCTGGTGACCGGCAACCCCGCGATCATGTCGGGTATGGTCACCGCACCGCCGGGTCCGGTGTATCTGGTGATGGTGACCTTGCCCTCACTGACGGTGTAGTTGAACTGGGCCTGCACCGTGGCCGACAGCATCAGGAGCAGCAGCAGTGGCAGAAACCTCACGGCGTGGCGGTGAGAGTAGTTGGTTGGTGTGTTGTCCGGGTTCGTTGACCTCTTGCTCGCGTCTCGTGTCTTCATAACGGAATGAGTCTGCGGTTCTCTCCGCCTGCCCGCGGCCATGTCTCGACGGACCCGCGGAACCGGTGTTTGGCTTTGCTCAGGAGCTAATGCATAGGGTATGCCAGTTTTGAGCGGGCGACTGTCTGGCGTGTGCTTTTCGAGCGCCAGGATAAGCAGCGGAAGACTCAGCCACAGTGCAAGAGGAAGGGCCTGCCTTGACATGAAGCGCCTGCGGCGGAACGGCTTGCAGTGGTCATCGGCAGTGGTCTGCAACCGAGTGCTGAGACGTTTCTCCGTCGGATGGGCATCCAGACCTTTCTTAGTGAATGAACGCAGCCGGAAGGTCCTATGCTGAATCTATGCGGACTATGCGGACTATGCGGACTCTATGCGGACTCTATGCGGACTCTATGCGGACTCTATGCGGACTCGTGTCGAACCGCAGCGGCGCCACCAAACGACCGGCAGACCGTGCCACGGGATCCGGCAGTCGAAGGGCCGGGTTGGGAAAAGTGCCTCATCAATTCGGGGCGGATCATGAAGGACGGGTCACTTCCCGCGTTTCCCTTCATGTTCCGTCCTGCTTCATGAGGGGTCCTCGATGGCGGGACGCGGATGTCGACCGAGCCTGCCAGACGTGCAATGAGCCCTCCCATCCGTGTTTCATCCGTGTTCCATCCGTGGCTCTTTGAATGCCGCGTCCCTCTGTGTGCTCTGCGTCTCTGTGGTTCAATCCGGGACGGTGACTGTCATCGGACGGGATTCACCACAGAGGCACAGAGATCACAGAGGGAAGAGTGCCTCATGAATGCAGCGCAGGCGAAAAACTGTTGCGCCGGTCCCCGGCCACAGCCAGTATTCGGGAGCCCGAACCCGCATATGACGCAGCGCGGCAGAACCGCAAGCAAAACGACGGCAGACTCGCGTGTCTCTATTGCCGTCGGCTGCGCAGGTCGCCGCGCTGCGCCGGCGCTGCTGTGCGGGTTGAACAACATCCAGTCCGTACTATGAAGACCGCCCAAGCCCCGATCGTCACGAACGAGCTGTCGCGTGGCGTTGACCTGGCCCGGATTGCTCGCCAGCCGGCCCGAACCAGCGCACCGGGCATTCTCGATGTCCGGGCTTCGGCTGCCGCGTACTCGGGCTGCGGGTGTTGTCCCTTGAGTCGGCGCTCGTTCCTCATGAAGGGCGGGGCGGCCTGTGTGACCGCACTGGCCTTGAGCGCCCGGCCTGTCGACGCCGCGGAAGGCCCAGCCGGCCGACCGCGCATTCGGATCGTCTACGTCCTGTTCGGTCCGAAGCAGCCGCGTCCGACCTGGCCGAACATCGGGTTCGATTTCGTGCCGGTCATGCAGCGGCTCGAGTCGGAGCTGGCGAAAGAGTGCCCGGGATTCCAGTTCGTGACGACGATGGCCAGCACGGAGGCGGAGGCTAAGAAGATCATCGAGGAGGACCAAGGCTCGAGCGTGGACGGCTACCTGGTCTATCAGATGAACAATTGGCCGCGCGTGGTGCAGACCATCGCCGCCTCGGGCAAACCGGTGCTGTATGCCGATTTCACCTATGCGGGCACGGGCGGGTTCCTGACCTACAACGCCGCGCTGCTCCGGGCTCGATCGCCGAATGTCGGCTTCGTCTCGTCGTCGGAACTGGGGGACCTGATCGAGGCGGTGAAGTGCTTCGAACTCGTCCGCCAGGGTCGGACGCCGTCTGAGTTTGTGGCGGCGACCGCGCGGCTGCGGGAAAGGCGCACGCCGCCGCCGGGGTCGGCGGCTTGGGCGGAGGACCCGATCCGATGCCTGTCGATTTCCGAGTGCGTCAGCCGGATGAAGTCATCGAAGGTCCTTGCCATTCGCGACCAGAACCCGGCGCCGGCGACCGAGATCATGGGCATCCCGATTGTCTACGTGCCGTTCGCCGAGCTGAACGGGCTGGCCCAGGCGGCCGATCCCGATGAGGTGCGTCTTTGGGCCGATCGCTGGGAGCACGGGGCGCGGCGGATCGAAGGGGTCACGCGCGAGACGATCGAACAATCGGCGGCGATGTATTTGGGCCAGAAGGCCCTGTTGCAGAAACACGGCGCCAATGCCATCACCATCAATTGCCTCGGCGGCTTCTACGGCAACCACATTAACGCCTATCCCTGCCTGGGCTTCTGTCAGTTGGTCGATGACGGCCTGGTCGGCGCCTGCGAATGCGATATCCGGTCCACCGCCACCATGGTCGCGATCACCACGCTGACCCGGGGCCGGCCCGGCTACATTTCAGACCCGGTCATGGACTCGGCGAAACGCGAGATCATCTATGCCCACTGCGTGGCGCCGACCAGGGTCTTCGGCCCGTCAGGCGCGGCGAATCCGTATGAAATCCTGACCCATTCCGAGGACCGCCAAGGCGCCTCGTTGCGCTCGCTGATGCCGGTGGGCTATCTCACCACGACGCTCGAATTCGAGCCCAAGCGCAAAGAGATCATGTTCCACCAGGCCAAGGCGGTGGGCAACGACGCCAATGACCGCGCCTGTCGCACCAAACTGCGCGCCCAGCCCCTGGGCGATTTCGAGAAGCTCTTCTCGATGTGGGATGTCTGGGGGTGGCATCGCGTCACGTTCTATGGCGATCTCAAGGAACCCGTCCACGCGCTGGCCGATGCCGTGGGTTGGAAGGTGGTGACCGAAACGTGAACGGGCTGAGTCAACTGAAACGCCTCGCGCCAGGTCTGGCAGTCGCCTTCCTTCTCTGCCTCGAACCGTGCCGGCCTCTGCTGGCGCAAAACGCAGATGCGCCGGGCCCCGTGCACCTGCGCGTCAACCTCCTCGGGTATCGCCCCGGAGATCCGAAGATCGCGATCGCCTTTTCGGCCCACCCTCTCGCCCGGGACTTCGAGGTGCTGAATGCCGCGGATCAAACCGTGGTCTGGCGCGGGCCGGCGTCGCCGTTGCCGGATGCGGTCTGGGGGCGATGGCACCACCATGCCGAGCTCGATTTCAGCCCCGTCCGCCTCGAGGGCAGGTTCGTCGTCCGCCTCGGCCCGACAAATTCGGCCGCGTTCGAGATCGGGACGCAGGCGAGGGACGCTGTGTGCGGGGCGCTGCTCGAATTCATGCGCCACCAGCGCTGCGGCGATAATCCGTGGCTCGATGCCCAATGCCATCAACAGGACGGACGCACCGCCTACGGGCCGCGTCCGGCCGGAGCACCCATCGATGCGCGGGGCGGCTGGCACGATGCGGGCGATTTGCTCAAGTACCTGATGACCTCCGCCAACGCCACCGCCCAGATGCTCCTGGCCTATCGGATCGCCCCAGCGGCCTTCGAGGACCTGGTGCGGGAAGATGGACGCCCCGGAACAAACGGCGTTCCCGATGTCCTGGATGAGGCGCGATGGGGTCTGGATTGGATGTTGCGGCTCCACCCTGCTCCGGAAGAACTCTACCACCAGGTGGCTGACGACCGCGACCACTGGGGTTGGCGGCTGCCCGCGGACGAGAAGGCCGACTACGGATGGGGGCCGGGCGGACCGCGCGTTGTCTACGCGGCGAACGGGCGTCCGCAGGGGCTCGGGAAGTACCAAAGCGAGTCGACCGGCCTGGGCAATCTCGCCGGGCGCTACGCGGCGGCCATGGCGATGGCCTGTCAGACCTGGCGCCACAACGCCGAGCACGGGGCCTTCGCGCAGCGCTGCCTGCAGGCGGGTGTCGAGGTCTACGCCCTCGGACGGAAGCAAGAGGGTTTTCAGCAAGGCAATTCCTACGGCGCGCCCTACCGCTATCATGAGTCGACCTGGGCCGACGACATGGAGTGGGGCGCCGCCGAATTGTACCGGGCAACAGGCGACAGCCGCTACCTCGATGACGCCCGCCGCTATGCCCGACAGGCCGGGACGGAATCCTGGATGGGGCGGACCGAGGCGCGGCATTACGATTTCTACCCGTTTGTGAACATCGGTCATTTCGCGCTCCACGACCTCGCGGATGAGGAGACCGGCAAGATGCTGATCGGGTACTATAGGGACGGGATCGAGCGGTGTGTCACTGCCGGGCGGCGCACGCCGTATCGGATCGGCGTGCCGTTCATCTGGTGCTCGAACAACCTGACGGTGGCCTTGGCGACGCAGTGCCTCCTTTACGAACGAATGTCCCGCGACCCGCGCTACCGGGAGTTCTCGGCGGCGCAGTCGGATTGGCTCCTGGGACGCAATCCGTGGAACTCCTCGATGTTCACCGGCTTTCCGCCCGGGGCCGCCTCACCCAGGAATCCGCATCTGATGACCACCCGGCTGACCGGACGCATGGTGCGAGGCGGTCTGGTAGACGGCCCGGTCTACGAACAGGTGTTCCGGAGCCTCAAAGGCGTCAGCATCACCCAGCCCGATCCGCTGGCGATGTTCCAGTCCGAATTGGCGGTGTATCACGACGATCTCCATGATTACTCGACCAACGAGCCCACCATGGACGGCACGGCGTCGGCGATTCTGCTCTTCGCGCTGATGGCAGAATAGGGGTGGGCGTTCAACGGCAGACCGTTGCCGCCCTAACCCGGGAATCTCACTAGCCCGCATTTCAGGTGAAATGTGACGGTGACCGGTCAGATGACATCAAAAGTTGGTGAGAAATGCGGCCTAACGTCTGCCAGCGTCTCCACCACCCAATCCGCCCGGTGCGCCCGCAGTACGCCCAGCTCAGCCCCGCCTGTCCCGACCGCCAGCACCCTGGCCCCGATCGCCCGTCCGCACTCGATGTCCAGCGGCGTGTCGCCCACCACCACAATCTCGTCGCCGCGCACCGGGCGTTCTAGGGCCCTGCTGACGCGTTCGCGCGCGATGCTGGCCAACTCGTTGCGGTCCTCATGGTCGTCCCCGAATGCGCCGATGGTGAAGCAATCCCACAGGCCGAAATGCCGCAGCTTGATTTCGGCGCCCAGGCGGATGTTCCCGGTCAAGAGACCAAGCAGCGGCGGCTGGGCCAGGCCCCGAAGGTCGCGGATGAAATCGTTAACCCCCGGACAGACCTGTCCGTGCAGTTCGCCGAGCAACTGGTCCAGAACGAACACGTAATGGTCGAGAAAACGATCGAAATTGACCGGCGTGGCCTCGATCCCGTGCCGACGGAAGAACTCGCGGACCAGCGACCGGTCGGTGCGTCCGGCAAAGTGCATATGACGCACGCCGTCGGCAACGTGAAAGACCGACTGACCAGTGCGTTCGAAGGCGCGAACGCCCGCCCCTCCGGTCCGGATGAGCGTGCCGTCGATGTCGAAGAGAACCGCGTGAACCACGGGCCAAGATTAGCGGCCGGCGGCCGCCTTGACAATGGCAGGCGCTTCAACGGTTGAGCGCGCGCGAAGACCATGAACCGGTCCGTAGCCGCCGTCGTGAGACGGCGCTGATTCCTGTCTCTGGCGGAGCGCGCTGACGCGGACTCACGTCCGCGGCTACGGTTCACGCTTCAGGTCTCCTCCGTCCGCGTCGCGCGGAAGAAGAGGTAGACAACGCCGCCAACCAGGCTCCAGAAGAGGCTGCCGGCATAGGCGAGGAGCGAGAGCAGGAGCGCCTGTGTCGCCGGGATGTTGATCTCCGGGACCGCCAGCATCCAGACATAGATGTTCTCGCGCAGCCCGAGTCCGCTGGGCGTGACGGGCATGGCGGCGATGCAGATGATGACCGGCACAATCAGGGAAAGCGCCACGGGCGCGATCGTCAGGTTCAGACCGCGTGCCAGCACCCAGATTTGCAGGACGCACATCACGTTGAGCACCGTCGAGAGCGCAAAGGCCTGGGCGAGGAATCGGGGCTCCTGCCCGAACTGGCGGCAGGCTTCGAGCGCCCGTTCGAGCAGTTCGCCTTTGGGCAGGCGGCGAAGCCAGATCCGGGCCCGAGGCCAGCGGCGCGAGAGGCCGCCCCAGAACGACAGGCCGGCAACCGCAAGCGCGCCCAAGAGCATGATCACCACGATGCCAGCGAGCGCCGCCAGGCGGCGGTGGCCCGACAGCAGGGCCCAGTTCGGAACCATCATCACCGCGGCAAACAGAAGCATGGACAGAAGCCCGATCAGCCGGTCGACCAGGACAGTCACGACCGCTTCGGTCTTGCGATTGCTGGTCTCACGCGCGGCGTAAAAGGCCTTCATGAGATCGCCGCCCGTCGACCCGAGCAGGAACGAGTTGAAGAAATGCGCGACGAGCGAGATTTCCGCCGCCCGCCCGAGCGAGAGGTTGATGCCGTGCACGCGCAGGACCATCCGCCAGCGGAGGGTGCCCAGGAAGATCGTGGCGCCCATGAAGAGGAGGGACCAGGTCGCGGCCGTCGGGTCGATCAGGCAGACGTTTCGCCACAGCTCGGGCGGGCCGTAGTGCCAGGCCAGCTTCCATTGCTCGGCGCGGTTCAGCGAATCCCAGGCAAGGCCCTGCCGCTCGTACGCATTGCGTCCCTCGCTGAGAAAGATCGCCTGGAACACCCAGCCGAGAAGGACCAGGCAAAGGACGATCCGCAACACCATCGGCCAGGGAATGGAGCGCTTCTTCACCATGCGATGGCAGGAAGGTCCGGTCTCTTACTCGGGGCCCCAAAGCGACTGCAGGTGGGCCAGACCGGCCCGCACCTCCTCGGGCGTGATCGAGGGCGAGAGTTCGAGGACCTTGATGTGTTCGGGCTTCACGAACGGTTTCAAAGCCTCGAAATTGATCATGCCTTTGCCCGGCGGGCGGTGGTCGCGTCCGGGGAACTCGACATCATGGAGATGAAACCCGGCGGTGTCGCCGGCGAGCGATTCGAGATGCATGACGTGGTCGATGAACCCGAGGTTCTCTTTGATTTGAGCGTGGCCGGTGTCATGCCAGTAACGGATGATCCCGCCGGGGAAGTCGCGGAAAAAGAAGGGGAAATCGGACTCGAACGGGATCTCTTCGAGGGCCTCGCGGTTCTCGATCCCCAGGAGCAAATGGCGCCGCGCAGCCTCGGATTCGAGATAGCGCAGCGCCTCGTACGCAAAGAGCAGATGCCGTTCCTTCCTCGACTCACGCCGCTCATCGGCCTCGGCGCACAGCCGCTGGTACTTGGGCGTCTCCCGCAGACCCGCCTCCGCCAGTCGGATCAGCGCGTCCGTGTAGTCCTTCATCTCGACGGCGCCCATGTGGAGCACCACGAGCTTCGCGCCCAGGCGCTCCGCCAACTCGAACGTCTTGAGGGTGTGTTTGAGCGCGCTCTGCCGCTCCCGCGCGTCCGACGACGTGAACTTGAAGATGTTGGGGGCAGCCCGCGTGATCCCAATCGGCAGCGGACAGAAATTGTGGAGGGTGGTGATCCGCACCACGCCGGCGGCGACGGCTTCGAGGATGCCCGGCACCAGGCTGAGCCGGATTCCGTGGCTGAGCTCCGCGTACTCGAAGCCCAACTCACGAATCTCGCGCAGCATGGCATGGCCGTCGATGTGGCGACTCGAGTTCCAGCAGGATGACAACGCGTACATAGACAAAAACAAAGGCCGAGCGCGCGTGCGCACGGCACGGGCTCGGCCCTGAAATCAGCACCTGTTCCTGAGTTCCCGCCTACATGTCGGCGTATCGGGCGGCCAGCATGGCCGAGAACTTGGCCACTTTGAGCTTGCGCCGACGCCGCTCGCTTGGCTTCTCGTAATGCCGATGGTTGCGCACCTCTTTCAGGGTGCCTTCGCGGTCGACTTTCTTCTTCAAACGCCGAAGCGCCTTCTCGACCGATTCGCCTTTCTTGAGCCGGATTTCCGTCAAAATCGATTCACTTCCTCTCTGGGACCCGGGGCCGCATGGCCGCACCGCGCGGCCAGCCCCCCCTCAGGTCAGGGCGGGGACAGTAGGTGCAACCGCCGCCGGATGTCAATCGGGAATCGACAATGGCAGCGTGCTTGACGGTTGAGGGGGGCGTGCTTAGCCTCTGCCGCTTTTAGAGTGGCGGGCTCGGCCCGCTGGCCCGCGGTGTTGCCGCGAGGTCCAACGAAAGGCTTTTTGAAGTGAACGTGACCATCGAACATCTCGGTCCCTGCAAGAAACTGCTGCGCGTGGAAATCGACGCCGAGGCCACCCAGGCCAAGGCCGACGCGGTGCTCAAGGAGTTCCAGCGCAAGGCGCGGATTCCCGGGTTCCGGCCCGGCAAGACGCCCCGGGCGCTCCTGCTCAAGACCTTTGCCGAGGAGATCAACGCCGAGATCAAACGCAAGATCATCAGCGACGCTTACCACGAGGCCGTCGAACAGCACAAACTCCGCCCGATCACTCGACCTGAGATCGAGGAGACTCCCTGGGAACTCGGACAGCCCTTCGCTTTCACCGCCACGGTCGAGACCGAGGCTGATTTCGAAGTCCCCGATTACCGCGGGTTGCCGATTCGCCGGGACAATCGCACCGTCACGGACGAGGATCTCGAGCGCGCATTGCGCATGCTCCGCGAGCAAAAGCCGGTCTTCGTCGACCTGGATCGCCCCGTCCAGCCGGGCGACTTCGTCGTCGTCAATTACACCGGCACGTGCGAGGGCAAGCCGATCACGGACATCGCTCCCACCGCGCGCGGGCTGACCGAGCAGAAGAACTTCTGGCTTCAGATCCAAACCGGCTCGTTCATTCCGGGGTTCACCGATCCGCTGGTGGGCTCGAGCGCGGGCGAAACCCGCACTGTCACCATCACGTTCCCCGAGGATTTCGTCACGCGCGAACTGGTGGGCAAACAAGCCGTGTACCAGGTCGAGATCGTCCAGGTGAAGGAGCGGCAGATCCCGGAGCTGGACGACGCCTTTGCGCGCAGCTACGGGGCTGAGAATCTCGAAGCCCTGCGTGCCGGCGTGCGCCAGGATCTCGAACTCGAACTCAAGGAAAAGCAACAACGCCAGATCCGCGATCAGTTGGTGGCCACGCTCCTGGGCCGCGTGAGCTTCGATTTGCCCGAGTCCCTCGTCGAGAACGAGACTCGCAACGTCGTGTTCGATATCGTCAAGGCCAATCAGGAGCGGGGTGTGGCCAAGGAGGCCATCGACGAGCGCAAGGACGAAATCTACAGCGTCGCCAACAACAGCGCCAAGGAACGGGTCAAGGCCATACTGCTGCTGAACCGGATCGCCGAGAAGGAGGGCATCACGGCGACGAGCCAGGAGCTCACCCAGCGGGTCCTCGAACTGGCGGCGCGTTACCAGATCAAGCCGGACAAGCTGGTCAAGCAACTCCAGGAGCGCGGTGCGTTGCCCCAGATCCAACGCCAGATCATCGAGGCCAAAGTCCTCAACGCCCTCGAGTTGTACGCCAACATCGAGGATGGCTCGGCCTAGCGCGCATTTCTCACCAACTTCCGCGGAACGCGGAGCCGATGTCATCGAAAGGCGCACTCATGCGCGCCAGGAAACTCCGCGCTTTTCAAGCGCGCCGTTTGGTCTAGACTGGGCGCATGAGACACGCGGGCAAAGCGACACAGGCGGCCTTGCGCCTGATCTACTGGCCGCTGTTTTTCGTGCTGGCCCTCATGCTCGCCAGCGTGCTGGCGAAGTTCCTGGGCAGCATCCTCATCTATATCGCAGGCGGCCTCGCCGGGTTGTGGGTCCTCTTTGGACTCTTCTGCCTCTACTTCTTTCGCGATCCCAACCCCGCCATCCCGTCCGCGCCCGAGGTCATCCTCGCCCCCGCGCACGGCAAAGTCGACGCCATCGACGAAATCGAGGAACTCGATTTCATGGGCGGACGCTGCCGCCGGGTGTCGATCTTCATGTCGGTTTTCGATGTGCACGTCCAACGGGCCCCGGTCGCCGGCCGGATCGCGTTCCACAAACGGGCGGCCGGCCAGTTCCTGAACGCAATGCGCACCGATTCCGCCGCGTTCAACGAAAACGTCCTCCTCGGCTTCCTGTCCGCCGAACGCGACGGCGAGAGGATCGGGGTCCGGCTCATCGCCGGCGCAATCGCGCGCCGGATCGTGGTGTGGGCCGACAGCGGCACCAAGGTGGCTCGGGGCGAACGCATCAGCCTCATTCAGTTCGGCTCCCGTTGCGATCTGCTCTTGCCCCTCGATGCCCGCCTCAGCGTCCAACTGGGCCAATCGGTCCGGGCGGGCGAAACCGTCGTCGCCAACCGCGCTTAAGCGTATGGCCGATCCCATGGCCGACCCAAACGACCATCCCGCCAGCAACCCGGAGCCCGCCAGCCGGATCCAGATCTACCTTCTGCCGAATCTGATGACGGCCGGGAATCTCTTCTGCGGCTTCGTCGCTTTGACCAAGATCGTCGAGGCGGACGCCGCCGCGGGGAGTTTCAACACAGCCATCCGCCACGCCCTTTTCTTCATCCTGCTCGCCTGCATTTTCGACCTGCTCGATGGGCGCGTGGCACGGTGGGGCGGTCACGAGAGCCCTTTCGGACGGCAGTTCGACTCGCTGGCCGATCTGATCTCGTTCGGCGCCGCCCCCGCTTTTCTCGTCCACCGGATCGTGTTGAAAGACGTGTTCCTCGAGTACCAGGAGATCGGATGGTTCATCGCCTCTGTCTACCTGATCTGCGGCGCCTTGCGCCTGGCCCGCTTCAACTGCCTGGCCAGCCTGCCCGGCGGGAGCGGCACCAGGGAATTCCTCGGGTTCCCCATCCCCGCCGCCGCCGCCCTGGTGGCGTCTCTGACCTTGTTCATCATGTGGTGGGAAGACCGCGAGTTCCCAGTCGGGCGCTGGCGCTATGTCTTGCCGTTCATCCTCGTTTTTCTGTCGATCATGATGATCAGCGACGTCAGGTACCCTTCGTTCAAGTCCATTAACCTGAGCGTCCAGCGCCCCTTCGCCAAACTCGCCGTCGCCGCGGTCTTCATCGGAGTTCTCATCGTCCTGCGCGACAAGATCCTCCCGCTCGTGCTCCCCGTCATCTTTACCGCTTACCTGGTGTACGGATTCATCCGACCCCGCATCTCGCGCCGCATGCGACGCGAGATCGAGGATGCAGATGAACTCGAAGAGCCAAACCAGTCGCCTTGATTCGCCAACCGGCACTGTCGCCACCCGCATCCCTCCTCCCCCAACCGCGCTTGACTCCCAGGACCCGAGAAGCGTGCGGCGGCTCAAAGCCGGACAGTCTATCCAGCATCGAGACACCGTCCGGCGCCCGGTCTCTACCCCTCCTCCGGCCTCCGATCGCGTGTCGGCCTGCCGATTCACGCTTCTGGCGGGATCGGGGCACTGGCTTGAAGTGCTTGATGATAAAACGCTTATATCGGAGAGCGTAGCCTCTCCCGCCCCCTCGATCCGCCGTCCGCATCGCCTTTCCTTGCGGCTTGGCACGCCGGTTGCATTCGCTCGTTCCGCCAAGGGCGCGGTCGGGAACTGGGAGGTTTCCCGCCACGCCGCAAAAACCCAGCGACCGCCTGCCAAGGAGGGCGGTCGAAGGAGGGACACCAAGAGGTGGGGGTGGGGAACAAACCGGCTCGATGGAAACTGTAGCCGGTTGGTCGGCCGAAACCCCGCGTGGCGAACAGCGCCCCGTCCCGGCTGCCGAAGCCAGACTCACGAAGTCGAAAGGAGACCATGAAAACAATCCGATCCACTGCGCGCAATTCCTTCGCCGGCTCGCGCCCGGGTTGGGCCGCGATCTCACTCGCTGCCGCAATCCTCGCCGTGAATCCGACAGGGACTGGCAAGGCAGCTCA
>ERZ795054.1331-NODE-1331-length-24063-cov-6.337804_pt1 | contig 24063 bp, 19 predicted proteins | sample MGYA00375138_ERZ795054 | MGnify/ENA primary metagenome ERZ795054 (study PRJEB30183, sample SAMN05720215) | anaerobic digester metagenome | isolation source: active sludge of municipal wastewater-treating anaerobic digesters | place: USA | collected 2014-12-23 ... | reverse complement strand
CCCAAGAATCTCTAACAATTCTCCGTCCACCTTGCGCCAGCCCTGATCCCATTGGAGGCTCATGGCGCATGCTATACTTCTGAATTACCCAAAATTCCGATTCAGGTAATACAGAACTATCGCAACCGGGGCGCCAGAGCGGCGGGGCGAAGCCAAGGGAGCGTCAGTGTATTCCGGCCCCAGGAGAATTCACTTTTTTGCATTCCGGTTTGGAGATGCAATTTTTCCCAATTTTCACTCTGTAAATCTGTTTTTTAATTTCAGGGTTAAAATGGCATTGTACCCTTTTTTAGTAGCGCTGGAATCATTCAATGGTAAAAACGGCTCTGGAGAAAACCTCTTTTTCTCCAGATGATCGATCCCCCTTTTTGCCATTCCTTTCCCCAACGGGGGCGGGTGCGCATTGCGACAGGATGATCCTCTTTTCACCGGGCATAACGTGAATACGCTCCTGGAGTCTCCGCTCTACCTCAGCCGCTATAGTATCCCCCACCTAGGATAATGACGGATCATTGGTAACCGAATCCGTTCCATTGCTTCCCACTGCATTTCCCGATAGCGGACTCATTGGCAGGAGGAGCCTAATGCAATAAAAAATTCTCCGGGCCGGAAATTACAGGAAAACCGCGACTGCAATGGTTGTTGTCCAGAGGCCGTTCTTGTCACCCTCGGCGGACTGACAGGTATTTTTGGTCTTGATGATCTTGCCACTGGCCTTGTAGATTTGTTCCCGGTCAGACCACGCAGCATTTACATCAAATTCAATACCGAGCGTTGTTGCAAGCATGGTTGCTGCAAGGTCTTCTGCATATTCCCCGGTCTTCTTCTCTGTCTCACCATAGGCATGGTGTTCCGAAAGGTACCCGTATTCTTCGCTGACGCTTGGCATGGCAAGACCGATGGCAGCAGAGACAAGCCGGTTCGGTTCATTGGTCTCATTCCGGGCCATGACACAATAGGTTATCCCGCCGGGTTTGAGAGATTTGAGTCCTTCGGTCTTGGATATCTGTTTACAGTTGGGCGGGAAAATGCTGGACACATACACAAGGTTGCATTTCTCTACTCCCGCTTTCCTCAATGCCAGTTCAAAAGAAGCAAGACGATCTTTGTGGACACCAACACCCTTGGTAAAAAAGATGCGTTGCGGAACAAACATATGCTATAGTTTTTTTATCGCATGCACTTTTAGGTTGCGGTCACTGGTTCATGTGGATACTATCATCGGTTGAAGACGGACTTTTCCTGGAGGGATACTTCCTGATATCCGGAATAATCGGGGGTCAGGGGAAAACCTGCCCGTTGGTATCTGTCAGACGGGAAACTATTGCCGGTAATTCCGCCATGGTATCGATGGTGTAATCCGCCGGAACCGGAGAGCGGTCATCTGAAAACCGGTCCCCGTATCGTGCATATACGGTACGGATACCAAGGTTTATCCCGGGTTCAATATCGCGCCGCGGACTGTCTCCTACAAGCAATGCCTCACCTGCTTCTGACTGGAGCATAGCAAGGGCAACAATAAAAGGTTCAGGTGCGGGTTTTTTTACCTTAACCAGGTCAAACGTGACCATGCAGGAAAAAAAGGGCAGCAGGGCTGTTTTTTCAAGGCGCCTGACAGCATCGCGGGAATGTGCATCAGTGATGATCCCCATGGGAATTCCCGTATCCCGTATCAGGCTGAGGGTATCGAGAACCCCCGGGTAGGGTTTGATGGCGAGGATCTTTTCCTGTTCGTAAATGCGACGTGCGGTTTCATATGAACCCGGTACCTGTATCCCGTGGTCGTGTATGAAGTCAAGGATGTTCTCATGCGATTCAAAACCATGCAGGGGTCTGAGAAAATAATCAAAGAGCAGGTTTTCTTCCATCACACCCAGGAACCTGCTGGCAGCATTGCATGCTGCGATCTGTGCCCCGACAAGATCGAAGAGCGTGTTGTCCATATCGAATAGTACACAACGGACAGGTTTTCGAAAGGTATTATTCAATGATAAATCCTGGTTCACATGGTGATATTTTGTTCTGTTAAGTAAAATGGGATCGGTTGAGACAGGTTCCCAAAACAAGGCTTTGTGACACCGATCCAACCACAGGTACCATTGTTCATATAACCATGGAGTTCTTTTGTGTAACCCCGACAACATTGCGAATTTATATAGATCGAAAGTAAGGGTGTTTTTAGCTGTTACGATGGACCGGATACCTGCCATGATAATGCGGTTTTTTTGGGGGGCTCTGCTGATTTTTTATCAACTTGTGCTGATGGTTGCAGTCGGAATCTTTTACCTCCTGGGTTATACCGATTACAACAACATTGCAGAGATGGCAAAAGACATAATGCAAGGATACCCGTGCACCCAGGAGGAAATACCCAATTTTTAATCCCCGTAATCATTTTGCAAAGGGCCGAGCTGTCTTTCCTCATCTCTAAAAATTCCAGCGGCGGGTCATTTCTGTTCATTTTTCTGTGCTCATGCGGGTACAACAGGTACGCCTGCCCCCGCAAATGGTACCCAAACCCTGTTCCTTTGAGGAGGGGGGGCAGGATGACACCGTTGGGGATTCCCTACGGGCTGTTTCACTCATGAATTTAACCTTGCAGCACCAACAGGAACTAAAAATAAGACTCCAGCCATGGACACTACGTACCTTGTCGAGATCCGTCTTTCCCGGACAAAATGGCGTATCCGGCAGATCATGGAGGATATCGGACGTAATTTTGACATACGCGATTCCCTTGAACCGCATCCTCACGTCACCCTGTTCGGTCCCCTGTCCCTGAACGAGGGGGTCAGCAACCGGCAGATGCTGGAAGCTGTCGGCAGTGTTGCCGCCCGCTATGATCCGGTCCCCTTCCTTCTGGACGGCTGGGAGAAGCGGGATGGCATGCATGGGAGCGTGATTGCATTTCCGGTACGGGCTTCAGAACCGCTCCGGCAGCTCACCAGGGACATCGCACATGTCCTTTCCCCACTTACCATAAGCCAGAATGCCTGGGATGCGGAACCAGACCAGAAATGGTTCCATGTCACGATAGCAAACCACCTTGGACCTGATCAGGCATCAAAAGTTTATTTTCAGCTCACCGGCAAGGCACAAAAGGTCCGGGATCAGGAAGGTCTGTACAGGAAAAATCCCGGACTGCTCATGAGGTTTCTTGCAGGAGGGAGGGCTGAAAAGCCGCTCCACTCCATCCCCCCCGTCCTGCTCGATGAAACCGGGATCCGGATCACGGTCATGAAAGACATGACCATTCTCGCTGAATACGATCTTATCGGTAAACAATGGGTATACGGGGATCATCGCCACAGTGCAGCCCGCTGGCAGAGAACCCTGGAGGAATTCCGTCATCATGCCGGGTTTGAGCACCGGGATCCGGAACCGGTCGATTCTGATATTTTCCTGATCGCAGACCTGCATCTGGGCCATGCCAATATTATCCGCTTCTGTTCGCGTCCGTTCCTTTTTTCTGACAGCAGGGAGATGGATCACGTGCTTATTAAAAACTGGAATTACACCATTTCGCCAAAAACCCGGATCTATTGTCTTGGGGACCTGGTATATGGTGCAGATGCCGAACCGGCTTCCCTTTACCAAAAAAGGCTCCGGGGGGATATCGTTTTTATTCGTGGCAACCACGATGACAAGGAGTCCATGACAATTCCTTTTGTTGAAATTGAATACGATAACCTGCGGTTTCTCCTTATCCATGACCCGGCTGAAGCACCCCCGTCATTTGACGGCTGGGTCATTCACGGACATTACCATAACAATGACCTAAGAAATTACCCGTTCATGAATTTTACCGGCAGGCGCATCAATGTCAGTGCTGAGGTCATCGGATATAAACCCGTGAGCCTGGGTGAGATCGTACACCGGATCCGCAAACGCGAAGTATCGGGCGATACCACACCAATCCTCTTCCGCTATCCCTTTGAGTAATTTTTTTTCAGAGGTTTGTTTTTATCCCCTTTTGCGAGCAGAACACCGGTACGCACATGGCGTCAGAGCGCACGCCCTTGGATGGACAGGCCAGGAGCGATTCGCGCATGCTTCGCGTACCATCAGCAATACAGAAAAACCAGCCATCGATCCCCGAATGAGCGGAACAGGTATCCCGAAAGGTCTGCGACGATTACCTGCCCCCGCCCCCGATTGGGGGGCAGGCATGGCACAAGGGGTCGATCATTGGGAGAACATGAGATTTTCAAGCGAGCCATTATCCTTATCCTTTCGCCGTCAATTGAAAAGATTTATAGTTCCGTGGCGGGAACGGTGTGTGAGAAATATGGAAATTATAAAGATCCCCCGGGCAGACAAGGCAGAATATGACAGACTGATCGAACGAGGGTATGTCTGCAGGATCGCGTTCCAGGGAGAAAAATACCCCTACATTGCCCCTTTCCTGTATGTCTTTGACGGGTCCTTTTTGTATTTCCTCTCAACAAAATACGGCAAGAAGATCGAGTATTTCCGGAAAAGCCCCTATGCATCCGTTGAGATCGAGAAATATAACAAAGAACTTTCATCCTACATTTTCGTTACCCTGCAGGGATACCTGGAAGAAGTACATGACTCTATCGAGAAAAAGATCATCCGGGAAAAATTCGTTGACCTGATCGTGGAGCGGAACCTTTCCTGCAACATCCTTGCTGCGCTCGGGCATTCCCCCACGGATGCACCCGTTGCAATCGCGGAGGAAGAGCGATCCCTTGTCTGGAAGCTTGCGGGTGTAAGGGATATTGTCGCGCTCAAGAACCTCTGAAGAAATATCACACTTTTTCTTTGAGGAGCTCCATCAGAGCTTCGGCGGTTGTTACCGGACTACGACAGGCTTGTCCGGCACACAGGTATGCTGTTGCTTTTCTGTTCTGCGCGTTCAGAAATTTCGTGAATGGCGCAAGAGCATCAAGCGCCAAGGATGCAGCTGAGGAGCGGACGTGGACCGTCAAAGACGGTAAAAACGTTTGGCGGATCATGTGGATCATCCGGGTTGTCTCAGGATCCGATTGTTCCCCTGAAATGACAACATCACTGGCCGGCCCAAGAAGATGGTCAAGACTGCAGAGAAAGAAACTGAACGAGGAAGGAGATCTGCGGATAATCCCGCTGAAAGCGTCTGCAAGACGAGCTGCCTGCTCTTCGTAGGACGGGTTACCGGTCAGGTGACCCAGCAGGACAAGATTTCCAAGGGTTACCGAGTTTGCGGAAGGGACAGCCCCGTCGTATATCTCTTTTTTTCGGACAATGAGCGTTTCCCCGTTATCCGATGTTGTGAAATATCCGTTTTCCCTGGTATCGGCAAAATGCTGTTTTTGGTAGCGGTCGAGGACAAGGGCTTCTGCAAGCCATGCTGGATCAAAACTGGTTTCATACAGTTCAATGAGCGCCCAAATACAACATGCATAATCATCGGCAAAGGCCACAACCGCTGCCTCGCCATCGCAATAACGATGCCATAGAGAGCCATCGGGCAGGCGCAGATGGTCAAGAATAAAGCGCATCGCTGTTTCACCGCTCCGATAATAATCCGGGTTATCGAAAGCACGGGAGGATTGGGCAAGAGCCGCAATCATGAGACCATTCCAGTCCGAGAGAATCTTTTCGTCCCGCCGCGGACGCGGTCGCTTTGCCCGTCCGGCCAGCAGGGTCTGCCTGATCGATTCAATCCTTGACTCATCGTGCTGATGATCCCCCTCCCCCTTTTTTTTGAACAGGATATTTTTTCCGGTGCCTGCTTCCGCGGAGAAGAAGTTTCCCTTCTTACGGACATTGAAAAGGTTTGCTGCAAATGTACTATCCTCAAAACCGAGAAGATCATCAAGTTCCTTTCTCGTCCAGAGATAAAATGCGCCTTCCCCGTCCGGGCTGTCGGCATCCTCTGCGGAAATAAACGCACCTTCCGGCGATAAAAGATCGCGGGTTACATAGGCAATAATATCCTCTGCTGTCTTTTTGTAGAGCGGTTTTTTGGTTGCCTGCCATGCTTCTGTGAAAGCCATCACGAGAAGTGCCTGGTCGTACAGCATCTTCTCAAAATGCGGAACGCGCCATTCCGCATCTGTGGAGTACCGGTGAAATCCGCCACCGAGATGATCGTGAATGCCCCCGCAACGCAGCCCCTCGAGAGTCTCTTCTGCCATGCGAAGGGACAGCGCGGATCCTGTGCGCTTCCAGAAACGGAGGAGGAACAGAATGTGCGTTGGTATCGGGAACCTGGGAATCCTGCCGAACCCCCCGTTGACAGAATCAAACGATTGAGCCAGCTCTTCGAACCCTTTCTGAATGAGGATTCGATCGGCAGTCCCGTCATCGGGTACCACCAGGATCTCCGCAAGCCGGGCGATGAGTTGATCTGCTCCGGTCACGAGAGCATCGCGCTGAACCTGCCAGAGCCGGGCAACCTCCTGCAGGAGTTCCGATAACCCCTTCATGCCGGCCCGTGTATGCCGGGGAAGATACGTCCCGGCAAAGAAGGGTTTTCTGTCCGGGGTCATGATGATCGTCAATGGCCACCCGCCCTGTCCGGTCATCAGCTGGCAGGCAGTCATGTACACACTGTCGATATCAGGCCGCTCCTCCCGGTCAACCTTTATAGCGATAAAAGAAGTGTTCAGAATATCTGCAATGCCGGGGTCCTCAAACGATTCGCGAGCCATGACATGGCACCAGTGGCACGTTGCATACCCTATCGAGAGGAAGACTGGTTTGTGTTCTGCTGTTGCGCAACGGAAGGCTTCCTCACCCCATGGATACCAGTCCACGGGATTGGTAGCATGCTGCTGCAGGTACGGGCTTTTCTCATGCGTGAGGTGATTGTGCGGGTTTGGTCTTTCTGTAGTTTCTGAGGACAAGGCAATACTCCGTTATACGCTGATAAGCATGATGACCTGATGAGCTTTTCAGCATTACCAGTCCCGGCACGAAACATATGAAGGTGAAACTCCCATCTTCCATAACAAGGACAATATGGATTCCAGCGGGGTACTTTTCCTACTGCTCAGCGTAATTCTCGTTATCGCACTCTCGTACATACTGGATCACCTCTGGGTTGCGGTGACACCGTTCTGGACGCTCTATCTTCTCATCCGTTTTCCCGGCGTTGTTCTGCATGAATCCGCTCACATTATCGGCTGCCTGGTTTCCGGTGCCCGGATCCGAAGGGTTGTGTGGTTCTCACGGGACGGGGGTTCGGTCACATACTCCAGCCCGTTCCTGCCATATATCGGTGATGTTGTCATCAGCACGGCCCCGATCTTTGTCCTCCCGTTCGCGCTTTCGGTTATCACCTGGCTCTTCGGGACTTACCTGGGCTGTTCCTTTCCGGCATTTAAAGCTATCCTCGGATCTCCAGATATCCTGACAGCCCTTGGGACCTCGGTCTTCAGCATATTTTCAGACAACCTGGCTGCCCGTTTCAATGGCTGGTTCCTCCTTTACCTGTACCTGACTTTGAGCATCGTGCTCTCCATTGCTCCGAGCAGGCAGGATATGAAGAACGCCGCTGCCGGCACTATCCTCCTGCTATTTGCCGGGTTTCTCTTGGCTGCAAGCGGGATACCCATGGTGGTATCATTCCTTGATGATCTTGTGCGCCTGCTCGGGTACGGTTTTGCACTCGCGCTGATATACGGACTTGTTGCGCTGACGGTATCGCTACCGGTCCTTGCCTGGTACGCGTTCAGGTCCCGTTCATAGGTCTGGCAGTATCGATCAGATGGGTATTATCTGGTCCAAAGGCTACCTTGTATCACCATGGCACGCGAGACCGGACCCGGCGAATCGGACGGGAGTGACACTGGCGGGAATCTCACCCCGGTCATGCGCCAGTACCAGGAACTGAAGACAAAGCACCCGGAGACTATCCTCTTCTTCCGGATTGGGGATTTTTATGAGACCTTCAACAGTGATGCCGAGCTAGTTGCCCGGGAACTGGATATTGTCCTCACCTCCCGCTCGAAGAGCGGGGACAACCGGATCCCCCTTGCCGGTGTTCCGTACCATGCCGTCGAGGGATATATTGCAAAACTGGTGGGGAAGGGCTATAAGGTCGCCGTCTGTGAACAGGTCGGGGATCCCAGAACCGCAAAGGGTATTGTGAAGCGGGAGATCAGCCGGATCATCACCCCGGGGACCGTGATCGATTCCGCCATGCTTCCCTCCCCGGACGCTGTCTATCTTATGGCGATCTGCCCGGAGGCAAAAGGGCAGGGATGGGGGATTGCCCTCCTGGATATCACCACGGGAGAATTCTTCGTCTCTATTGTTGGACATGACCAGAACCTTTCAAACCTCCTCTCCGAAATCGCACGGTATCATCCTGCAGAATGTATCATCCCGTCAACCATTCCCGAGGCTGTCATACGGAAATTTTCCGAACGCGGTGTCGTTGCCTCACGCTTCCGTGACGAGGCATTTTTTCCCGGCCGGGCGCGAACCCTCCTCACATCCCATTTCCATGTAGCAACGCTTGCCGGGTTTGGATGCGACGATGAACCTGCTGCCATTGGTGCTGCAGGCGCCGCGCTGCTCTATGCGCAGGAGATGCAGGCTTCATCCCTTGCCCATATCAGCAGCCTTGCGACCCGGGCATCCTCCCAGTCGATGATGCTCGATGCGGTTACCCTGCGAAATCTTGAAGTGAAAGAGAGCATCCGCGGGGGGACAAAGGGGCAAACACTCTTCTCCGTCCTTAACCTGACGAAGACCCCGATGGGCAGCAGGCTCCTCTCCCGGCACCTGACCCGGCCGCTCCTGGATACCGGCCGGATCGATGAAAGGCTGGACACCGTTGAGTATTTTGTTACACGGACCGCTGTCCGTCTCTCGGTCCGTTCAGGCTTATCGGAGTTTGCCGATATTGAACGGATTGCGGCACGGGTCTCATACGGGAATGCCGGACCACGGGACCTGCTTGCTCTCGCAGATTCCCTTGCTGCCCTGCCGGTACTGAAACTATCCGTCAATCCCGGGCAAGCCGGGGATCTCCCCGCCATTCTTTCCCATGCGCTCAGGGAGATGCAGGACCTTCCGGAGACAATCGCCCTTATCCGGCGGGCAATCGTTGAAGAGCCACCGGCAGTTGCCCGCAATGGCGGCGTTATCCGCGAGGGTTTCTCTGAAGAACTCGATGCTATCCACACTGTCCTCCACTCAGGCAGGAACTGGATTGTAAAACTCCAGGAACAGGAGCGGGAGCGGACCGGCATCAAATCCCTCAAGATCGGGTATAACAGGATCTTCGGGTACTACATCGATATTACCAGGCCCAACCTTGCACTCGTCCCTCCCGATTACGAGCGGAAGCAGACCACCGCCAGCGGTGAACGCTATACCATCCCGGAACTCCGTGAGAAAGAAGCGCTCATCACGAATGCTGACGAGAAAGTCCTTGCACTTGAACGGGAACTGTACAACGGTCTCCTTGAATCCCTCCGGGCGATTGTACCAGACGTGCAGACAATTGCTGCTGGTATCGCAGCACTCGATGTTGCCGCCACTCTTGCAGAAGTCGCCTGCAACCGGAACTACGTGCGCCCGCTGCTGAACACCGGCAGCGCGATTGTTATCCGCGATGGCCGCCATCCCGTTGTTGAGTCGGGTGTTGCCGGGGGATTTGTTCCCAATGACGTGGACCTCTCCGGCAGCGAGAACCAGATCCTGGTTATTACCGGTGCAAACATGGCAGGGAAGTCCACATACATGCGGGCCTGTGCGCTTATCTGTATCATGGCGCAGGCCGGCGGTTTCGTTCCGGCACGGCATGCGAGCATCGGCATTATCGACCGCATCTTTACCCGCGTCGGAGCCTTTGACGATCTCGCGAGCGGCCAGAGTACCTTCTTTGTCGAGATGCTCGAACTCTCAAACATCCTCAACAATATAACACCAAGAAGTCTGGTCATTCTTGACGAGATCGGGAGGGGGACGAGTACCGTCGACGGATGTTCCATTGCCCGGGCGGTGCTTGAGTACCTCCACGGAAAAGGAACAGCCGGCCCAAAAACGCTTTTTGCCACCCACTTCCACGAGCTCATTACCGCGGAAGAGACTCTCAAACGGGTGAAAAACTACCACTTCGCGGTGAAAGAGACCAGAGATGAGGTCATTTTCCTGCGGAAACTGATCCCGGGTGCGACAGACAAGAGTTATGGTATTCATGTTGCCCGGCTTGCGGGTATCCCGAAGAAGGTGACCGACCGTGCAGATGAACTTCTTTCCGAAGATATGCAACGGGGTGTTCCCGGCAGCACAAAGCCGCAGCGCTATACCCAGATCCTGCTGGTCGATGACAGCGACTCCGGTACCCGGGCTGAAAACCCTGCACTCAGGGCCCTTGCCACCCTGAATCCGGATGAGATGACCCCGCTTGAGGCACTTGCAAAGATCGCGGAACTGAAAAAGAGCATGGAGCAGGGGGATTAAACGATGTCTGAAAATTCTGATCTGTCCCGTATCCGGATCCTGGATCCCGCCACCGTCAACCAGATCGCTGCCGGTGAGGTGGTGGAGCGCCCGGCCTCCGTGGTCAAGGAACTGGTCGAGAACGCCATTGACGCCGGAGCAGGTTTGATTACGATCGACCTGACTGCATCGAAAGATGCCATCATGGTCATCCGCGTCACCGATGACGGGTGCGGTATGTCTCCTGCAGATGCAGGACTCGCCTTTGCTCCCCATGCGACGAGCAAGATTGCATCCATCGGTGACCTCAATCGCCTCCGCACGCTCGGGTTCCGGGGTGAGGCTCTTGCAACGATCGCTGCCGTCTCACGGGTAACCCTTGTTACAAAACCACGGGGAAGCGGTGCGGTGATCCCCGGCACACGTATTGTCATCGAAGGAGGAAAAGTCCTGACAACGGCCGAAACCGGTGCACCGGACGGGACGAGCGTGCTTGTCGAAGACCTCTTTTTCAATACCCCGGCCCGAAAGAAGTTCCAGAAGAGCAGGAACACCGAGCTTGCACACATCCACGATATCCTCGAAGGCATCTGCCTCTCCTATCCCGGGATCGCGTTTCACCTCTCCTTTAACGGAACTGAACAGATAGTAACTGACCGGACCACTCACACGCTGGATACTGTAGCCCGGCTCTTTGGCAGCGGGGTCAGCCGTGATCTTGTCCCTGTTGAAGCATCCCTGTCATTCCTTTCCATAAACGGGTTTATCTCCCGTCCTGTCCTTGCCCGCAAAGACCGGGCGCGGATGTTTGTTACGGTTAACCAGCGGTTTGTTTCCTCTCCGCTCATCAACGACGCGATCAAGGCCGGGTATGGGACACTGCTCCCGAAAGACCGGTTCCCGGTGGCATTCCTGAACCTTACCATCGATCCCATGCTCGTGGACGTGAATGTCCACCCGACAAAAAAACAGATCAGATTATCAAGGGAAAAGGAGATTACGGAAATGATCCGTGCCTCGGTACGGAATGCCCTGCTTGCCCACGATCTGATTCCCGCGGCAAAACCACCTGAAGCAGGTTTAGCCCCCGTTCCCGGACCCAGCGCAGCACCTTTTCGGTCCTACGATCTTTCTGGGGTCCCTGCACCGGCAGGTGTTTTTGAGTCCACCCATGCGGGAACTGTTGCGACGGACCAGCGGCTCCGGCAGACGGAGTTACCGGTCGGTTCCGGTCCAGCGTACCTTGCCTCTTCTCTCCTGCCGGAGATTGTGGTCATCGGGGAGTTCGGAGGGATCTATATCCTTGCCCGGACAGCCGGTGACGATCTGCTCCTCATCGACCAGCACGCTGCCCACGAGCGTATCCTGTACGAGCAGGTGACCGGGCAGACGCAGGAGACGCGGCCTTCGCAGGAACTGATCAGCCCGGTGGTCCTGCACCGTACCCCGAAGGAGGCCGCGATCCTCCGTGACCTCCTGCCGGTGCTTGCCCTTGAAGGATTCATCCTTGAAGGGTTTGGCGGAGACGCGTTTGTTGTCCGTGCTGTACCGGTCGTGCTTGGGAGGCTCGAGGAAACAACGATCATCGATGAGATTATCAGCGACCTTGTCAGCGAGGAGGCAGCGCAGACCGTCAGCAACCGGGAACGCATAGCCCGGATCGTTGCCTGCCGGGGGGCGATAAAGGCGGGTACTATCTGTACACGGGAGCAGTGCCAGCGGATCGTGGACCAGCTGCGGCGGATGAAAAATCCCTTTACCTGCCCCCATGGCCGTCCGACCATGATCCGGTTTACCCGGAAAGAACTTGACACCATGTTCAAACGGGTATAACCGGAATACTTTCCTGTCACGGTTTCCCGCACTTTGCCGGTACCGGAGGGATTATTATCCTCTATGCCGATCCTGTCCGGAAGACAAGAACCAGATGACCATGAAAAGGTCCCGCCAGCCAGCTACCGAATCCACAGGATCGGATATCCCGTACATGCAGTGCCCTCCTTCCATCAGGGAATTCCGGGAGATCGTCCTGGGTTATTATCGCACTCATGGGCGGGACCTTGCGTGGCGGAGGACAACCAATCCCTACCGGATCCTCGTCTCCGAGATCATGCTCCAGCAGACACAGGTTGATCGTGTGACCCAAAAATACCCGGCATTCATTGCCGCATTCCCGGACTTTCCCTCACTTGCCGGGGCACCACTGGTGGATGTCCTGGCAGCCTGGCAGGGGATGGGATACAACCGGAGGGCACTCTCCCTGCAGAAATGCGCCCGAAGGGTTGTTGAAGAGTATGATGGCATGCTGCCGCAGGATCCGGATATCCTTGCAACGTTTCCCGGCATCGGCAGCGCAACCGCCGCCTCAATCTGCGCCTTTGCCTTCAATATGCCGGTGGTGTTCATTGAGACCAATATCCGCAGGGTATTCATCCACTTTTTCTTTCAGGAAAAATCGCCGGTCCGTGATGCCGAGATCATTCCTCTTGTAAAAAACTCATTATACCGGAAAGATCCCCGTACCTGGTACTGGGCACTGATGGATCTTGGTTCAGTGCTGAAGAAAAAAATCCCCAACCCGAACCGTCGGAGCACACAGTATGTACGACAATCAGCTTTTGAGGGATCAGACCGGGAAATGCGGGGAAAAATTATCAAAATGCTTCTGGAAAGTCCCGGTATGGATATCGAAAACCTGGTTCAGAACCTTGGCGGGGAGAAGATCCGGGTACTCCGGCTACTCGGCGTCCTTGAAAAAGAAGGATTTCTGACAAAAAAAGCAGACCGGATTGCCATCCCTTCGCGATAAGAGAACTGCTGTTGGAGTGATCCTTTTTAAAAAGATCCCCGGGCGTATGGATTCTCGGAGATAGCCTGTCGGCAGGACCGATAACGGTTAAAAACAAACCGGCTGATCTTCTTCTGAGGGGCCTCTCAATGACACCCGGATAACAATTCCGCCTTAACCCGAATCGCAAAAAAAGCATGGAGAGGAGGGGTCTGTCAGGCTTTGTTCTCCAGCGCTTTTTCCGGTTCGATTTTGCATTCGCACTGTCTATCTCCCATGCACATGGCACGGACAAACCGAAAAGAGAAGTGCGGGTTCATGGTTTTCTGGGCGGTCAGGTTAAAGACCATGCACCTCTGGAATATCCCCTCGCCGGACGACAGGCCAGGGTCATTCATCAGGAGGGGGCAGCGACGGATAACGATTACTGCACCGTCCTTGCCGATCCCGATGACCTCTTCCTTAGATCCTGGACCGAAGACCAGAGTAGTCATCCAGCGGAGGCTCTCTGCCAGCTCCCGGGCAGTCTCAACCCTGAATCCGAGCGACCGGGCAATTTCACCGGAGATCTTTGCCATTTCTATCCAGACCTCATGCTCCAGTTCGTGATAACGCTCTTTGATAACCGGGTAAAAAACCCTCTCGTACATTGCCGCAAGGTTCGTGGCATGCTGCGCAGCTATCCGCCATCGTGCATCATCAGGTACTGATTTGAGGTCAGGCACAACTCCTCTGCTCCTTCTGATCGACTACTTGTTACGCGGATAATATCAAACCATGGGAAGCAGCAAACAAGCTGAACATTGCTGAGGATTACCATGCGGGATCGCTGTGGATGGTGAATACCGGCATGAACGAGGTCCCGGCACCAGGAAATGACTGGGGGGATTTTTCAATCCCTTATCGATCAATTCCAGAAGAATGGTTGAAAGTTGGATTTTTTTTGGCGATACAGTATTACACCCTCTGTCGACAAGGGCATTTTTTCATTCCCTGTAGTATCGTTTAAATTTTTGCCAAGAAGCTGTGCACGGCATTATGGATAAGCAATAAAAATGTTCGTCTCTATGGTAAGGGGATGAAGATGATCCGCATACGATTTTCCCCTGTTGGCGTCAGAGGTGATAGTACTGATCTTCCGGCTCGGAGGAAAACCACTTTTTCTCCTCCTGATCAGCCCCCTTTTTGCCCTCCCTGCCCCCATAGGGGGCTCAATTGCGCCTTGCGACAGGAATGTCCTCTTTTCTAGCGGGACATCGTAAAAAAACCTTCTTTCGTGATTATCGCAATGCAAGTGCTGTCACAGCATCCGGGGACAATCGTACGTATAAAGCCACCGGGGGCGCCAGACCGATGTTTTCTCCAGAGTAGATTTTTTATCCGGGAATTCACTTGGTTCTCTGATGACGTTTTTGAGGGCTATGCCCCGTCATTGTGACACCCCCCTGGGATGATACCTGAATCCTGGTGGATCATTTCCCGCACATATTCCAAAAAATTGTGTTACCCCGTCCCGTGATGAGTGCAGGGACGTCGCAATGAGAAATGTCATAGCAAGAAAATGGATTTCTCCAGAGCAATTTGTTCTGATCCCTTTTATGTAACGTTTTTATATTTCCTGTATGCAGGTTACATATACAAAATAAGATAACCACCGTGCGCAAGGCGGGGGAATTACCGTGCTTGAACAGGATAATATTTCCCGGATCAAGATTCTTTTAAAGGCTCATCCGAGAGGTCTTACCATAACGGATGTTTCTTCAAACCTGAAGATGAACAGGAATTCGGCAGCAAAATACCTTGAGATACTCCAGATAGCCGGTCTCGTGGAATCCAAGTCATACGGCACGGCACGGGTCTTTTTTTTGACCCACCGGCTCCCGATTTCTGCGCTTGTGAGTATAACAGACGACCTCGTGATAACCCTGAACGAGAACCACCACATCCTTTTTGTCAACGAGAGTTTCTGTACTTTTTTCGCGGTAAAAAAAGAGGATGTGACGGGAAATCATATTCTTGAAATTTTCAAAACAGCGATTGGAGGCACAGGTCTCCCCGGGGTTTTTTCAGATATTATCGCAGGTAATGAGGGGGTGCGGGAGGTCCGGTTTTCCGTTGAGTCCGGTTATGTGTATCTTAAGATCAAGAGCATGAAGACCGTCTTTGACGACGGGAGCCGCGGAATAACCATCATCATAGAGGATGTGACACGGGAATCCAGAGACAAGATCGAACTGGAGGCAAAGGAAGCCCGGTACCGGGCCATTGTTGAAGACCAGACTGAGTTTGTCATCCGTTTTCTTCCGGATGGCACGCTCTCCTTTGTCAATTCAGCCTTTGTCCGCTACCTGGAAAAAAAGCCTGAAAACCTGATCGGTTCGCCGTTTTCTGATACTATCAATTTCCGGGATCGTCCCGTATTTGAGCAATCCCTTCAGTCCCTGAACAGGAACAACCCGGTTGATTCCTTCGATTGCCGGATCGGGACGCCAGATAAACCGGTCCGCTGGATTTCCTGGACCCTGCGCGCCCTGTTTGACGATAGGAAAGACCCTGTCGAATACCAGGCAGTCGGGCATGACATAACCTCAAAAAAAGAGGATGCTGATCGTATTGATCGGGAGCTCACGCAGATGGAATTCTTTTCTTCCAAACTGCAGCAGTTCGTGGAACTCCCGCCCGATACCGATATCTTCAAGGTGATAGCTTCGGGATTTTCCGAGATCCTCCCTGTCGCAGCCATCTGCGTCAGCTGCTATGATCCTACAACCTCCACGCTGATGATAAAAGCAGTATGCCCAAAACAGGATCAGGAGGTGTTTACAAAAAAAATCGGAAGGGACATCATAGGAGTGAAAATACCCGCAGGGGAAGGCGGGCCATCCCGGGATTTGCTGAGCGGGCGGATATTTTTCCGGAAGGGAAACCTCTTCGACATCACCTGTGGTGAGCTGGCGGAGCCGATCTGTGCCGGGATTGAGGAAGCCCTGGACCTCGGGGAGTATTTTTCTGCAGGGTTGGTATGGCGGGGCACTCTTCTGGGAACCGTGACCTTTTCCCTCCGGAAAGAGGGAATCATGGAGAACGTTGCCCTCGCAGAGACATACCTCCGGGCGGCCTCCATCGCCCTCCAGCGGACCCGGGCAGAATCCGCGCTCAAAGAGAGTGAGAACCTCTACCGGTCCGTCCTCGAAAATTTCCAGGATGTCTATTACCGGGCGGATATGGAGGGCAACCTGATCATGGCAAGTCCGAGCGCTCTGGATATGTTCGGGTACGATACTCTTGCAGACCTCCCGAACAAGAACATTGGCAGGGATTTCTATCTGGACCCCGACCAGCGGGTTGAGTTCACGAATGCCATAACTCTCACGGGATCCGTCAGAAACTTTGAAGCTGTCCTCAAAAAACAGGATGGTACGCCGGTCTATGCGGAGATCTCCAGTCATTTCCTGTACGACAGCAACGGTGTTCCTGTGGGCATGGAAGGCGTCCTGCGTGATATCTCCTTGCGGAAGGATGCAGCCAAAAAGCTTCAGCATCACATCGGGGAGATGGAGTTCCTCTCCCAGAAACTGCTCGAGTTCATCATGATGGAACCCTCCGAGAATATTTTCAAGAAGATCCTCTCCGACTTAACGACTCTCGTACCGGATTCCACGATCCTGGTGAATTCCTTCAACAAACTGACCGGTATGGTCACGGTACAATGTTATGAGGCGAGCGAACAGCGGCGGGAAGCGATCTTCCGGGCACTCGGCAGGGACCTGACGGGCTGTGAATTCCCCATAGATTCAGGCGGCATAGCCGCATTCCAGACCGGACGGCTGACACAGGGGGATATCTCCCTGTTTGAGGTTGCATTCAAATCGATCCCAAAATCCATCTGTGAACGGCTGGAATCGGAACTTGAGATCAGCGGGAAGTATGCTATCGGTTTTGTCCGCCGCGGCGAGATCATGGGTAATGCCGCAATTTTCCTGGCCGGGGAAAGGACCATTCCGAATCAAAGAATCGTGGAGATGTATGCCCGTGAAGCTGCAATTGCCCTCCAGAGGTATCTGGCCGAGGAAGAGCAGCGCAGGAGTGATGAGATCTTCATAAATATCGCACAATACTCCCCGCTCCCGATTGCTCTCATCAATGCGGACGACACCTTTTATTTTATCAATGAAAGTCAAAAACAGCTTTTCGGGTACACCCTCAATGATTTCCATACCGTTCAGGAATGGCTGGGACTTATATTGCCAGAGCCGGCCGAATTTGAGAAAGCATCTGACAGCTGGCTATCGCACAAATCAAAATATCGTGCCGGCGATTCCTACGCCGGATCCTATATTGTTCGCTGCAGGGATGGGACACCCCGGAATATTATTGTGAGGATTGTCTTCCTCTCCTTGGGGAAGATTTGTGTCATCACTGAGGATATGACGGACCGGATCAGGGCCGAACAGACCAACCGCCTCCTCTCCTCCATCATTCAATCCACAGATGATGCGGTGATAGCAAAGAGTACCAGCGGAACGATCATCAGCTGGAACCGTGCTGCAGAGCGGCTCTACGGGTATTCAGCGGCTGAGGCAATAGGTCAGGACATTACCTTGATCATACCTTCAGACAAAACTGAGGAGAGTCTGGAGCTCTTCAACCGGATTGAACGCGGGGAATCGGTCAATAATCTTGAGACCCGGCGGATCCGGAAGGATGGGAGGTTTGTCGACGTATCCCTCACGATCTCCCCCATAATGGATGATTACGGTACTATTATTGGCGCGTCAACGATAGCGCGGGACTTAACACGGTACAAAGCTGAGGAGCGCCTGCGCGAGAACGAGGAGCAGTACCGGTCGCTTATGGAAAATATCTCAGTCGGCTTCTACCGGAGCACGGGAGACCCGACCGGAAGGTTCATCTGGGGAAACTCATCCCTGATTCATACTCTCGGGTACACATCGTTTGAGCAGCTGAGCGGGGTCGATATAGCGGATCTCTTTGTCGAACAGGACGGGAGGAAGAAACTGCTGGATGACTTGAAAAAGGAGCATTTTATCAGAAACCGTGAGATCGCTCTCCGCAGGGCTGACGGGACGACGGTTACGGTGATCGTGAACGCCTTTGCCAGGTTTGATCAGAACGGGAATCTGTCCTGCATCAGCGGAATAGTCGAAGACATATCCGGCCAAAAACATGCTGAAGCCAGGGTGCAGATCCTGGATCAGCAGATAGAGGATATCCTTGCGTCAATCCCGGATGCGGTTGTCATCACTGATCATAAAAACCGGGTACTCGCGTGGAATATCGCCATGGAGAAGGTAACCGGCGTCGAGAAAGCGAACGTAGCGGGCAGGGATGATTATGAACACCTCTTCCCGTTTTACGACCCCTCCCGTCCTACCCTTGTCACCCTTTTTGATGCGGCAGACGGGGACCTTGAACGGTACTATCCCGGTGCCTACCGTGATGGTGCAACACTGGTTGCACAGGTGCAGCCTTTACAGAACCGAAAGAACCTGCCCGGCTATTTTATCCACCGTGTATCCCCTCTTTCGGATCTTCAGGGGCAACGGATCGGTGCCGTACAGATCATCAGCCCTCCCGATCCGGATGGCAGGAACAGTACCCGGCAATCCCATTGAATCCTTTTTGATAAGTACTCCTGCAGGAATCAGCACGCGCTGTATTTTTCAAAAAAAATAAGCACCCGGATAATCAGGGTTCAGGAATGCCCGGGTCATATCGCATATGGAATTATCCGGACATACCCCGTTCCCATCCTGCTGCAATACCGGAATCCTGACTGGCACGGTCTATTTCAGGTAATACCCCGCTGCTACCAGTACCAGTCCGAGATAGAACATCAGAGGAAAATACATGGAGATCCCCGGGATAACCGTATCAAAGTTCTTTAGATAGGGTATAAACAGCATGATTAGTCCAATGACAAATGAAACCATGCTGACTTTTGCCTGTGCAGCCTTATCCATGGATTACCTCAGCTCAGATCTTTTTTGAATCCAAATTACAAAGGCTTGTCGTCTAAAAAAAGGCGTACTCTGAAAATGCTTTTTTTTTATAAAAAAAGGTATGCTCCCAGCTTATCCCCATCATTGGGGATGCAATGCAATGCGATGATTCGAATAATGTACCCGGTATAGCTTAAAATTGACATCATAACAAATGGGATGCTCTGGAGATGGGGGCGAAGCCCCCGGGTGTTTTCAATGGTTTTTTGCGGTGTTCAAGAGGGTAAAAAGAAGGATTAACCGGTTAAAAGTTCCCGATGACAAGAGAATAGAGATCCGCGGCCGGCTGCGGTGGTGAGCCAATATCTCCCGTGATAATCCGTTCACTGGGATAGGCCAGGTTCTCCATGACCGCAACCCGCAGAGGCAGGGCAAGCGCGGCAAGACGGGCGTAGAGCTCGGCAACGGAAAATTTCGGGTCGGCAAGGAGGAAGACTATCTTTCCCTTCTTCACCTCGTCAACTGTATCGCACATACCCTTTTCGTGGCCATGGCCGTGAGCGACCACAACACTAACCCGTGAAAGGGGGATATGGAGCCGTGCAACAGCGATCTGGAGCGATGAGATGCCAGGGATTACCTTACCGTCAAGATATCCGAGGCCGGCGAGCATAGGATCACCGGTTGAGAGGACAACCGCCTCATCCCCGAGCGCCCCGAGGTTCTTGAAATCGTCAATCGACCTGACGGTACAATCCCGGGGAAGGTATGCCCGGGAAAGTTCTATCGCCCGGTCCGATCCATAGGCGAGTCGCGTTTTTTGGAGTTCCGTAATGGCCTGTTCTGTCAGCAGGCCCGGGCCGCACCCGACACCGATGATCTTCATGGACTCTCACCAATAATCCTGCCTTCGCGGTTTATGAGGATTACGGTAACACCGGGACGGGTTTTGCGGAACTTCCGGAGCGTTTCCTTGAGAAGTGGCGCAAACTGCGGGGAGGTGGAGAACTCTTCAACGGTCTGGCAGCCGGTCCCGTCAAGGATGTGCGGGTCGATAAAGCGGATGATAAGGGCAGGAAGGCCGCAGAGAGTGACCTCCCCGCGGGCCGCATCAAGGGATTCTTTCAGTTTTCCTCCAATAAGAATAACTTCCCGTTCCGGGAAGAGGAGCCGGGAGAACCGGAGCCCCACTCTCCCCGTGGTGAGGACCGGCCGGTCAGCAGCAGTAACGCGTTCGGTCGTGGATTTTGTCAGGTGATCGTCCCACGGTTCGACAAGCCCGGTCGTGCCCAGCACAGAGATGCCGCCATCGACTCCCATGCGGGGGTTGAGGGTCTTTTCCGCGGTCGTTCTCCCGAGGGGAACCAAGATCCGGACAGAGATGCCGCTTTCACCAATGGCGTCAAGGGCTTCCCGCACGGACTGCATGATGCAGGAGAGCGCCGGCGGGCTGACGGCCGGTGTCCCCTTCCGGTAACGCGGGGTATCGCGCGAGAACCTGCCGATGCCCTCGCCGAAGGAGATGGTGATAGTTTCGGTTTCCCGGACCGCCTCTGCCCGGAACTCAAGGCCGGCGGTTACATCGGCGGGATAATCACCGCCGAATTTTACTGATGACCCTGTGCCGGCACGGCCCTGTGCCGGGACCTCAACCGTGAGCCCGCATGGCAGGGTGACAGAAACGGTTTCTGTCTCCCTCTTCAGGGAAAGGACGGCAGCCTTCGCTGCGGCTGACGCCGTAGTCCCGGTGGTAAACCCGCGGCGGAGGACGAGGCCGGATGAGGTGAGCACGGCCAGGCCCTGTTCTGCCAGACGGAGCTTCTCCGGTGACATGCACTTTGCCACCCAGGAATCGGGATACTCAAAGCCGGTGATCGGATCCTTCATCCACGGTGCCTTCGCTAAAGAGGGTGATGCATTCATTGATGGCTGCAACGGCAACCGGGGTTCCGCCGCGGGTTCCTTCCGTTGAGATGGAGGGGATGCCGGTGGCGCGGAGGATTTCCTTGGACTCGGCAGCATTGACAAAACCGACCGGGGCACCGATCACAACGGCCGGCCGGGTCCCGTCATCGATCATGCCGCAAAGGGAGATGAGGGCAGACGGGGCGTTGCCGATGACCACGATTGCCCCCGGGAGTCTTTTCCTGAGCGCCAGAAACCCGGCGGAACTGCGCGTAATTTCCTGCTCCTTTGCGATCTCCGCGCCATAATCAAGGGCGCAGAGCACCTCGCTCGCATGCCCCTTCTTCTGGATACCGGCCTGCACCATCCGGATATCAGTGATGATCGGGGCATGGGCATCCAGCGCTGCAAGGGCTGACCGGACGGGATCACCGGTGAACCGGAGGAGACCTGCCATGGAAAAATCGCCAACGGCAACCGAACAACGCTGCCGTATCCGGTCTTCCACGGTTGTATTCCCGACAATCGTACGGGCAAGGGTGCGGGATCTCCTTGAGATCGCATACCCTTCCTTTGTGTCTGCACCAAGATCAATATACGTACTTGCGGTGGTATCCCCGCGGTGTGATGATTCCTTTAACATTGTCTCCCATCCTCCAGATCCTGCTCTCGCCGCCACCAATGATCACGGTCGTATGCATATCAATCTTCTCTGTGGACGCTTCAATCTCTGCAAGCGTGGTGATGATCGTCTCCTCATCATCCCGGAGTGCGTTCCGGACAATCGCGACCGGAGTTGTACCGTCAAGGTACTTCCGGGCATGTTCAACCGCGATGGCAAAGTTATGCGGCCGGCCCCGGCTCCGGGGGTTGTAGAGGACAACCGGAATGCCCACCGAGAAGAAAGCATCAAGCCGTTTCCCGATCACCTCAAGCGGCGTGAGGAGATCCGAGAGGCTGATTACGGCAAAGTCCCCGGAGAGCGGGGAACCGGCCCGCGATGCAGCTGCATTGGCGGCAGTGACGCCGGGGATCACGTCCACATCAACGGTTTCTCCGGAATGTTCGAGAACTTCAAGGACGATACTTGCCATCCCATAGACGCCGGCATCCCCTCCTGACACGATGGCAACAGTATGAGCGCGGGCAAGCTCAATTGCCTGCCGGGCCCGCTCCACCTCCTTTCCCATGGAACTGGCAATTATGTTTTTACCGGCGAGCAATGGCTGCAGCGGTTCAAGATACGTGGAGTGCCCCAGAACATAGTCCGCAGCAGCAATCGCCTTGAGCGCCCGGATTGTCATGTATTCCCGCTTTCCCGGGCCAAGCCCGACAATTGCGAGGCTTCCCTCCCTCTTTTCAGCGTGCGATGGCAACAGTGACTCTCCCGTACACTTTCTTGTCCATGATGAACTCTTTTCGTCTCGATACTGCAAGGGCACATGGCCCGGCGACGCCGAGGAGGCCGATCCGGGTCGCCCGCGAGGGGCCGGTCCCGGTCTGTGCGTTTATGGTATCATCGTCAAGGAATATTAAATTGCCAGACAGGGCACCGACAGCCCCGACAAGGCCGGGTTCATGTATTTTTTTGACGGTGGTTGCATAAATGAACACATTGTCCTCGGCAATATCATGCTCTGCAAGGGCAGCGCGGACCGCACGGGTGACCTCATCCTGTCCGACTCCTTTCCTGCACCCGATCCCGACCGAAAACTCCCCTTTTTTCACCAGCACGGAGACGTCAGGACCGGCGAGCACGATTGAGGGGCCTTTGATTGCATGAACCGGCAGGTCCCTCTCCAGCAGTGCTGTATTCACCGCACGGGTGGAGTCCCGGTTGACAATGGTCATGGCGGTCCGCTCTGCAACGGACTCGACAGAGTCCCTGCCCCGCGATTCCGTAGCGGTCGTGATGACCGGCTGAAGGCCGAGCCCGGCAAGTTCCTGAGCCAGCCCGTTGGCGCCATGGTGCCCGCCCAGGAGCGGGATCGCATACCGGATATCAGGGCTTATGACCACCACGGCCGGGTCCGTCCACTTGTCATCAAGGAGTGGCGCGATCTTCCGGACAACGACACCCATGGACATCAGGGCAATGATCCGTTTCCGGTCCCGGAAAATGTCAGCAAAAACTCCCGGGGTGTACGGGACGACTTCGGCACCGAGAAATGCAGCTATCCGTTCGGCATCGGTCTGGAAATACGGGAGGGCAATAACAACGGTGTCGGTCATGAGTAGAGGTGCGAGCGCTGGTAGCCGGATTCAATGCCCCGCACGGCCCTGCCGACAATGAGGAGGGCGGAGCGGGTGATACCAGCGTGCTGTGCCTTTTCTGCGATATCGGCAACCGTGCCGGTGATCACCTGCTGATCAGGCCAGGACGCGTGGAAGATAACCGCAGCCGGGGTATCCCCGTGGCAGGCAAGCTTGCGTGTGATATCCGCAAAATGTTCGCTTCCAAGGAAGAAAGCCATGGTTGAAGGGTACTGCGAGAGTCCGGTTATGTGATCCATCTCAAGGGTCTTTCCTGCCGGGCGGGTGATGATCAGGGTCTCGGAAACGCCCCGGGGCGTGAACTCGGTTACAAGGGCGGCAGCTGCGGCAAAAACGGATGAAACGCCCGGGACGATGCGGACGCTGATTCCATGCTTCTTCAGTTCTGCGATCTGTTCAACGATAGAGCCGAAGAGCGCCGGGTCACCGGAGTGGAGCCGGACCACGGTCTTTCCCTTTTTCAATCGGTCAGCCATGAGGGTAACGATATCGTCGAGATGCATGCCCCAGCTGTCGACCTTCTCGGGAGCAGGGCTTGAGGCAACGAGGGCCGGGCTGACAAGCGAGCCTGCGTAAAGCAGGACCTCCGCCCGGTCGAGCAGCTTCCTGCCTTTCACGGTGATCAGTTCCGGGTCGCCCGGCCCCGCACCGACGATCCAGACAACCTTGGTATCATCACTTCCGGGCATACAACACGCTCATGTAATCGCTTTTTTCCGGAAGGTCCTC
>ERZ795054.1328-NODE-1328-length-24102-cov-11.683620_pt1 | contig 24102 bp, 13 predicted proteins | sample MGYA00375138_ERZ795054 | MGnify/ENA primary metagenome ERZ795054 (study PRJEB30183, sample SAMN05720215) | anaerobic digester metagenome | isolation source: active sludge of municipal wastewater-treating anaerobic digesters | place: USA | collected 2014-12-23 ... | reverse complement strand
TGCCCGGACGATCACCCTGGAAGCGCCCGGTTTGGCGGTGGATAACCGCGCCGAGATTTGGTTTGCCGCCTACGAGTGGGGACCGGTGGACCCCAGCGGCGCGCAAAGCCGGCAAACCGCCGCCGCCGGTCTGGCGCTGCGCGTGCCCGCTGGCGATCTGCCCCCCGCTGGCGATGTCCCGCTGGACGGGCTGCTGGTGGTGGAAACGCCGAACGGCAGTGCGCCGGCCCGTCGAGGTTATGCGGTACGGCTGGAAGCGCAGCCGGCGACGACCGGGGCCAGCGAACCCCTGGGCTTGCTGGCGGCGCTGAGCTTCGCCTTCCTGGGCGGCCTGATCCTGAATGTGATGCCCTGTGTTCTGCCCGTGCTGGGCATCAAGGTGCTGGGGTTCGTCCGCGAGGCCGGGGCGAATCAGCGGCGCCGGGTCGGACACGGCCTGAGCTATGGCGCGGGCATCCTGCTCAGTTTTCTGGCGCTGGCGACGGTCCTGCTGCTGTTGCGGGCGGGCGGCGCTTCGCTGGGCTGGGGCTTCCAACTCCAGTCCCCCGTCCTGGTCGCGCTGCTGGCCTACCTCATGCTGCTGGTGGGCCTCAACCTGTCCGGGGTGTTCACCGTGGGCGCGGGGCTGATGGGGGCGGGTCAAGCCCTGACCGCCGGCAGCGGACTGTTCAATACCTTCGCTACGGGTGTTTTGGCCGCCGTGGTGGCCAGTCCGTGCACCGCTCCCTTCATGGGGACGGCCCTGGGCTTCGCCCTCACCCGCCCGGCCGGCGAAGCGCTCGCGGTGTTCCTGGCGCTCGGGGTCGGCTTCGCGCTGCCCGTGGTGCTGCTGAGTCTCTGGCCAGCCCAGGTCCGGTGGCTGCCTAAGCCGGGACCCTGGATGAAACGCTTCCAGCAGGCGCTGGCGTTCCCGCTGTATGCCACCGCCGCCTGGCTGCTGTGGGTCCTGAGTCAGCAGACCGACGCCCGCGCCTACGGGGCGGCCCTGGCCGGTCTGGTGGCGGTGGCTCTGGCCGCCTGGCTGTACGGGCAGTGGCAACCCCGGGGGTGGCGGCTCGGCCTGCTGGGCGCTGCCGTGACCGTCGTTCTGCTGCTGCTCCTGCGCCCTGTCGCCGGGCCGGATGGCCCCGCGCCTGCCCGCGCCGATTCGGAGCATCTGGCCTGGTCCGAAGCGCGGGTGCGGGAACTGACGGCGGCGGGGCGGCCGGTGTTCGTCAACTTCACCGCCGCCTGGTGCATCACCTGCCAGGTCAACGAGCGGGTGGCCCTGGCCACGGAAAACACCCGGCGATTGTTCGCCGACCGGGCGGTGGCCTACCTCGTGGCGGACTGGACGCGGCGCGACCCGGCCATCACCCGCCAACTGGAACGCCACGGGCGGAGCGGCGTTCCCCTGTATCTGTGGTATGCGCCGGGGAGCGAAACACCGGTCGTGCTGCCCCCGTTGCTCACCGAAGGCATCATCGCCGAAGCCCTGCAATCCCTTTGAAACCTGTGGAGAAAGATCATGTTGCCAGCGTTCTTCCGTGTCTTCCTGATCACCTTGGCTTTTGTTGCCGGTAGCGCAATCGCCGCGCCGCGCGTGGGCGAACCGGCGCCCGACTTCACCGGCGTGGACACCCAGGGCAAGACCCATCGGCTGGCGGATTACCGGGGTAAAACCGTGGTGCTGGAATGGACCAACCACGATTGCCCCTACGTCCGCAAGCACTACGGCGCCGGCAACCTGCAGGAACAGCAGCGGGAAGCGGCGGCCCAGGGGGTGATCTGGCTGTCGGTGATCTCCTCGGCCCCCGGCGAGCAGGGCCACGTCAGTCCCGCTGAAGCGGATGAGCTGACTCGTTCCCGTAAGGCCGCGCCCCACGCCGTCCTGCTCGACCCCGAGGGTCGGATCGGTCGGGCCTATGAGGCCAAAACCACGCCCCACATGTTCATCATTGATGAAGCGGGGAAGCTGGTGTACATGGGCGGCATTGACAGCCTGGCCACTGCGGACCCGGCCGATATTCCCAAGGCCACCCAGTACGTGCGCGTCGCTCTGAAGGAACGGGCTGCCGGCCAGCCGATCAGCGCGCCCGTGACCCGGCCCTACGGTTGTTCGGTGAAATATTGAAGCGGACCGCTTGGTTCCCGCTCAAGGCGATTCGGCTCCCGGCTCGGCGGGAACGCCGCCCAGTTCCAGGCGGCCGATGACCCGAACCCGCCCGTCCGCCAGCGGCTGCGCGACGATCAGTTCACCGGAGCGCGGTACGACGCTGGTGAGGGCGGTGATGTTGACCTGATGGGTGACCAGCACCCGGGGCGGCCCCGTGTACGGGCGGCTGAGAAACGCCTGGAGCGCCGCCGTTTGGGGAGAGGCGCGCTCGCGGTCGGCGAAAAAGGAATCCAGCGGGGCAAAGGGTTCGACCGGCCCCAGGTCCAGCAGGCGGGCGGTCTCCAGGCACCGACACCAGCGACTGGACAGCACGCGGGCGCGGGTGATGCCATTGCGGCGGAATGCGACTCCAATGGCGCGGGCTTGTTGCCGTCCCGCTTCCGACAGGTTGCGTTGGGTCGCGCAATCGTCCAGGCGGAACTGGGCCGGGTCGCCGATGCCCGGCGCTGTGGCATGACGCAGGAGGCCAACCGCCGTACCGGAGCGCAGCGCCTGCCACGGGTTCTCCTCGGCCCCGGCCAGCGAACCGAAGGCCAGGTAGAGCGCGATTCCCAGCAGGAAGCGCCTGCGGGTTTGTTTCGGGGAACAGGCCATCAATCAGGGTCCTCGTTCGGCGTCGTAAGACCAGTCTCGGAGAAAAAATCATAGGAGACCGGTCTACTCTCGCTGCACGGCCAGAATCTCCAACCCGCAACCACCGACCCTGACCAGGGCGCGTTTGATCGCGTCATTGATCCAGGTGGGATCATTGCCAAAGGCGCCGCCACCCAGGCGGGTGAGCAGCACCCGGTTGGACAGGCCACGGCGCGCGTTCAGGATACCGGCGAGCAGCGTGGCTTCATAGGCCGCTTCCAGCACCAGGCGCGCGATGGGTTCCCAAGCACGGGCTGGTGGAACGCCGTAGGCGACGGGCATGGCCGAGCAATAGGCCTGGGTGACGCACGGGCCGGGGGCTTTTTCGGCATCGGTGACTTCCACCTCCCAGTGCAGGCCGATCCGCAGCAGGCCGCGCAGGCGCTCGCGCTCGGCGGCATCGGCGGCGGCCAGGCGGCGGCGGATGCGGGCCAGGCCATCGCGCGTGCACAGGGCATAGCCGTTGCGGTACTCCCACAGCGGCGCTTCCGCATGGCCCAAGGCCGCGCCAAGGGCGGCCAGGGTATTGATCTGGCGTTCGGCGGTCTGGCCGGCGCCGCCCGGCAGCGGGACCCGATAGTTGCGGTAGATCGTGCCGGCGCCTGCCGCCATCGCGCACGCCGGCCCCTGGGTCCAATCGTGGGCGTAGCCGGTGACGCCGGCCTCGGGGCTGACGTGGGGGCTTACCATCTCCAGCAGGTTGAACTGGGAAGCCACCTGGATCAGCGCGCCGCGCTGTTCGGGCGCCCGGTGGAGCTGGCGAATATCGCCGCGCAGCGTACCGAGTACCGCCGGCGTTGCTGCGGTGGGCAGGGGGCCGACGCGGTCGCGCAAGGTCGCCAGCGCGATCACGTCCAACTGGCCCATGCCGTAGCGGCGGCCGGTCTTGACGTTGACAAGCTGGTCGCCTGCGGTGGTCAGGCGCGCGTGCGTCTCGGCATACGAGCCTTCGGCAAAGCCGGTAATCGCTTCAAACCAATCCATTTTTTCCACCAATCTCCGAGAGGCTGTACAGAAACTGAATATTATTAAATCAATGGGTTATGTGTAGGAGCGGCCTTGGCCGCGATTGCTGACCCTCAATCGCGGCCAAGGCCGCTCCTACAACCAATCAACAAGTATCTGCGCTTTGCGTCGCCAGCGGCAGAGCCAGAGAAAGCGAAAGGCGCGTACCGCGTGCACTCTGGAAAGCGAATTTGACGAACTGTATCAGCACAGATAGACACAAAAAAGGTCAACTTGGCTCATTGCAATGGAAATTTTTAGTCATTTAGTGACAAAAAATTTCAAATATCGCGTTATGCGGTTCATTTTGAACCTATTTTCTAATTTTTGATTTTAAAATATAACTATTTGAATTTAATCTATTTTATGAAATGCACCTGCAAAAATGTGTAACATTAAAAATATAAAAAACAAATAATATTAACATCTTATAAATTGACAACCTATTCACTCAACTTATTATTTCCTATCTCTAAGCCCCTTGATCGCCATTTAAAGAGCCGGTCTGAATATTTATATGGCATATTTTTTGCTTTGAAGACTCAAGCATTTTACGATGCATTTAGTCTAAATTTGACCTCTGGGCTGTTGGTCTGACCAACGTAAAACCCAACATGCTGCGTAGACCCATGGTGTCTTGCATGGGCGGTAGCTTGCCTGAAAGCACCTCAGGCCCCTCCCCTACCTACTCGCAGGACTCAACCTCCCAAGCGAGTTACGCCGATAGCGCAGCGTTAACCAAACGATGATCAAGGCCTCCTTAGAGAGGATTATCCGGCGGTGTTGAAGTTCGACTTAAAACCGTTTAATGAGACAAATGTATGATCAATAGAACGATTTTTTGGGGTCTTCTCGTGCTGGCTTTTTCCTCGCTAATGCTTGGGTTTCAAGGAGAAATCCACTCTAGCCCGGCGGAGTCGGACCAAGTCATAACCAGCCCAAACAAGCTATCGAAATTTGCGTTCAGTCCCGATGGCGACACCCTGGCCGGCGCAAACAAGGACGCGCGAGTTACGCTATGGGACGTGGGATCTGGCGAACAGCTTTCGACTCTCGCCACTCATCAGTTGGGCAGCGCCGTCACCGGCCTGGTTTTCAGCCCCGATGGCGGCACCCTGGCCAGCATCAGTCAGGATGCCATCACCCTATGGGATAGGGCGAGCGTTCAACCGCGCAGGACCCTGCAAAATCCCACAGGCGCTACGGTCACCGACCTGGCTTTCAGCCCCGATGGTGGCCTGTTGGCCAGCGTGGGCGGCGATGCCCGCATGACGCTGTGGAACGTAGCGTCGGGTGTCGCGCGACAGCTTCCCTTCAGCCATCCGAATGGGGTAACCGCGCTGGTTTTCAGCCCGGATGGGACCCTTTTAGCCAGCGGCGGCAAGGATGCCCACATCAGGTTATGGAGCGTCGCCTCCGGCCAGGAACATTCAGCGCTGTTGAATCCAACCGGTGGCGCCATCACCGGCCTGGCCTTCAGTCCGGACGGCGCGATTTTGGCTAGCGCCAGCGAGGATGCTCGACTCACGCTGTGGGATACTGGCGTTGGCTCCGTGAAAAAAACCCTCGTCGGTCACAGCGACGCCATCTATGGGATCGCTTTCAGTCCGGATGGCGCGGTGCTGGCGAGCGGCGGCAAGGACGCCCGTATCAAGCTATGGGACGTCGCTTCCGGCCAGGAGCGCGCGACCCTGCTGGGTCCATTCGGCGCGGCGGTCATTGACGTAGTATTCGATTCGAAAGGTGACACGTTGGCCAGCGTGGGCGAGGACGCCCGGATTTTGCTATGGGACGTAGCCACCAGCCGATTGCGCCAGGTTCTGGCTGGCCACGATAGCCCGGTGGCCGATATCGCCTTTCAGGCGGATCGCGCCCTGGCGAGCGCCAGCGCAGATGGACGCTTGATTGTCTGGGATCTGGCGACGGGAATGCAGCGCTTCGCCGTCCAGGTTCCCGCGCCGTCGTCCGGTTCCGAAGGTTCTGCGCTGGTCAGCGCTAATTCAACCAGCGCCGCATCAGGCAGTGAATCGCGCAGCGCCTCTACCTCCGGAACGACGGAAACCGGTCAGGCGTCATCGGGGGTGGATAACCCCTCGACGACTACGATGGCCAGCGTCAACAACCGGACGCCCCAGGCCAGCACAGCGCGCCGGGCCGACAAGAAGAAGGGAATGACCGCCCTCGCCATGAGCCCGGACGGTACGCGAATCGGCAGCGTAGGCAACGATGGCCTAGTTCGGCTTTGGGATGCGGACGCCAATGAACTGCTCGCGCTGGCCGGCCATTCCGGTCCCGCTCTCGTCGGCGTGGCGTTCAGCTCGGGCGGAAAGCAGTTGGCCAGCGCCGGTCGGGATACCGAAATCCGCGTGTGGGATGCAGCTAGCGGCCAGCAAAATCGAAAGCTGATGGCGCAGGAGCACCCGATTCGGACGCTCGCCGCCAGCCCCGACGGCAGGTTTCTGGCCAGCGGCGGCGAGGAAACGCGGATCATGCTGTGGGATGCCGAGACTGGCAAGCTCCGTCATATCCTTAACGGCCACAGCGACTTCATTAGCAGCATGGCGTTCAGCGCGGATAGTCAGCGCCTGGCCAGCGCCGGGGCCGATGGCCGCATCCTGTTTTGGGATGTGACGACAAGCAAGCTGCTGCAAACACTGCTCGGCCATGCGGATGAAATCAACGCTATCGCCTTCAGTCCGGATGGCAAACTCCTGGCGAGCGCCGGTCAGGATCGAAGCGTAATCTTGTGGGATGCGGCGACGGGGCGACGCCTGCAAACCCTGACAGGCCATCAGGCGGCCATCCGGGCGCTGGCCTTTAGTCGCAACAGCAGGACGCTGGCCAGCGCCGGTGAGGATTTTCAGATTCTGGCGTGGAACACGGCGAACGGCAAAGCAAGCAACAGGATTCCCACGGGTACGGCGGCCTTTGTCAACGCGCTCGTCTTCGAGCCGAACGGGCGGTTGCTGGTCGGCGACGAAGAGAACCAGCTTTCGGAATGGGATGTTGAGACCGGCCAAAAAACCAAAGCCGTCAAACCCGTCAAATCCCCGAAAGCCAAGCAATCCTCGATTCAATCCAGCATTGATTCGCCGGAACGGATCGTCCTCAGCCCTCGCGATGGTGGACCGCGCGCCGACACAACGATCAAGGACGGCGCTACGGGCGCGAATCCGGGCGTTCTGGAGCGGTTGCTGGACTGGTTCCTGCCCGCGGCCCACGCCGCGATTCCCGCTCCGCCGGGAGGGCCGATCCTCATTATCACGCCTGCTTCGCCTACCTTCGGCGACTACTACGCGGAAATCCTGCGGGCCGAAGGCTTCAATGCCTTTGCCGTCGCCAATATCTCGACCGTTTCGCCAGCGGCGCTGGCGGCCTACGACGTTGTGATCCTGGCGCCCACGGCTTTGAGCGCGGCCCAAGTCACTACATTGACCGACTGGGTCACCGCCGGCGGCAATTTGATCGCGATGCGGCCGGATTCTCAGCTTGCTGATTTGCTGGGATTGACCGCCGCCGGATCGCCGCTCTCCAATGGCTATCTGCGGATTGATACCTCACAAGCCCCGGGCAACGGCATCGTCAGCCAAACCATTCAGTTTCACGATTCGGCTGACCGTTACACCCTGAACGGCGCTGCGAGCGTCGCCACGCTGTACGCCGACGCTAACACCGAGACTTCCAATCCAGCCGTGACCTTGCGCAGCGTCGGCGCCAATGGTGGCCAGGCGGCGGCTTTTACCTATGACTTGGCGACGTCCATCGTTTACACCCGGCAAGGCAATCCGGCCTGGGCCACCGACGAACGCGATGGATTTTCGCCCATCCGTTCGGACGACAAGTTTTATGGGAACAAGGCCGGCGATTCGCAAGCGGACTGGGTGAATCTCAGCAAGGTCGCGATCCCGCAGGCGGACGAGCAACAGCGACTGCTCGCCAATCTGATCCTGGAGATGAATTTCGACCGGAAGCCTCTGCCGCGCTTCTGGTACTTCCCAAACGGCGAGAAGGCGGTCGTGATCATGACGGGCGACGATCACGGCAATAACGGAACTGCTGGCCGCTTCGATCAGTTCAAGGCCAGCAGCCCGGCAGGGTGTTCCGTGGTGAACTGGGAATGCGTGCGGGGTACTTCATACATCTTCCCCAATACGCCGCTGACCAATGCGGAAGCCGCCGCCTACCATACCGATGGTTTTGAAGTGGGTCTGCACGTCAATACAAGCTGCGCCGATTTTACGCCCGCTTCGCTGCAAGCGTTCTACACCCAGCAAATCAGTGACTGGACCGCCAAATACACCAGCATTCCCGCACCGATCACTCAGCGTCATCACTGCATCGCCTGGAGCGACTGGGTCACCGGCGCCAAGGTTCAGCTCACCAACGGCATTCGCCTCGATACCAGCTATTACTTCTGGCCGCCAAGCTGGGTGGTGAATGTCCCTGGCCTGTTTACGGGTTCAGCGATGCCCATGCGGTTCGCCGATCTCGATGGCAGCCTCATTGATGTCTACCATGCCGCCACGCAGATGACCGATGAGTCGGGGCAACAATATCCCTTCACTATTAACGCCTTGCTGGATCGGGCGCTGGGGTCGGAGGGTTATTACGGCGCCTTTGTCATCAACGCGCACACAGATGTTGCGATCATCCCCGAATCGGATGCTGTATTGGCTTCGGCCCCTTCTCGGGGCGTACCGATCATTTCCAGCAAGCAAATGCTGGATTGGCTCGATTTCCGCGATAGTTCCTCATTCGGATCGTTGGCGTGGAACGGTAATGCTTTGAATTTCACGGTCGCGCCGGGAATCGGCAGCCAAAACGTACCCGCCAATGGCCTGCAGGTGTTGCTGCCGCTCAAATCTCCGGCGGGACTGCTCGCTGCCATCACGCTGAACAATAATCCGGTTAGCTTCACGAATCAGGCGGTCAAGGGCGTGGACTATGCCGTTTTCACAGGAGCGGCCGGGTCCTATGTTGCGACTTACGCGGCGGATACGACCGAGCCGACGGTGACCTCAAAGTCGCCGGCGGATGGCGCCTCGGGCGTCAGTCAAGGAACGACCGTTACGGCCACCTTCAACGAAGCCATGGGCGCGGCGACCATTACGACCTCGAACTTTGAGTTGCGGGACGCCGGTAATGGGCTGGTGTCGGCGACGGTTGCCTACAACGCGGGCACCCGCACGGCGACGCTGACGCCTGCCGCTTCTCTGACCGGCTCGACGCCCTATACCGCTACCGTCAAGGGCGGAGCCAGCGGCGTCAAGGATCTGGCCGGCAACGCGCTCGCCGCCAACGTGAACTGGTCCTTCACCACCCAGGCGCAGCCGTGCGCGGCCACGCCTTGCAGCGCCTGGTCCAACTCGACCACGCCCGGTACGCCGTCGGTTAATGATCCTGGCGCCGTCGAACTCGGGGTGAAATTCAGGACGGACCTGGACGGTTTCATTACGGGCATTCGCTTCTACCAGGCGAATACCGGGACGTACCAAGGCACTTTGTGGACTCTGGGCGGGCAGCAACTGGCGACGGGAACCATCACGGCCACCGGCTCTGGCTGGCAGCAGGTCACTTTCTCCGCCCCCGTGGCCATCACGGCCAATACGGTTTACGTGGCGTCCTACTTCGCTGCCAACGGCGGTTACGCCGCCACGAACAGTCCGGAATTTTCCATCTCGGGCGTTGACAACGGCCCCTTGCATTTACTCAGAGACGGGGTCAGCGGCGGCAACGGCCTGTACGCGTACAGCGCCAGCAGCACCTTCCCGACCAATACCTACAACGGGAGCAATTACTGGGTTGACGTGGTGTTCGCCACCACGGCTGGCCCCGACACGACGCCGCCGACGGTGACGGCGCAGAATCCGGTTTCCGGTGCAACGGGCGTGGCGACGGGCGCGGTGGCGACGGCGACGTTTAGCGAAGCGATTGATCCAACGACGATCAACACTGCGACCTTTGAACTGCGGAACCCGAGCAATGCGGTGGTGTCGGCGACGGTGGCTTACGAGGCGGCTACCCGGACCGCGACGCTCACGCCGAGCGCTGCGCTGGCTAACGACACGACCTATACGGTCACGCTGAAGGGTGGCGCGACCGACCCGCGCATCAAGGATCTGGCTGGTAACGCGCTCGCCGACAACGTGAGCTGGTCCTTCACGACGGCGTCGGCAGGAACGGAACCCTGCCCTGGGGCGACTTCGATCTGGCCTACCAACCCGACCCCTTCGACCATCACGGACCCGGATATTTCCGCGATTGAACTCGGAGTGAAATTCAGGGCGACCGTAAACGGCTTCGTCTGCGGCATCCGCTTCTACAAGAGCAGCGCCAACACTGGGGTCCACGTCGGGACGCTGTGGAGCAATACCGGGCAGCAACTGGCGCAGGGGACCTTCAGTAACGAGACCGCTTCCGGCTGGCAGGAAATGTCCTTCTCGACGCCTGTGGCGATTACCGCCAACACCGTCTACATAGCGTCGTATCACGCCCCGGTCGGGCGGTATTCGGTCAACGGGAACTACTTTACGGCGGGGATTAGTAGCGGCCTGCTGTATGCGTTGAGCAGCGCCGAAAGCGGCGGCAACGGAGTTTACCGGTATGCCAGTGGTTTCCCCACCAATACCTTCCAAGCCAGCAACTACTGGGTGGACGTGATCTTCACCACCAGCGTCGGACCCGACACCACGCCGCCGACGGTGACGTCCACATCGCCCGCCTCCAACGCTACGGGGGTTAATCCCGCAAGCCCGGTGACGGCGACATTCAGCGAAGCGATGGATGCGGCGACCCTCACGCCCTTGACCTTCGAGTTGCGGGATCCTGGTGGCGCGCAGGTCGCCGCTGCGGTGAGCTACGCTGGCAACACTGCAACGCTGACGCCGACGGCCAGCGCGCTGGCGGCTGGCACCACCTATGCGGCCACCGTGAAGGGTGGCAGCAGCGGAGTCAAGGATCTGGCTGGCAATCCGCTTACCGGGGATCAGTCCTGGTCGTTTACTACTGGCGTCGATCCGTGTTCGACCGGCGGCAATCCGATCGTGTGCGAGAACAGCAAAACCGGCAATCCCGCCAGCGAGTGGGATGTCAGCGGCGCGGGCGATTCCAGCATTCAGGGCTTCGCCACGGATATCAGCGTGAATCGGGGCGAAACGGTCAGGTTCAAGATCAACACCCCTTCCACGGATTACCGGCTCGACATCTATCGCATGGGCTATTACGCCGACAATGGCGCCCGCAAGGTCGCCACAGTCCAGCCTTCGGCGACTCTGCCGCAGAACCAGCCAGCGTGTCTGACCGATTCCGGGACCGGCCTGATCGATTGCGGCAACTGGACGGAATCCGCCTCGTGGGCGGCGCCTGCGGATGCGGTTTCCGGCATCTACTTCGCGAAAGCGGTCCGCGAGGATGGCGCCAGCACTGGCCTGGCGAGCCATATCGTCTTCATCGTCCGGGATGACGCCAGCACCTCGGAGATCCTGTTCCAGACCGCGGATACCACCTGGCAGGCCTACAACACCTATGGCGGCAACAGCCTGTACGTGGGATCGCCAGCCGGTCGCGCCTACAAGGTCAGTTACAACCGGCCGTTTAATACCCGTTCGGTTGATAACGGCCAGGATTGGCTGTTCAACGCCGAATATCCGATGGTGCGCTGGCTGGAGGCGAACGGTTACCACGTCAGTTACTTTACGGGTGTGGATAGCGACCGCCGTGGCAACCTGATCGCCAACCACCCGGTGTTCCTGTCGGTCGGTCACGACGAGTATTGGTCAGGGGCGCAACGCGCCAACGTCGAAGCGGCGCGCAACGCCGGCCGTCACCTCGCCTTCTTCAGCGGCAACGAAGTGTTCTGGAAAACCCGCTGGGAGAACAGCCTCGATGGCTCGGGGACTCCGTATCGGACCCTGGTGTGCTACAAGGAAACTCATGCCGGTGCGAAGATCGATCCGTTGCCGAACGTGTGGACGGGTACGTGGCGCGACCCGCGCTTCAGCCCGCCCGCCGACGGCGGACGTCCGGAAAATGAGCTGACCGGCACCCTATTCACGGTCAACGCTGGAGCAACGACGTCCATCGAGGTGCCGGCGGAAGACGGCAAGATGCGGTTCTGGCGCAACACCAGCATCGCGAATCTCGCGGTGGGCACCAAAGCGACCCTGCCGTTCGGAACGCTGGGCTACGAGTGGGATGAAGACATCGACAATGGTTTCCGGCCCGCCGGCCTGATCCGGTTGTCGACCACGACCGTCCCGGGCGCACCCGTCCTGACGGACTATGGTTCGAACTTTGGCTCGGGCACGGCGATCCACGCGTTGACACTGTACCGGCATAGCAGTGGAGCGCTGGTCTTCGGCGCCGGCACCGTTCAATGGCCATGGGGGTTGGACAGCAACCACGATCTGGGCAACACCACGCCTGATCTATCGATGCAGCAGGCGACAGTCAACCTGTTTGCCGACATGGGGATCCAACCGGCCACCTTGCAATCCGGCCTGGTCAACGCGACGGCCTCGACCGATTCAGCGGCTCCCACTTCGACCATCACCGCGCCGACCACCGGCTCGGCGGTGCAGCCGGGTGGGCTGGTGACGATCACCGGTGCGGCCAGCGACGCCGGCGGAGGCGTTGTCGGCGGCGTGGAAGTATCGGTCGATGGCGGAATCACCTGGCGGCGTGCTGAGGGCCGCGCCAGTTGGACCTATGCCTGGACGGCGCCCACCGCCCCCGGTTCGGTAACGATCAGAAGCCGCGCAGCCGACGACAGCGCCAATTTGGAGACGCCGGGAACGGGGATCACCGTGACGGTGGGTTCGGGGTCGGACACTACCCCGCCCACAACTCCGGCCGGATTAAGCGCCACCGCCGCCAGCGCCACGCAAATCAATCTGGCCTGGACGGCCTCGACCGATAACGTAGCGGTAACCGGTTATCAGGTGGAACGTTGTCAGGGCGCGGGGTGCGCCAACTTCACCCAGATCGCGACGCCGACGACCGTCAGCTTCGCAGATTCCGGGCTGATCGAGGGAACGGCCTATAGTTACCGCGTGCGGGCGACCGATGCGGCGGGCAATTTCAGCGCCTACTCGGCCGTAGTGACGGCAACCCCCGACGCGACCGCGCCATCGGCGCCCACGGGGTTGAACGCCACCGCCGCCAGCGCCACGCAGATCAATCTGACCTGGACCGCCGCCACCGATAACGTAGCGGTAACTGGTTATCAGGTGGAACGCTGTCAGGGCGCGGGATGCGCTAACTTCACTCAAATCGCAACGCCGACGGCGACAACCTTCACAGACACCGGGCGGACGGCGGGGACCACTTATGGTTACCGGGTGCGAGCCGCCGACGCCGTGCCATTGTTCAGTGCGTACTCCAACTCAGTGGAGGCGACCACGCCAGCAGCGCCGGTAGCGGTTAATGACACGTTTTTATACCGCGCTAATGTCCTGCGCACGGTCAACGCATCCGGGCTATTGGGTCTTGGCGTGCTTGCCAACGACACCCACCCCGGCAACCTTCCTCTCACCGCGCAACTGGTGGCCGGCAGTCTGACGGGCGGGGGCACATTGAATTTGGCCTCTGACGGTTCTTTTACCTACCTCAGACCGTCGAATTCGAACACGGTCAGTTTCCGCTATCGAGCCAACGACGGCGGCGCGTTGAGCGAACCGGCGACCGGCGCGACAGTGAACATGCGGGTCGACGCCGCGCCGACCACTGTTGGCGACAACTGCAGCTACGATCGCAGCGCCAATACCGTGACCCAACCCACCCGTTGCACCGTGACGGGAACCCGGGTCGTTCGGATGAATGTCGTGCTGAACGACACCGACTCGAACGTGACTACCAACATACCAACGGATGGCATCGGCAAAACCGTCGTTCCCAGCACGATGGTCGTCACCGTCGCGAGCAGCACGGGCTTAACCGTTAACGCGAATGCTTCCTGCGGGCAGGGCGCCCTTGGGGCGGGGACAAATGCGACCATCGACAATAATTGCGATGGAACGCTAACGGTAACCATGTCGGCGGCCAACACCGCAAATATAATTTACAGCTACCGCGTCAGCGACGATTTGGGCGCTCAGTCTGGCAATCGCGCGGTGACTTTAAGCAGCGTGCCATGACAGAAGAGAACCGCAATTTTCTTAAAGGAGGTATTGGGTAGTGATTAAAGATGACGTTCAACTCGGTGAGGGCGTGGTTATCTACCAGCCAGATCTCGTCAATCTCTATGGCTGTAGCGTCGGCTCTGGAACAAGGATCGGCGCTTTCGTCGAGATCCAAAAAGGAGCTGCCATTGGCCCGAATTGTAAAATCTCCAGCCATACTTTTATTTGCGATGGAGTCGAGATCGAGGATGGCGTTTTTATTGGCCATGGCGTCATGTTCACCAATGATATTTACCCGAGAGCGGTGACCGAGGAAGGGGCATTGCAGACCGAGGCTGACTGGGCTTTGGTGAAAACCCGGATTAAATCACGGGCATCCATTGGCAGCAATGCAACGATTTTGGCGGGAGTCACTATCGGCGTGGGCGCTTTGATCGGCGCCGGCGCTGTGGTCACCCACGACGTTCCAGATCATGCCATCGTCGCCGGCGTACCCGCTAAAGTCATCGGTGACGCGCGGAATAAGGAGTAGAAAGAGTGATGCTGCGGAGGTGGTTGGGAGAAATAAGCTTGTCCTGAAGGTGGTTGATGGAAATTCTCATCGATTCCAACAGGAATTTTTTGATGGCCGCAAACTGGAGTAATAGCAATGATCAAAATCGGTGTTATTGGCTATGGATATTGGGGACCGAACCTGGTCCGAAATTTTTCCGAAATCCCGGAAGCGCAGGTGGTGGCCGTCAGCGATCTCGATCCCAAGCGATTGAATCTGGCCAAGACTCGTCATCCCAGCGTCAGCACTACCACCGATTACCAGACCTTGCTGGCGGATCCGACCATTGACGCCATTGCCATCGCAACGCCAGTGTGCAGTCACTACGAACTGGCATTGCAAGCCTTGACAGCAGGGAAGCATGTTTTTGTCGAAAAACCGCTGACCAAAACCGTCAAACAGGCGGAAGAGCTGATTGCTACAGCGGAAAAATATAATCTTGTGCTCCATGTGGATCACACCTTCATTTATACCGGGGCCGTTCGAAAAATTCGTGAATTGGTCGCAAAAGGCGATCTCGGCGACCTGTATTATTACGATTCGGTGCGAGTCAACCTCGGCTTGTTTCAGACGGATATCAATGTTATTTGGGATTTGGCGGTCCACGATCTTTCGATCATGGATTATATTTTTCCCTTAACGCCCACCGCAGTCTCTGCGACCGGCGTCAACCATGTGCCAGGCAAACCGGCTAACATTGCCTTCATGACTATATTTTTTGCAAACGATGTAATCGCGCATCTGCATGTCAACTGGCTTTCGCCGATGAAAGTGCGTCGGACCCTCATTGGTGGCAGTCGTAAAATGATTCTCTATGATGACTTGGAGATGAGTGAGAAGATCAAGGTTTATGACAAGGGCATCACTCTCAATGGAAATAAGGAAAATCTCTACAATACGATGATCGGTTACCGCACCGGCGATATGTGGGCGCCGCAACTGGAAATCACTGAAGCTTTGCGGGTGGAGGCGCAACACTTTACCCGCTGCATCACCCAAGGCGAGCGCTCATTGAGCGACGGCCATGCTGGGTTACGGATCGTCCGTATTTTGGAGGCGGCCGATCGCTCACTGATGGAGGGTGGCCGGCCGGTGAAACTCGACTGGCTCTTTGGAAAAGGCATCAATGCAAGGACGCCCTCCATCCAGGAGCCTGCTTAAGGGGCGCCGATTACGCAGTAACCTTCATTACTCTCTGGCCTGCTTGGAGATGCGTGTAATGCAAAATCCCAGAATCCCGATTCACGGGGTGTCGGCCTTGGAGAAGCGAGCGCCCGATTCATCCCCACCTCGCCAGCCCCCCTTTTGGTTTGCGGTATTTAGCAAGCCGCGCCGGGAAGTGGAAGCGACCGAGCAATTGGAACGTCAGGGATTTACGACGTTTCTGCCCCGGGTGCGGGCGCGGCGACGATTACGCGGCCAGTGGCGTGCGGTGGTCGAACCGATGTTTCCACGTTACCTGTTCCTGCAGGCGATCCCCGGCCTGGATGATCTGAGGCCGATCCGCTCGACCCATGGCGTCGTCGGTCTGGTCCGCTTCGGCGGTGAGCCACGCCCGGTATCTGAAACGCTGATCGCCGAACTTCAGCGGTTGTGCGCGGTGGATGACGGCGCGCTGAACCTGCCGGAGCCGCTGGTTCCCGGTTCGCGGGTGCGGATTCTCAAGGGACCGTTCGCTGGTTACGAGGCGGAACTGCTGAGTCAGAATGGCGACAACCGGGCGCGGGTGTTATTGCAACTGCTGGGGCAGGTCCACGCGGTGCAGGTGCCCCTGGATATTTTGTCGCCGGCTGATTCGGGCGATTCTCCTCCCACCCGTAATGAAGTATGAACTGGCGACTGGATCGCTCGGACCTTTCGATCGAAGCTTGTCGCCCAAGAAGCCGACCATCGCATTAAATTCGGATGAACTCTATGATCCCTTTTCTCGATCTCAAAGCGCAGTACGACAGCATCCAGGATGAAATTCTCGCTGCGGTCAGCGCCGCGCTGGCCAGCACCCAGTTCGTGCTCGGCAAGGATGTAGCCGCTTTCGAAGAGGAGTTCGCTGCCTACAGCGGTGGCAAATTCGGCATCGGGGTCAATTCTGGCACCAGTGCCCTGCATCTGGCGCTGCTGGCGGCTGGCGTCAAGCCGGGCGACGAAGTCATCACTGTGTCTTGTACCTTCGTGGCGACCGTGGCCGCCATTGACTACGCCGGCGCCCGTCCGGTGTTCGTAGACGTGGATCCGTTGACCCACAATATGGACCCTGCTCAGGTGGAAGCCGCGATTACCGAGCGGACCCGCGTCATCATGCCGGTGCACCTACACGGCCAACCCGCTGATCTGGATCCGATCCTGGAAATCGCCCGCCGCCATCGGCTCCTGGTCATCGAGGATGCCGCTCAGGCCCACGCCGCTGAATACCAGGGTCGGCGTGTGGGTTCCATCGGCGATCTGGGTTGTTTCAGCTTTTATCCGGGTAAAAATCTCGGAGCCTACGGCGAAGGCGGCATGGTGGTCACTAACAACGAAGAGTTCGCCCACACCATTCGGATGCTGCGCGACTGGGGCCAGGAGCGTAAATACCATCACGTGCTCAAGGGCTTCAATTATCGGATGGAAGGAATACAGGGGGCGATTTTGCGGGTGAAGCTGCGGCATCTGGATGCCTGGACCGAGGCCCGTCGCCGCCACGCCGCCCGTTACAACGCACTGCTGGCCGGCGTCGCCGTGCAAAAGCCGGTCGAAATGCCTTACGCCAAGCACGTTTACCACGTCTACGCCATTCGCACGCCCAGGCGCGATGTCTTGCAGGAATCGCTACAGGCACGGGACATTCAGACCGGCATTCACTATCCGATCCCGGTTCATTTGCAAAAAGCCTACGCCAACTTCGGTTATGGACCGGGAGATTTGCCGGTCACGGAACAGGCTTCGAACGAGCTGTTGTCCTTGCCGATGTTCGCCGAATTGGCGGATCAGCAAATCGAAGCGGTGTGCGCCGCAGTGCGGGAGGCCGCATGAGCTCAGAGGCCGACGCACGCAGGGTCGGCGCGGTGCATGGCTTGCGCGAAGCCAAACCCGATCCAGGCTACATCGCTGAATTGGCCAGCTATCTGCGCGAGCAATGCGGCCACGAAAATCTGCGCGAGCTTTACAGCCGGTTCGCTCACGGCGATGGAGTCTTTGATGCGTTGATGCGCCAAGTGTTCTGGCGCGCCCTGACGCGGCGCTGTGGCGATGGCCTGCGGGTAGAACCCGGCGCGGGTTTCAAACACCCCGAAACCTTCGAGATCGGCTCTGGGGTCTTTATCGGCAGCCAGAGTTATTTGCAAGGGCGGTTCGATGGCCGCTGCGTGATCGGCGACCACACCTGGATCGGACCGCACAGCTATTTCGATGCGCGCGATTTGGTGTTGGAGGATCACGTCGGTTGGGGACCCGGCGCCAAGGTCCTGGGGTCGGCCCATACCGGCATGCCGGTGGATATCCCGATCATTCAAACCGACCTGGAGATCAAGCCGGTTCGGGTTCAGGCCTGGGCGGATATCGGGACCAACGCCGTTTTGTTGCCTGGCGTGACGGTCGGGCGAGGCGCTGTCGTCGGCGCCGGGGCCGTCGTGACCCAGGATGTGCCAGCGTTCGCCACGGTGGCCGGCGTTCCCGCTAAAATTATCGGTTGGCGAAAAGATCGCGCGGCGGGAGCGCAGTAAACGAGCCTTTCTCCCAGTCGCCCCAACTCATAAGGATCCTCACCTCGTATGAAGCTGGAAGGCAAAAAAGTTTTGGTGACCGGCGGAGCTGGCTTTATTGGCTCCCATATTATCGGTGCGTTGCTCGATGAGGGCTGTGCGGAGATCGTCGCCATCGACAACATGGTGCGCGGTCGTCCCGAGAATTTGGCGGACGCCTTGGCGCACGATTCAGTGCGTTTGCTGGAAGGGGACATCCGCGACCACACGCTGATGGATGCCTTGGTGAAGGACGCCGACCTGGTCTTTCACCAGGCGGCGCTGCGCATCACCCAATGCGCCGAAGAACCCCGACAAGCGCTCGAAGTCATGGTGGGCGCCACCTACGATTTGCTGGAGCTGTGCGTCAAGCACCAGGTGGAGAAAGTCGTTGCGGCGTCCTCGGCTTCCATCTACGGCATGGCCGATCAGTTTCCCATCACCGAATCCCATCATCCTTACAACAACCGAACCTTGTACGGGGCCGCGAAGACGTTCAATGAAGGCCTGTTGCGCAGCTTTCAGCAAATGTATGGATTGAATTATGTGGCCCTGCGCTACTTCAATGTCTATGGCCCGCGCATGGACATCTGTGGCGTGTACACCGAAGTTTTGATCCGCTGGATGGAGCGGATTGCCGCCGGCGAGCCGCCGCTGATCTTCGGCCCGGGCGATCAGACCATGGATTTCGTCGAGGTCCGGGATGTCGCCCGCGCCAACATCCTGGCCGCGAAGGCCGAGGTGACGGACGAAGTGTTCAACGTCGCCAGTGGAACGGAAACCAGCCTCAATCAACTTGCCGACGCCCTGTTGCGGGTGATGGGTTCCAATTTGCGTCCGGAGCATCTCCCGGAACGAAAAGTGAATCCGGTACAACGGCGCCTGGCGGATATCGCTAAGGCGCAGCGGCTGCTTGGCTTTAAGGCGATGATCCCGCTCGAAGCTGGTTTAGACCGATTGGTGGGCTGGTGGCAAGCCCAGCAACGCGCCAGCTAGCGGCTTTTAAACTCAACTGAAACCGCCCCAATGATACCGATTACCAAACCGACGATAGGCGACGAAGAGGTTGCCGCCGCCGCCGAGGCGCTGCGTTCAGGCTGGGTGAGCCAGGGGCCCGCCGTGGCTCGGTTCGAACAGACTTTTGCCGCCACCGTCGGCGCCAAGTACGCTTGCGCCGTTTCGAACTGCACTACGGCCCTGCATTTGGCGCTGCTCGCGGTCGGCGTCCAACCGGGCGATGAAGTCATTACCGTCAGTCATTCGTTCATCGCAACCGCGAACAGCATCCGCTATTGCGGGGCCACGCCGGTGTTCGTGGACATCCTGCCCGATACTTTCAATCTCGATCCCGCGCTGATCGAAGCCGTGGTGACCGAACGGACCAAAGCCATTCTCTGCGTCCATCAGATCGGCCTGCCCTGCGATCTGGCTGGCATTATGGAGATTGCCGCCCGGCATGATTTGCCGGTGATCGAGGACGCGGCCTGCGCGATCGGCAGCGAGATTCGCGTCGGCGAGCGCTGGGAACGGATCGGCAAACCGCACGGGGATATCGCCTGTTTTTCGTTTCATCCGCGCAAGGTGATTACCACCGGCGAGGGCGGCATGCTCACCACCAGCAACGCCGACTGGGACCAGCGGTTTCGGCTGTTGCGCCAGCACTGCATGAGCGTGCCAGACACGACGCGGCACGGTTCGGCGCAGGTGATTTTTGAGACCTATCCCGATTTGGGTTTCAATTACCGCATGACCGACATTCAGGCGGCGGTGGGCTGTGAACAGCTTAAGCGCCTGCCGGAAATTATCGTCCAGCGCCGGGAGCTGGCGGCGCGCTATCAGGCGTTGCTTGCGGCCATTCCGGGTCTCGGCGTCCCGGTGGAGCCGGAATGGGCGCGGAGCAATTGGCAAAGTTTCTGCGTTTGGTTGCCGGCTGGCCGCGATCAGCGGCAGGTCATGCAGTCCATGCTGGATGCCGGGGTGGCGACCCGGCGAGGAATCATGTGCTCCCATCGGGAAGCGGCCTATGCTCCGGCGCGGACCTGGTCGTGTGGGATCGGACCGGGGAGTTGCCCGTGCGCCGCCGGTCGTTGCCAGCGGTTGCCGCACAGCGAGGAGGCGCAGGACCGAACGATCATTCTGCCCTTGTTTCCGCAAATGAGTTTCGCGCAGCAGGATCAGGTCGTCGCGGCGTTGCATCGCGCGCTGTTCGAATAGGGTGCAACCGGTCGAATACGCTTCTGGCTCGTCGAATAGGTAGTAGGGCGAGTATTTTGCTCGCCGGAGTTTAGCGGTTTTAGCCTTTATAACCAGTTGCTTATCAATCCATAGCATTCGACTGGTTAATCCCCTGTTAATAAGCCTGCATAAGCCTTCCTTGTTTCTTGTGTTGTCCCATCCCCTTGCTGGATGAATCGCCGGCTGGATGTACTGTTGCTCCCTAAAATCAACTCCCGCAAAGATCATGCCTGTTGAGTCCCCAGACTTGGAAAAGCTTATTTTAGTAATTCATGAAAATATATTTAACACTTCCATCGCCCGTAAAGGAGTAGTGTATGGATGACACATATGCTAAGCCCAAGCTGGTGCAAACCGAGAAACGTCGAGCAGATCGAACCAAGGCGCCTTTGTCTATTGCGCTTTTCCATTTTAATGCCAACCAGCATGGTGAACTTAACAATATCAATAAACTGTTTGACCTGCTTCGGAATAGTACGCGGGAAACTGATATCGTCGGCTATGTCAGCGACGACCTGATCGGTTTAATCCTTCCAGATACGAATGAAGAAAGGTTACAGAAATTTATGAAAAAGATCGTCAGTGGATATGCAGATCTTCCTTTTTCAGTCATCACTGGAACCTATCCCGACCAGATTTTTGATCGCTTTGTAATGGAAAATCGGGAGTCACCGGATTTTTATCCGCTATTTTTGGAAGATTCGAGGAAACCCAAGCAATTGGATTCTTCAAGCCCGATATGGAGTTCGTGGATAGCTTTAAAACGCATCATCAGCCCCAATGATAACCGCCAAAGTGGGCCACACGCCGAACGGCATCGGCTGAATGACATTCCTCGATCACCATCCGTCGCTCCTCTTCCAAAATTCTACTTTCTGAAACAGTTACAACGCGAAAGGCGGCGGACGGATCGGACCAAAGTTCCTTTGTCGGTCGTTCTTTTTCGATTTGATGCTACCCTGCGTGGTAAAGCCAATTCTGTCCATCATCTTTTGGAACTGCTTCATGGCAGCATCCGGGAGACCGATCTGGTAGGTTATCTGGACGAGGACCTGATCGGCGTGCTCCTGTCAGATACCAACCAGGAAGGCGCACAACGATTCGTTAGCAAAATCGTCAAGGGATATAAAAATCCGCCATTCTCAACCCTGATTGGGATTTATCCCGATCAGATTTTTGATAACCTGCTAATGGAAACCGATGAGCGTGAAGATATCCACCATTTCTTTCTGGAAGATTCGATTAAACCCAAGCCATTGAGCTATTTATTGAAAAGGTTTCTGGATATCATGGGCTCCCTCGTGGGGCTTGTGCTCTTTTCACCGTTGATGCTGCTGACCGCGCTGGCGATTAAATTCACCTCACCGGGGCCTATCATTTTCAAGCAAATCCGTCTGGGCCAACGTGGGGTTCCTTTCGTCTTCTACAAATTCCGGTCCATGCTCACCAACACGGATGATCGAATCCATCGGGAGTATGTCACCCATCTAATCAAGGGCAATCTGAAGGAAATCAATCAGGGGGATCAGGAAACGCCCCTCTATAAGATCAAGGAGGATCCACGAGTGACCCGCGTCGGCCGAATCATTCGGAAAACCAGCATCGACGAGCTGCCGCAATTGTTCAACGTACTCAAGGGCGATATGAGTCTGGTGGGACCGCGGCCGCCACTGCCTTACGAGGTGGAGAAATACCAGTCCTGGCATCTCCGGCGCATCCTGGACGCCAAGCCCGGAATCACGGGACTCTGGCAGGTGGAGGGGCGAAGCCAGACTTCTTTTGATGATATGGTGCGGCTCGATCTGCAATACATTCGGAATTGGTCGCCGTGGCTCGATTTCAAGATTTTGTTGAAAACCGTCAAGGTGGTTCTGAAATCGGCGGGGGCCTTTTAATGAGCATAGACATTCTCCCCTCGCCCGCTGGCGGGAGGGGCTGGGGTGAGGGGGCAAAATGATTAGGCTTGGCCTTGTGGATTGCCCCGGCTGCGCTTTCAACGTCGGCCTGCGCACGCCACCACCTTTGCCGTCGAAGTGGGCGCTTTGAGATATGCCTGAAACGGTAGAAGCGGCCCCGGCTGAGGCGCACAGCTACGGCCAGATTCTGAAGTCCTCGGCCTTGATCGGTGGCTCGTCGGTGTTGGTCATCGTCGTTGGCATCGTGCGGACCAAGGTGATGGCGGTGTTGCTGGGGCCGGCGGGGTTCGGCTTGATGGGCTTGTACAGCTCGATTATCGATCTCGCCCTGGCCGTCGCCAGCATGGGCATCGGCAGCAGCGGGGTGCGCCAGATCGCCGAGGCGGTCAGTACCGGGAACGAGACCCGTATCGCCCGCACGGTCATCGTGCTGCGCCGAACGGCGGTTCTGCTCGGAATCCTGGGCGCGGTGCTCGTGGTGGTGTTTTCCGGCCCGCTGTCCATTTTGACCTTTGGCAGCGATCGGCACGCTGGTGCGGTCGCGCTGCTGGGTCTGGCGGTTTTTTTCCGTTCGGTATCCGCAGGGCAAGGCGCGCTGATCCAGGGTCTGCGGCGTATCGCTGATCTGGCCAAAATGGGGGTCTGGGGGGCGCTCCTGGGGGCGATGTTCAGCATCGTCCTGGTGTATTTCCTGGGCGAACAAGGGGTGGCGCCGTCGCTGGTCGTCGCCGCCGCGATGGGGCTGGTGATTTCCTGGGGGTATAGCCGGAAGGTCAAGATCGAGTATCCGGCCATGACGCGCGCCGAAGTGCGGCGGGAAGCGGCTTCGCTGCTGAAGCTGGGGTTCGCGTTCATGGCGAGCGGCATCCTGATGATGGGAGCGGCCTATGCGGTCCGCGCCATCGTCCTGCGCCTGGATGGGTTGGATGCGGCCGGGTTTTATTCGGCGGCCTGGACCCTGGGGGGGCTTTATGTGGGGATCGTGCTCCAGGCCATGGGGGCGGATTTCTACCCCCGGTTGGTCGGCGTCGCCGAGGACCATTCCCAGTGCAATCGCCTGGTCAACGAACAGACGCAGGTGAGTCTGTTGTTGGCCGGCCCGGGGGTGATCGCCACCCTCACGTTTGCCCCGCTGGTTATTATGTTGTTTTACAGCGCCCAGTTTTACGAGGCGGTGGAGGTGTTGCGCTGGATTTGCCTGGGGATCGCGCTGCGGGTGATCACCTGGCCGATCGGTTTCATCATCGTGGCGAAGAATCGGCAGACTATTTTTTTAGCCACCGAGGTGGCTTGGACTGTCGTCAACGTCGGTCTCACGTGGATTTATGTGAAGGCGTTTGGTTTGAACGGTGCTGGTATCGCTTTCTTTGGGTCGTATGTCTTTCACGGGCTGATGATCTATCCGATTGTGAGGTGGCTCAGTGGGTTTCGCTGGTCGGTGGCGAATTGGCAGGCAGGTCTGCTGTTCCTTTGCTCGATCACTATGGTGTTCGGTGGGTTTTATGTGTTACCGCCACTCTGGGCTTACGGCGCCGGGACGCTGGTGATGATTCTGAGTGGAATCTATTCGGTTCGAACACTGATCACCCTCGTTTCGTCTGACCGAATTCCACGGCCCTTATTGCGGCTACTTCAACTGGGAAGGCTTCAGCGCTGAGTGGGCTCACTATGGATTCCGGTCAGATCCAGGACGCCGCTTTGACCGAATATTCCCTGACGAGATTTGGAGTTAAAATATCGAACTTTCCACCGAGTACCGCCCATGCCCCCG